>Ga0123357_10000245_pt1 | contig 51650 bp, 36 predicted proteins | sample TergutEmb28metaG_FD_89873 | JGI IMG/M metagenome (GOLD analysis project Ga0123357, IMG submission 89873) | Embiratermes neotenicus P4 segment gut microbial communities from Petit-Saut dam, French Guiana - Emb289 P4 | ecosystem: Host-associated > Arthropoda: Insects > Digestive system > Gut ...
CACGGCAATCTCCGCAAGCAGAATTTTGAGCCTGCCGTCCACCGGAGGCGTCAAAACAGGGCGTCGATATTTCGGGCACCACACAATGTGATGCTTGCCGCGAAAACACCGCCCCAGCGTTTTCAGCATAGCGTTCTGCCGCCATACCGAACGATATATGTCCGACGGATACATAAGTCAACCGCCGCACCGCCGGACTCCGCGCACAGGCGCGGACCGGCATTCCTCTGCCGCCTGAAGGCGGCAGTCCCCAGCCGGAGGTTATGATGGAGGGCTGGGTGCGTGTGCCGGAGGATGCGTTCTGACGAAGCCAGAGAAGCCGCCCGATTCATCGATCACTGCCGGGGTGCCGTTGAGGGCGGCGATCCTGGCTCGCTGAAGGGGGCAAATCGGACGCCTGCCACCACCGGGGAGGACGCCAGGCACGCCGGAGGCTCCTGTCTTTTTGCTCCTTTTTCAGGAATCGTGATGGTAATGGGGCGGGGGAACCGAGCCGCGGCCTGAGGCGGCGCTGGTTCCCCGCCCTCTCTTTATCCTTCTTCATTGCGATTGCCCGGGACGTGATGCGCACAGAGATCAATGCCGCACGGTGGCGCTCGGACCCGGTGATCACGGGGCTTGTCGTCCTGGTCGTCCTTCTCATGCTGGTCTCGCTTCTGATCGGGGCGGCGCATCTGTCGCCGGTCGTGGTGATCGGGGCGCTTTTCGGGCGCGGCAGCGAAGTGGCGCAGGTCATCGTGCGCGAAATCCGCCTGCCCCGGGCCATTCTGGCGCTGGCGATCGGCGGCACACTCGGTCTCTCCGGAGCGGCCCTGCAGGGCCTTCTGCGCAACCCTCTCGCCGCTCCCGAACTCTTCGGCGCGCCACAATCGGCTGCTTTCGGCGCGGTGCTGGTCATCGCCTTCGGCCTTACCGACGTGCGCTCCTTTGCGCTCCCGGTCGCTGCCATCCTAGCCTCCTTCATCTCCGTCTTTGCCCTCATCGTGCTGGCCGGGCGCAATGCCCGCCTGGTGGTACTGCTGCTCGCCGGGCTCGCCATCTCTGCGCTGGCCGGTGCGGCCACCGCGCTGGTGATGAATCTGTCGCCCAACCCCTATCTCGTGCTTGAGATCGCCTTCTGGCTGATGGGCTCGCTGGAAGACCGCGGCTTCAGCCATGTCATCCTGGCGCTGCCCTTCATGGCTGCTGGAGTGCTGATCCTGATCCGCCAGCGGGGCGCGCTGCGCGTCCTCAGTCTCGGTGAGGAAACCGCACAGAGCCTTGGTATCCATGTGGCGCGGGTGCGGCTGGCGGTGATCACAGGTGTTGCGCTCGGGGTCGGCGGCGCGGTGGCGGTGTCCGGCAGCATCGGCTTCATCGGCCTGGTGGCGCCCCATCTGATGCGCCCCTTAAGTGGTCATGATCCGGCGCGGCTGCTGGTGCCTGCGGGGCTCGGCGGCGGCGCGCTCTTGCTGGCATCCGATATCGCCGTGCGTCTCATCCCCTCAAGCAGCGATATCAAGCTCGGTGTGCTGACTGCGCTGATCGGGGCGCCGTTCTTCCTCTATCTCATTGCCCGCCAGCGAGGCACGGCATGAAGCCCCTGCTCACAGCCGAGGGACTGCAGGTGGCGCTGGGCCGGCGCGCCGTATTGCGCGACATCGCGCTCGAACTCTCCGCCGGTTGCCTGATGGCGCTGGTGGGGCCCAATGGTGCCGGCAAGACCACGCTGCTCCGCGCTCTGGCTGGTCTGCTGCGGGTCGAGGGCCGGATCACCGTCGCGGGCGATGACCTGGCGCGGCTCGCGTTGCGCGAGCGCGCCAGGCGCATCGGTTATCTGCCCCAGGGCCATGTCGTGCACTGGCCGCTGCCGGTCGCCGACGTGGTGGCGCTCGGGCGCACGCCACATGGCGCCAGCGATCCCGCAGGGTTGTCGCAGCGCGATTGCGAGGCCGTGCAGCGGGCGATGCAGGCCGCCGATGTCATGGAGTTCCGGGCACGCCGCGCCACTGAGCTTTCGGGCGGCGAACGCAGCCGCGTCGCTCTGGCACGGGTGCTGGCAGTCGAGGCGCCGGTGATCCTGGCCGATGAGCCCACCGCCTCGCTGGACCCGCGCCACCAGCTCAATGTCATGAAGACGCTGCGCGCAGCGGCCGATGGTGGCACGGGGGTGATCGTGGTCACCCATGATCTCGGGCTTGCGGCACGTTTTGCCGACCAGGTCATGGTGCTCTCGGCAGGTCGTTCGGTGGCCAAGGGCAGGCCTGCGGAGGCCTTCTGCGACGACGTCATGGCAGAGGTGTTCCGGGTCGGCGTCTATCGCGCCCAGCATCAGGATGGATGCGTGATCGTACCATGGGTGGAGCTGTGATGCGCTGGATCCGGATCGGGCTCACACTGGTGTTGGCGGTTGCAGCGCGGCCTGCGGCTTGTGCAGGTCCGCACATCGCCTCGATGAATGTCTGTACCGACAAGCTTCTGCTGGCTTTCGCCGATCCCGACCAGATCCTCGGTATCAGCCGCTATGGGCGCGATGACTGGCATGCCGGTGCCACAGAGGCGAGGTTTCCGGTGTTGTCGGGGGGTGCCGAGGACGTCCTGATGCTGCGTCCCGATGTGGTGGTGACGACGCCGTTCAATGATGCGGCGACGCGCCGCCTGCTGCGCGGCCAGGGCCTGCATCTGGAAGAATTCGGCGTGCCGCGCGACATCGACGAGGTTCGGGCGCAGTTCAGCCGGATGGCGGAACTTGCCGGCCACAGCGAGCGTGGTGCGGCCGCGCTGGCACGGCTTGATGTGGCGCTGGGAGCGGCTCGCGACAGGCTCAAAGGCCGGCGCGAGCGGGTGCTGGCGCTGTCGCGGCGGGGCTGGGTGGCGGGGCGCGAAAGCCCGATCGGGGTGCTGCTTGCTGCCGTTGGCCTCCGCAACGCCGCTGACGAACTCGGCATCTCGACTGGTGCTCTGGTGTCGCTTGAAGCCGTCATTGTGCTCAAGCCCGATCTGTTGTTGATATCCGAGCAGGGCGAACCGGACGAGGACGAGGGCAGCGCGCTTCTGTCGCACCCGGCGCTGGTGCGCTTCTATCCCGCCACCGCACGCATTGCGATCCCTGAGCGGTTCGCGCTGTGCGGTGGTGTCATGCTTGCGCAAGCCATCGACGCGCTGATTGCCGGGATGCCGCCTGCACGTTAACTGAAACCACGAGTGATCAATCAACCAGGCCTGAGGTCAAGAGCCATGCTTCCAGAATGGATTTTCAAGCCGTGTCCCGAGGTCTCGGAGAGCCACCGCGAGGCCGCCATGGCGCGCCAGAGCCAGCTCACCAAGCCGACCGGGGCACTTGGACGGCTTGAGCAGGTGGCGATTGATCTCGCAGGCCTCCAGCAGTGCGACCGCCCAGGCGCTGAGAACGCCGCGGTCATCGTCTTTGCTGCCGATCACGGCATCGCTGCCAAGGGCGTGTCGGCCTATCCTCAAGCAGTCACCGTGGCGATGATGGCCAATTTCGCCAGCGGCGGTGCGGCGATTTCGGTTCTGGCGCGCCAGCTCGGTGCCCGTCTTGAGGTGGTCGATGTCGGCACTCTGGCGCAGGAAGCGATGTCGGGTGTGGTCACCGACAAGCCTCGGGCCGGCACGCGCGATTTCAGCGAGGAAGCGGCGATGACGGCGGAAGAAACCGCATTCGCGCTCTGCGCCGGGCAGCGCGCGGTGATGCGGGCGCAGGCGCAAGGGGTGGATGTTGTCATCCTCGGCGAAATGGGGATTGGCAACACCACGTCATCGGCGGCAATTGCAGCCTCGCTGCTCGGCATGGCCGCAAGTCAGCTGGTCGGCACCGGCAGTGGCGTTGACGCCCGCGGCCGGGCGCGCAAAGCGCGCCTGATCGACGCGGCGCAGGCGCGTCACGGCATCGGACAGGATGCGTTGCCGGCGCATATTCTCTGTGCGCTCGGCGGCCTCGAAATCGCCGCGATCTGTGGGGCCATTATTGCTTCCGCGCAGGCGCGCATCCCCGTTCTGATCGATGGCTTCATTGTCTCCGCCGCCGCGCTTATGGCAACGCGTCTCAATCCATCCTGTCGGCCCTATCTCCTGGCCTCGCATCAATCGGCGGAACAGGGCCACCGCCAGGTGCTTCAGGCCATGGATCTGCGACCGCTGCTCAGTCTCGATCTGCGGCTCGGCGAAGGCTCGGGAGCTGCGATCGCGCTGCCCCTGGTGCGGCTGGCCTGCGCGCTCCACAATGACATGGCGACTTTTGGCGAAGCTGCGGTTCCGGACCGTGCGCCGGGGTGAGATGGCTGAGGACGTGCTGGGTGGGGAGTGTCAGGGTTGACGCGAGTGGCAACCGCTCATTCGATCGGAGGGTGAATTGTCGCGCGACCCGCTCCTTGAAGCCGACGGCACTGGCTCTGGATCATGGGCCGGAACGCCGGTGGGAAAGCACTGCAATTTCCTCCAGAGATTTGTCGAGACCGGTCACGGCTTCCTGTAATGGGCGACTTCATATCGTCATTGAGGCGCCATGGCTCGTTCAAGTCGTCGAAATACGTTAACGACTTCAACCTAATCATCGGAGGAATGGCGGTGCCGAAAAGGGTAGTGAAGGCGGCCAATCCGCGCGCCAGGCTCTGCCCACCTGCCAGCATGACAGCGATATCCTGGTAGTCCTTGCCGTTTGCGCGATCGTGGATGACCTTAAGCCTGTGTGCGAACAGATCGTCCATCGACGCGACGCAAAGGAGAGTGTCGTCGGCCTTGTCTGGTGCGGTTACATAACCCCATTTCATGCCGCCGAAGAATGACAGCATGACCGCGCACCCATGCGTTCCACGCGCACTGTCAAGGTATCCCGTTCGTTTTGCAGCACAGAGGCGCCTTTCAGCCAGGCGAATCCATTCAGCAGATCGTGCTTCTGTTTTTCCCCGAGGGAAACGTCGGAAAAGAAATCGAAATCAACGGATTGACGGTGTCCGGGGCGCAGCGCGATCGCGGTTCCACCGCAGAGAACAAAGTGGCGAGGCAGGTGGGCAGGATGATGTCAAAGGTCGCGTTGGGCAGGGGGCAGAATGTCGAGCCTCGGAGTAAGCATCAGCAGTATATCCAGCGTAAGGAAAGGCGAGGAGGCGATTTCGGCGGAGGTCCAAGCCCACCCAATCTATAATGCCAGAACGCGAGGGACTTGTCGGAGATCGTGCCAGATGGAGGAGCTTTGAGAATCTCTCTGAAGACGTCGGCTCCGACGCATTCGATGAGCGCACAAGCGTCCTCTCATGTACCCAATTCCATTACATTGGCGACGAGATCTGACATTCCATCGGAGACCACAATGTCTGGCGGTGTCCACCACACATATCTGGCAGCGAGCTGCAGCAATTGTGACCTTCCAGCAGTCTCGTTCATCGCAGGAATCTCCATTCGATCGAAACTGGCACGAATTGATGGCGGCATCAGACGGGTCCGCCTTTCTTCCTGTCCTGGTCGGCATTGTGATCTCGATTGACCAGGGGTCGAAAACCGGGATCGCCAGGCTCGCTGCGCTTTGAGCCATATCCGGTGATTTCTGAGCCACGAACAACTGCTCCTCGGCACGGGCAGATCAGCACACCGTGTGCCGCGTCAACGACCGTTTTCATTCATATTCCAGCGCCATAAGGAGAAAGGAGGCGCCGGATCATGGGCAACACCGGGAATGCCTCACCGGGGGGTTTGGCGGCGGCAGGGGCTGAACTCGGGAGCGAAAACGCGCAGGGTGCGATCGTGTCGCGTGTCATCTGCTTTTCCCGCTTTAAAGGCGGATTTTCCGAGATGATCCATCTGGTCGCAGAGTGCCAGTCCGTCATGCTCAAGCCAGGCGCGCAGGCGCGCCCGGTGCCCCATCCAGGGAAAACGTCTCGCGACTACAAAAGGGTCGGCAGCCCAGCCGACAGGGGCAATCGCTACGCATGTTTCATTCTTGAGGCCAGTCGGATCATCTCGGAAAATCCGCTTCAGAGCGGAGAACCTATGGAAGAAGTGGCCCGATCAGCCTTGGTTTCCGCCCCGCCAAACTCGCTTCTCCCGGGCTCAGGGCGTTTTCGCGCGGACATGCGTGCGAGGCGAGAGGCTCCGGTTCGTATGGCATAATCCGCTTCAGAAAGCGGGTCTGCGGAAACGAAACACGGGAAGCGATTGCCTCTGTGGTGTGCACCACCGACCTTTCAGTCCAGGTATGCACGGCTTCTTTGGCTCGGGCGCCGACCTGTGATTGGCCTGGCCATCCGGTCTCTGACGCAGCGGCCCTGATGGATCATCTTCCCAAATCCGCGTTCAAAGCGGAAAACAGCGGATGACATGAAACCCGCTCCAACCCTCGCGTTTCTGAAAAAGCCCCTGGGAGCAGCGATTGCCCGTGGGTGGCTTGGGCGCCTGGGGGGCCGGCCGCGCGCGAAGTTTCAGTATCGGCTGACGCGACGGCTCAACCACCCACCAGCGCCCTGGTCCTTGGGGGGCCTGGGGAGGCCCTCGGGGTGCCGGAAGCCGCACAGGATGATCACAGGGAGATGACGAGGGGCGACCGGCCAGTCCAAACTTTCTTGACCGCCGCCCGAGTGGTCTTCCACGCCGTGGTCCGTGATGATTCATATCGGAAAATCCGCCTTCAAAGCGGAAACCGACGGATGACTATGAGCGTTTTCGGCCGATCGAACATCAGACGCAACGCCAGGAGCCAGCGGACTGCGAAACGGTCGGGCCTGTCGAACATCTCCGAAAATCCGTGTTTGAAGCGGAGAATAACGGATGAAGCACTCGCGGTGAGTGGACCTGTGCCTTGCGAGATTTGAGACCGCCGAGGCAGGTTCGGGGCCTCTGTGCCGCGGATCAGGACAAGTGAGCACAGGGCAATGGATCATATCGGAAATTCCGCTTTGAAAGCGGAAAATAGTGGATAAAACAGACGCGGCGAACCAGCAGAATATCGCGAAATATCCGTGCATTCGCCGCATTTATGGCCCATTTTCGGTCTAAAATACGCAATTGGGCAGGGGGTATAAGTCATCTCGCAAAATCCGCTTTCGGAGCGGACAATTGCCTATGAAACAAGTGGCCCGATCAGCGCTGGTTTTGGCCCCGCCCACCCCGCTCATCCGGGGTTTGGGGCGTTTTCGCGCGGACAGGGCGCAGGGAGCGGGAGCCTCCGGATCGTGTTGCATAATCCGCTCTGAACGCGGATTATGCGGAATGACACAAGCACAGCGATTTGCCCTGTCTTCCTATACGAGCGACCTCCTTGCATAGGGACGAGGCACCTTTTCTGCGGATGAAGCACAGCAGGCGATTGGCGTCGGTCGGGGGGCATTTCTGGATGCAGCCGAGCGCCTCCAGCGTCGGGGCCAGATTATCCGCCCACGGCGGGGGTTCTATGTTGTGGTGCCACCAGACTGGACGGTGATGGGAACACCGTCAGCGGAGTGGTACATCGACGCCCTGATGGCGCACGAGAACCTGCCCTATTACGTCGGGCTGCTGACGGCCGCCGCGATCCACGGAGCCTCTCATCAGGCGATCCAGGAATTCCAGGTCATCACCAACAGGCTCCTGCCCCGGATTGTGGCTGGACGCACCCGGATGGTCTTTTCATATCGGAAGGACATGGCTGCGGTGGCCATGGGAATTGAAGATCGCAAGGTTCCCTCTGGCTATGTGAAGCTGTCAACGCCGGAACTCACGGTGTTGGACCTGTTGCGCTATCCGCGCCGGGGAGCCGGTTTCGACAATATCGCCACTGTGCTGTGCGAGATTGGCGAGCGGCTCAATTCACGAAAGCTTGCCAGACTGTCGAGCGCTTTCGAGAGAGCGGTCGGACAGCGCCTTGGGCATCTGCTGGAGCGCTTTGGGAACAAAAAGCTGGCTGACGCGTTGTACCCTCGCCTGTCGGCGCGAGGAATGCAGTGGACTGAGCTTAATCCAAGACAGGCCGGCGATCCCGATTTGTCGCCGCCCACCGGAGCCTGACGTATGATTCCACGACGTGACATTTTGGAATGGCGCCGTGTGGCGCCTTGGCGAGATAACGGACAAATCGAGCAGGATCTGACCATCAGCCGTGCGCTTGTGGAGATGTTCTCCAATCCGTTTCTGCGCAGCGAGCTGCGCTTCCGCGGCGGCACGGCACTGAACAAGCTGCACTTCGCAAAGCCGGAGCGCTATTCGGAAGACATTGATCTCGTGCGCACCACCGCGGTCCGATCGGCCCGATACCGGGCGCAATTCAGGACGCTCTGAACCCATGGCTGGGAAAATCGCGCTACGAACGGAGCCCGATTGCGCCCAAACTGAAATATTCTGTCGATGCCGAAGGTCAAGCTCTGGCGCCTCCGGTCAGGCTGAAGCTCAAGATAGAGATCAATACACGCGAGCGGGAGGCTTACGACCCGCCAATCGAGATTCCCTTCGCTGTCGAGAACGGCTGGTTCCATGGCAGCGCCGCAATTGCGACCTACTCACGGGAAGAAATGCTGGCGACCAAGCTCCGGGCTCTCCTCCAGCGTGACAAAGGACGAGACCTCTTCGATCTTGCTCGCGGGCTTGCAGAGTTCCAGGGGCTGAACACGGCCAGGATTGTCGAGTGTTTCCTGCTCTATCTTCAGAAGGCAGAGAGGACGATTTCCCGAGCCGAAGCCCAGCAGCGCATGTTTCAGAAGTTTGACAGGAGTTGTTGCGTTCGACGGTCGTTGGCTGGATGGCAAGACCTTCGTGTCGTTCGACAAAGGGGCTGTGAAGTTGTTGAATAGGCTCGGGATTGCTTCTCGCCTGCTGGAGTGAGAAGTGAGAGAAGATCAAGGTAGGTGGCAGGTGGCACGTTCTGATTGATGAGGCAACGACAATCCACAGCTCCCTGCCGATTACCCGCAAAATGGCGCTGCGAGCACCGGCCACCCCGGCCGCCGGCAACAGCGTTACCACCCGCTACTCCATGGACAACCCCGGTCTTATCCCGACTTTGAGAAGCTATTCATCGGCATTGCGTTCAGCGTCGATCGGGGCTGCTGCCCTGGCGGGCCTCAACGGCTCGCTGCCTCCAGCCCTGGCTGCCCTCACCCTCGCTTGCTCCATTCGCTTGCGTTTATGCTTCGAGAGAACTCACGCGCTGCGATCTCGCCAACCTCACACCCGCGCACGACCACGGAGCTCCTCGCCAACACCTGTGCGCCCGAAAGTCCGGTATCTCGCCAGAACGTCCGGCCTCCTGGCACGCAGGTTCGCGGGCAACAACCGCAGTGCCGCCCACAGTGCCCGCGCCATCCTCGGCAGGCGCCAGACGCCAGGTCCCCTTTGATGCTGAGCACCTTCTGGATCAGGCCGTTGTTTGGGGCGGCTGGCTGCTGAAAGGTCGATCCGGCAGCCAATGTCGGCGCAATCGGGATATGCTGATCGCTCAATTCCTCTGCCGCACCCCGTTCCTGCTCAGACGCCGAAGCGTTCCCGCATTTCCGGCGTTTTCACCCATTCGTCACCTGGAATCCGGTCAACCAGCTCATTCATCACGCTGGCTATTGCCGCCTTGAAAACCTCCTCCGTCAAAGTCTCCGCCCGATCAAACGGCAGCAGCGGACGGGTATCGTCAAAGAAGGTCGATCGTCCGCAAGATCGCCGCCAGCTTCGAGGAGGGCAAGTCGGTTCAGGACGACGTTGCGCATGCTCAACAAATGCCGGATCGCTGTCGCAATCCCGGTGCGAGGCGCATCATAACTGCGTTCCATTACCCACGCGAGTTCGCAGAGGGAATGGACGCTGATTGCAACCGAATCCGCAGCCTTCAGCAACTCGGCCGCAAGTTCCTGTTGTTCCCGGCTATCGGGAATAAGAACACGGAGCAGCACATTGGTGTCGACCGTGACTTTCACCACTGCCGATGAGGGCCGGATCGACGACGAGCGTGATGCCCGGCGCGATCGTGAAAGGGTGCGCGGTGTTCCGGGATCCGGTTCCGAGCCGCGGGCGCGTTGGGCGATTGATCCTCACATTTCTGGGGCAATCCGCATCTGACCGGATCGGCGTCGATGCCTGGTCGGGGGCGTTGCCGCCCACGACCCCGCATTGGCTGCTGGCTGCTGTTACCCGCTCCAAACAACGGCCTAATCCAGAAGCAGCTCTGCCTCATCGGGGACCTGGTGTTTGCCCAGGATGGCGCGGGCGATGCGGGCAGCACTGCGGTTGTTGTTTGCGACCATGCGGGCCAGGAGGCCGATCACGAGCAACAGCGGGGTGAGACCGAGTTGGCGGGCGAGATCCCGGACTTGCGGGCGGGCTGCGAGGGCGAGGACCGCGGTGGTCTGCGCGGGAGTGAGGTCGGCGAGTTCGCCGCGCGTGAGGCTTTCGGGGGCATGATCCCAGCGAATGGAGCCGGCGAGGGCGTCGGCATCAATGTCTTCACCACCCAGAAAAGAGTCGTCCTCCTCACCCAGAGGAGAGGTCAGGCTCCTCGGGGCACAAGCCCGGAGCGGCGCTCGAGCTGGTCGGGCTACATGCCGATTCCGCCCACTGCCCAGCCCGGCCCCGAGAGAGTCGGGCTTGCACAGGCAGGGCATGAAGGATGTATCTCCGCAAGCGCCTGCCGGTGCGGGCAGTGTGACTTTGCGGGTAATCGGCAGAGAGCTGTCGATTGCCGCTGCCTCATCAATCAGAACCAGGCTGGTGAGATGGGTCACAAGCCCCTCGGCCTCTGCGAGCGACGCCGCGTGGTCACTCTCAAGTCGAGGCAGCGCCAGAGCTGCCGCCATCGCTGCCACCGCACGGGCAAAGAGGGGGTCGGGGGCCGGGCTGTCGTCCGCCTGCCATCGGGCCTGGAGCGTCATGCCGCCATGGCGGACCACGAGCTGTTCGGGCACAGAACCGCTTGCGGTGGTCGTGGCCTGGTGCGGGGTGCGCAGTGCCTGAAGCGCGCTTTCAATCGCGGCAGCGAGATCGGTGCCGGTGGCGACAAAGATTTCTCCACCCGACAGCGCCGCCAGATGCCCGACATTGGCTTCCAGACTGTCTTCGCCGACCAGCACCACAGAGATGCGGCGACCGCGCCCTGCCAGGGCCTGGACGTCGAGTTGGTAGCTCTTGCCGTCGGTGATCAGCAGGAGGTCGCGGGCTTCGGAGGCGGCCAGCACGTTTTCGAGAGCGCCGCCGATATTGGTGCCGCCGCGCGGGCCGCAAAGCGTGCGTGCCAGTCTGGCGAGATCGCTGCGCTGCGTTCCCTGCAGCAGCCCTCGTCGGTCCCCTGGCCGTGTCGAGCCGACAAAATTCGCCACATCGTCGAATTCCCAGAGATCAATCAGGTCGGATAAGGTGAGCGTCGCGGCAATTTTTCTGAGCGCACTGACGACCACCTTATGCTTGTTTCCGGCCCGGGAAGCGGAGGCACAGGCCTCGCCCATCGATCCCGAATGGTCGACCAGGATCGCCGCATTGAGGGAGGCCTCGCCAGCGGGCGAGGGCTCAATGCGCAAGGCCACGGCACGGCCGTCGGCGGCACGGCCGTTGAGTTCGCGTGGTGCCCAGCCCGTCACCTCAAGGTCGACAGGGGCGTTGAGAGGGATCCTTGCCCGTCCCTCCTGCAGCGTGCCGCCACGCAGCACCACAATGCCATCCCGGCATGCGACCGTGAGATCGGCGTCAGGCAGCGTGCCGCCGCTGATCAGGTCATCCGAGGAGGGAAGCGGGGAATTGCCGTAAATATCGCCGACGGTAAGAGGAATGCGCAAAGTGGCGCGGTCGCCGAGATGGGTCAGGGGCACTGCGAAGCTTGAGCGCACCTTGATCTCAGTCTCCGGTGCGACATGACCGATCGAGAGCATGTGCACACCGCGCAACAGTTCTTCGTGCAGCACGGCGGTCTTGCCGCGATCCAGCGCGTCCTCGTAGTCCCGGCGCGCTGCATTCCTCACTTTCGCGGATGCCGAGAGCACGCGCTCACCAATGCGCAACTGAAGCGCAAACAACGTGGCGTGGACCGGCACCGGAAAGGTCATCGTGGCCTCGATGCTCTCGGATTCGACATTGCGGAAGATGCGTGAGGTGGTCACCACGGCAAGACCGCCGTCGATCACCACGTCGAAACGGGTTGCAACCAGCGGCACGGGCACACCCTGGACGTGCTGGGCGATGAAGACACGGAGCGGATCGATGGTGGTCTGGGCAACTGGAGTCATGGGTCTCTCCTCAAAATCCGGTTCAGCAGCTGGGCGACAGCTTCAAGAAAGACAGCCACGTCGGCACCACTGCCGATCAGGGCTGGGTCGACGACGAGCGTGATGCCCGGTGCGATCGCAAAGGGCGCCCCTTCGCCTGCCTGCAGCAGGAGCTTGATCGCTGCGGGCGGAAAGCCGAGTTGACGAAGGCGGCCGTAGCGGGAAATGGCGGCGACATGGTCCTCTCCGTATTCCGCATTGGAGCGACCGCCGCGGGGGCGCGGAATGAACCCTTCGGCAATGAGGTAGCGGACCTGCCGCTCCGCGATCCCGGTGAGTTCCGTGAGTTCGGTCATACGCATGCTTGCTGCCTTTCGACAACGAATATGTCGAATGGTTGGCGGAAGTCAAGTCTTTCGACATTGATTTTGTCGAAAATCTCTGAACCGGCCTCCCGATCCTGCGTGGGGCGCTCCTGACGGCCTCCCGCCGGTTGCCCGGCAGCGCCTGGAATCGGCCATGTTGTCAGCATGATGATGGGGGGGCAGGGTGATTGGGTCAGCGAGGGGCGGCGCGGCTCGCGCCCACGCCAGGCGTCTGCCAGACCAGGCCGCGCTGCCGGCGGCAAAGCCAGCCACCCCAAAGTCAGGTCACAGGCTCTGGTTGACCGCGCCAATCCGCCAGGTGTGGCCGATGCGGTCGATCCTGGTCAGCGACAGCGGGTCAATGACAAAGCGCAACGCGTTTTGTGGCGCGAGGTCGAGGGCGATACTGAGGATGGCGCGGATGGTGCCGGAATGGACCACGAGGATGGCGCCTGCATCGCTGATCGCCTTCAGCGCAGGGGCGACGCGGGCGACCTGGTCGGCGAAGCTTTCCCCGCCGGGAGGCCGGGAGTGAGCCGGATCGCTCCAGAATCGCGCATAGGCAGCGCCGCCAGAGGCGGCGAGGTCATCATGCCGCTGTCCGGTCCAGTCCCCGAAATTCTGCTCCCGGAATTCGGCGACCGCGATCGGATCAAGGCCAAGGGCCCCGGCCGTGGCCATGGTGCGCCGTGACGGGCTGGCATAGCAGATCGCGCTCTCGGGCAGGCGCGCCCTGAGTTCGGTGAGCCGTTTGCGATCGCTGAGATCGGCGCTGGCGTCGGAGGCGTGGATGACGCCTGCAGGGCCAATGACGGGGGCGTGGCGCAGCAGAAAGAGGCGGGTTTCCTGCGCCATCGTTGTGGTCTCCAGTGGCTTTCAGACGCGGGCCCCTGGTCGCACGGCGGCCGGGCGCGGGCGGCTTTCTGATGAGGCCAGAATATACCGGAGTGGGCGCTGTGCGGAAGGAGCACCGCTCACCTCAGAAAGCCGGGCGCTGGATCGTGGGCGGGCGCGGTGCAATGGGGGCTTTGTCCTGCCAGCGGATCTGTGATTAGTGGGGCTTGAAGGACATCCACATGGCAGTGACATTTTGGCAGTGATTCTGATCACTGGTGGCGTGCGCTCGGGCAAGAGCCGGCGTGCTGAGGAACGGGTGCAGGCCTTTTCTGGCCGACCGATCCATATTGCCACCGCCGAGGTCGGGGATGAGGAAATGCGTCAGCGCATCGCGCAACATCAGGAGCGGCGCGGGCCGGAGTGGATCGGCTATGAGGTGCCGCTCGATCTGGCCCGGATCCTGGTCGAGACCGACGGGCGGGGTGCAAGGCTGGTCGACTGCCTGACGCTGTGGCTCTCCAATCTACTGCACAGCAATCGCGACTGGAGGCAGGAACTCGCAATTCTGACCAGGACATTGGGCGATCAGAGCAGTCCGGTAGTGCTGGTGACCAACGAGGTCGGGCTCGGCATCGTACCCGACAACGCGCTTGCCCGTGACTTTCGGGACGCCGCCGGGGTGATGAACAGCGCGGTTGCCGCAATCGCCGACGAGGTGGAGTTTATTGTCTGCGGCCTCGCCATGAAACTGAAGGGGTGATCGCCATCCGTTTTCTCGCTCGCCTCATCGTCGACATGAGAATCGCGCTGTCTTTTGCTACCATCCTGCCGGTCGGCCCTCGACAGGCCGTCGACGGCCAGGCTGTGGCTGCGGCGAGCTGGGCCGGGCCGGTGGCCGGTCTCATCGTCGGCTCTCTGGGGGCACTGGTCTTTGGCCTTGGTCACGCCCTCGCTCTGCCGCCGGCTGCTGCTGCCGTGCTCGCCCTGGCCACGACCGTGGTGGTGACCGGAGCGTTGCATGAGGACGGGCTTGCCGATACTGCTGACGGGCTCGCGGGGCGCAGTCGCGAGGCCAGGCTTGAGATCATGCGGGACAGCCGCATCGGCACCTATGGGGCCTGTGCCCTGATGCTGTCACTGATTTTGCGCTGGAGCGCGCTCAGCTCCATTGCCTCACCAGGTGCGGTGGCCTGTGCCCTGGTGGCTGCCCATGCTGCCGCCCGCGCCGGGGTGCCGGCATTCATGGCGCTGGTGGCCCCGGCGCGTCGCGACGGGCTGTCGGCGACTGCGGGCGCACCGCCCCGACATTCCGTCGTGCTCTCCGTGGTCCTGGGCCTTGCCGCGACAGGCCTGTTTCTCAGCCCTCTGGCTGCGGTGCTCGCTTTTGTCCTGCTGGCTCTGGCTGGAGGGATGCTGGGCCGGCTGTGCTGTCGCCGCCTCGGCGGCCAGACCGGCGACATATTGGGGGCGTTTGAGCAGGTCGGCGAGAGCACGATCCTGCTGCTGGCGGCGGTCCTGCTGCGGGGGTGAAACACCCCCGCCGAAATCCGGAAGTTCTTTCGCCACAGAGAAGTTCCTTCGCCACAGAAGAGACACATGGAGGCCATCGGATCGCCGCAATTGGCCGGCAAGTTAGCCCGATCGGGCATCCCACATTTCTGCTGTGGCGGAGCGAAGCTGGGTATTTTCGTCCGCTCGGACGGGCTTGATATCGAACAATATTTTCCTGCGATCAGAACAGGGGCGACCCGCTTTTCTGCGCTCCCGGCTGTCAGCGGCCGGTGTTGCAGGACGGCGTCTCCGACGAGGCCGAAAAGATGGACGAAGACCCCGACAAGATGAAATCCGGCCACCGCCGATTCCAGGCAGCGCCGACACGCAAGCGTTCCGGCCAAATCGCGCTCCTGGTAATGGGGACCATCGCGGCGAGCACCAGCGCTGGAGCACAGACGTCGAAGCCGGCTTTCGGCCCTGCTCCGGGCGGAACCGCCGAGGTGCAATCTGTCAGCCTCACAGAGGCAGACTGCAGCACCAGCCGCCCGTGCGGCGCAGGGTCCCCAGGATCCGGACTTCGAGCGCAACGCCCGGGCGTTTTACGCGCCGGCACCCGCGGCAGATTCGGCTCCTTCGGCCACAGAGTCGGGTCCGCGCGCAGCTGACGAAAACGCGCAAATCCTTATGGCTTCCTCACCGCATGGCGGTCCGAAAACGGCGCCCTGATCCCCGGTGAGGCGCCAATCGTCGCTCCGGTGCATACGGAAAATCGCATTCCATTTTGCCGCTCTGGTGGTCACGCTGCTGCTCGCGGCAGTCGGGGTGGTCTCTTATATGGTCTGGACCCCGGGTCGCTCCCATAGCGGTCCGTTGCCGCCGCTCCGTTCCGAAGAGCGCGCGATGGCGGTTACCCTCAAACGGCACGTCGAAACCGTGGCGGCGGAGCCGCGTAATCTGGCGAACCCGGACGAACTTGAAGCGGTGGCCCGCTATTTGGAGACCGCGCTGGAGGCACTGGGCTATGAAGTCAGGCGTCAGGTCTTCGCGGTTGACGGCATCAATGTGCGCAATATCGAGGTGGTGATACCAAGCGCGGCCGAGAGCGATCATGTGCCGACAATCGTGGTTGGCGCCCATTACGACAGCGTCGACCCCGTGCCGGGAGCCAATGACAATGCAAGCGGCGTCGCCGCCCTGCTTGAACTGGCGCGGCTGCTCAAGACCTGCGAAGGCCGCACCGCGGCGCGTATCCGCCTCGTCTTCTTCGTCAACGAAGAGCCGCCGCATTTCCAGACCGAGGATATGGGCAGCGTGCATTATGCCGCCGAACTCAAGGGCCGAGGCGAAAATGTCGTTGCCATGTATGCTTTCGACGAGGTCGGCTATTACCGATCGGAGGCCGGCAGCCAGCGTTATCCGCCGCCCTTTGACAGGGTCCTCCCGGATACCGGCGATTTCATCGCCTTTGTCGGCCTGATGAATGCGAGAAGCCTGCTGAGCCGGACCATCGGTTCCTTCCGCAGCCACACAGAATTTCCCAGCGTCGGCGGGGTGGCTCCGGATTTTGTCCCCGGGATCGGCTGGTCGGACCACTGGTCCTTTGCGATGGAAGGCTTTCCGGCGCTGATGATCACCGATACCGCGCTTTTCCGCTATCCCCATTACACCCCGGACAAGGTGGACTGCGAAAAGCTCGCCCGCGTCGTCAAGGGCATGGAAAGGGTGATAAGGGAGATCGCGAGCGCGCCGCAGGGGCATAACGCGAACGCCGGCCGCAAGACGGGGCGAGCGGGGGGGGCGGGGCAGAACCGCGGCCGAATCACCCTTTGGGGCGGTTTGCAAAATTTTTCCGGCGCTCCTATATGGCTTTTCGGGTCCCCCGTCACGGAAGTTGCCCTTTTTTGCATCACGTAACAGCGCCGAGGACAGACGGATTGACGCCGATAAGCGAGGGGGCGCCTGCAACCACAAGGGTTGACGACACCCGCGCCCGTGCCAATGTGGTACGGCTGGCGCTCGCCCAGGCGCTGACAGGGGCCAATTCTGCGGTAATTTTTGCCACCGGGTCGATCGCCGGCTGGATGATGGCGCCGGCACCGGATTATGCCACGGTGCCGCTGTCGATGTATGTGCTTGGCCTTGCCGCCGGTACGCTGCCGACCGGGGCGATTTCGCGGCGCTTCGGCCGCCGTGTCGCCTTTCTGATCGGCACCGGCTTTGGTGCCATCACCGGCGTCACCGGCTGTGTGGCGATCCTGCATAATTCCTTTCTTCTGTTCTGCCTCGCCACCTTTGCCGGCGGTCTCTATGGCGCGGTGTCGCAGTCCTATCGTTTTGCTGCGGCGGATGGTGTCAGCGCTGGCTTCCGGCCCAAGGCGGTGTCCTTTGTGCTGGCCGGCGGCGTCTTCGCCGGGCTGCTGGGACCCCAGATCGTGCAGTGGACCATGAAGGTCTGGCCGAATTATCTGTTCGCCTTCAGCTATCTGGTTCAGGCGGGGATCGCGCTGGTGGCGATGGCGGTTGTGGCCGGCGTCGACGCCCCGCGACCGCCGCCAGCCGATCTTCATGGCGGGCGGGCGCTTCTCACCATCATCCGCCAGAAGCGCTTCATAGGCGCCGCATTATGCGGCGTCATCGTCTATCCCCTGATGAATCTGGTCATGACCTCGGCGCCGCTCGCCATGAGTCTCTGCGGTCTCAGCGTCGATGACTCCAATTCCGGCATTCAGTGGCACATTGTCGCGATGTATGCGCCGAGTTTCTTCACCGGCAGTCTGATCGCCCGCTTCGGGGCGCCCAGGATCGTTGCCGTCGGCCTGGTGCTGGAGGCCTGCGCCGCCGTGATCGGCCTCAGCGGTCTTACCGCAGGGCATTTCTGGGGCACGCTCGCTGTGCTCGGCGTGGGCTGGAATTTCGGGTTTGTCGGGGCTTCCGCGCTGGTGCTCGAAACCCACCGTCCGGAGGAGCGCAACAAGGTCCAGGCCTTCAACGACTTCCTGGTTTTCGGCATGATGGCGCTGGGCTCTTTCGTCTCCGGGCAGCTGCTGACCGACTATGGCTGGACCATGGTCAATCTGGTGGTCTTCCCCCCGGTTGTGCTTGGCCTCGTGGTCGTGGTCCTGCTGGCGCGCCAGCGCGCAGGCGAGCACCATTGAGGCGAAGAACCCGCTCTTGATCAAAGCCCCGGTTTTCCCAATAGTGCCGGAACAGAAGACCGGCCGATGGGCGCTTAAAGCCTGCGGCTTTTCGGTCATTTCGGGAGGGGACAGGATGAGATCGGCAGTTTCGGCGATAATCGGCGGCGCCCTGGGTGCGGCGCTTGCTGCCGCACCGGTGAGTGCGCAGGGCGTCAAGATCGGGATTCTCAACGACCAGTCCGGGGTCTATGCCGATTATGGCGGGCGCGGCTCGGTCGAGGCGGCGCGGATGGCGATCGAGGATTTCGGCGGCGAAGTGCTGGGCCAGAAAATTGAACTGGTTTCCGCCGATCACCAGAACAAGCCCGATGTCGGCGTCACCATCGCGCGGCGCTGGTATGACGTCGATGGCGTCGACATGATCACCGAACTGACGACGTCCTCGGTGGCGCTGGCGGTGCAGGAACTGTCGAAGGAAAAGAAGAAGATCGATATCGTGATCGGGGCGGCGACATCGCGGATCACGGGCGACGCCTGCACGCCTTACGGCTTCCACTGGGCCTTCGACACCCATGCGCTGGGGGTCGGTACCGGGGGGGCGCTGGTAAAGTCCGGTGGCGACAGCTGGTTCTTCCTCACCGCCGATTATGCTTTCGGCTATTCGCTCGAAAAGGACACCAGCGAGATCGTGACTGCGAATGGCGGCAAGGTGCTGGGTTCGGTGCGGGTGCCGCTCAATTCCTCCGACTTCTCCTCCTTCCTGCTGCGCGCCCAGGATTCGAAGGCCAAGGTGATCGGCCTCGCCAATGCCGGGCTTGATACCACCAACTCGATCAAGCAGGCGGCGGAATTCGGGGTCGTTGCCGGCGGCCAGAAGCTCGCCGGCCTTCTGATGACACTCGCCGAAGTCCATGGTCTCGGCCTGGAGGCAGCCCAGGGGCTGGTGCTGACCGAAGGCTATTACTGGAACCTGAACGACCGCACCCGCAATTTCGGGCAGCGCTATTTCAAGCGCGTCGGGCGCATGCCGAACATGGTGCAGGCTGGCACCTATTCGGCGACATTGAGCTATCTCAAGGCGGTCAAGGCGGCGGGCACCAGGGACGCCGATGCGGTCGCTGCCAAGCTTAAAGAACTGCCGGTCGACGACGACTTCGCGCAAGGGCGGGTGCAGCCGAACGGCCGCATGGTCCACGACATGTATCTGTTCGAGGTCAAGAAGCCGTCCGAATCGACCGCACCCTTCGACTATTACAGGCTGCTTGCCACGGTTCCGGGATCGGAGGCCTATCCGAGCGCCAAAGACAGCGGCTGTCCCCTGACCCGCTAGTCGCGTCAGCCACTGAAGTTGTCGCCATTGGAGCACGCTTTGCCTGGGCTTTGCAGAGCGTGGAGCGGTTTGGCACGCCCACCAAAATCATGGACCCGGCCGATGATGGCTTGGCGGCAGTCGCGCCAGGCGGATGGGTGCGGCTGGGGGGCGGACCTTTCGGCAGGGCGCCCTTGTGCTGGTCAGGCTGGCCCTGGGGCGGAAAATGAACAGGGGACCTCCGGTGCAGGAGACATTCGGGCAGAGTCAGCTCGGTTGCGTTTCTGCCGGATGGCGCGGGATGGCCGCTCCCTGTTGACTGTTGACAGCGAGCCTCGACAGACGATCGCCATGTTCTTGCGGCAGCGATTCGGGCTAAAGCGAGTGCCATCGTTACGTTCAACGGGAGGGATTTTCCTGCCGCCGAACTCCAGAAATTCGGGATTTCTATCCGTCACCCCGATGATTTCATTCTCTATCTTGATCAGATATCGGCAGGCATCCTCATTGCAGCGGCGAAAGCCGATCGCGCACACTACCGGGACCCCGCTTGATGTGAGCGATTATATTGATGGAATACGGAACGCTGGGCTTCCATGGGTTTCCGACTTTCTGTTTCGTGTCCGCGCACTCCTTGAATAGATCGGACATCCATCGTTTCGCGGACACCCCCGCAGCCAGATTTTCTACCGATCGCTGAATTATGAGCGTCGTCGCGCGATCCGGCCGAGGCAACGTGTCAGGAACATGGTTAACGGGCGCCGCATCGGAACCCCCGCTTCCGGTTCAGTTGAAACCCGGGCTTTGCAAGGTTACGAGCGCCGACAAAACTGTCGATCGCCAACACCGGATTGTCGGCGCCGATATCGTCCCGCCATTCGTGGTGCAAGCAGACTGGCTCGATCCCGGACCCTGGATCCCGCTTGGTCCTCAACGAGCGATCCCCCCACGAATCCTGCCAGAAACCCCGGGAAAACCGGCCGGCTCGCAGCCTGGCCTCCTCGGGACAAATCAGGCGCTGGCTGTCGGGACGCGATCTCACGATTTTCAATTTTCGCTGGATACTCCTCCACCGTCAACAAGGTTGTGTTATCTCCGGATGGCAGCACGTTGGCGTCGGCAAGCGACGATCACACGGTGAGGCTGTGGAACGTCGCCGACGGTCGCGACAGAAGAACGATCCTGGAATTGGCCATGGCCAACCTGTTGCCGCCTCAGTGGACGCGAGAAATTCATTACACTCCAGGGTCGCAGTCCGTGAGAGAACCGGCACACACCCGGCAACGAACTCTCCGATCAACCCCCGCGGCGAGCAGAACAGATGGCCAGCCCCTCGCTCAAGACCCCTGACTGCTCACCCTCCACAACCGTTCCAACCCCCACCGAAGAGACCCATCCGGTATGTTCCAGGAGAAGGCTTCGGATAGGTCGGCCGTACAGACCATTGGCATCAAGGACGATCGTGAACTCGGCTATCCTGGAAGGTTGAGTTCCTGTGCTTGCGCCACCATCGCCGCGATCGCATCGCGACGGGCGGCGTCTGACCTTGCCTTGTAGGCAAGAAGGTTCGGCACCCTCACATTCCGATGCGATCCCACCGTCCGGGAGTCGATTTCTCCTTTGTCGAGCAACTCGTCAAAACAGGACCGCGAAACGTTCAGGAGGTCTGCGGCCTGTTGTGCTGTGACCTCAACCGGATAGGAAGCAAACGAGACCGGTCCGTGTTCTGCTGTTACCAGTAAGATATCGATAAGCATCCGGACTGCGCTCAAAGGCAGGATAATGTCTTCTCCGTCTTCAGCAAGACAGGCTCGAACATCAGCCCCGGATTGAATGGCGGATGCAAGCCTTTCAGCGGCCTCCCTGGCCATCAATGCCTCCGCATCGGGTGTCGTTACCAAAGCTCACCTCCAGTTAAACGACAGTGGCGCAGGAATGGCGGCGACGACTTCCGGGTTTTTGAGCCGACGGAGGATGTCAGCTCAACACGAAATCGAGCACAGCGGTATAGTGGCATGCTGCGGCGGCCAGGACAAAACCATGCCAGATTGCGTTCTGGAAACGCAGACGCCGCCAGACGTGGAAAATCACGCCAAAGGAATAGAGGGCCCCGCCTGCTACCACGAACGATAGCGCCAGCGTCGGCAACGCATTCACCACCGAGTCATAGAGCATGATTCCGCTCCAGCCCATCGCAAGGTAAATGCCGACCGAGATGCCATAGAAACGTCCGGGAAAGCAGAGCTTGAGCACAATGCCGAATATGGCCATGCACCATACGCCAACCAGAAGCGCCAGCGCGAACACACTGTGATCCATCCCGAGAATGAACGGCGTATAGGTCCCCGCGATCAGGAGATAGATCGCGGAGTGATCGAAGCGCCGCAGCACCCATTTGGCACGCGACACCGGCCAGATGTTATAGGTGGCCGACAGCACCAGCATCGAGAGCAGCCCGGCGACATAAATCGACACGCCGACGATATCGAGCGCGCGGGCATAGATTGCTGCCAGCACGACCAGGACGGTGGCAGCGATGAGGCCAAAGAGGACGCCGATGCCGTGAACAACCCCGTCGGCGATCAGCTCCGCCCGGTCAAAATCCCAGCCGAAGGCATCGGCGGCGGCATGGATGGAGGTGGATGCCAATTGCTTCAGTCTGAAAACGGTCATCACAGTCCTTCGGCGGTGCAGCGATTCGTGACGATCCGCCAGTCTTCCTGGCCGGGGAGGAAAAGTGATGGGGCAAAACCGAAATTCGGTAAAGAAGAAAATTTCGCGAGCATGGCTTGACAGGCGAGGGGGGATTTGGCGGACGAGGAGGGGCTGGACCCGGGAGCATTTCCCGGCCGTTGGGGTACCATTGGTTTATGACGAATCCCCCCTTGAGGCGGGCGCCAGCCGGGGCCTGTGCCGGCCCGCTTCCTTCCGGAAGACCTGCCCCAGTGGTCTGACAACCAGGATGGTTTCACGAAGTAAACCGCATCTGATCTACCCCTATTGGGACGGTGGCCATTCTGCTCCTACTGCCCAGACTCCTTTTGCATCTGGTCATATCACTCGTCCGGCGCCACCACAAATCCGAATTCCCGAGCTTTCAGATACAGTTTCCTCGCCTCTTCGTGGTTTCTTGGTTCGCTCGTCAGATACAGGGTCGCGAGGTTATCTGCTGCACCCCGTCGACCTTGTGTTATTGCCTGCCGAAACCAGCGGAATAGAGGAAACCAGCGATTTCCTGAGCTTTAGCGTTCCCTGCTTGCGCGCAAGGCAGCAAACAACGGAACGCTACAGAATAGTCCTCTGCGTCGAGCGCCCTTTTTCCATCGTGTAGCAGCTGTTGGAGGTTATCCATTTACATTTCATTTGCCATGAAGAGCAGAAATGCCGTGGGCATGATCCTGGCTGCCCGGAGCGAACATCGACCCTCAGCAAGCGCAATCCGGTGTGCTGTGCACGCGCCGGATTTGCGCCAGAGCCCTGTCGTCAGATCTCAGGCAGGCGTGTCAGCCCTGGGGCAGGATGGATCCGGCCTCCTTCGCCAGTGTGGCGGGCCCGGATACCCGCCACATATTCTGCCGGGTGCCGGCAGTCGGGTCGGTTGTGGATGCGTGCCTTCAGTGGATCAGCTTCCAGGTCAGCGCTCCAGACGCGCCGGCCCACAGGGCGAAGACGGCCAGGAACTGGATCATGAAACCGGCGTGGCGCTTGCTCGGCAGGCTGACATAGCTGATGGAATAGATGATACGGCCGATGATCCAGACCAGGCCGATGGCGGCTGCGATCGGGTCGCTGATGGTGGCGGCAAACAGCCACAGCGAGGGCAGAAAGATCGGCATCCATTCCAGCGTGTTCATCTGCACGCGGTAGCGTCGCTCGAAATCGGGATTGCCGGTGGTGGCGGGGGCCTGGATGCCGTGCCTGCCACGGGCGCGGCCGACGTCGATAGTGAGAACGCTGTAGAAAACGACAGCAAGCAGCGTGACCAGAGCGGTGAGGGTGTACATCAGGAGCCTCCGTGGATCGGCAGGGTGCCAAAGCTGGATAATCGACCGTTCCGCCGGACGATGATGTCGGCTGTCGCACTCACGCCAGTGGGGATGCGCGCCACGCATCCTCCACGGAACGGCCTCCTGTTCATTGTGCCCGAGGCAGGCGGTTATGGAAAGGCCGCAAATGGCAGCGACGGCGGCATCAACGGCCCCTGCATTATGTTGCCGGATAAATTGATGGAAGGCAGCTCCGTCAACCGGCAGCAGCCGCCGAACGCGGGCGGAGGAAAATCATGCCATTGGTACTCGTTGCGGGTGCTGCGTTGCGCCGATCCAGCGGGGGCGCTCAGTAGCCGGTCATTTCGAGATAGCCCACGCCGACATGGCTGCCAGTTATGGTGATCGGTCCCTCCCAATAGGCGATGCGGGTTGCCATCCAGGCATCGGGGTTGAGGGCCTCACAATCGATGGCGAGCCCTTGCGCGGGGATGGCGATGTGCCAGCGATGGGGGATGCTGCGGCCGGCGACCTGGTGGCGGGCGATCGGGGTCATCGCGATCTGGGATGCCGCAATCGCGGTGCTGTCGCCGGCCGCCGTGATCCAGTTGCCGCTTGCGGTGAAGCTGCCGTCCTGCTGGCGCAGGCGGTAGAGCATGAGCCTGTCGCCGCCTTCCAGATGCAGCGCCATCCAGTCCCAGCCGCTCTGGTCGGCGGCCAGCGCCTTACTGCTCCACTCGCGGTCCATCCAGGCGGGGCCGTCAACTTCGTTCACCTGATTGTCGATGGTAAGCCGGCCGCGGGCGTGGAAGAAGGGCTGGCTGTAATAATAGGAGGCCGCGCCACCGGGCGATTTCCGGCTGAAGCCGTGATCGCCCTGCAGCACCACAGGATGGGTGGCTTCAAGCCTGAGCGAAAAGGAAAAACCGGGGCCGGAGGCGGAAAGCGTGAGCGGGGACAGACTTTGATCATCGCTGTCGCTTTGCCCCTTCATCTCCCAGCCGTCGATCCAGGCGTGGAAGGGTTTTGCCACCACGTCGGCCTGACCGACGCCGCCACGGGCGAAACGCTCGGCGAAGCGGTGGGCGTGGGACGAGGTCACCGCGGCATGGCCCATCCACAGCGCCCGGTTGGCCCAGCCCTCTTCCTGCGGCCCGGGCGTCAGGGCCTGGCGAAACAGCGTCCACTGCAGACCGAAAGGCCGGCCCGTGCTGTCGTGGAGATTGGCGGTAAGGTACCACCATTCAATGCGGTAGTCGGGATGGGGGCCGTGGTCGGCGGGAAAGGAAAACACTTTTCCCGGCGTCACCGCTCTGAAACCTTCGGCGCTCCGGCCCAGCCCGGCATAGCCCGGCCCGGTATAGCTCTGGGCGTGCAGCGGGGCCGGCAGTGCCAGGCCCAGGGTGGCGGCGATCAGGCGGCGCCGGTTGATGTCAGCGCTCATTGGCGAATACCTTGACCAGGGTGGCGGGGTGCATCCGTGCCAGCCGGGTCACCGGAATGAGAGCTGCAGCCATGGCGGCGAGCAGCGTCACCGCGATCAGAGTGAGGAGCTGGACGGGAAAGACATAGAAGGGCAGGCGCCAGCCGAAGGCCTTGACGTTGACGATGGCGACCAGACACCAGGCCACCAGCAATCCAACCGGCAGGGCCAGCATGGCGGTGAACAGTGCCAGCGCCAGCGTCCTGAGGAGTTCGATTGCGGCGAGCTGGCGGCGGGTGATGCCGATCGCCCATAACGGCGCCAGTTGCGGCAGGCGGCTGTTGGCAAGCGTGAGCAGGCTGGTGAGGAGCGCAATTGCCGCCACCGCCAGCGTGAGGCCGTTGAGGGCCGAGGTCACGGCAAAGGTACGATGGAAGATCTGCAGGGCCTCGTCCCGGACCGAGGCCTGATCGGTCACAGTGGTCTCATTGAGCGCGAAGGCCTGGCGCAGGTCTTTGATCAGGCGCCCTTTCTGCTCGGGGCCGACCAGAATGCCGACGCGATTGTGCGCACTGCCGGGAAAGTGGCGGGCAAGAGCGGCTGTATTGACCGCAATCTGCCCCCGGGGATTGCCGTAATCGGCATGGCGGCCGACAATGGTCACCCACCAGTCGCCATCGGGGGTTGGAACAGCAAGGCGATCGCCGACATCCAGCTTGAGTCGCTGCCCCAGTTGCTCGCTGATGAAGGCTCCATCCCCGCTCGCCAGTTCGCTCCAGGGATCGCCCTTTTGCGCCAGCAGCGGCCAGCGGCTGCGATAGCGCGGGTGATCGGGCAGACCGAGCAGTTCCACCGTCTGTCCCGCGATCCGGGTTTGGCCGTGTCCGCTGGGCAGGACGGCCTCGACCCCGGAATTCTGCGACAGAAAGCGCACGATGTCGAGTGCCTGGCTGTCGCTGGTGGCGGTGACATAGACGTCGCAGGCGAGGCGCCCATCAAGCCAGGTGGAAAAGGTGCGGCTGAAGGTTTCGACCATGGTGGCGACGCCGACATTGACGGCGAGGGCCAGCAACAGGGCGCTGAGGGCCAGCGACAATGCCCGCAGCTGCTGGCGGCAGTCGGCCCAGAACCAGGAGGAAAGCGGCCTGCGGGCAAGGCCGCCGCACAGCCGCAACAGCGCCTCCAGCACCACCGGCAGCAGCAGGGCGGCACCGAGCATCAGGGCGGCGACGACCCCGAAACCGGCGTCCAGCGTCTGGCCATAACGGGCGAGCGCGATCATCACCGCGAAGGCGCCAAGGGCGAAGCCGCTCTGGATGCGCAGCCAGCGCCGTTGGGCCTGGTGCCAGGCATGAGGCTGGGCGGCGTTGAGCAGCGGCAGCGAAAAGGCCTTGATCATGCTGCTTGAGGCCGCCGCCAGGGCGCCAAGGATGCTGATCGCCATGCCGGAGAGCCACCACTGGGGGCGCAGCACCAGCTCCCCGGGCAGCTCGGCGCCATAGAGCCCGTTAAGGGTTGCGGCGACATCGGCAAGCAGCAGGCCGGCAATGAAGTAGCCGGCCACAAGCCCGACGAGACCGGCTGCGAGAGCGAGCGCAACCAGTTCGAACGCCAGCACCGCATTGAGCATGCGCGAAGAAGCGCCACAGGCGCGTAACACCCGCAGCATCGGCCGGCGCTGTTCAAAGGCAAGGCCTGCGGCCGAATGAACAATGAACAGCCCGACCAGGAAGGACAGCAGGCCGAACGCCGTGAGATTGAGATGAAAACTGTCGGTCAGCTGCTCCAGCTCGGTGGAACTGTCGGCAGCGACAATCGCCAGACGCGGGCCGACAGCAGCCTCAAGGCTGGAGCGGGCCTGTTGCAGATCCTCAAGCCGGTCTGTGACCACGAGGTGCGACAGCTCCTCTTTGGCGTTGAGAAGGCGCTGGGCGATGCCGATATCGACCACCAGCACCCCCGGCGCCAGTTGCGGATCAGGTGTCAGCGGCGGCAGCGCCGCGCCATTGCGCGCATGCGCGCTGTCTCCCGGCTGCAGCCGCAGCCGCGCCATGGTCTCGGGTGCTGCCCGCATCTGGCCCGGGGGGCCGAGGAAGCGGGCGAGGTCGTCGGGGTTGAGCTGGCTGGTGCCGGAGCCGGGCGGCAGCGTCACCGGCTCGATGCCGATGAGGCGCAAGGAACGGCCCTCGATCTCGACCCTGCCTTCGAGCGCAGGCGACACCGCCCAGCCCTGACGGCGCAGGGTGATGAACAGGCTTTGCGGGAAGCGGCCGCCATCGACCGCGGCGAGCATGGCGCTGCCGCGGGGGCCGAGCACATTGGCTGCCTGGTCATAGGCCGCCCGCGCCTGCTGGTTGATGGCCTGGACGCCGCTCCACAGGGCGGTGGCGGCGATCAGTCCGATCAGGAGGGTCGCCAGCTGCATCTTGTGGCGCCACCAGTGGCTCAGCAGCACGGCGAGGATCCACAGCGCCCGTCTCATCGGATCTGCCCGGCATGGAGTTCGAGGCGGCGGTCGAGCGTGGCGGCGAGGCGATGGCTGTGGGTCACCATGACAAAAGCGCAGCCGGTACGCGACACCACGTCGCGGGTCAGAAGCAGCACCTCATCGGCGGTGGCCTCATCGAGATTGCCGGTGGGCTCGTCGGCGAGCAGGAGAAGCGGCTTGACCGCCAGCGCCCGGGCAATCGCCAGGCGCTGCTGCTGGCCGCCGGAAAGCTGCTCGGGATAGCGCCGGAGAAGTGGGGCAAGCCCCAGCCGTTCTGCCAGTTCGGCCTCCCAGCCGGGGTCATGGCAGCCGGCGAGGCGGGCCTGGAAGCTGAGATTATGGGCCACCGACAGGCTTGGGATCAGGTTGAACTGCTGGAACACGAGGCCAATGGTGCGGCGGCGCAGCGCTGCACGCGCCGCATCGGGGAGTGCGGTAATCCCGGCGCCATCAAGGGTGATGCGCCCGCTGTCGGCGGCGTCGAGTCCTGCGATCAGATGCAGGAGCGTGCTCTTGCCGCTGCCCGATTCGCCGGTCAGGGCGACGCGCTCGGCGCGGGCGATGTCGAGATTGACCCCGCGCAGCACCGCGACCTCTTCGCCGGCCGCGCTGTAGCTTTTGGTGAGTTCGCGGATCTCCAGCACAGGCGCGTTCCCCAACTGGCAGACAGGAAAGTGGCGGACAGGAAAGTGGCGGATTGCCGGATCCGGGAGCGGCCGCGCCGCTCTTCTAAAGGATGCCGGGCAGCACCCGGTCGGGCGGCCGGTGATTGTCGAGGAAGGTGCGGATATTGATGATCACCTTTTCGCCCATCTCGACCCGTCCCTCGATGGTCGCCGAACTCATATGCGGCAGGATGGTTACCCGGCCGGTTTTGGCGAGGCGCAGCAGTCGCGGACTGACGGCGGGTTCATGTTCGAAGACGTCGAGGGCGGCACCCCTGATATCGCCGCTCTCGATCAGCTGGATCATGGTTTCCTCGTCGATGACTTCGCCGCGGGCGGTGTTGACGATATAGGCCTCCTTGCGGATCAGTTTGAGCCGGCGTGCCGACAGGAGATGAAAGGTCGCCGGTGTGTGCGGGCAGTTCACCGAGATGATGTCCATCCGTGCCAGCATCTGGTCGAGGCTTTCCCAATAGGTGGCCGACAGTTCCTCGGCGATCTGGGGCGCCACCGGGCGGCGGTTGTGATAGTGGATCTGCAGCCCGAAAGCCCGGGCGCGCCGCGCCACCGCCTGGCCGATGCGGCCCATGCCGAGGATGCCGAGGCGTTTGCCGCCGATGCGGTGACCGAGCATCCAGGTCGGAGACCAGCCGGCCCAGCTGCGTCCCTCGCTGAGGATGTTGGCGCCTTCGATCAGGCGCCGCGGCACCGCCAGAATCAGCGCCATGGTCATGTCGGCGGTGTCTTCGGTGAGCACCCGCGGGGTGTTGGTGACGGTGATGCCGCGGCTTTGCGCTGCAGCAAGGTCGATATTGTCGACGCCATTGCCGAAATTGGCGATCAGTCGCAGCCTGCAGTCGGGATGGCTGATGACCTCGGCGCCGATCTGGTCGGTGACGGTGGGCACCAGAATGTCGGCCGTGCACGCCGCCTTGAGGATCTCTTCGGGCGTCATCGGGGTGTCGTCGAGATTGATCCTGGCGTCGAACAATTCCCGCATCCGGGTTTCGACCGAATCCGGCAGTTTGCGCGTGACGACGACAAGGGGTTTCTTCTTAACCGACATGTCCTGCTCTCACGAGGCTACGGGTCCCACTTTTGTCGCCAGCGACGGAATGTTCAGACCTCGTTAACCCGGGTGCCCGACACTGTCTGTCGCGTCCCCTGGTTCTTCAAGTTTGGGCTGTGCCGATGTTTTCCGTTCCGGAAAAAGGCAGGCCGGCTATTGTCGTTCTGTCCTCCTCTAGCAGAAGGCGGGGCCAAGACAAGAACGACGACAGCTGTGAGGCGAAGAACCGGGGCGGCCCTGGCAGGCAGAGAAGGGGTGGCCTGGTCAGGGGTGAGGGATTTTGCCGGCCGGCTTTGGGTGGGGATCTGTTGGGAGACGGGGAGATGGCGTTGGTGCGTGTGTGGGTGGTGATGCTTGCGGGCATGATGTCGGGGGTTTTCTGTCAGGCGGGATATGCCGCCAGTGGTGGCCAGATCACCAGCGGGCTGCCGGTGCCACGTTATGTCAGTCTCAAATCGGACCACGTCAATGTCCGTTCCGGTCCCACCAAGGACAACGACATCACCTGGATCTATACCCGCGCCGGACTGCCGGTGGAAATCACCGCCGAGTTTGAAAACTGGCGCAAGGTGCGCGATTCGGAGGGTGCGGAAGGCTGGGTCTATCATTCGCTGCTCTCGGGGCGGCGTACCGCCGTGGTCACGATGAAGAATAAGACCGATCTGGCGCCGATTTATGAACGCGCCGAGACCGCGAGCACGATTGCGGCGCGGCTGCAGGCCGGTGTTCTGGTTCAGGTTAAGAAATGCAACACCGGCTGGTGCCGGGTCAGCGGCGACGCCTTTGACGGCTGGATCCAGCAGGAGCGGCTGTGGGGGGTCTACGCCGCCGAACAGCTCGACTGAACGGCAGGCCCCTTTGCTGGCGGCGCTTGCCGCCCGCCGGGCGCAACGGCTTTTCAATCCTGGCCCGGATCGCCCTGGATCCGGATCGCCCCTGCCAGTCGTTCGCATCTCTGTCATGCTGGTGCAATTGAGCCGTGGCATCTTGCGCGATCCGGGATGACTGCACGGCTGCAATCTCTCCTGGTGCAGCCGGCATGAGACCTGGCGCGGCGATCTCTGCGAGCATTGTTAGCTGCGCTCGCCTTTTAGTTGTGGCGGCGGGCCGGTCCGGCGAGGTCGCTGCTTCTCCACGGAGCCGTCAGGCGGCAGCTGGCGCGGTTCTGTGCGGTTGCCCCAGCGCGTGCGAGGCGCCGGTCGAGGGGCGATTGAAGCACAGGGACAGCGGCGCCAGTCCTTTGGAGACCGTAAACCTTATTCCCGGGAAAAGGGGTGCTTTGACGCAGGCAGGCCCTGTGTTAGAGACGCAGGCGTTCTGTCTGGTCGGGTTTTTGCGATTGCACCCACGCGGTGGCGGTTTCACGGTGTGCCATCGGGCTGTGGTGGGTGACATCTTGGCGAATGACCCGATATTGCCACGATGTCCGGGCAGGATGACGCCATCGGGGCGTCGTGGCTCTTCCATGGAAAGGCATAGAGGCTGAAGATGCTGAATCGGCGCAGCGGTTACGACTATGAAGACTTGCTGGCATGTGCCCGTGGCGAGATGTTCGGCCCCGGCAATGCGCAACTGCCGCTGCCTCCGATGCTGATGTTCGATCGCATCACGGAAATTTCCGAGACGGGAGGCGAATTCGGCAAGGGCGTGGTGCGTGCGGAACTCGATGTGAAGCCGGATCTCTGGTTTTTCGGCTGTCACTTCAAGAATGACCCGGTGATGCCGGGCTGCCTCGGGCTTGATGCCTTGTGGCAGATGGTAGGGTTTTACCTTGGATGGACTGGAGGCGCGGGTCGGGGCCGGGCGCTGGGCTTGAGCGAACTGAAGTTTGGCGGCCAGGTGCTGCCCGAGGCGCGAAAGATAGTGTATAATGTCGATGTCAAACGGGTGCTGCGGTCGAAGCTGGTGCTCGGCATTGCCGACGGATGGCTTTCGGTCGATGACACGATCATCTATCGTGCCCGGGATCTCAAAGTCGGGCTGTTCAAACAGGGTGCGGGGCCAGGCTGAATTGAGTTCGATAATCAGTGCGAGGCAATCATGAGACGGGTTGTAGTCACCGGGATGGGTATTGTCTCGTCCATCGGAAACAACAGCCAGGAAGTGCTCACCAGCCTTCGCGAGGCAAGATCCGGAATATCGCGTGCGCCGGCGCATGTCGAACTCGGCTTTCGCTCCCAGGTCCATGGTCTTCCCACGCTCGATCCGGCGACCGTGGTCGATCGTCGTGCCATGCGCTTCCTTGGTCAGGGGGCGGCGTGGAATCATGTCGCCATGGAACAGGCAGTCGCCGATTCCGGTCTGGCGCCCGATCAGGTGTCCAGTTTCCGCACCGGGATCATCATGGGCTCCGGCGGTCCGTCGGCGCGCACCATCGTTGACGCCGCCGATATCACCCGTTCCAAGGGCCCCAAGCGTGTCGGCCCCTTTGCGGTGCCCAAGGCGATGTCCTCGACGGCATCGGCGACACTGGCGACCTGGTTCAAGATCAAGGGCGTCAACTATTCGATCTCCTCGGCCTGCGCCACTTCCAACCATTGTGTTGGCAATGCCTATGAGATCATTCAGCTGGGCAAGCAGGATGTGATCTTCGCCGGCGGCTGTGAGGAGCTGGACTGGACCCTGTCCGTGCTGTTCGACGGCATGGGCGCGATGTCCTCGAAATTTAACGACATGCCGGCGACTGCATCGCGGCCCTATGACGTGAACCGCGATGGTTTCGTGATCGCGGGAGGTGCCGGTGTGCTGGTGCTGGAAGAACTTTCCCATGCCAGGGCGAGGGGCGCACGGATCTACGGCGAAATCATCGGTTACGGCGCCACCTCGGACGGTTACGACATGGTTGCGCCATCGGGCGAGGGTGCCGAGCGCTGCATGCGCATGGCGCTTGCGACCGTCAATCGGCCCATCGACTATATCAATCCGCACGCCACATCGACGCCGGCCGGAGATCCACCCGAGATGCAGGCCATCCGCAAAGTGTTCGGTGTCGGCGACAAATGCCCGCCGATTTCGGCCACCAAGGCCCTGACCGGTCATTCCCTGGGCGCCACCGGGGTGCAGGAAGCGATCTATTCTCTCCTGATGATGAATCACAGCTTCATCTGCGAAAGCGCCCATATCCGGGAACTCGATCCGGCCTTTGCGGACATGCCGATTCTGCGCCAGCGCGTCGATAACGCGCGGGTGTCGACCGTGCTGTCGAATTCCTTCGGCTTCGGCGGCACCAACGCCACGCTGGTGTTTGGCCTCTTGGATGCCTGAGGAGGCCGGATCTGCCTTTGTCCAGTGAGGGGCGTGCGCCTCTGCGCTGCGGCGCGGACAGGAGATGGCGGACCTCCCGGGCTGTGGGCGGGTGCGAGGTGAGAGAACCCTTTCCGGCGCGGGCGATGGTGCGCGCTCTTTGACCAACGTTATCCGGCGCGGCGCGGCCCCTGCTGCGCGCCCCGGTTTCCTTGCAGACACCGGCACATAGAGGAGCGACAGATGCAGGAATTGATGAAGGGCCGGCGTGGCCTGATCATGGGGATTGCCAACGACCATTCGATTGCCTGGGGCATGGCGAAGACGCTCCATGGCCATGGAGCGGAACTGGCCTTCACCTACCAGGGCGATGCCCAGGGGCGGCGGGTCAGACCGCTGGCGGAACAGCTCGGCGTTGAACTGGTACTGCCCTGTGACGTCGAGGACATCGCCACGGTCGACGCCACGTTTGAGGCGCTGCGGGCGAAATGGGGCCAGCTCGACTTCGTCATTCATGCCATCGGCTTTTCCGATCGCAATGAACTCAAGGGGCGCTACGCCGACACCTCCCGGGAGAACTTCTCGCGCACCATGGTGATTTCCTGCTTCTCCTTCACCGAGATCGCCCGGCGCGCCGCGGAGATGATGCCGCAGGGCGGGGCGATGCTGACGCTGAGCTACGGCGCTTCGATGCGGGCGATGTCGAACTACAATGTCATGGGTGTCGCCAAGGCCGCACTCGAGGCTTCGGTGCGCTATCTCGCCTTTGATTTCGGTTCGCGCGGCATCCGTGTCAACGCCATCTCGGCAGGTCCGGTGCGTACGCTGGCGGGCTCCGGCATCGGCGACGCGCGCGCGCTCTTTGCCTACCAGCAGAAACATTCGCCGCTTGGACGCGGCGTTACTCTTGATGAACTCGGTGGTGCGGCGCTCTACCTGTTGTCCGATCTGTCGGGCGGGGTCACGGGCGAGATCCATTATGTCGATTCCGGCTACAACATCGTCCTGATGCCGAGGCCGGAAGATCTCAACAGCCCGGACTGAAGGGGCGCGCTTTGCGGGTCGCAGCGGATCGGCGATGTGCGCGGGATCCGCTGCGGCTTCGACCCGCCTGGGGGTGCGGGCCCGGGGCGCCAGGCCCGGCGGGGGCGTTCACGAAAGGACAGCAGGGCCGCGCGGGCGGATGGTCCTGCCAGGGGCGCAATTTCTCCCTGCGGCGAACCCTGAAAACGCCATCTGGCAGCGGGGCGCGCCAGGCGAAAGCCGGCCTCCCTTGAGGCAGGGGTGCGGGCCCTTCGTTGCAGATCTCCGCAACGGAAGGCTGGAGAAAGAAATCACTGTCGCGCTGTAGAAGAATACCGCGGTGGGGGCAGAGTGCGGTGCGCCCTGCACGCAGCGATGGTCGACGCGACCGTGAGCCAGGGAGAGCTGGACCGTCATCTGCGCAAAAAAGGGCCCTGGAAAAAGAGTTCCGGCACCGGGCTCCCGGCCCCCCCTTTGAATGAAAGCCGGTCCCCGGGGGTGCCGGGCTACCCCTCATCGGGCGGCAGTTTCCTGCTGGAACAGGAGCAACTGGCAAGTTGGCTCTATCAAGTGGAAAGAGGAATTCCCCGAAAAGCGGGAGGCAGCTGGCGGGACCTTTCCTGCATCGCCGCTCGTCGCGGCTGCAGGGGTCTTTTCGGGAGAGATTGCCAGGGACTTTTCTCCCTGCATGCAGCGCAACTGACGGTTGCGACGCGGGAGATTCGGTGGCGTGCCGGTTCTTGTCGAAATTGCGGCGGAAATGAGATGATGATTGGCGCGGGCTGTCTGGAATTGTGGCGACAGCATGGCGGGTGGCGGCCGGCGGCGGCGCCGTGGCAACTTCCTTTCTACTAAGGAGTTGGAGTGCTGCTGGCCGCTGCGACGGACGTTGCGGCCCGCTACCATCCGCCGACGGCAGGCGCCGCTGCGGTGCCGCACCGGCACCGCCGCTGGCGTCGCCCTTCACAGGATGCGGGATGAGGCTTCTGCGGCGTGGGTTGAGCGGGACCGCTGCGGTCCCCATGCGGCAGCTGCGGACCAGCAAAGTTCGATTGACCCTGCTGCGAGACCGGGGAAGAGCAGGGCGTTTTGTGTGTGTCGTAACAGCCGCACTACAGAGAAACCTTGTCCGGCCCATCCCTTATCAGAATACCGCATGGCGCCAATGCCATTGTTTTGCGCCCAATTTCGGCCTGATTCCGGACGTAGTCGGCGGCGCAGCGATTGCGTGCTGCTTGACGCGTTGCCGAAGGAAATGCCAGATGCCACAACCCTCGATTGTGATGGAAATGTGGCATGAGTACCGAAATCGTGCGTGACGCCCTGCACAGGATGCTGCCACCCGGTTTCGTGGTCGATGCTGCCTATCCGCGTATTCAGAACCGGTGGCTCTACCCGGATGAACTGGCGTTCATCCGGGGCGCGTCCGCCCGACGACAGGCGGAGTTTGGCACCGCACGCGTGCACGCCCGTCTGGCGCTGGGGCAGCTCGGTGCCCGGGTCGGCTCCCTGCTGCCGCTGCCGGATCGCTCTCCGCGCTGGCCGGCCGGAGTCGTTGGCAGTATTTCGCATACCGACGATTGTTGCGCCGTCGCAGTGGCGCCGGCGGGGCCGATTGCAGGTGTCGGGATCGATATTGAGGCAGCGGGGCCATCGCTGTCAGCCGGGATCGAAGAAATGATTTGTACGCATGAGGAGCGTGCGTGGATCGCCCGGCACCAGGGCCATCACGGAGCCGGGGTTCTGGGCCGGCTGATCTTCTGTACCAAGGAAGCTCTCTTCAAGTGTCAGTACAACATCACGCGCGCCTTCATGGATTTCAGAGAGGTCGAGCTGTCGATTGATCTTGGTCGCGGGATGTTTGCAGTTGCCGATTTGAGAGGGGGGGCAATGAAATGGCGAATGGCGCTGCGGGGTCTGGAAGGCAGATTTGACATCCGGGCGCAGTTCATCGTGGCGACGGCGGTTCTGAAAAAGTCTTTCGGGGAGGTTGTTTAACCGGCAGGGGCAGCGTCGGCGTATTGTCGTGCAGTACGCCGACGCCCGGGGGGAAGAGAATGTTTTTTTGAGGAGCGCCATCGCGTACCGGAGCGGGAGAGCACGGGGGTGCGACGGCACGGGAGGCTTGCGTGCTTTGTGCTTTCGCCCCCGTCGGCAGCGGCGAAGGGTGAGTTGAGGCTGGCGCGCTGGGTGATTGAGACGTGGACGTGTGGTAAAACTTTGTCAATTTGGAACTGAGGTGCTGCGATGGCTGCTGAGGTCGCGGGTGAGAAGCCCGAGAGTGAGCCCGAAATTTACACTGTGCTCGTCAATCACGAGGGGCAATACTCGTTGTGGCTCAAGCGCAATGCTGTGCCGCGAGGCTGGCAGGCGGTGGGAAAGCAGGGCGAAAAGGCCGACTGTCTGGAATATGTCAGGACGGTCTGGACCGACATGACGCCGTTGAGCATTCGCAGGAAAAATTAGCAGCGCGGGGGGAGGGGCGGCGCCGGACCGAATTGGCACAGCCGGCCCCTTCCAGCGTCCGGCAACAGCATGCGTGCCTTGTCACCGGCAGGTCTTTTCCTGTAGGTCATATGGTGCGCAGGGATTGAGGGCGTCGGACGTGGCGCGACGGGGGCCCAGATGAGGCATGAAGAAGACGGGTGGCAGCCGCTGTCTGCTATCCAGCACAGCCTGTGGTTTGACCATCGCACCCGACCCGGCCTGAATGCACTGCGCAATATCAGTTTCTGTGTCCGGGTCCGCGGAGCGCTCGACCGGGCGCGGCTTGAGGCCGCGCTTGAACTCCAGGCCGCGCGCCATCCGATCCTGCGTACCCGGTTTCGTGAAATCGACGGCACCCCGAGCCAGGGCGTTGACCAGAACGCCCGGATCGAGGTCAGCTTTGTCGACGAGCGGCTTTCGGAGGAGGAACTCGACCAGCGCCTGCACGAGGAAACGGTAAGGGAGTTCGATATTACCGTTGCCCCCCTGATGCGGGCCGGCATCTACCGGCTGGCGGTGGACGACTTTATCCTGATCCTGGTCTATGACCATCTGATCCTCGACGGCTGGTCGTACTGGAAGCTGATCGACGAGCTGGGGAGCGTGCTGGAGGCGGAGCGGATTGCGCCCGCCAGCAGCGTCGAAGTCGTCGAACCGGAATATTTCGCCTATGTCCGGGAGCAGCAGAAATTTCTTGAGAGTGCTGCAGGCGAAAGACAGCTGAAATACTGGACCGGGCTGCTGGGCGAACACAAGGGCGAGCTGGAACTGCCGACCGACCGACCCCGTGGGCGGGGGGTGATCACGGAGGTCAGCAACAGCCGGATCGTGGTGTCTCAGAGACTCACCGAAGCCTTGCGCGAGGTGGCGAAAAATCGCGGGGTGCCGATGTTCTCCCTGCTGGTTTCGGCCTATGTCGCCATGCTGCACCGGGTGGCAAGGCAGGAGGTGATCACGGTCGCCTCGCCGATGCCGGCGCGCGGCAACGGCCGCTGGGCCGACACCATCGGTATCTTTATCAACATGGTGGCACTGCGCGGCACCATCACGCCGCAGACCACCCTGCTTGACCTGATCCGCCAGCTGCAGTCATCGGCCTTTCGGGCGCTGCGCAACCAGGACTATCCCCTGGCCGAACTGGTGCGGCGGATCAATCCGCCGCGCAGCGAGAACCGCCCGCCCTTCTTCCAGGCCGCCTTTGTGGCGCATAACGCCAGGGACGCCAGCCCGCTGATCCCGCTGCTGCTCGGCAAGGTGGGGGTCGAACCGGTGCCGGTGTCCTGGGGCGGGCTGGAAGCCACCAGCTGGCGCGATCCGCCCGATATCGATGTTGAGTTCGACCTGACGCTGAAACTGGTCGAAACCGAAGAACACGTCTTCGCCGGGCTCTATTATGCCCCGAGCCTGTTTGACGACGAGACCATCGATCGCTGGAGCGGCTACTGGGTCCGCCTGCTTGAGGCAATCGTCACCAATGACAGCCAGACCGTCGATCGCGTCGATATACTCGCCGCCGACGAGCGGCGCCTGCTGATTGAAACCTGGAATGCCACGGCGGCGGCGTTTCCGGAACAGACCCCGGTCCACGAACTGTTCGAGAACCAGGCCCGGCTTTCGCCCGAGGCGCTGGCGCTCACCGATGGCGGGCGCAGCCTGTGCTATAGCGAACTCAACTCGATGGCCAACCATCTGGCGCGCCATCTGTCGAAACGCGGGGTGTTGCCGGGTGGGCGCGTCGCCGTCCTGCTGGAGCGTTCGATCGAACTGGTGGTGGCGGAACTCGCGGTGCTCAAATGCGGTGCCGCCTATGTGCCTGTCGATGCCGCCTTTCCGCCCGAGCGCCAGGCCTTCATGATCCGCGACTGCGGTGCCGGCGCGGTGCTGGTCCGGCAAGGCCAGGTGCTGGCCGGCGGCCATGCGGCGGCGCGCGTCGACGTCGATGTGGTCTGCGCGGCGCCGGGCACCGCCCGCAATCTCAAGGTCCGGGTGGGCAGCGATGCGCCGGCCTATGTGATGTATACTTCGGGCTCCACCGGGACTCCGAAAGGCGTGATCATTCCGCATCGGGCGATCGCCCGGCTGGTGATCAACAACGCCTATGCCGATTTCGGGCCGACCGACCGGATCGCCTTCGCCGCCAATCCGGCCTTCGATGCCACGACCATGGAAGTCTGGGCACCTCTGCTCAACGGCGGGGCCATTGTCATCTTCGACCAGGAGACGGTGCTTGATCCTGAGCGCCTCGGCGCGGCCATCAAGAAACAGGCCGTCAACGTCCTGTTTCTGACCACGGCGCTGTTCAACTCCTATGCGTCGATTCCGCGATTCTTCTCCTCGTTGCGGATCCTGCTGACCGGAGGCGATCGCGCCGATCCGAACGCCTTCCGCAACGTGCTGGCCAGCGCCCCGCCCAGACATGTGGTGCACGCCTATGGTCCGACCGAGGCCGCCACCTATGCCATCAGCCACGAGGTGAGCGCGGTCGAATTCGGGGCCAGGAGTATTTCGCTGGGCCGGCCGATTTCCAACACCCAGGCCTATATCCTTGATGGCGAGGGCGCCCCGGTTCCGATCGGGGTCGCAGGCGAACTGCATATCGGCGGTCCCGGCGTCGGCAGCGGCTATCTCAACCGTCCGGACCTGACGTCGGAACGCTTCGTTGCCGACCCCTTCAGCGCTGTGCCGGGAGCCCGGATGTACCGCACCGGCGATCTCGCCAGCTGGCGGCCGGACGGCACCATCGAGTTTCTCGGGCGCAACGATTCCCAGATCAAGCTGCGCGGCTTCCGGGTCGAACTTGGCGAGATCGAGGCCCGTCTGACCGAACATGTCGGGGTTCGTGAGGCCTCCGTCATCGTGCGCGAGGACAGCCCCGGGGACAAACGCCTGGTGGCCTATCTGACCTGCGATGTCGGACTTGGCGCCGACGAGCTGCGCGCCCATCTGGTCGGGCAGCTGCCCGATTATATGGTGCCGGCGGCCTATGTGCGGCTGGAAACGCTGCCCAAGACCCACAACGGCAAAGTGGACCGCAACGCCCTGCCGGCACCGGGGGCGTCGGCCTTTGCCGGCCACCAGTACGAGCCGCCCCAGAGCGAGGTCGAGAAGAAGCTGGCGGCGGTGTGGGCCGAACTTCTCAACACCGATCGCATCGGGGTCAACGACAACTTCTTCCATCGTGGCGGCCATTCGCTGCTCGCCATGAAAATGATCGAACGGCTGCGCCGCGAGGGGCTCGAGGTCGACATGCGCACCCTCTTCAGTGCGCCGACGCTGGGCGCACTGGCCAAGGCCGTAGGCGGCACCAATCGCATTGAGGTTCCGCCCAATCTGGTTCCGCCCACCAGCCAGGTCGTCACCCCCGAGATGCTGCCTCTGGTGACGCTGGATCAGAGCCAGATCGACGCCATCGCTGCCCGGGTTCGGGGCGGGGCCGCCAATATCCAGGACATCTATCCGCTGGTGCCGCTGCAGGAAGGCGTGCTGTTCCACCATCTGATGGGCGATGAAGGCGACGCCTATCTGCTGTCGAGCCTGATGGCCTTCGATACCCGCCCCCGCGTGGTGCGTTTTCTGGAGGCGCTGGAGGCGGTGATCAAGCGTCACGACATCCTGCGCAGCGCGGTGTTGTGGGAGGATCTGCCGCACGCGGTACAGGTGGTGTGGCGCCGTGCCCCGCTCATCGTCGAGAGGGTCGAGCTGGATCCGACGGAGGACGGGGCCGACCAGCTGGCCCTGCGCTTCAATGCCCGCAACACCCGCCTTGAACTCAGCCACGCCCCGCTGCTGCGTGGCTATGTCGCCCAGGACCTGCCCCGCAACCGCTGGCTCCTGCTGCTGCTGCACCATCATGTGGTGATTGATCACACTGCGCTGGAAGTTATGGCGCAGGAAGTGCAGGCCCATATCGAGGGCCGCGCCGGCGACCTGCCGCCGGTGGTGCCGTTCCGCAACTTCGTTGCCCAGGCGCTCTTCGGAGTAAGCGTAGCCGAGCATGAGGCCTTCTTCCGCACCATGCTCGAAGATGTCGACGAACCGACGGCACCTTTCGGCGTGCTCGAGATCGGCGGCGAAAGCGTCGAACTCGACAAGGCTGAGCAAAGGCTGGAGCCCAGGCTGGCATTCCGCCTGCGCTCGCGTGCGCGCGCTCTCGGGGTCAGCGTCGCCAGCCTCGTTCACCTTGCCTTTGCCGTGGTGGTCGGACACACCTCCGGACGCAGCGACCCGGTCTTCGGCACCGTGCTGTTCGGCCGCTCGCAGGGCGGTGCCGGGGCGGACCAGGCCATCGGCATGCTTATCAACACCCTGCCGATCCGGATCGGGATCGGCTCGGAGCCGGTGGCCGACGCCGTGCGGCGGATGCAGGATCTGGTGGTCGAACTGCTGCGCCACGAGCATGCGCCGCTGGCCCTGGCGCAGCGCTGCTCCGGCGTACCGGCGCCGGCGCCGCTGTTCACAGCACTCCTCAACTTCCGCCACAGCGCGCCGGAGGGCGCGATGCGCTTCGGCGATTTTGAGGGCGTGGAGATTCTGACCGGCGAGGAGCGCACCAATTATCCGGTGACGCTGTCGGTCGACGACCTCGGCGAAGGTTTCGAACTCAACTGCCAGACCGTGGCCCAGATCGGGGCGGAACGCCTGTGCCGGCTGATGACGGTGGCGCTGGAGGGCATCGCCGATGCCCTGGAACAGGCGCCCGGGACCGCAGTCTCGGAGATCGGCATCCTTGATGAGGACGAACGTCGTCAGGTCATTGAGGCGTGGAATGCCACCACGGTGCCCTATCCGCAATCCGCTGCAATCCACCAGCTGTTCGAGGCCGAGGTGGCGCGCCAGCCGATGGCGCCAGCGGTGATCTGCGGTCGGGAGCAATGGAGCTACAGCGAACTGAACAAACAGGCCAACCGCCTTGCGCATCATCTGCGGCGCTGCGGGCTTGAGCCGGGGGGGAGGGCGGCGATCCTGCTGGAACGCTCGCTCGAACTGGTGGTCGCCGAACTCGCGGTGCTCAAATGCGGTGCCGCCTATGTGCCGGTCGATCCGACCTTCCCCGAGGAACGTCAGACCTTCATGATCCGCGATTGCGCGGCCGCCGTCGTTCTGGTGCTGGAAGGCCAGATCCTGCCCGCTGGCTGCGCGGCCGATCGGGTCGATGTCGATCGGGTCATCGTCGGCACGGGCTGGACCGACAATCCCGCTGTCGCCGTGAACGGCGAGGCCGCCGCCTATGTGATGTATACCTCCGGCTCGACCGGAACACCCAAAGGGGTGATCATTCCGCATCGGGCGATCGCGCGGCTGGTGGTCAACAACACCTTCACCGTCTTCACCCCCAGCGACCGCGTGGCCATGGTCGCCAATCCGGCCTTCGACGCCACCACCATGGAGGTCTGGGGAGCGCTGCTGAACGGCGGTGCCATCGTCGTCATCGACCAGGATACGGTGCTCGATCCCGATCGTTTTGCGGTCGAACTGCGCGAGCAGGGCATCAGCGTGATGTTCCTGACCTCGGCGCTGTTCAACTCCTATGCCGCCATTCCCGGAATGTTTTCGGGCTTGCGGGTACTCATGACCGGCGGCGACCGCGGTGATCCGCACGCCTTCCGCCAGGTGCTGCGTGCCAGCGCACCGGGCCATCTCGTCAATGGCTACGGACCGACCGAGACCACCACCTTCGCCATCACCAATGATGTCGCTGCCGTTGCCGAGGGCGCCAGCAATATCCCGCTCGGCCGCCCGATCTCCAACACGCAGATCTACATCCTTGATGAGCACGCGGTTCCGGTGCCCGCAGGCGTGGTCGGCGAAATCCACATCGGCGGTCCCGGCGTCGGCCATGGCTATCTCAACCGCCCGGATCTGACCGCCGAACGCTTCGTCGCCGATCCCTTCAGCGAACATGCCGGTGCGCGCATGTACCGTACCGGGGATCTCGGGCGGTGGCTCGCCAACGGCACCGTCGAGTTCCTCGGGCGCAACGACTTCCAGGTCAAACTCCGCGGCTTCCGCATCGAACTGGGCGAGATCGAGACGCGGCTTGCCGAGCTGCCCGGAGTCCGCGAGGCGGCGGTGGTGGCGCGGGAGGATGTCCCCGGCGACAAGCGGCTGGTGGCCTATCTCATCACGGAGGGTGATGTCAGCGTCGATGCCGTGCGCAGTGGGCTGGCCGAGCGTCTGCCGGACTATATGGTGCCCTCCGCCTATGTGCGGCTGCACGCGCTGCCGCTGACACCGAACGGCAAACTGGATCGTAACGCCTTGCCGGCGCCTGCGGGTGAATCCTTCGGGAGCAGTACCTATGAAGAGCCGGCCGGAGAACTTGAAGACAAGCTGGCGGAGATCTGGTCGGAACTCCTCAACGTCGAACGCATCGGCCGCAACGACAATTTCTTCAAGCGTGGTGGTCACTCGCTGCTTGCCGTGCAGCTGGTGTCGCGCCTGCGCCAGACCCTGAACATCGAAGTCTCGCTGTCGGAGGTTTTCGCCCATCCGACGCTTGCCGATCTGGCCGCCACGGTCAGCGAGGCTCCGGTCAGCGAGTTGCCACCGGTCACGGCGGTGTCGCGGGAGGGCGCGCTGCCGCTGTCGTTTGCGCAACAGCGGCTGTGGTTCCTGGCCCAGTTCAAACAGGCCAGTACCGCCTACCACATGTCCGGCGGCCTGCGCATGCGCGGGGAACTCAATCATAAGGCGATGGCCCGCACGCTCAAGCGCATTGTGACCCGCCATGAGGCGCTGCGCACCATTTTTGTGATGGAGGACGGCAAGCCGGCGCAACGCATCCAGCCGGCGGATATCGACTTCGAGCTGGTCGAACACGACCTCAGCGGGGCATCGGGAGCGGAGGCCAAGCTGGAGCGTCTGGCGGTCCGGGAAGCCGCAGCGCCCTTCGATCTGGAGCACGGCCCGCTGGTGCGCGGGCGCCTGGTGCGGCTTGCGCCGAACGATCACGTGCTGCTGGTGACGATGCATCACATCGTCTCGGACGGCTGGTCGCTCGCCGTCCTCAACCGCGAAATGAGCGCGATCTATACCGCCTATGCGAATGGCAAAGAAGACCCGCTGCCGCCGCTCACCGTGCAATATGCCGACTACGCGGTGTGGCAGCGGCGCTGGCTTGCCGGCGATTTCCTCAAGCAGCAGGCGAAATTCTGGGAGACCACGCTCAAGGGAGCGCCAGCGGTGCTGACGCTGCCGACCGACCACCCGCGCCCGGCCGAACCGGACTATGTCGGCGCTGGCGTGAAGGTGCGCCTGGAGCCGCAGCTGTCGAGGGCGCTCCGGGAACTGAGCCTGGAGCACGGTGCGACCCTGCATATGACGATGCTGGCCGCCTATGCCGTGCTGATGGGCCGGCTGGCGGGGCAGACGGAGGTGGTGATCGGAAGTCCGGTGGCAAACCGGGCGCGGGCGGAGATCACCGATCTGATCGGCTTCTTTGTCAATACCGTGGCGCTGCGTGTCGATCTCACCGGCTCGCCCTCCTTCTGGGACCTGCTGGGACGCGTCCGGGATGTCAGTCTTGCGGCGCAGCAGAACCAGGACCTGCCCTTTGAGCAGGTGGTGGAGATTGTGCAGCCGCCGCGCAGCCTGACCTATACGCCGCTGTTCCAGTCGGTGTTTGCCCTGCAGAACACGCCGCAGGATGATCCGGATCTCTGCGGGCTGCGCATCAGCACGATGGACCTGGCGATGGAGGCGGCCAAGTTCGATCTCACGCTGATGATGGAGGAGCGTGGCGACGACATCTTCGGCAACTTCAACTACGCCGTTTCTCTGTTTGAACGCTCCACCATTGAGCGCTGGCGCGACTACTGGATTCGCCTGCTCGAGGCGATGGTGGCGGACGAAAACCAGTCGATTGATCGGGTTGATATGCGCGGGGCCGAGGAACGGCAGCATGTCGGCACCGGCTGGAATGCAACGGAAGCAAGCTATCTGCCGAACGTCTGCATGCACGAGCTGTTCGAAGCGCAGGTGGTGCGCACCCCGCACGCGGTCGCAGTCGCCTGTGAGGGCCGCGAAATAAGTTATGAGGAACTCAACGCCCGGGCCAACCGGCTGGCGCAGCACCTGCGCCACCATGGCGTGCGGCCGGATGACCGGGTGGCGATCTGCGTGTCGCGCAGCGTCGAAATGGTGGTTGGCGTGCTCGCTGTGCTCAAGGCCGGCGGCGCCTATGTGCCGATGGATCCGTCCTATCCAGCGGCACGGCTCGCCCACATGCTCACCGACAGTGCGCCGGTGGTCATGCTGCTGGATGAATCCGGCCGCAGCGCGATCGGCTGCGATGGCGCGGGGACGCCGGCGATCGATATCACCGCCGATGCCGCCTGGGCGCGGGAGTCGGAGCGTAATCCGGGCCGTGGCGACGTGAAACCGCGTCACCTTGCGTATGTGATCTACACCTCGGGCTCGACCGGAACGCCGCGCGGCGTGATGATCGCGCACCAGGAATTGAGCAACCTGGTGCAGTGGCACTGCGTCAGTTTCGACCTCAAGGCCGGTGACCGCTCCTCCTGTGTCGCCGGCTTCGGCTTCGATGCCGCCACCTGGGAGATCTGGCCGGCGCTGTCGGTGGGGGCGACCCTGGTCCTGGCACCGCCGGAAATCGGGCGCAGTCCGCTCGATCTGGTGGAATGGTGGCAGGCGCAGGAGGTCGACGTGAGCTTCCTGCCGACGCCGATCGCGGAAATGGTGCTGTCGCGGGGCGTGGCCCCGGCACGGCTGCGCATTCTGCTGACCGGAGGCGACCGCTTGCGCCAGCACCCGCCGCCCTCGGCGCGCTTCCGCCTCATCAACAATTATGGTCCGACCGAGACCACCGTGGTCGCCACTTCCGGAGAGGTGCCGCAGCAGGGTATCCTCCATATCGGCCGTCCAATCGCCAATACAAAGATCTACATCCTCGACGACGAAGGTGCCGAGGTGCCGATCGGGGTCGCCGGCGAAGTCTATATCGGCGGTGTGGGTGTCGGACGAGGTTATCTCAACCGCCCCGATCTGACCGCGGAGCGCTTCGTCGCAGATCCCTTTGCGGCGGAGCCGGGAGAGCGGATGTACCGCAGCGGCGACCTGGCGCGCTGGCTTGGCGACGGCACCATCGAGTTCCTCGGCCGCAACGATTTCCAGGTCAAGCTGCGCGGCTTCCGGATTGAACTCGGCGAGATCGAGGTCCGGCTCAACGAATATCCGGGCGTGCATGACGCCACTGTGCTGGCGCGCGAGGACGTCCCCGGCGAGAAGCGTCTGGTGGCGTATTTCACAGGCGATGCGGGCATCGGCGCCGAGGAGCTGCGCTCCCATCTCACCGGGCGGCTGCCGGACTATATGGTGCCGGCGGCCTATGTCCGGCTTGAGAGCCTGCCCCTGACGGCCAACGGCAAGCTCGACCGTGACGCCCTGCCGGCACCGGTGCTGGCGGCTTTTGCCGCCGACCGCTATGAGCCGCCGCAGGGGCCGCTGGAAGAGCAGCTGGCGGCCATCTGGTCGCGGCTTCTCAATGTGGAGCGCATCGGCCGCAACGACAATTTCTTCGACCTCGGCGGCCATTCGCTGCTCGCGGTGACCCTGATCGAAGAGCTGCGCCAGCGCGGCCTCAAGGCCGACATGCGCACGGCCTTTAATGCCCCGACGCTGGCCCGGCTGGCGGCAGCCCTCAGTGAGGGGGTGTCGGACAGCGTGGTCGATCTTGCAACGGCAGCCGTTCTGCCCGACGACATCCAGCCGCTGCCGGTGCCGCCGAAGGTCAAGCCGGACTGCGTGCTGCTCACCGGGGCCACCGGCTTTGTTGGTCGCTTCCTGTTGCGCGAACTCCTGGATCAGCGCCCCCGGCGTGTCCTCTGCATGGTGCGTGCCGCAGACGAAAGGAGCGGCTTCGAACGCCTCCAGCAGATCCTCAAACGCTGGTCGCTGTGGCGTCCCGGCGACGAGGACCGCATTGAGGTCATCACCGGCGACCTCGCTCTGCCGGGCCTCGGCCTCAGTGAACGTGGCCGCTTGCGTGCCTGCGAAGAGCCGGATGCGATCTTCCATGCGGCCACCAGCATGAACCATCTCGAAAGCTTCGAGAGTGCGGCAAAGGCCAATGTGGACGGGGTCGCGGAAATTCTCCGCCTCGCCACCAGCGGCCGGCCCAAGACCGTTCACTATCTTTCGACCATGGGTGTGTTCAGTTCGCATGGCCATGACGGCATACGGATGGTCAATGAACGGACGCCGATCACGGCCGAAATGCATCTTGGGGCTGAAGGCTATACCACCAGCAAATGGGTCGGCGAACAGCTCGTCCATCTCGCCGCCGCGCGCGGGGTGCCCTGCAATGTCTATCGACTTGGTCTGATCACTGGTGACACCGAGCTTGGCCGCTACGATGAGCTGCAGACCTTCCATCGCCTGCTCGAGAGCTGTATCCGCATCGGTGCTGGTTTCGACAGCTTCCGCTACGATCAGATGATCACGCCGGTCGATGCCACCGTGCGCGCGCTGGTTCGGCTCGGCGACGCCCATGCCGGGGGCGGCGGCATCTTCCATGTCGCAGCAACCAGCGTGACACCTATTGCCACCGTCTTTGCTTTCTATAATGCGATTGCCCAAAAACCGCTTGCCATCCTCCCCTATCGCGAGTGGCTCGGTCGCGTAAAGGCGCGTTTTGTCGCCGGCGAGACACTGCCGATCATACCGCTGGTTCATCCGCTGCTCGATCTTGATGAACCGACGCTGAGGGCCTTCATCGCGGCACAGGAGCGTGCCACGGTGCGTTTCGACTGCTCCCGCACCGCCCACGAACTGGAGCAGGCGGGTGTGGTCTGGCCGGTCTTCAATATGCACCTGATGCGCAGCTATCTGCAGGGCATGCTTGCTGCCAATCCTGCACTGAACACGCATCTGAAGATAGCGGATGGCGGCAGGAATGAGCCCAGGGAAATGCCCAGGGAGGAAACCAGCGATGAGCCGAAGAACGGGCCCGGGGATGAGCGCATGACCACATCTCGTACTCGGCTGCCTTCGCTTGGCGAGATGCTCGGACATCTCGAAGAGCCGCAAACAGCGAAAGTGGTTCTGACACCGCCGCCATCCGCCGCGCCGGCGCGCCGGCCGGAGGCCGTGCTGCGTCCGGCTGCCGCGGCGGCGGCGCACGCGCCTCTGCCGGGACCGCAGTTCGCGCCGCGCCGCGAGACGCAGCCGTTCGGGGAACGGCGCGAGACGCAGCCATCCGGGGACAAGCGACGCGAACCGGCTTACGCAGAAGCAGGGGAATCGGTTTACGCGGCTGGCGGAGACCCGGGGCAGGGCTCGCCTTTTATGGGGCTTCGACTGTCGCGACGGTCGCAGGACGGCGGCCAGCCGCCACCCCATTACGGGGACTCCGGGTCGAGAGAGCCTCCTTTGCCACAAGGTCGCTCAGCGGGGCTGGAATCGACAACTTCGATGTGGGAGGAGCCGGCTGCGCCCGCGCATGACACCTCGCGTGGCGCGCAGAAGCCGGATGGCGCTTCGGTTCAGGCCCGGGGCCGCCCGCAGCCGGGAGCGCACGGACCGCAGGATCGGCCCGGGAATCAGTCCCAGGAGCGGTTCCAGGGTCGAACCCAGAACGGGCCGCTCCGCGGCCAGCCCTCCGCTACCGACCGGGAGGCCGGACTGTCGGGCACACGCAACTCCAGCCATCCGCTGCCGCGCCCGGCGCCAGCGGTGCATCCGATGCCGCGGGTGGTTGACAGTTCCGAGGTCTCCGCCAAGGCGCGGGCCGCGGCGAGTGAGCTGTCGGCGCTGGGACCCACAGCGCAGGATGGTGCTGCGGGCATGGTGGCGTCACGCAGTCGCTCCGAATCGGCGCCCACGCCGCAGGCATCGCCAGTCGCCGACACAAGACGTGACCGGGATCCGGCGCCGCGCCATCGGCCCGCCGAGCGCGAGCCGTCGCGACGGCCGGCTGCTCACCCGGCGAAACCGGAGGAGCCGGTGGAGCCGCGGTCGAGCCGCGGGATGTCGTTCGGCAGCAAACTGGCGATCCTGGCGGCGGTGTTCGCCGTCGGGCTGGGAACCGCCTGGTACCTGCTCGCCGGGACCTGGATCAAGGGGGTCACGGTGGTGCGGGGCGAAGCGGTCCAGATCGTCTATGCCACCGGACCGGTCGAGTCGGAGACCTGGGCGCGCTTGACGCCGCTGGTGCGCGGACGCATTGTCGAGCGCTGCCGCTGCGAGGGTGCGGCGGTGAAGATGGGGCAGCGTCTGGCGCGACTCGATGACCGTGAGGGACAGGCGGTGCTGAAAGACCTGCGCGCCCAGGAAAGCTACCTGACCATGGAGTTTGAGCGCCAGAGCCAGCTGATGGAGAAAGGTGCGACAACCGCGCAGGCCTATCAGAAGACCCAGATCGAACTTGACCGGATCCATGCCCAGGTCGCTGCCCAGATTGAACGTCTGAGATATTACGAATTGTCGGCACCGATGGACGGTGTGGTGCTCAAAGAGGATGGCGAGGTTGGCGACATGGTCGATCCGGGTACCATTCTCTATCAGGTCGGTCTGCCGCGACCGTTGTGGGTGGTTGGCGAGGTCAATGAGGAGGACGTGCCCAGGGTGACGCCGGGCCAGAAAGCCCTGCTGCGCTCGGACGCGTTTCCGGGAAAGATTCTGGATGGTTACGTCAAGCAGATCACGCCTGCCGGGGACCCGGTAGCCAAGACCTTCCGGGTGCGCATCGGGCTGCCTGAGGACACGCCGCTCCATATCGGCATGACCGCGGAGATCAATATTATCACCGGCAAGAAGTCGGATGTGCTTCTGGTTCCGGCGACCAGTGTCTTCAACAACACCAATGTTCTGGTCGTGACCGACCACATCCCGGTGGTACGCAAGGTCGAAATCGGAATTCGGGGCACCAGCAACTTTGAAGTCATCTCCGGCCTGAAGGAGGGCGAAGTCGTCGCCACCGACCCCAACCCCGAAATCCGGAATCTGAAGCGCGTCATCGTCACAATCGAAAAACCCGGCCAATGAAGCTGATCTTCGCCATTGCCTTCACCCATGTCCGCCACCGGCTGCGCCAGACGCTGGTGGCCGTCCTTGGTGTGATGACCGGTGTCGGCTTTTCGATCGTGATGGCGTCGTTGATGGAGGGCACCCAGAACGACTTCATCGGCACACTGGTCGACGCCCTGCCGCATATCGCGATCACCGACGAATCGCGCGAGCCGACCCTGCAGCCGGCCGTCATCCGCTATCCGGTGGTCGAGATGCACGGCCTCACCCCCCAGATACGCCGGCCCGGCATCAAGAACCCGCTGGCGACGATCGCGGCGCTGGAAGCCTGGGACCCCGGTCCGATGACGCTCTCGGTGCAGTCGAAGGCGGTGCTGCGCTTTGCCGGCCGCGATCTCAATGTGGCGATTGTCGGGATCAATCCCAGGACCGAAGGCAATGTCTCGACCCTGCCCAAACAGATCCGCTCGGGTTCCATGTCCGCGCTCTATCGGGCGTCGAACGCGGTGCTGCTCGGCGACCGCCTGATCACCAAGATCGGGGCCCGGATCAACTCCAAGATCACTCTGATTTCGGCCAAGGGCGTGACCATCAGTGCCACCGTGGTCGGCACCTTCCACTCGGGTTTTCGGGCCACCGACGAGGGAACCGGTTACGTCCTGCTGCGGACCGCACAGACGCTGGAGAACCAGATCGGCGTCATCAACGAAATCCGCATCCGTACCCGCGATCCGATGGAAGCCCGTGCCATCTCAAATCGCATCGGCGAACAGACCGGATACAAGTCGGTGTCCTGGCAGGAGGCGCAGGAAGACCTGCTCTCCGCAGTCAAGAAACAGAAAGTGATATTGTATGCGGTGGTCGGTGCCATGCTTCTGGTCGGGAGTTTCGGCACCTATAACATCATCTCGACCATCACCCACGAGAAGACCCGCGACATCGCCATCATGAAATCGCTCGGTTTCAACAACAGCTCCGTGATGCTGATCTTCATTGTCGAGGCGCTTCTGATCGGGATCGTCGGTGCGGTCGTGGGCTGGGCGTTCGGCTATCTTCTGTGCATCAGCGTGGGCTCGATCCGCATCGACGACCCGCTCACCGACAACCACTCGCTGCCTTTGGCCTATTCCGCCTGGCACTATGCGATGGCGACGATGGTGGCGCTGGCTGCGAGCCTGATCGCCGGCTTTTTTCCGGCGCGTTCGGCGGCGCGTCTGCTGCCGGTGGACATCCTGCGGGGGGCAACGTGAGCGGGCCGGCGGGAAGGGAGCACATGCAGGACGAGGATGGGGCTGCGATGGCGCCGGGAGGCCTGCGCGAGCCGCAGCGGCCGCGCATTCCCCTGCTCGAGGCGCGCCGGGTCTCGAAAATTCTCGGCGGCGCGGTGCCGACAACGCTGGTCAACGATGTCTCGCTCACCATCGGCACGCGTGAATTCATCGCCATCACCGGCCCCTCGGGCTCCGGCAAATCGTCGCTGCTCTATCTGATGGGCCTGCTCGATCTGCCGACATCCGGAGACATCCTGGTCGAAGGCCGCTCGACCTCAGCGATGGACGAGGAGGAACGCTGCATCACCCGCCTGACCCGCTTCGGTTTTGTCTTCCAGTTTCATTTTCTGTTGCCGGAATTTTCGATCACGGAGAATGTGGCGCTGCCGATGCGGGCGCTAAAGCGGCTGTCGGGCTCGAAGATAACCGAACGGGCGCAGGATCTGCTGTCTGCGCTTGGTCTGAAGGATCACCTCAAAAAGACCCCGGATCAGCTGTCCGGCGGCCAGCGCCAGCGCGTCGCAGTGGCACGCTCTCTTGCCAATGATCCTCCGGTCATTCTGGCCGATGAACCGACCGGCAGTCTTGACAGCGAATCGACCCGACAGGTCTCCATCATCCTGCGCGAACTGGTTCAGGTCTATGGCAAGGCGGTTGTCGCCGTCACCCACGATATGGAATTCGCCGCCCAGCTGGATCGCCGGCTGCACATCGTCGATGGTCGTCTTCGTGCCGACGCCGGGCCGTCGCGATTTGCGCCGACTCCGGGTGGCAATCAAGATTTCGCACATCTGCGCGAATGAAGGGAGGAGCCGATGTCGTCTGCCCCCGCGCCATGCAGTTTGCCTGGGCGCCGGAACTCCTATGGCTACGAGGACCTTCTGGCCTGCGCCCGCGGCGAAATGTTCGGCCCCGGCAATGCCCAGCTGCCGTTTCCGCCGATGCTGATGTTCGACCGCATCACCGAAATTACCGAGAGCGGCGGCCCCTACGGCAGGGGCAGGGTGCGCGCCGAACTCGATATAAGGCCCGACCTGTGGTTTTTTGCCTGCCACTTCATGAATGATCCGGTGATGCCGGGCTGTCTCGGTCTGGAGGGCCTGTGGCAGTTGAGCGGCTTTTTCCTGGCCTGGAGCGGCGGAGAGGGTCGCGGCCGGGCGCTGGGGCTCAACGAGCTGAAGTTCTCCGGTCAGGTTCTGCCCGACGCCCGCCAGGTGGTCTATGATCTCGCCATCAAGCGCATGGTGCGCTCCAAGCTGGTGCTTGGCATCGCCGACGGGGAACTCGCCGTTGACGGCAAGACCATCTATCGGGTCACAGATCTCAAAGTCGCACTGGTCAAGCCGGATACGGCGATCTGAACGTGCCGGAGCGGCCGTTGCGGCGGCAGTGGCGCCCCGGCTTTAGGAGCGGGCATCCGCTGGCAGCACGGCCTGCCCGTTGGATGCGGGTCATCGGATGCCCCCAGGCGCTTTCTGCGGGATCGCTGGATGGGGACGATAGCGAGGGCGGCCCCCGCAAAGAAATTGAACCGGCTCGCGGGGATCGGTGCCGTGTCCTGCTCGCTGATCGCGATTGGCTTGGGGGCGGTTCAGCCGCTCCTCTCTTTGGTGTGCCGAGCATGATCGACAGCTTGGAGGTTAGAGTCCTTTACCCAGCCTGATGACGGCGAAGGGTTAGCGAAGCGCAAGGGCACCATCGCGAGGTGGGGTCTGAAGGAAGCGCGGAG
>Ga0123357_10000246_pt1 | contig 51630 bp, 48 predicted proteins | sample TergutEmb28metaG_FD_89873 | JGI IMG/M metagenome (GOLD analysis project Ga0123357, IMG submission 89873) | Embiratermes neotenicus P4 segment gut microbial communities from Petit-Saut dam, French Guiana - Emb289 P4 | ecosystem: Host-associated > Arthropoda: Insects > Digestive system > Gut ...
CGTCTCCCGGTTTGTATCCAGGCCGAGCACCCTATTGGCGATAAACAAGCCGTAAAAACGGTAGGCTATCGCAAAAATGCACAAAGACGCAAATACCAGGGTTAATGCATTCATCCCCGCCTCCTCATTTCAAACATTGGCCTTTATATCTTTATTCCCTAGATCTGTAGATTGTAAATGTCAACGTGGAAAAAACCATTTACCTGCTGCGTATGCTCAGCTATGCTGGCTTCATGGAACTTTCGATCAACGGTAAAACGGAATATGCGTCTCCCGGCCTGACTGTGCTGGAGCTTTTGGAACAGCGGGATCTGAAAACGCAGGAAGTGGTGGTGGAACGCAACCTCGTTCTGGTGCCGCAAGACGCCTTGGCCGCGACGCGTCTTGAACCCGGCGACGTTGTGGAAATATTGCACTTTGTGGGCGGCGGTTAGGATGGACGCGGCAGGCGACGATCTGTTCCTCCTCGGCGGAAAAAGCCTTTCCAGCAGGCTTTTCATCGGTACCGGCAAATATGGGGCCGACTCCCTCATTCCCTTGGTCTGCGCGGCTTCCGGCGCGCAGGTCATCACTGTGGCGTTGCGTCGTGTGGATTCCGGCGGGCGCGGCATCATGGGGCATATTCCCGGACATATGCAGCTTTTGCCCAACACTTCCGGCGCGCGCACGGCAGAGGAAGCCGTGCGTCTTGCGCGGCTGGCGCGCGCCGCAGGCTGCGGCAACTGGATAAAAATTGAAGTCATTTCCGACAACCGCCACCTGCTCCCCAATGGCTACGAAACGGCAAAAGCCACGGAAATCCTTGCCAGGGAAGATTTTGTCGTCCTGCCCTATATGAATCCGGATCTCTATGTCGCCCGCAGCCTTGTGGACGCGGGCGCAGCGTCCGTCATGCCCCTCGGCGCTCCTATCGGCACCAACAGAGGACTGCGCACCAAAGACATGATCGCTATCCTCATTGAGGAAATCTCCCTGCCCATCATCGTCGATGCAGGCATAGGCAGACCCTCCCATGCCTGCGAGGCCATGGAAATGGGCGCGGCGGCCTGCTTGGTGAACACCGCCATCGCCTCCGCCGCTGACCCCGTCGGCATGGCCGGCGCCTTTGGCAAGGCCGTAGCCGCCGGGCGCAGAGCCTACCTGTCAGGACTCGGACCGGAAGGCGTCAGGGCCGGCGCTTCCTCCCCCCTGACAGGCTTTTTGGGAGAAGGAAGCTGAAAACATGACTCCCGTGTTTCTGCCGTTATTTGCATCCTGGCCGCGCGAACGCACGCTTGAGCGCCTGTATGCCGCAAACGCCGATGATGTGCGCCGCTCTCTGAACAAAGGACATCTGCACATTGAGGACATGCTCCGCCTGCTTTCGCCCGCCGCGTCGGAACTGCTCGAAGATATGGCTCAACGCGCCCACGGCGAGCATCTGCGCCATTTCGGACGCGCGGTGAACTTTTTCACGCCACTCTATATTTCGGATCACTGCACCAACCAATGCCGGTATTGCGGATTCAACGCCCGCAGCGGGCACAGACGCCGTCATCTTTCCATGGAGGAGATTGCGCGCGAAGCGGAAGCGATCGCCCAAAGCGGCCTGTCCCATGTGCTCCTGCTGACCGGCGATGCGCGCCGCCTCGCTTCTCCGGCCTATATTGCCGAAGCGGCCGGCGCCATACGGAATCTTATGGCCTCCATCCATGTGGAAGTGTATGCCATGACGCAGGCAGAGTACGCTCTGTTGCTTGCGCAGGGTGTGGACGGCATGACCATGTTCCAGGAAACCTACCAGCGGGAATTGTATGCCCGGCTTCATCCGGCGGGTCCCAAGCGCGATTTCGTCTTCCGTCTGGAAGCCCCCGGCCGCGCTGCTATGGCGGGCATGCGTTCCATAGGCATCGGAGCGCTGCTCGGCCTTGACGAATGGCGTTGCGATGCGTTCTATACCGCCCTGCACGCCCATTGGCTGCAAAGCGTATGGCCGTCTGTAGAGTGCAGCGTGTCCGTGCCGCGCCTACGGCCCAGCGGCGCGCATTTTACCGAGATCCGCCCTGTCGCTGACCGGGATATGGCCCAATATATCAGTGCGCTACGCTGCTTCATGCCGCGCCTCGGCATTACCCTTTCCACGCGTGAAAGCGCGCAACTGCGCGATCATCTTCTGCCTCTGGGGGTCAGCCGCATGTCCGCCGGAGTCAGTACCGCCGTGGGCGCCCGCGTCGGCGACCGCTCAGGCGATGTGCAATTTCAGATCGCGGATACCCGTAGCGTCAGGGAACTCAGCGACGATCTCGCACGCATGGGGTATCAGGCCGTGCTCAAGGACTGGGAAGACCCCGGCCAGCCCCTGCCGCCGTCCGCACAGCAGGAAGGACATGTCCAGCGCGCTTGACCAAGGTTTGCGCCGCCACCTGCAGCCGGAGCAGCTTGCCGGACTTGCCGCAGCCCGCGTGGGTCTCGCCGGAGCCGGGGGACTCGGCTCCAACTGCGCCATGATGCTGGCCCGTAGCGGCCTTAAGCATTTTGTGCTGGTGGACGGAGACGTGGTGGAGGACTCCAACCTCAACCGCCAGCATTATTTCCCCCGGCATGTGGGCCAAAGCAAGGTGCTGGCCCTGAGGGAACAGATCCGGGAATTCGGCGATATTGATGTCGACGCCCGCCACATCCGGCTCGACGCCCGCAATATCCAGGATATGCTCACCTTGGCGCCCATCTGGGTGGAAGCTCTGGACGCTCCGGCGTCAAAACGCCTGTTCGTGGAAGAGGCGCTCTACGCCGGGGTTTTCTGCGTGAGCGCCTCGGGACTCGCGGGCTGGGGCGGCCCCCCCATGCAGCGCCGTGTGCTGACGCGCAAAGACGCTTCTCCCCGCCTCATCCTCGTTGGCGACTTCAGCTCCGCCGTGAGTGAAGTCCTTCCGCCGCTCGCCCCGCGCGTCATGCAAGCTGCGGCCATGCAGGCCGATGCCGTGCTGGAGCATATTCTGGGAAAAAAATAACCGGCTGCGTTTTCCGCAAGCGCCGCCCATCCTCATTTTGTTTAAAATCCGCATGTTGCGTCTGTTCCATTTTTTTATGTTCTGAGTTATGTTCGCGAAAATGAACTGTTGTCCGCCAAACCCAGGCTCGCATGCAGCCCCCGCCGATCCGGCAAATTTGGATAACACAATACCCAGCATAGGAAACAAGCCATGTCCGAACATATATACATTTTTGACACTACCTTGCGCGACGGGGAACAATCGCCCGGCGCGACCATGAACTTGGCGGAGAAGCTGCGTTTAGCGCGCCAGCTTGAAATCCTCGGCGTAGATATCATGGAGGCCGGCTTTCCCGCCGCCAGCCAAGGAGACTTCGAATCCGTGCAGGCCATTGCCAAGGCGGCCGGAGATATCCAGGTCGCTGCTCTGTGCCGCGCCATACCCGCAGATATCGACAGAGCCTGGGAGGCGATCCGGGAAGCGCGCATGCCGCGTATCCACACCTTTCTGGCCGCTTCCCCCCTGCATATGGAATATAAGCTGCGCAAAACGCCTGATCAGGTTGTGGAGCTTGCAACGGCCGCTGTACGCCGCGCCGTGGGCTATACGGAAAATGTGGAGTATTCCGCCGAAGACGCCTCGCGCGCGGACAGGGATTTTCTCTGCCGCCTGTTTGGAGCCGTCATTGACGCGGGCGCGCGGGTCATCAACATTCCCGACACCGTGGGCTACGCGCAGCCGGAAGAATTTGCCGAACTTGTCCGCTATGTCATGCGCAACACGCCAGGCAGCCACAAGGCGGTTTTCAGCGTACATTGCCATAACGACCTGGGACTGGGGGTCGCCAATACCCTGGCTGCCCTCCAAGCAGGCGCGCGCCAGGCTGAAGTGACCCTGCTCGGCATCGGCGAACGCGCCGGCAACGCCGCGCTGGAAGAACTCATCATGTCGCTCAATGTGCGAAGTGAGTTGTATGATTTGTCGCATCACATCAAAAGTGAACAGCTTTTCCCCGCCTGCCGCCTGCTTTCCATGATCATCGGACGTCCCATTCCGACAAACAAGGCTATTGTCGGCGCAAACGCCTTCGCCCATGAATCCGGCATTCATCAGGACGGCATGCTGAAACACCGCGGCACCTATGAAATCATGACCCCTGCATCGGTAGGCCGTTCGCAGAGCGAACTGGTGCTTGGCAAACACTCGGGCAGCAATGCCGTCAAGAGCAAGCTTGAAGACATGGGCTACAATCTGGACGAGGCGCAGATCACCACGATGGTTGCGGCGGTCAAGAATTTGGCCGACAAAAAGGCTCATGTTTACGATGAAGACCTGGAAGCCCTGGTGCTGGAAGAAATCTATCGACTGCCCGATCGCTTCAAATTGCGCAATGTCAGTGTGCAATGCGCCGACGCGGGCGTACCGCCCACGGCTGCGGTCGTCATGGAGATCGACGGCGAAGAACGCCGCCACGCGGACTTCGGGGTCGGCCCGGTGGATGCGCTGTTCAACGTCATCGCCCGTTTGACGGGCTATAGCCCCGAATTGCAGCAATATGCCGTAAACGCCATCACCGGAGGCACCGACGCCCAAGGCGAGGTGCTTGTGCGTCTGTGCCATAACAGCATCTGCGCGGTGGGGCGTGGCACACATCCCGACGTCATCATGGCCAGCGCGCGCGCCTTTACCAACGCCCTCAACCGCTTGGCGAAGAAAGAACGGGAAGATCGAGGCGAATACTAGTGTCGCGTCACGCGACACTCTCCGCAACATGCGCAAAACAGGAGACAGCCATGCCGCAGACGTTAACCCAGAAAATACTCCAGCCCTATGCCGCTCAAACCGTGGAAGGCCCCGGACAAATCGTGCGCTGCAAAATATCGCTGGCGCTGGCCAACGACATTACCGCCACGCTGGCCATCAAGTCTTTCAAAGAAATGGGCGCGACGAGGGTCTTTGACAAAGACAAGGTGGTGTTTGTCATGGATCACTATACCCCGCAAAAGGATGTCGCTTCCGCCAACCAGGTGAAGGAGTGCCGCGACTTTGCGCGCGCAGTGGGCCTGACCCATTATTACGAGGGAGGCAACTGCGGAGTGGAACATGCGCTGCTGCCGGAACTCGGCCTTGTCGGCCCCGGTGATGTGGTCGTCGGCGCGGACAGCCATACCTGCACCTACGGCGGACTTGGCGCGTTCGCTACGGGCATGGGTTCCACCGATATTGCGGGCGCCATGGCCCTTGGCGAAACCTGGTTCAAGGTGCCGCCAAGCATTCGTGTGACTTTTCAAGGAGCCATGCCCGAATGGTTGCGCGCTAAAGACCTCATCCTCGCGCTCATCGGCAAAATCGGCGTGGACGGCGCGCTCTACAGCGCCCTGGAATTCGACGGTTCCGCCATTGAAGCTCTGGATGTCGAAGGCCGCATGACCATGGCCAATATGGCGATCGAAGCCGGCGGCAAGGCCGGCCTTTTCGCCTCGGACGGGAAAACCCGTGAATGGTGCGCCGCGTACGCACGTCCGGAAGCTCCCCTGATCGCCGCCGATCCCGGCGCGAGTTACCAGGAAGAACATGTATTCAACGTAAGCGCCATGGAACCCATGGTCGCCTGTCCGCATCTGCCGGGCAATGTCAAGCCTGTTTCCGCGCTGCCCAGCCTGCCCGTCAATCAGGTCATCATCGGCTCCTGCACCAACGGGCGCATTTCCGACATGCGAGACGCCGCCCTTGTGCTCAAAGGGCGGAAAGTGGCGCGCGACCTGCGCTGCATCATCCTGCCCGCCACCCCCGGCATCTGGAAGCAGGCCATGAAGGAAGGGCTGTTCGACATCTTTACCGATGCCGGATGCATTGTCGGCCCGCCCACCTGCGGCCCCTGCCTGGGCGGGCACATGGGCATTCTGGGCGATGGCGAGCGCGCCGTTGCCACCACCAACCGTAACTTCCGCGGTCGCATGGGCAGCCTGGAATCCGAGGTGTATTTGTCAAGCCCGGTGGTGGCCGCCGCTTCGGCCGTGGCCGGCATCATCATCAGCCCCGCGCAACTATAACCGGAGAGTCCTATGAAATTCAACGGCACGGCCCATAAGGTAGGCGAGCATATCGATACGGACGCCATCATCCCGGCGCGTTTCCTTGTCACCACAGACACCAAAATTCTTGGCGAGAAGTGCATGGAAGGACTGGAGCCCGGCTGGATCAAGCGCGTCAAGCCCGGCGACATCCTCGTGGCGGAGCGGAATTTCGGCTGCGGATCTTCGCGCGAACACGCGCCGCTGGCCCTTCTCGGCGCGGGCATAGGGCTTGTCATCGCCCACAGCTTCGCCCGCATCTTCTACCGCAACTCCTTCAACATGGGTCTGATGCTGCTGGAAGTAGGGGACGAGATCGCCAAACTCCGCGATGGCGATAGCCTGGATATCGACGCCGCAAGCGGCGTTATCACCAACCTGACCACAGGAGCCTCCATCCAGTGTCCGCCCCTGCCTCCCTCCATGCAGGAACTCGTGCAGAAGGGCGGCTTGGCGCCCTATGTGCGAGAAAAGATATCCCGATAGTTACGGGCTGTGTATGCCGCCAATTTCAGTTGTCTTGTGCAGCTATTCCCATGGCATTGGGAATGGTATCGCTCATATGGATCACGATCTTATCACAGGGGTTGATCCGGCAATAATAGATATGCGGCTCGTTGTCATACGCTCCGATTGGCCTGGAGGCAGGCAGGAGACTGTGAACGGGGCGTTGCATATCAGCCTGGTCGATGCCTATGCCGTATTGTGCGAACAGCTCGCTACGGCGGATATTCTCCATGTCAACGGGGCTCTTGATCCCGTAGCATGTCATGCCGCTCGAGCAGTCGGCGTTCCAGCTATTCTGGAAGTCATGCACCAGGTGGAGCCTGGGGGCTTACACGAAGATGTAGATATTGTTGTTTGCGTTTCAGATCTGGTACGTTCGGTACAAACCCATTCTAAAGCCAGAGTTATTCATAATGGCATTGATATTGATAAATTTGCCTTTAAACCGGGCAGGCGAGATCCGGAGCTGATTCATATCATCCAGGTATCCAATCAGAGCAAGAAACAACATTACGAATTAGGTAATGTCGTCAAAGAACTGCGAGACCCGAGGGTAAGGCCGGTCATGGTAGGAAGCCGGCATCCTGTGGCAGGGATTCATTCTTTGGGAGTTATTCATGACATGTCTCGCATATACCACCAAGCTGATATCCATTTTTTAATCGAAAATAGATATGCTTTGGGTCTTGTTTTTCTTGAAGGCTTGGCTTGCGGGACCCTGCCTGTTGTTTCCGCAGATTCAGGACTGGCTGCCATAGTCCAACAGGAAAAAATCGGGTGGGTGGTTGAGCCGACTGTAAAAGGCCAGGAGCTTGACATGCTTCAAACGGCTGTTGCTACAGTCGACACGCCGGAATTTCTTTGTATGCAACACCGGGGGCGGGCCTTGGTGGAAAAAAGATTCAGCAAAAAACGCATGATTGCCGAGTACCAAAGCGTATATCAGGCATTGGCGAACAGACCGAGGAGGAACTCCAAAAGGGCGGAAGCATGGATGTATTTAGCCCTGTTTGCTCAATTATATACAGCAAACACTCTCCAAGCAGCCTTGCCCGCTTTGATTTCTTTTCTCCGAGATTCCCGCCCCATAGAGCCTTACTTCCTGAAGCATCCAATAGGTAACAGTTGTGTAGCTTTTATACTTACCGTTATATGTCCTGTTCTGCTTAACGAAGGGCATACAACTTTCGTCTCGGATCTTTGCAGGAAACTCCGGCAGTCTCGATGTATGACCCCCTACTTTGATTCTCTTGAGCAGGCTACCTTGACATGTAGGCGCAGCTGAGCTTTTATGGCGCCGCAACACCCCAAAGGAACACCATGAACACGAAAATTTGCCTCCTCCCCGGTGACGGCATCGGACCTGAAGTCGTCGATGAAGCCGTACAGACCCTTGATGCCGTGGCACAGCGTTTCGGCCATGCTTTCACATACGAAAGCGCCCTTATCGGGGGTGCTGCCATTGACGCCACGGGAAATCCTCTGCCTGCAGAAACCCTTGCGGCCTGCAAAAAGTCCGATGCGGTTTTTCTCGGCGCCGTGGGCGGCCCAAAGTGGGATCAGCTTGATAACACGGCCCGTCCTGAGGCAGGTCTGCTCGGCATTCGTAAAGAGCTTGGACTTTTCGCCAACCTGCGTCCGGCCATCCTGTTTCCCGAACTGGCCGGAGCCTGCCTGCTCCGTCCGGACATCGCCCAGGCCGGACTCGACATCATGGTGGTGCGTGAACTGACGGGCTGCGTGTATTTCGGGGAGCCGCGCGGCATAGAAATGCGCGGCGGCAAACGGGTTGGCGTGAACACCATGATCTACCGCGAACATGAAATCCGCCGTATCGCCAAGCTGGCTTTTGAAACCGCGCGCCTACGCCGCAACAAGGTCTGCTCCTGCGACAAGGCCAATGTGCTGGATGTTTCGCGCTTGTGGCGGGATGTGGTGAACGAAGTCCACAAAGACTTTCAGGATGTGGAACTCACCCATATCTACGTCGACAACGCGGCCATGCAACTGGTACGCAACCCGGCCCAGTTCGATGTGCTCGTCACCGGCAATCTGTTCGGCGACATCCTGTCCGACGAAGCCGCAGTCATCACCGGCTCGCTCGGCATGCTGCCTTCCGCCTCCCTTGGAGCAAGCGCTCCGAGCCTGTTCGAACCCATCCACGGCTCCGCGCCGGATCTCGCGGATCAGGACAAAGCCAACCCTCTGGCCGCCATTCTTTCTGCAGCCATGATGCTGCGTCTGGCCTTCGGCCTGGAGAAGGAAGCGGCTGCCGTGGAAAACGCGGTACGCGTCTGCCTGAAAGACGGCTACCGTACCGGCGACATCATGGAACCCGGCAAGGCCCTTGTGGGAACCCGCACAATGGGCGAACTCGTCCGTGAACGCTTATAACAACAGCCGGCGGACACATATGAAACAGCTTGCCACGCCTGTGCCGCCTGATCCTGACAATGTCGCGCTGGAACGGATCGTCAGCAGCCTGTGCTCGGAAAAATCGCTGGAACGCGTGTGGCATCGCACGGCGCAGCAGGCCTCCATGCCTTCGCGGGATGTTCTGAAGGAGCTTATGGACAGGCTGCGGGCCGCGCTGTTTCCCGGCTTTTTCGGGCCGCCCTCCCCGCGTCTTGAATCGCTGCACCATCATCTGGCGGTAAATCTTGAGACGCTCTACCCCCTGCTGTCCGAACAAATCCGCTGCGGCGGCTGTTTCGCCTGCGACGGCAATGCCCGGCCCTGCCAGGAATGCGCGGATGCGGCGGGACAGAAAGCCATGGCGTTTCTGGAACACTTGCCGGAATTGCGCTTCCTGCTCGCCTCGGACGCCCAAGCCGCCTATGAAGGCGATCCGGCCGCCAAAAGCCCCGGAGAAACCATTTTTTGCTATCCTTCAATGCATGTGATGATCCATCAACGCATCGCCCATTGTCTGTTCAAACTGGATGTGCCGCTTATTCCTCGCATCATCACGGAAATGGCGCATGCCGGCACAGGCATCGACATCCATCCCGGCGCGCGGATTGGGGAGGAATTCTTCATCGATCACGGCACAGGCGTTGTCATCGGCGAAACCAGCGTCATCGGCCGCGGCTGCCGCCTGTACCAGGGCGTGACGCTCGGCGCGCTCTCGTTCCCCAAGGATGAACAGGGCAATCCCATCAAGGGAATACCCCGCCATCCCATCCTGGAGGACAACGTGACCGTATATGCCGGAGCGACCATTCTCGGGCGCGTCACTGTGGGCAAGGGCGCGGTCATAGGCGGCAATGTCTGGCTGACCCACGATGTGGAACCCGGGGCGCGCATTGTGCAACAGCGCTCGCACAGTCCGGCGGACAATGAGCGGCTTTTGGGCAACGGAAAAAAGGCATAAGATTTATTCTAACCCTGCGCGGATTCCAACTGGCGCAGGCGGTCCAGCGCTGCTTGGGCGCCTTCCAGTTCAGGGTCGAGTTTGAGAGCGATTTCGAAGCATTGTGCTGCTTTATCAAGTGTATAGCCAAAGGAGAACACCTTGCCCATATTGTAGGCCAGGATCGCAGACTGCCAAGGCAGGTCCGGGTTGAGCGACAGGGCTTTCTGCATATGCCTGACGGCGGATTCGTAATCTTTTCCTTCCCCGTAGGCCATAGCGATATTGTAAAAAAGGCCTTCCGCGTTTGGAGCAATGTTCAGCGCCTTTTTGTATTCAATAATCGCGTCTTCCCAGCGACCCTGGCGACGCAGACTGATGCCCAACTGGTTGAAGGTGGCTATGTCATCCACCGTTAAATCTTTGCCTTTGAGATCCAGGCATTTGCGCAGGAATTTTTCAGCCTGCACCGGGTCTGAATCCTGAAGCGAGATGGCTATTTTTTCTGTCATGGCGGCCACTTGTAACATGGCGTCCTTATAAACCCTGGAAACCGCATTGTCGAACAACTGGGTTGCGGCTTCCGTGTTTCCAAGAGCAATATGCAATTCACCTATCTCAACTTTGCGCTGCGCGTTAAGTGGGGAAATGGCGTCCAGACGTTTGAGGTACTCAAGCTGCAATTCTTTCTCGCCTGTCTCTCTTGCCAGATCGACCATTCGCTGCAAAGGTTCAAGATAATCTCCCGAATACTTGCAAGCTCTTTCATACGCCACTTTCGCTTTTTCAAGGTCGCCGGAAATGCGCAAGGCGTCTCCCAATATAACATAGCCGGCGGCGCTGTCCGGTTTGATCTCCAAGACTTTTTTGGAAAGGAACAGGGCTTCCGCGCTGATATTCTTACCTATCAATTCACGCGCCTTATCCAGGAGTTGGCGAAAGGGTCCTGGAGGCTGTACGGTTGTAGCGAATTTTTCCACCAAATCATTGATGCTGATGGGTTTTAGTACAAAATTGTCCACTCCGGCTTCCGAAAGAAGCATAATACGTTCTTTTTCGGCAGTGGTAGTCAGGACTATGATTTTCAGTTTGGAGAAGGTATCTCTGAATTGTTTTAGCAGGAACCCGGTATCGCCTATTTCGTTTAAGGTGCGTTCCATAAAGACAATCGGCTTTTTCCCGTCGGCGAATGATTCGGTGATCTCTTTAAATGCCTTGGCAGCGCCGGGTATGATAACCAATGTCCCTGACAGAGGAACCTGCATTTCTTTGAATATGGACCTCATCAACACTACGAAGGTGGGGTCGTCAGTCAAACAAAGAGCCTGACCGTTATATTTTAAAAAATACTCTCTGACGATGCTTCGTTGTTTGTTTTGTCTTTGTTTTTCCTGGAAATCTGCAAAAGCCATATCGCACTCCGCCTGACGCATCCATTCAAGTATTCAGGAATATGCTCTCGTTTCGCGTTACATGACATGAGTACCATGTAGCGTTACTCTCCGTACATTCCCTGTTTCCATGAAAAGTTCAAGCAAATTTTTATTTGGATTGGGAAAATACATGCAAAAACGGGTCTGGGTCTTCGCTGGGTTTGCCGTTGGAAAGTATTGTGTGATACGGGTCAATGCGGGTTTCTACCGGACTGAGGCAGCGAATTATGTCCGCCGCTTCCCCATTAGCCAGGTTACACTCCAACGCCTGCATATTCTGCCCTGTTGGATCCATGACTAACGTCACTACCGGCTGCAGAGGATTACCGGGATTGTTGCCGGTTATCAAGCCACAGTATCCGTCGCTCAACTCAACAATGCTGCCTACCGGGTAGATGCCGATCATTTTCACGAAGCGGGCCAGCAAATCAGGGTGGAAATGCTTGCCGCGCTTTTTGTAAAGCACACCCAATGCGTGATGGGGAAGCAGAGCGTTTTTGTAAGGACGCCGGCTGGACATGGCGTCATAGGTATCGGCTATGGCAGCAAGCCTGCCTACTTTAGAAATATTTGGTCCCGCAAGGCCTTGAGGATATCCTGAACCGTCGTAACGTTCATGGTGTTCCAAGGCGGCCATGCCCACTACCGGCGGGAGTGTGGCCTGGGATTCACGCAGCAGCGTATGTCCCAAGGCAGGGTGGCGCTTAGCCATGGCCTGCTCAGTAGTCGTCAGGCTTTTTCTGGATCCTATTAAAGCGGGAGGCAAAAGACCTTTGCCAAGGTCGTGGAAAATGCCTGCAAGAACCGCTGATTTAACTTCATCAGCCCCATGCCCGTCCTGCAGATAAAAGGCGCCGAGAAGGATGGCGACGTTGACGCAGTGCGTATGCAGATAAGAACCGCGTTGCAAAATTCTCGGCAAGCAGAGCAAAGCGTCCTGGTTACGGAGTAAACTGCTGATAAGCTCATGGGTTACAGTTTCCAGACCGTCAGTGTAAACTTTCCGTTCACCGGCAAAGGACATAATATAGCGCATCAGGGAAACGGCTTTGTCGTATGCTTTGAGGGCGTGAGGCATCTCTTCGGACAGACCAGCTTTGACGCCTGCGAAGCTGCGGACATCCTGCAAGGGTTTTCCGGGTTCTTTCCTTTCGCCCTGCGAATCGGGCGCTTCTTTGGGAACATCGTTTATTTTTTGCCAGATATCTTCCATACTGGAAGAACTGAAAGCTTCACTTTCCTTAGGTTCCATCTGCTTGGCGGGAGCTTTTTTATTCCCCATGCGTTCGGGTTGCGCGTTCGGCAATTTGGGTAAGTCTCTCAGGTCGTTGGGGTAAAAATCTTCCAATAATTCGGGTTCATAACTTTGCGGATTTTTCAAATTACGCATGGCATCCCTCTGGATATTTCTGTATAGCACCCTATTGGGGCAACTCGGAGTCTAAACAAAGTATAGATATTGAAACCGAATCAACATTTATAGAATAACATATCTCATAGTAAGTCACAAGTCAAATAGCAGCAGCTTTGAATCTTTCTGTATATACGCAAATCAGGGCAATGCGGAGTCTAAACAAAGTATAGAATTAAAGCAGGGTAAGCATTGTAAGGATCCCGTATCCCATAATTAAAAACAAGTCAAATAGTAGCCTTTTTTTAGTTAGCCTTTTTGCATCCAATCTTGACACATCTAAAAAAAGTCTAAAAACTGGGTGCATGAAAACACCACAAGCAGCCACCATGTCGGACCTCCATTTTTCGCTTGCTTCCCCTGGCTGTTTTTTGGTATGAGCTTCAGACAGGCAAAATTTTTAGTGACCCTTACAGGGAATTTGCAAATAAGTTTAATATTTATTGCTGGTTATAATAAGCAAAAAAAACTCTTGCTGTTGCCAGAAAAAGTCTATATATAGTTAAGTGAAACTCGTTACAACCTTGGAGGTGCCATGCTGAGACGCGCGTTCCTTCTATTATTTGTTTGTCTGGCCTTGATCATCACCACATACGACGCTTCCGCCACAGCTCGGAAATCCGACACAACGGAAAAGGGTGTAACATCTGCAAAAGCTGCAAAAACTGCAAAAGCTGCCAAAGCTAAACCCGCTGCAGTTTCCAAAAAAGAGGCGGCTAAAGCGTCGGACAAAGCCGGCACAACCGTCAGCACAAAAAAATCTTCCAAACAGCAGAAAGCCCGCGTCTCCCCTAAATCTCAATCCAATGTCTCCCAGTCTAAAGCCGCTCAATCCAAAATTTCTCCATCCAAAGCTTCGCATAGTTATCAAGAGAAAAAATCCAGGCGTGATCCAGCCACTCTGCCTGGCATTCATGAAGAATTCGCTGAAACGCCGCGCTCTGTCCTGACGGTGCTTTCCACCATTCCTGTCGATGGGGAGATCTCCTCACCGTATGGCATGCGTCGCTATGCCAAGAAAACACGAAACGCCCGGATGCATACGGGCATAGATATTACCGCCCAACGCGGCACACCTGTGCTTGCAGCCGGTTCCGGCGAGGTCTGCTATGTGGGCCGCTGGGCCGCCTACGGCAAAATCGTGGAAATAGATCACGGCAATGGTCTGATTACCCGGTACGCGCATCTTGATCAGTATACTGTCACACAAGGCGACAAGGTCGCCGCAGGTGAGCGCATCGGGAATGTCGGCAGAACCGGCAGAACGACAGGAGCGCACCTCCACTTTGAGACCCTGGTGAACGGCGGCACGGTAGATCCGTTGCAGGCCGGCCTGTGGCAACAGGAGACTGAATCGCTGGCGGCAAAGGACGGCGGCACCTATGTGTCCGGCCTGCGTCCCTTCCCCAAGCGTTTCCATTAGTTAGACGTTTCTTTTACGCAGATGCGAACGCTTATCGGCCGTTCTTAAGGACGTATGACCAGATCCGCAAGACTTAGGCTGGTGACGATGTCGAGCATGTTGGAACTTTCCCCGACAGCCTTTTGGGCGATGAGGCCGTAATGAGTCAGGCAGGCGCCGCAAACCAGCACGGAAACTCCTGATTGTTCCAATTTTCGTAGCGATTCCAAAGCGTCACCCGGCGTAGCGGTGAGTTTGACGCCGCCATTCAGCAGGACAATGCGCCAGAGGGCATCGCCCATTTCCGGCAGGGTCGCCAGAAAGGCCGCCATCAGCCTTGCGCCGAGTTCGTCATCCCCCTGCCCCAGCTTTTCCGCAGTGATGAAAACCAGAATTTTTTTCCCTGGCTGCTGCGGGGCGTACGCGGCTTGTGGCGCGTTTTCCTTTCTGGTAGCGGCAATACGCCAGAGTTCTCCCTCTTTCTCAACCGTCGCGCAAAACGCGCGCTGTTCCAGAAAACGTTGCACATTGGCGCTTGCAGCTTCGTTATCGACATAGGCGACAAAGGTTTGGACAGGTTCCTGTTCAAGGAATCTGCGGCACTCAAGAACAGGCTGCGGGCAAACCAGTCCGCTGAGGTTGAGTTTATGAGTTTTTGTATTCATGGCAACAAAACAGTATGGGAGATCGCGCCGCAAGTAAAGATTGCTGCCCCCCCCGTTTTTTGCGACCAGAGGCATGTATCCACAACGAAAACCACCTCATTTTTTGTTGTATGACCAAGCAGTTGAAAAAAACAGACAGATGTCATACTCTCTTAAAGACATTGCGCGCATCTTCCGGCAAACAGGCTGATGGTATTTATGAATATACGCCGTCTTTTTTCCATGCTGTTCACAGGTCTGCTTGTCAGCGTTATAGGCCTTGGCCTGTATAGCTTCATTAAAGATATGGAGCCGCCGACCATTGTGCTGTCGCCGGATACGGATCGCATTTCTCCCCAACGTGAACTCGTTTTGCACCTGGCAGATCCATCGGGCATTCGTTCCGTCAGCGTTCAGGTACGCAAGAACAACCAGATTCAAACCGTTCTCGAACAGCACTTTACAGACAAACGGCCAACAGCAAGCGTAACATTTACCCTAAAAAATGTAAGCCTGCGCGAAGGAACCTTTGATCTGGAAATCAAGGCTACGGACGCTTCCTGGGCGGGTTTCGGACGAGGCAACACCCGTACGCTCACGCTGCCGATGCGTTTGGATACTCTGCCTCCACGCGTGTCTATGAAGCATACGCCGCCCCAAATCCGACGAGGGGGATGCGGGACGATTCTCTACAGCGTCAATAAAGATGTGCAGTACAGCGGCGTACGTGTCGGAGAGCATTTCTTCCCCGCCTATCGCCAGGACGATGGCGCGTATTTTTGTGTATTCGCTTTTCCGCGACTGCTTGAGGCCAAACAGTACACGCCGGAACTTGTGGTGGAAGACGTAGCCGGCAACGTCAGCGTCAACCGTCTCGCTTTTGTGCCTGTCAACGTCAACTTCCGGCGCGATATGCTCAACATCACGGATGCCTTTCTGCTGACAAAGATGCCGGAACTGCAACATCTGACGCCAAACGCCGCCACGCCTTTGGAACAATATCTAAGCATCAACCGCGACATTCGGGTTGCAAATGAAAAAACCCTGTCGGAACTGAAAGCAAAAACATCCGACAGCATGCTTTGGAGCGGCCCCTTCATACATATGCCGCGTGCGGCGGAACGCGCACGTTTCGGCGATGCCCGAACGTATATGTACCAGGGGCAGAAGATTGACGAACAAATCCATATGGGCCTGGATCTCGCCTCGCTTCCGCACGCGGACATCCCCGCCGCCAATGACGGCATAGTCGTTTTTGCTGAATTTCTTGGAATTTATGGGAATACTGTCATCGTCGATCATGGGCAAGGACTGATGTCCCTGTATGCCCATATGAGCAGTATAGGCGTCTCGACGGGAGATGTGGTGCGAAAAGGGCAGTTATTGGGACAAACGGGCATCACCGGCCTCGTCTTAGGAGATCACCTGCATTTCGGCATGCTGCTGCAGGGTCTTGAAGTGCAACCGCTGGAATGGCTGGATCCCAAATGGATCCGCGATAATATTACGGGACGCATGAAGACCCCGACAAGATAGGTGGCTCAATCCCGCAACTTGACCGGCACGAGGCGCGCCGCGCAAGGGATTTCATGTTCGCTTTTGCGCTTCATCTTCCTTGTTCCGCACGTACGCGGCCATCTGGAAGTCATCGCCCTGGATGTGAGTGACCAGCCATTCGCCAACAGTTGCATAGATATCGCCGATGACTTTGTCCGTAGGCCCATCTTGGGACAATTCTGTAACCAGCCTATGCGCTATACTCTTGAATTCGGTATGGAGTCGCTTGTGCGCTAAATACTCCGGGTAGCCGTACTTTTCCTGAAGCGCTTCCTCGTCCGCAAAATGTTTGCTGATGTACGCCAGCAAAAATTCCATGGTATTTTCCACTTCCTGACGGCCCTTGCCGCTCCGGTACGCGTCCCAAAGGGCGTTTACCGCAGCAAACAGTTGTTCGTGCTGATGGTCAATTTTGGTATTGCCTGTTTCCAGATCTGAACTCCAAGTATAGGCCATATTCATCCCCTGTTTCAGGCTTTGACGCCAACACATAGATCATGTTGCACCAAAGGCAATGACAGCTTGTCTCTCAATATCCTCATAACGGATCTTGGATCATCATGCAATGACGGGATTTTTTACTTTGAACACAAACGCTTGACATGATAGTCAAGCGTCCGATATTACCTGCCATATTTGAAATACAGGGAACCTGCGTATGCAAGCTGAACATTTTCCTGAAGAAATTGACATGGAGTTCGAGGACTTCTTCGCTCATCCGCCCGTGCCGGCGCCCGATTTCGCGCCTGAATCGCTTTGCAGCATGCTGGATCGCATGGCCCGCACATATGCATGGCGCACAGCCATTATTTTCCAGGGCCGCAAAATTACCTATGAACAGATGCTGGATATCGTCGAACGCATGGCTGCGACGTTGCGCATAGCCGGCTTGCATCCGGGCGACAAGGCGGCGATTATTCTGCCGAACCTGCCGCAGGCCGTACTGGCCTTTTGGGCCGTGATCAAAGCAGGGGGCGTAGTGGTAATGACCAACCCCCTGTACATGGAAAAAGAGCTGTTGCATCAGTTAACTGACAGTGGCGCAAAGTTTGTTATCGCACTGGATTTGCTCTGGCCCAGACTTCAGGGCCTGCGGGATCAACTGCCCGTGGAAATATACTATATTACCCGGGTGTCAGACGCTTTGCCTTTTCCCATGAGCAAACTGTACGACTTTCAGGCTGTGTATAAGAAAACCCTGGTTGAGGTGCCCTTTGACGGCAAAACCGTATGCACTTGGGCTTCTCTTGTCTCCTCGCCGGTACGGTATGTACACCGTGCCGGCGATCCCGCCGCCACCCTGGCGGCCTTGCAGTATACCGGGGGCACCACGGGCGTGTCCAAGGGCGTGATGCTCAGCCACTCCAATTTGAACGTCAATACGGAGCAGGTCAAGCACATGCTGGCTCTTCAGGCGAGCGATCCGCACTCGATTTTAGCTGTATTGCCGTTTTTCCACGTCTACGGCCTGACTACCTGCCTGCTTTTGCCCGTGGCCCTCGGAGCGCCTGCGATTCTCCTGCCGCGCTATGTGCCCGTGAAAGTGCTGGAATTGATAAAAAAACATAAACCCACGCTCTTTCCCGGCGCGCCTTCCATCTATATTTCCTTGATGCAACAGAAAAGCATGGGCGATTACGACTTCAGTTCCATCCGTTTCTGCGTTTCAGGCTCAGCGGCCATGCCCGTCGACAAGTTCGAGGAATTTACCCGGCTCACTTCCACCACCATCGTGGAAGGCTATGGGCTTACAGAAGCCTCTCCGGTCACGCATTTGAACCCCATTAACGGCGCCCGCAACGGTTCCATCGGCCGCCCCATCCCTTATACCGAGGCCCGGATTGTGGATATGGAAGTGGGCACAGTGCCTGTGCCTGTGGGGGTGCCCGGCGAATTGATCGTACGCGGCCCCCAGGTGATGCTCGGCTACTGGAACAAAGCGGATGAAACAGCCGGCGCCTTGCGCAATGGCTGGCTGTATACCGGCGATATCGCGCGCGAGGATGAAGACGGCTATTTCTATATTATTGACCGCAAGAAAGATATGTGCATTGTGGGCGGCTACAATGTAGCCCCGCGCGAAATAGATGAGGTGCTGACGGAATATCCCAAAGTGTATGAAGCGGTAGCTGTGGGTGTGCCACATGGCACGCGCGGCGAAGTTATTAAAGCGTATATTGTGCCCAAGCCCGGCGAAACAATCACCAGGCAAGAGATTATCAGCTACTGCCGGAAAAGGCTTGCCGTCTATAAGGTGCCGCGCTTTGTGGAAATCCGGTCGGAACTGCCCAAATCAGCGGTAGGAAAAATTTTGCGCCGCATACTCCTGGCTGAGGAGCTTCGGCATATGCAAGCAAAAAAAGAAGACGCCGAACCTGAGACTACGGCCAAAGGCTAAGCCCGCCGGGCTTTGAGCCGCAGGCTTTCCGCATGACGGAACAAGGGCAGAAATTTCTTGACCCTGCTGAAGCACAGGCGAAGGGCAATATAGACGGTCAGCAGCACGAATACGTAGCCGGCGCCGTACCCAAACCCGGGAATGTTGTAGAGGACAATCCCCTCAAAGCGTAACGCCATCCAGCCCAAGGCAAAGGGAAGAGGCCAGAGGGAAGCCACGCCGAGCGCCGCTCCGGCGAAAAAACTCTTGCCAAAATGTTCGCGGGCAAGGGTGTTGGCCGCGAGATAGGCTTCTTTGTTCCCGGCTTGCAGGGCATCTATGGATATTCTGTGAAAATGCAGCATGCCGCTGTCGTCTATTGCATAATATCTGTGATGCAGCAGATACAACACGGTGGCCGTGATTTCGCCAAGCAACAAACAGTAGAAGCTCAAGAAAACGCTGCCTAGCCACATGCCCGCATATGCGCCGGACGGCCAGCGGAAAGGGGCAATCAACAGGGCGTCAAGCCAGGATGGGATGAAGAGGGCAAAGTCCATGGGGGGAACAGAGTTTTGGTTTTGCCGCATGTGCGCCAAGGGGGGCGCACATGCGGCCTTGTGCCCTGTTGCAAGAGCTAAACGAACAGGTTCGTAACAAAGCGTATAATGCCAACGCCGACGAAGCCGCGTAAAACGCAATCAATGCCAACATAGCAGGCGAGCGCGATAAAGATACGTTTCAGCCAGATATCCGAAAAATACTTGGACGTGATAGGCCCAACCCAAGATCCGACGACAATGCCCACAAGCTCAAGCCCTATCAGAGGCCAGTGTATGGCAGCTCCTCCGAACATGAAGGTCGAGATGGAAGTCACCATGCCCACCAGCACGGCAAAGGCCGAAGTGCCGGCGGCGAGATACATGGGCAGTTGCGAAATGCTGGTCAAAAACGGCACCAGCAAAAAACCGCCGCCCACGCCGAGGAAGGAGGCAACTGAGGCAATGACGAATCCGCCCGCCACGGGCAGGAAGACATTGAAGGAAAATTCGACGCCATAAAAAGTAAAGACCACGCGCGGGAAGGTAAAGCTGACCAGCTTGACCTTCCCGGCGGCAGTCACATCATGTTTTTGAGCGCTTTCTTCAAAGGCCTTGGCTGCTGCTGCTGCGGTTTTCTTTTTGGCGCGCGCGCCGGGCGTAGTCTCATAAAACAGGTAGCAGCCAAGCGCCAGCACAAAAATCCCGAAATAGCCGACATAGGACCTGAAATCCACCTTGCCCTGGGTAAGCATGGGCGTCAGGATGGAACCCGCGAGGGAACCGATGCCCAGCGTCACCCCCAAGGGCAGAACAATGCGCCCCAGAGTCGCGTATTTGATGGAAGAAACAAGCGCCGACGTTCCCACAAGCCATTGGTTGGAAACTCGGATCGAATCGGTGATCTGCGTGTTCAATTTGAGCATCTTGCCGAAGGAAGACGCATATTCCCCCAAGCCGAATACGTTCATGTGCCCAACAGCGGCCATAACGCCGCCGAAAGCGCCGACCGTCGAAAAAATCCAGCCCACCCACACGGCCCACGCAAAGGCAAGAACAGGATTGATTTCCGGGGCGCCGGGAATGCCGAGCAGGCCGGGCTTGCCCGCAGGGTCAATCTTTTTCGCCGCAATAGCCTCTTGGATGGCCTCCTCCAGACGACTAACTTTTGCAGGCATGACGACGGACGCGTCGCTCTTACCTTGAGCGGCGACCGTTTCCGGAGAGACTTTCTGGGCGCTTTCGGCGGCATGTGCCGCCACAGCGACGATGTGCATGGACAGCGTAAGCAAAAAGGCTGCAATAATCTTCTTCATGAAAAAAAACTCCTTAGGTCATCTGATGCTGCAGACGCGCAAACCTGTCACGAGGCGTGCGCGTTACTGTTCGCACACTAGTCATCGGCTTTGAAAACGATAAGAGGGCAGTTTTTGCAGATATCGGCGCCAGGGAAGGCATCTCCCGGACGGGTAACGGCACTGGAGCCGGATTGCTCAATACGCTGCAAAAGACGCTTGACGACAGCTTCAATATGCTCACCGGGAATAAAAACATTCACCTCGCCGCGCTCGGTTTTACCTGAATTATAGCTGCCGGAGCAGGCGGGGCAGCAGTTGAAGCTTTTTTGTTGCCAGGTAAAGACGCTGCCGCCGCAAGCCGATGAACTCATGGTTATCTGGGGCCGCAGAGGATGCGTATCGGTAGCGGCCATGTAATCAACGGCCAAGTGATAGGATTGCATGTTGTCGCAATAAAAATGCACCACATGCGGCGGCAACGCAGCCTTGCCCAAAGGGCCGACGGCCACGGCCTTCAACGCGCCCAGAGGCAGACGCTGTTTGGAACTCTGAAAACGCTCGGCTTGAGCGAGATCCATGCAGTATTTACGTTGCGATTTGAATTCCTTGTCATCATTCTCCTTAAAACCAAAACTTACCTGCGCGTTGGAACAACCGAGATGCTCCTTTGTGCCCAGCACCGTTTTATTCTGCATGCGGGCCGCTATCTCCCACTGGCAGAACGTGGTAGCCTTGAGGGGCGCCAGGCAGTCATGCTTTGTCCTGAATTCCTCCACATCTTTTTCCGTAAACAGCCAGGTTACTGCCACGGGATGATGATACAATCTGAGTTCATCCATCAAAACCTTTTCCATTTCAGCGTAATTCAAAGACATTTTTACCTCCTAAACCGGTTTCGCAGATACAGCGCATGCTGGTAGGTCAATACGGTTTTCCATCTGTATACACTTTTTGGACGACTTTGCAACAGGAACATAAAATATTTTATAATATATAGGCAGATATAGAATGTAGTGGAGAGAATAAAAATTTTTTGGCATAGTGAGTATAGTTTATAAGATTGCGACATGTTAACGCCGAAACCCGAGGGCACACATGGACCTTGACGCCAAAAAATGCCTCTTGTTCGATCTGGACGGCACCGTCTACTTGGGCGATATCCCCATTCCCGGCACTGTGGATTTTATCCGCCGCAATCTGCCGGTGCGCGACATCTTTTTTCTGACCAACAACACTTCAAAGGATCTGCGCAGCTATGTTGAAAAACTGCGCGGCATGGGCATTGATGTCGGCCTTGAACGCGTACTCTCGCCGCTTTTACCCTTGGCGCGCCATCTGTACCGTGAGAAGATCCGCCGGCTCTATCTTGTCGGCAATGCCTCCTGCCGCGCCTTTCTGACGGAACATATGCCGGATGTCGTCTTCACCAACGGCCAGGACTGCCAGGCGGTCATTCTGGCCTATGATACGGAGCTGAGCTACGAAAAACTCGCTGAATCCTGCTTGCTGCTGCAACGATCGGATGTCGCCTTTCTGGCTACCCATGCCGATCTGGTCTGCCCTTCTCCGCGCGGTCCGCTGCCGGACGCGGGCAGTTTCATGGCCCTGTATGCGAAGGCCACGGGCAGGATGCCTGATCTGATCTTTGGCAAGCCGAATCCGCTGATCCTGGGCGATGTGCCGGAACGCTACGATCCGTGGGAGATGGTCATGGTGGGCGACAGAATCTACACCGATAAAGCACTGGCTGACAATGTCGGCATGGATTTTATCCTCGTGCTTTCGGGCGAAAGCCGATCTGAAGACCTGGCCGGACTTGCGCGCCAGCCGAGCCTTGTCGTGCCGCATCTGGGAGCTTTTTGAAAATATTTCGGGATTGGCTGTTCACAACATCGGACGAAATATGCGTTACACAACCCCGTGTTCGCCGGGTTTTTCATAGCGTTTCGGCTTAAGGATCTGCACGTACTGCGCGGTTGTGCCGAGCGCCAGCAATATAGGCGCCGACACGTAAATCGACGAAAGCGTCCCGATAAGCACCCCGATAAGCATGGTCAAGGCAAAGTCGTTGATGACCCCGCCGCCTACCAAATACAGCGCCAGCACGGCTACAAAGGTGGTGCCGCTGGTAATCAGCGTACGCGAAAGGGTCTGGTTGATGCTGTCGTTGATGATGACGCCAAGCTCGTGGGAAGGCTCCTTGCGCAGATTCTCGCGGATGCGGTCATACACGATAATAGTGTCGTTCAATGACCAGCCCGCCAAGGTGAGCAAGGCGGCCACCACATTCAGGTCGATCTCCTTGCCCAGTATGGTGAGGATCCCCAAGGTGATGAACACGTCATGCAACAGGCCTAACACGGCCCCCAAGGCAAAATTCAATTTGAGCCGCCAGGATAAGGTAATGGTGATCCCAAGCGCCACAAGCACAAGTCCGCCCGTCCCCACGCCCAACAGACTCACCGCGTACACGCCGCCCCAAAGAGCCGCGGCCATGATGGCGGCCGCCAGCCAGCGCTGCTCGAAACGGCCGGAAATATACACGGCAATGAGCAACACGGAATAATACAACGCCTCCATGGCCTTATGCGCCAAGTCGGCCCCCACTTTGGGCCCCACCATTTCCAAACGCGCAATCACCGCCGTATTGTCGGGAAACGCCGTTTTCAAAACCCCAAGAACGCCCTCGCGCAATTCCTGAGCCGAGGCGTCAGGCGTGGAAAAACGCAGCAGATAGTCGCGCTTGCCCTCGCCGAAACGTTGCGTGGAAAGGCCGGACAGATGCTCAACATCCAAACTGTTTTTTAGGGCTTCGTCCTCTACAGGATGCTGAAACTGCACCTGGACGATAACACCCCCCGCAAAATCGATGCCCATACGCGGTCCGCCGCGCAACGACATCAAAAGCATTGATCCGAGCAGCAAAAGGGCGGACAAAACATAGGCTATGTAGCGCTGCCCGACAAAATCGATATGCGTTTCCTTGATCAGGGTGAATCCCATCGCGCAACTCCTAAATGCTCAGACCCTTGGGCCCCGCCCGGCGCGCCCACAGTTCAAAAATAATCCGGGAAACAAACACGGCGGTGAACATGGACGCCGCAACGCCAAGAGAAAGCGTGACCGCAAAGCCCCGTATCGGACCGGTGCCGAACTGGTATAAAATGGCAGTGGCAATGATAGTCGTGAGGTTTGAGTCCGTAATCGTTATAGAAGCGCGATCAAAGCCCGCCTTGACCGCCGCAAGCGGAGACAGACCGCGCCCGACTTCTTCGCGGATGCGTTCGTAGATAAGCACGTTGGAATCCACCGCCATCCCTATGGTCAGCACAATGCCCGCAATGCCCGGCAGGGTCAGCGTGGCCCCAAAGGCCGCCATGCCCGCCATGAGTAAGGTCATGGCAAACACGAGCATGACGTTCGCGATGATGCCGCTTACGGCGTAATAAATCCCCATAAACGCCACCACCAGCGCACCGCCCAAAATAGCGGCCTTGATGCCGCTGGTGATGGATTCCTGTCCAAGACTCGGCCCCACCGTACGTTCTTCCAGCACGGACACAGGCGCGGGCAGGGAACCCGCGCGCAATACGATGGCGAGATCCTGGGCTTCCGCCGTGGAAAAGCCGCCTGTAATACTGGCGTGCCCTCCCGCGATGCGATCGCGGATAACGGGCGCTGAATAGACTTTGCCGTCCAGCACAATGGCCAGACGTTTGCCCACATTTTCCCCGGTGATGCGCTCAAAAATCGCGGCGCCCCGGCTGTTGAAGCTCAGGGTCACATAGGCCTGGTTCATCTTGTCAAAGGCCGGGCGGGCGTCACTGACGTCACCGCCGGTAAGCAGCGCGTCCCTGTCAAGCACAATGTCCTTTTCAGCGCCGGCGGCCTTTCTGTCCAGCATGGAGTAAACCGCCACCCCCGGAGGCAGCACGGGGCGGGCCGGATCCACATCGTCGCGCACAAGATGGAATTCCAGATTGGCCGTCTGGCCGAGAAGCTGTACCGCGCGCTGGGTATCTGAAAGGCCCGGCAACTGCACCTGAATGCGGTTGTCGGACTGTTTGCGGATATCCGGTTCCGCCACGCCGAACTGGTCAATACGGTTGCGGATGGTGCGAAGGGCCTGCTCCAGCGCCATGTCGGAAAGCTGCTTGATATGAGCGTCCGTAAAACGCGCCGTATAGCGCAACTGCCCGGCCTCCGCCGCGACAGGCGCGCCAAGCGTAAGGATGGAAAATTTCTTGGCGGCAAGTTCCTGGAACTTCTCCCTCTGCTCGCCCCTGGGCAGGGTAAATTCCAGAACATCCCCCGCCACCACGCGCGGCCGCAGAATAATAACGCCGTCTTCCTGCGCCGCGACCCGCAGATCATGGCCGGTCTGGGTCAGACTGTTCGCAATGGCCTTATTCACCTCTACGCCGAGAGTAAGGTGAATGCCGCCTTTCAAATCCAATCCAAGACTTATTTTTTTCTTGGGCAGCACACGCCCCAGAAAAGACTCGCTGACGCCGGGCACACTCGGCAAGGCATAGGCCAGGGAGATCAAAAAAACAGCAAGGACAACACAGACACGCCAAGGCAAAGAATTCATGGCAACACCTGACGGGCAAACGTGGAAGCCCGCATCTCAAACACAGGATACGCTACGGACATCAAACGTCACTCTTTTTTCTCTTTGCGTTCATCGGGCGCCTCGCCGTCCGCGTCGCGCTTGTCAACGTCCCGGCGTTCTCCGTGAACTTCGTCGTCCGCATCGCGCTTGTCAGCGTCCTTCGGAGCCTTGTCTTCCCGGTATTCGGATTTCTTTTTCTTTTCCTTCGGGGCCGGCAACGCTTTGCTGTCATAAAGGCCGCTGACAAAGCCGCGCCCCACGCGCACCTTGGTGTCCCCCAGATCCAGGATCAAAACGTCGCCGTCAATATCCACAATGCGGCCGATAATCCCGCCCGTGGTCACAACGGTGTCGTTGCGGCGCAAACCTTCCAGCATGGACTTGTGTTCCTGCTGGCGTTTTTTCTGGGGCCGGATGAGCAAAAACCAGAACACGGCGACCATCAGTATGAGAGGAAGAAACTGCGCGAACATTTCAGCCGGACTGCCGGAGCCGCCACCCGCAGGCGCGCCGATGGCAAAGGCAAGGGATTCAAAAAACATGGAGCCTCCAAAGCAAACAAAATCTTGTACGTTGCCGTTACGTTGCCATAGTGAAAGCCGGTCTACATATCCTGTTGCGCCGCAACTTGCAATATTTTTATCGCCAAGGGATAAAATCCCAGGCAACGCTCCCTTTACAAAGACGGGGCACTCCGGCTATCTTGACCCGGACGCTTGCATGAAAACTGTCAAAGCCCTTCGCGCACGCCGCATTCTGACTCTGGCGGATGCACAACCCGCCGCGCGCCGAAACGACCTTCTGGCTCCCCTCTCCGTTCTGGATGACGCCGCCATTCTCTCGAAAAACGGCCTCATACTCGCCGTGGAGCCGTATGCCTGCTGTAAGCGCGGAACCGGCTGCACGTTCGAAGATGCCGGCGATGTCACCCTCATCCCAGGCCTTATCAATGCCCACAGCCATCTGGAACTTGCCGGTCTCAAGGGAAAAACCCGTCTGGGACAGGGTTTTGCCGTCTGGGCGCGTAGCCTGATCGCCCTGAAACAGACTCAAGCTTGCATTGAGGCGGATATGTCGGCCGCCGCCGAAGAAATGGCGGGACACGGCATCGTCCATGCCGGCGACATCACGAATGACGCCCCCGTTGCAAGTACGGGGGCTTTTTTTCGCGCCGGCATAAGCGTAAGCGTATTTCGCGAATGCTTCGGCTTTCAGCCGGCAGCAACTCGGGATGCGCTGCGGGCCGTCCACCTGAACGACCTGCCAAAACAGTTATGGCCGCACTGCGCCCTTTCCGGGCATGCCCTTTTCTCGACACGCCCGCACACGATGCAACTGGCCCTCCAGGACTGCGAAGCACGGGGAAAAACCTTCACCATGCACTTGGCGGAACACGACGACGAACTGCATTGTCTGCTCAGCGGAAGCGGACCACTCAGCGACGCCTTGCGCGAACGCGGCGTTCTGCCCCACGACTACAAGCCGCCCGGCATGCGTCCCGTGCAGTATGCCCATGAACTCGGCCTGCTGGGCGAACATACGCTGGCGGTTCACTGTGTGCATTGCAATGACAAGGAAGCCGAACTGCTCGCCATGACCGGCACGACGGTTTGCCTGTGCCCGCGCTCCAATGCCGCCATCAACACGGGAGCGGCCGCGCCTGTGGATCTGTTTATGGACAAGGGAGTGCCGCTCTGCCTCGGAACGGACAGCCCGGCCTCCAACAGCGACCTGAACCTGTGGAATGAAGCACGGGCGCTGCGTGATGCGCATCAGCTTCCCCCGCAGGCGCTGCTGCGCCTTATGACCGTCAACGCGGCATGCGCCCTGCGCCGTCCTGAATTGGGCAGGCTGGCCCCCGGCTGCCGGGCCGCCTGGGCTGTGCTGCCTGAAGATTTCGCCGTACGCTGTTAACCTGTAACCCTCAGGGCTGCCATGAACGAAACGCATATCCGCTGGCATCACAAGGACTTGCTGGACGTGGATCAGCTTTCCCGGCAGGATGTCGCCATTCTGCTGGAACAAGCCTCCCATTTCCAGGAAATCAATCAACGCCCCGTCAAAAAAGTTCCCGTGTTACGGGGTAAAAGCATAGTGCTTTTCTTTGCCGAACCCAGCACACGCACGAAGACATCTTTTGATGTCGCCGGCAAACGCCTGTCCGCCGACACCTTTTCCCTGGGCAAGGGGGATTCGAGCCTGACAAAGGGGGAGAGCCTGAAAGACACCGCTCTGACGCTGCAAGCCATGTCGCCGGATGTGATCGTGATCCGGCATTCCAGCAGCGGCGCCGCGCAATTTTTAGCGGAACGCCTGGATTGCGGCGTCATCAATGGGGGGGACGGCTGGCACGCCCATCCCACCCAGGCGTTGCTGGACTGCTTTTCTTTGCGCCAAACCTGGGGGGAAAGTTTTAGCGGCAAAACCTTGCTCATCGTGGGCGACATAGCCCACAGCCGGGTAGCCCGTTCCAATATCACCCTGCTTTCGCGCCTTGGCGTGCGCCTGCGCGTTTGCGCTCCGCGCACCTTGCTGCCGACTGCCGTCAAAAGCTGGCCGCTTGAGGTCTATGACGACCTCAATACGGCCGTGCGCGACACGGATGCCGTCATGTGTCTGCGTTTGCAGCTTGAACGCCAGCAGGCGGGCCTGCTGCCCAACTTGGCGGAATACGCCAGACGCTTCTGCCTGGGGCCGAGGCATATGGAACTGGCGAAGCCGGACGCCAAAATACTCCACCCCGGCCCCATCAACCGCGGCCTTGATGTTTCAGCCGCTCTGGCTGACAGCCCGCAAAGCCTGATCCTCGATCAAGTGACATCGGGCGTCTCCATGCGCATGGCTATTCTTTTCCTCATGGCAACCAGAAGTGACGAAGGGGCTGATGTATGAATCTTTTGCTCCGCAACGCCCTATATGGCGGCAAAACTGTTGATCTGCTTGTGCAGGACGGGCGCATAGCCTGCCTCGGCCCTGATGGAAGCATACACGCGCCGGAGGGGACTGAGAGCGTTGACGCAGAGCAGCGTCTGCTCTTCCCCAGCTTTATTGATGCCCATGCGCACCTGCGTGAGCCGGGCTTCGAATACAAGGAAGACATCGCTTCCGGTCTGAAGGCCGCAGCCTGCGGCGGCTTCGGCGCCGTGATGTGCATGGCCAACACGCGCCCGGTGAACGATAACGCCGGCATAACGAAGTTCATGCTTGAAAAAGCGGCGTTGCTCTTCCCTCATGGCCCGCGGCTCTATCCGATAGGTGCGGCCGGCATCGGGCTGGAAGGCAAAGAAATGGCGCCGCTGGGCGAACTGGTCGAAGCCGGTTGCGTGGCCTTCTCCAATGACGGACGTTCTGTGGAAAGCGCCGACTTCCTGCGCCGTGTCATGGAATACGCCTCGGATCTCGGCAAAATCGTCATCGATCACTGCGAAGACGCAAGCATGGCTCACGGTACGCACATGAACGAAGGCGTCACCAGCGCGCGCCTCGGCGTTAAAGGGCAGCCCGATGTGGGTGAGGCTCTGCAGGCGGCGCGCGATATCCTGCTGGCCCAGTATCTGGATCTGCCAATCCACATCGCCCATGTGTCCTGCCGCCGCGTGGTGGATCTGATCGCCTGGGGCAAGGCGCAGGGCGTCCAGGTCACGGCGGAAACCTGCCCACATTATCTGCTGCTCGACGACAGCGAACTGGCGGGCTACAACCCCAACGCCAAGGTCAATCCGCCGTTGCGCACGCCTGAAGACCGCGATGCCCTGCGTCTGGCCGTGCAAAGCGGCGTCATCGACATCCTGGTTACGGATCACGCCCCCCACGCCCCTCACGAAAAAGAATGCCCGCTGGATGAAGCGCCTAACGGCCTTACGGGCCTCGACCTTGCCGTCAGCCTCAGTTTTGAGCTGGTAAGGCAAAGAATCCTGGAAGAAAAGGATCTGATCCGGCTCTGGAGCGCCGAACCGGCCCGCATCTTCAAGCTGCCTGTCAATCGTTTCCAGCCCGGCGATCCTGCGGACTTCTTCCTCTTTGATTCCAACCTGATCTGGAAAGTCACGCCGGAAACCCTCCATTCCAAAAGCAGCAACACGCCTTGGATCGGCAGGGAAATCCACGGCAGAGTGTGCGCCCACTGGATGGGAGGCGTGAAGATTGTTTAGGGCTTTAAAGCCAAAGGCATAACGCTTATTTCCGCATACCTGAAGCAGAAAACGAGATGGTCATTGACCATGCCGGTGGCTTGCATATGGGCGTAGAGCACCGTGGGTCCAAGGAAAGCGAAGCCCATTGTTTTCATTTCCTTTGCCATCTTTTCCGCCGTCGGAGTGAAGACAGGCACATCTTCCCGTTTTTCCCAGGCGTTTTTCACCGGGCGTCCGTCTACAAAGGACCAGATGTACTTGGAAAAACTGCCATGTTTTGCCGCCAGTTCCAGAAAGAGTCGGGCGTTTTTGATCGTGCCCTCGATCTTCCTGCGGTTGCGGATGATGCTTGGGTCCAGCAGCAGACGCGCCACGTCTTTTTCCGTGAAGCGCGCCACCTTTTGGGGATCGAAGTTCGCGAAGCAACGGCGGTAGCCTTCGCGTTTATTCAGGATGGTGAGCCAGGAAAGCCCGGCCTGAGCTGATTCCAGCACAAGAAATTCGAACTGTCCGGCATCGTCGAAGCGGGGCACACCCCATTCTTCATCATGGTACCGGGTTTCGTATCCGGCCGCCAAGGTCCACGGGCAGCGTATTCGTCCATCGCTCATGTTTTCTGCCGTGTTTGTTTTATCTCAGGAGAAAAAGCATTACATACTATCCCCAAGGCGTTTGGCCTGTTCCAGTTCCACGCGGCCTTCAATTTCACCAGGAGTGTGCAGACCTGGCGCTATGATGATCCCGGCCTCCTCCCATTTCTGATATGCGCATATCTTGCGAAACATGGCAATGGAGGGTTCGGCTGCGGACTCCGAGGGATCACCGCAGGTCATCAGCAGAGCGGCGCGTTTGACTGCCATTCCAATCTCAAGCAATGCGTAAAAACGGTCTATGGCCAACTTGAGTTGAGCGGTGATGCCCCAATAGTACACAGGTGACGTCAAGACCAACGTGTCTGCCTTACGGAGCGCGTCAAGTATGGGCGACATGTCATCCTGCTGAACACAGATGCCCTGATTTTTGAAACAATGCCCACATCCGCGACAGCCGCCTATGTGCAAGCCAGCCACCCTAAAAAGTGAAATCTCCTTGCCTGCCGCCTCTGCGCCATCAATAAACGCTTCCGTCAGCCGTGCTGTGTTCCCGTCTTTACGAGGGGAACCTGAAAGAACGACAATATTTTTGCTCATCTCGTAACACCAACCTATCTGAGAGTGTTAACCGGCTTTGATGGAACTCCAGTGCCGCCTGCTCCAATAGCATGCGTCAAGATAGGTGTTCATCGCCGCACCTCGACCGCTCTGCCTTCCCGTATTCTTTTTGGAAGGCCGAGGAATTGGTCGCCATAACCATATTGCCCCTCGCCGGTTTTGAAAAAACGCATAAGATGCCGGGCTTTTCCCGGGTTGGCGGCTTTAAGGAACAGTTCAGTGAGTGCAGCGGGGCGTTCCATAATCAAACACCTAATGTCTTGTGAAAATTCCTTCAATGCACACCGGAGGCGCAACTTAACGCAGGATTTGCCCTTTTGTTTCCGGCAGGAAATATAACGCGGCCAGTGTGCATACATAGAAGAAAGACGTAATGAACAACGATGAACCGATACCAAAATGATCGGCAAGAGTCCCGATGATGATAGGAGCAAGGGCGGAAGCGCCTCTGCCCACATTATACACAAAACCGAGTCCCGCTCCGCGCAGTTTAGTAGGAAACAATTCGGAAAGCAAGACGCCGAAGCCGCTGAAATACCCTGAGCCGAAACAACCGACAAACGGACCCAGCAAGAAAAGCAGCATAGGGCTGCGCATGCTGCCGTAAAGCGGCACAAGGACGGCGGCAATAACGAAAAAGATAAGGAACGCCACTTTTCTGCCATATCTGTCGGCAACGAATCCGAAGCTTGTATAACCGACAAGCGCGCCTATCTGCATTGAGAATACCCAGCCGGAAGTCTTCACGATATCCATGCCCGCGCCGCCTTGTGCCGGCGCAGAGGACAAATAGCTCGGCAGCCAAGTGAACAATCCCCAGTAGGCAAGCTGCGCGAAGCAAGCAAGAATGGTGGCGATAAGAGTTATTTTAATCATGTCACGCCCGAATATATCGAAAAAACTTGCCTTTTCCTGTCCAGTTTTCTGTTGCTGCCGCACAGTTTTGTTCTTTTGCGTTTCCAGCCAGATGACAGGCTCTTCGCAACGCAGCAGAATAAAAATTACCATCATCACAGCGGGAATAACACCGACGCAGAAAAGCACTCTCCAGCCGTATGTCGGCAGGATAAGGCCGCTGATCAATGCAGCTCCCATATAGCCTAAAGCCCAACCCGCCTGCATGAAGCCTGATGCCTTACCCCGGTGTTCTGCGGGCCAGGTTTCATTGACCAGCAGAGCGCCGGCAGCCCAAGCTCCTCCCATGCCGAGTCCGAGCAGTGTGCGGTAGGCGGCTAATTCCATGGCGGTGGATGAGAGAGCGCTCAAACCGGTGAACAAGCCATATATGCCGACGGCAATTGCCAATGTTTTTTTTCTGCCGATTTTATCAGCAAGCACACCGAAGCCGATGCCGCCGAGTGCCGAAGACGCCAAGGTGACGGAGGCAAGCGCGCCGGACATGGCGAGGCTGATATTAAACTCGTTTTTAATGGCAGTCAACGACATGACATACAAAAGCACATCCATAGCATCAACGGTCCATGCGCCTAGTCCGCCGATAAGCGCATTTTTATGCGTCTGGGTAAGCGTGGCATACCATGGAGCTTGCGTATTCATTCATATCTCCTAGGTATTATTGGGGATGGAATGGGAAGGGTCGTGGGTTCGAGGGTCAGTTCCAGACGGCGCACTACATCCGTATCCGAATCCAGCCCAAAAGGAGGGACGAGCTACAAGAAGTCTTTTATCGTTGTGGTGTCATTCGGAAACAGAGTGAGCAACCTTTGATCATAAGTAAGAACTTTGGTCTTGCAATACCGTGCTGTTGCCACGAACAATGTGTCATAGGGCGAGTGCCCATATGCTAAGGCTAACTCAAGGGCGGTGAACCAGACAGCCTCCACGGGGATCAGCCGTGTCCACAAGCGGGAAGCGTTTTCATAGACAGCTTGCGCTATCTCCAAAGAAACACCGCGTTTTCCCCATTGCCAGATCACATTCAGCAATTCAGCTTCCACCGAGGCGGGCGCGGCAATATCGTCAGCCTTGTGCAAGACCGCAAGCGCTTCCTGCCCGAAACCCGGCACACCTAATACAGCGTAGGCCATGACCATTGTATCAACGATCATCGCTCCCCCTGCGCCCTGTCTGAATCCACTCGGCAACCTCATCTGCAGTGGGAGGTTCCAGTCGGCTCCAGAGAGATTGTATCTCGTTCAGTACAGACTCACGAGTGGCAAGACGATAAGTCAGCAAGTCCCTAGCCTCTTGTTCCATGGAATGCCCTTGAAGAGTTGCTCGCGCCTTCAAGCGCTCCACAACCTCCTGAGCTAACTTGCGGATAGTTATTGTCGCCATGGTTCACCTCTTTCTTAGGAGCATATTCGGGAGATGAAAATAATGCAAGCAGAATGCTAGCATTATTTAGGCGATTTCATCCATAGGTCTGGTTCAGGTTATGTTTTCCGCGCTGTAGCGGGCAATCAACCCGCTACGCATCACATGACGAAAGACACAGTAAAAAAGCAAGCCCGCCAAGGCAAGCCAGAGTGCGGCAAGTCCCAACGCAGGCAGTGTGGACGCAATGGAAATTTCAACCCCGGTGATCTGGGCACGCAACTGCTCGAAGGCATAAGAAGGCGGCAAGCAGCGACCTGCTGCGTACATCCAGTCAGGCAGTATGCTCAGAGGATAAAAAACTCCCACAAATGGCGCAATAACAGCCGGAATCGGCCAAATGAACCATTCGGCCGGCGGACCAAAGCGCAGCACCAGAGCGCAGCCGGCTATGCCCAAGGCAATGCCGAAAAGAAACATGGTAAAAAACAAGACCGCCATGGCCGGGCCATAGGCCGGCAAAAAGAGGTCAAAAAGCCAGGAAGACATGAACAGCAGCACGCTTAAAGCAATAAGGCTGGTAAGCACGCTGGAGAGGGCAAGCCCTGTTATATATTCTGCGATGGATAGCGGTGTGGTGAAAAGATTAAGAAAATTGCGCGACCAAACATCCTCGAAAAAAGCCGTGGTCACGCCGTGCATGACTCGCCCGAAAAAACCCCAACAGACAACAGCGGCTAAAAGGGCTGTGCCCACGTTGACGTCCGGCAGACTGACCGTATCCAAATAGCGGGTGATATATCCCCAGAGGATCATATCAATGGTTACCCAAGCGAAGATGGGCACAACACGGGAACCGCTGCCCACAAGCAGGTACAGGTGGCGTAGAGTGATGGCAAGGGCTCGGCCGACACGCATTTAGCCCCCTCCCCTTTCCCGGTGAGGAGCTTCCTGGGCCAAGCGGATAAAGAGATCTTCCAAATTTTTTACCCCATGCTCACAACGCAGTGCGTCGGGTTTGCCTTCAAGCACGATGCGGCCTTCAAAGAGAAAAAGCACCCGGTCGCATACCGCCTCAACTTCCTGCATGTTATGTGAGGTCCAGAGAACACCGCCGCCTTTGTTCACATACTCTTTGATACTGGCCCGGATGTCTATGGCAATCGTCGGATCAAGCGAGGCCGTAGGCTCATCCAGCAGAAGCAGACGCGGAGCGTTAAGCATGGCTTTGGCAAGCGAGACACGGGTCTGTTCACCGGAAGAGAGTACGCCGCAACGTGTTTTACGGAATTGTTCAAGCCCGTATTGGGTAATGAGTTCATGAATTCGGGTCGTGAGATTCTTTACGCCATACAACATGCCGAAAATACGCAGATTTTGTTCCACTGTAAGATTGCCGGGCAAAGGCGCGTATGCGGCGGCAAAATTGACGCGCTCCATGGCTTTGTTACGGTGTCTGGCGATATCAAGACTTTCAATGTGTATCTGGCCTTTGTCCGGGGCAAGCACACCAAGAATCATATTCAAGGTAGTGGTTTTTCCGGCTCCGTTGGGCCCGAGCAGGCCCACCACTTCACCGTGATGCACCACAAAGGAAATATCATCAACAGCCGTTTTTGAAGAATACAGCTTTCGTAGATTGCCGGCAGAAAGAACAGGCTGCTGTTGCATTCACCGCTCCGAACTTTTTGATATTCCCTGCTACGGCTTGCGCCGCCCCGTGCCGTCCACGCCAAACAAGGTGTCGTAGCGCAGATTATCGCCGGGCCGTTTAAAAAAGCATTCCTGGAAACGCTGAGGTTGACCAAGATCCAGCAGCTCCCCGACCTTGACGAAACGAAAGCCTCGTTGTTGCAGTAACGGGACGACGCCTGCCAATAATGCAGCCGATCCTTTGGGCACTGCATTGGCATGGAAAAGCAGAATGGAGCCAGGGCGTACCTTGTCGGCCACATTCCGGGCTATGCCGGGCAGGCTGTTGTCTCCAACGCTTTCCCCGCTCACATCCCACTGGATAACGCGTAGCCCCAAGGAATTCAGCAGGCGCAAGGCTGTCGGTGAGCAGCGACCGTACGGCATTCGAAAAAGACGTAGAGAGGGCGCGACGAGTGTTTCCGCATGAATCCCCTTCTGCCGGGCTCGGGTGAGCAGCTCTTCGCGCATGTCCTCATAATAGGCCTGCGTCCAAAGTATTTGCTCACGCATGTTTTGCATGTCCATGATGCCGAAATTGCCGTGGGTCCAGGCATGGTTGCCCAGTTCAAAGCGTTGGTCCGCCATGAGTTGCAGGCCGCGTTCACGGTGGGAACGCAGCCATTTGCCCCCGGCGAAGAAGGTGGCGGGGATGTCGTTGGCGCGCAGATAGGCTATGATTGCAGCATCATAGCCGCTAGAACGGGTGGCAAGTTCGCACAGGTCAAAGGTCAGCGCTACAGGCTTGTCCCCCTGTGCCGGGATGACGCGCCGAATATTGCCGATTGCTTCAACCGGGAGCGGGGGAAGCAGCACGCGTGGTTCCATATGCGATGGCGGAGCGTCGCTGCTGCGTGTACGCGCATGGTCCTCCCGCTGTTCCGCGAGTTCGGCGGGCGACCACAAAACATCCACCAGCAAGTGCAGAGATCCTGCTCCTTCTCCCGCTGCTATCGCAGGCATAAGAAGCTGGCACAGCAAGCAGCAATATCGCAGGATCCTCATGGGAGGTACATACGGGAGTTTGGCGCGCCACGCAAGATAACGAGACGTCCAGAATCCGCCACGCCCCTTGAAAGAGTACGCCCAGATTGTCCGTAGGCGTTTTTTGAGTGTCGAAAGTTTTATTGACACAACAACTATACAATGATAATAATATGATAAAGTGGCATGCTAAGGGGTGCCGCCTAAAAACTAAAAAAGTTTCGGATCAAAGCTAGGCGATTTCCGGAGGTTTGGATGGCTGAGATATCCTTTGCAACGCTTGGTTCATGCCCGGTGCCCGGAGAAACCCAGGCTGGCGGCGATGCGCGCTATGAGCCGGAATATGTCGCTGTGCTTGAAGAGATCGAGAAACTGAGCTTTTCGGAACAGGGAGTAGCCATCTCTTGGTCAGTCATCGAAAAAAACGCGGTGATAATCCTTTCCGAAAAGTCGAAGGACCTGCAAATTGCAGCTTACTTGGGCGTGGCCCTGTGGCAAAATAGGGGACTTGAGGGCATGCTGGACGGGGTGCATGTGCTCGCCGGCTTTTTGGAAACCTTCTGGGAAACGGGTTGGCCTGCTCGCAAACGCATGCGCGGCAGAGTAAACGCTATCGACTGGTGGCACGAACGCACCTATGGCTTTCTCCAGGGCGCAGCCAGTCAAGGTTCTCCTATAAACAGTATGCGGCAAAAGGACTTGCTGGACGGGCTTGCCAAACTGGACGAACTCGTTTCCTCGCTTATGCCCGATGCGTCGCCCTTGCGCGATCTGATCGCCGCCGTCCAGCGCTTTCCCGTTGCCCAGAAAGAGTCCGTAGCGCAAAAGAACGTGGCGAAAGAAATCATGACGCAGGAGACGCCAGGGGAAAACACCGCGCCGCCTTCCAGACAGGTCGAAGTCGTATCTGCCCTTCCTGAAACGGATGACCCTGCCGTCCTGCACCGCCATTTTGCTGCCGCAGGATTGGCCTACCTTGCATCAGCCCGTCGCGCCGAGCCGAACAACGCCTCGCTCTGGCAATTATCGCGGCTCATCATATGGGGGGGCATTGCCGCGCTTCCTCCATCCGAAGACGGGCAAACGCTTTTGCCGGCTCCCGATATGAGTGCGCTTGCTCAGGTACGCCGGACGCTGCAAGCGGGCAATGTTCTGGAAGCGGCCTTTGAAGCCGAGGATATCTTTGCCGCCGCCCCTTTCTGCCTGGATGCCCAGGAAACCGTACACGCGGCCCTGGTCGCCCTCGGCCCGCAATTTGCCGATGCGGCGCGTTGTGTTTTGGAGGAAAACGCCAGGTTTTTCTCTCGCCTTTCCGGTGTGGAAAAACTGTCGTTTACCGACGGCACACCCTTTGCCTCACCCGGAACGATTATCTGGCTGCGCAAGGCGGCCTCGGACGCATCCATTCTGAAAATCGAAGAGAACAAGCCGCGCATGCTTGGCGGCGACCCCTGCGAAACCGCCTTCGCGTCAGCCAGGAAACTGATGGCCCAAAATAAACTCGTCGAGGCCCTTGCCGTGCTCGACGCGGCGAAAACGGCATCTCCGGCGGCAAATTTACGTCTATGCGTATATCAGTTGCACCTGTTGCAGGAAGGCGGCAAAACCGAAGCAGCTCAAGCATTGGCTGAAGCCTTGCTGCAGGAAGTAACAACACGCGATCTGGACAACTGGGATCATCATCTCACGCTCGAAACACTCATAGCCGCGCGAAGCGCCTTTGCCGCGAGCGAATCCCGATACGAGCAGGAACTGCGCGACGTGCGGCGGCGCATCGCGCGCTTGCGTCCCGGTGCCGTCCTGGATTGACGCATGCCGACGATTCTGGATGATATTCTTGTATCGGCGCGGATCGATGAGCATTCCGCAGACCCCGCAGCCATCATCAACGGTTTGCGCGCGATGCTGCGGCTGTCCGGCCTGGACGCCGCGAACGCATCCCCGGCCTTGGCAGATTATCTGATATCACTCATTGACAGCAAAATTTCCGAGCAAGTCAACGCCATCCTGCACCATCCGGATTTCATGGCCCTGGAGTCCACATGGCGCGGTCTGCGGTTTCTAGCAGACAGGCTGGATTTCAGCCAGAATATCCTGCTGGAATACCTCAATATATCTAAGGACGATCTTCTGCGGGATTTCCAGGATTCCCCGGAAGTGGTGACATCCGGGCTGTACAGGCACATCTACACCGCGGAATTCGGCCAATTCGGCGGCGTCCCGGTCGCGGCTGTCATTGCGGACTATACGTTTACGCCTAGTTATCAAGACATGCAATTGCTGCAATATGCTGCTTCCGTGGCCTCAATGGCCCATGCGCCTTTTTTTGCGGCGGCCGGCAAAGAGTTTTTCGATTTGGAGGAGTGGCGCGGCCTGCCTGACATGAAGGATCTGCCCGGCATTTTTGACGCTCCGCGCTACACTCGCTGGAACAGCTTCCGCGAAAGCCCCAACTCACGCTATGTCGGCCTGACACTACCTGGCTTTCTCCTGCGCCTGCCCTATGGCGAGGAAGATGCGCCCTTCGTGTCATCCTTCAATTTTACTGAGGAAGTGCTCCATGAGGACGCTTTCTGCTGGGGAAATACGGCCTTCGTCCTGGCGGCCAAACTTGGCGACAGCTTCGCCAAGTACCGCTGGTGTGTGAACATCATCGGCCCGGACGGGGGCGGACGGGTGGAAAACCTTCCCTGCGGCCGCCATGAAGCAATGTGGGGCATACAGGACAAAATTCCGACGCGAGCTGTTATTACGGAGCGCCGCGAATCCGAATTAGCCGAACTCGGTTTCATTCCCCTGGCGATAGGCAAAATGCCGCATGAAGCAGTCTACTTTTCCGCCAATTCCGCCTTGAAGCCCAAAACCTTCCCCAAGACGACAGAGGGCGCCGCGGCGGAAATCAGCTTCCGCCTTTCCACGCAATTCCCCTACATGATGCTCATGAACAGGCTCGCCCATTATATCAAGGTGCTGCAGCGGGAAAACATGGGAACCTGGCGGGAAAAAAACGAACTCGCCAGGGAGTTGAACAAATGGATAAGCCAATATGTCACCGCCATGGATACGCCCGACGCGCTTACCCGCAGCAGACGCCCCTTGCGCATGGCGCACGTGGATGTTAGAGACATGGAAAATGGGGCAAGCTGGTATGCCGTCACCTTGCTGGCCCGACCGCATTTCAAATACATGGGCGTCAATTTTACCTTGTCCCTGGAAGGCAGACTCGAAAGACAAACGCTTGGCGGACCAGGGATACTCACGCGGGAACCATGATCATTCTGTATTCGAGAAAAGCGCAGCTTGTGCTGCTGGCATGTTGGTTCGTCGGCATGACGTTCGCGTATGTTCAAATAACCGGCGAGCGTCCCCACTGGCTGATGAAAGTCAGCGAAAGAGTGGTTGATCGCAACCAGGCGGCGCAGATCGGCCAAGCGCCGGAATTGCTCGTCCCGGCAACGCAGCCCGCCCCGGTTCACGCCGCACAGCCCGCGGCGGATCCGGAACTGAATCGTTGCCTCGCGATGCGGGTCAACCCGGGCAACGGCGATCAAGCGGATACGCTGATAGTGGAACTGGACTATGTCGCCGCACAGACAAGGGGATTCACTATCGACAAAGCGAGCGGCTATTATCTTGACGACGAGCCTACCTTTGTCGTTGCGCTGGGGACGCCATGGACATCGGACATAGGGAACGCCTCGTTCCCGGTTACAATGCCGCACATTACGAAGGTGAACCTGATCGTGTCCAAATCGCGGAACCTGCGCCTGCTCGTCCATACCAAATCCATAGGCGCCTCACGGGCCGCGAAAGCTCACACAACGCCTACCAATACGGGGATACGCGTGGCAATACGGCTGCCCGGCCAAATGTAGCGCAGTGTACGCGTGACATCGGCAAACCGCTTGCAATGCCCTAACGGAGCCGGTCGTTGTACCGGTTGAATAAGGTGAGCACACGGGCCACGTATCTTCGCGTTTCTTCATAGGGCGGCAGCCCGCCGTGCCGCCGGACGGCGGCAGGGCCGGCGTTGTATGCCGCGAGAGCGAGTTCCATGTGGGGAAATTCACGCAGGAGAGAAGCAAGATAGCTCGTGCCCGCATCAAGGTTTTCCTCGGGATCAAAAGAATTCCGCAAGCCGAGTTCCTTGCCGGTGGCCGGCATGATTTGCATAGCCCCCAAGGCCCCTTTGGGCGACACAGCATATGGATTGAAGTTGGACTCAGCCTTCAGAACAGCAGCCAACAAGGCTTCCGCCACCCCGTGCCGGCTGCTCGCTCGCCTGATGCCGTCACGCCACTCCAGAGGCACCTCATCGGCTGGGAGTGATGCCCGTGATGCGGAAACAGACGAAACAATGTCGCGCGGGAGTGTTGTCCGTGATGCGGAAGCAGACGGAACAGCGAGCTCGAAGCAACGCAGCGGCGGAACTGTTTGCGTGGAATGGGTATCCTGCAGCATCGCGACATGTTTTTTCCAGGCCGTGGTATGGTTCAAGGGAACTTCCCTGATTGTCATCTGCCCGTACGCCTCATCCGCCGCGCCAAAGTGGGTTGCGCAACAGACAAAGGCAAGCAGGAGCACGAAACGGTATGACATGTTGGATGCATATAGAAACTTTTGCAGCCTGTCCACAGAGCGAGCAAACCACATTTTTTTAAAAAATATTATCAAATATTCTATAATGATATGCTTTTCATTTGCATATGATTCCAAAGCCCTCACTTGATTTTTTTTGCAATCTACAAGTAAACTTGGACGTTATTTAAGCATATTGACGATGATCAGCCTTGTGTCCGGCATGCGCCACAAAACGCCGTACCCGCATCTCTCTGGAGGAGCGCAGCTATGAACCGGATCCTTGTGCGCCTCGCACACTTACCGTTTTTCGCGTTGATGTGCGTCCTTCTTGCCTCATGCAGCGCTTCCGCGCCGCCAAAACCAACGCTGCAATCCGAAGATCCGGAACTGCTGCTCTGGCCTCGCGCTGAACAGGCCATACGGCTACGCATCAGCTCAGACAGAGACCTCAATATTTACGAGGCCAAAGCGCACAGCATCCAGGTCTGCGTATACCAGCTTGACAAAACTGACGAATTTCTGAAGCTCGTCAAGACCCAGGATGGCATTGAGAAGCTGCTCAAAGCCGAACTGTTCGACAAATCCGTCAAAGACGTTGTCCGCCTGTTCATGCAACCCCTGGAGGAAACCTCTTTGGCGCTGGACAGAGCGGAAAACGCGACCTTTGTCGGCATCGTGTGCGGATATTTCGATTCCACGCCGGATAATTCCGCCAATGTCTGGGAAATCAAACCTCATGCGACGAGAACCGGCGTGTTCTTTAAAACGACAGTCTACAGCGCGGGAACGCTGGATCTCGCGTTGCGTCTCACCGCCCGGGCCATGGTGGAAGACAGTGGAAAAAATGACGGAAAAGACGACGGAAAAAGGCGCAAGCCGTAATCAGGAATCGGGAGACCGCAGTGAAAGGACATAGGCCCGTACTTTGGAGCCAAGGGCTTTTTTTACACCCGCAGCATCTTCAGGCCGCGGACGAAGCAACGTCCAGCCAGATCGACCTGTTGCGCAGGTATGGCCTGCCCTATTTCTGGGGCGTACGCCGACTCGTCTTTACCGGGACTCCAGACGACGCTGTTTCCATCGAACACGTTGAAGCCGTCTTTCCCAGCGGAGCCGTGCTCAACGTGCCGTTTGACGCCTCCCTGGCGCCCTTGGCCCTGAGAAGCGACTGGCCGACGCCGGACAAGCCGGGGACGCTCTATCTCGGCCTTGCGCTGCCCAAAAGCGGCGGCGCCAACGCCGCCGTGGAATCAAGGGGCGAGTTCGCCGGGACACGCTTTGTCTATGCCGAAGAACCCGAGGCCATGCCGGATATATACGGAACTTCCCCGCCGTCGTCCGTGCAGCGTCTCAAGTACGCGCCCATCCTTATCCGTGATGCGGACCTCGAACGTTACTCGGACTTTGAATGCCTGCCCGTAGCCGTGCTGCGGCGCGTGGGAGAACATATCGACTTTGACCCCCTATTTTTGCCGCCGCTTCTGAGCCTGGAGGCCAGCCCCCATCTGGCGGGCATGCTTCGGGAAGTGAGGGATGCGGCGATTTCCTGCGCCGGACGCCTTGCCGGGTACAAGACGTCCGTCAGCGCCGAAGCGCCCGACATGCGTTTCACGCTCCATTTTACCGCCCTCGGCATCCTGAACCGGCAGATTCCCTCCCTGGCGCATCTTCAATCCACGCCGCACATGCATCCCTGGCACATCTACGGCGCACTGCGCGTTTTTGCCGGCGAACTTTCCAGCTTTTACGACGATATGGACTGCCTCGGCCGCAGCGCCGCCGACCCGGACGGCGTTCCGGACTACAATCATGATGACCCGCGGACATGTTTCGAGCCTCTTTGCGCACTGCTTGCCAAGCTTTTGGCAAACCTCGGCATTGATGAATCCCGAATCCTGCACCTCTTGCCGGAGCCGCCGTATTTCGCCGCCGGCATCCCGGAAAATTTCATTTCCGCCTCGTGCCGCTACTGGCTGTGGGCGCGCGCCGACGCGATGACGGAAACCATGGCCGAAGAATTACCGCGTTTCGCCAAACTTGGCGCCCGCGACCGTTTGAATCTCATCATCGCCAAAGCCGTTTCCGGCATTCCGCTGAACAGAATCCCCTCCGCTCCGCCAGGATTCCTGAAGCGTGCGGACTCCGCCTGGTACAGTGTGGATACCGCCCATCCGCTGTGGCAAAACATCGTGGAACAGGGAAAAATCAGCCTGTTTTGGGAAGGGGCGCCAGAGGGCGCGGAAGTGCGGCTCGTGGCCATGGGACGGTAAATCATGAGAACGGATTTTTTCAACGAAGCCATCGTCACAGCCATGCTGACGGCCGCTTCCCGCGAAGGGGAAGAGACGGCGCAATCCGGGCCGGGAAGCGAAGATGCGACGAAGCCCGAAACGCTTCGGGAGCGTCTGCTCGTGCTGTTAGACCGGGCGGACAAAGCCGCCATACAAACGGGTATTTCGGACGATCTGGTGGAAGCGGCCGATTTCGCCGTTTGCGCTTTCATTGACGAGGCATTGCTCTCTTCCGTGTCCTGGCGCGGTCGGATGGACTGGATGCAAAGGCCGCTCCAATTTGAGCGGCACGGCACGGCGACTGCCGGGGAGGATTTTTACCGGCTGTTGGATTCGTTGCTTGAGCAGGCCGATATAAAGGCCCCCCTTGCACCGCCGCCCGAGGCTCTGGATGCGGTCGGGCAGTCGGTCCGAGAAAGTGCCTACCTGCGGAACCCGCTTTACGCCATTCTGGAAATTTTTGCGCTCTGTCTCGCGCAAGGCTTCACCGGCATGTTCTACGACAACCCCAAGGCCATCCGTGACAGATTGGACAAAATCGGTCGCTTCGTCCCGGCTGTAAGCCGCCGGGCCGAACCGTTCTTTTTAGCGCCTGCCGGAATGGTAAAAGAACGAGGGCCGTTGCGGAGCGGGGCCGACCTGATCCGGCGCTTTGACCCCTTGGATGCGGTACTCTGGATATTCCCGCCGGTGTTGACATTGCTGCTTTACTCCGTCTGCCAGATACGGCTTGATCGCGTGCTTCAGGCGTTTTTACAGGGAGGCGTTCAGCCATGAAAAACATCCTGAAAGCCTTCTTCCGTCTCCTGGGCTGGACGCTTGTCATCGCCGTCCTCATCGGCGGCTTATACTTTCTCTCTATGCGGCTGCATGTGCCCAAGAGTTCCGTCTTTGCCGGCGCCGCCCTGATTCTCGCCTTGTTGCTTGGGATCGTGTTGGCGCGCAGGATAGTCGCCCACCGCCGCCGCCGTTTGCAGATTCAAAAAATCGTGACCCTCGACTCCAGCGGCATTCCGGACGCCGCGCCAGACAGCCGTCTGCTCGACAACCGCTGGAACAGGGCAGTATCCATTATGCGCGAGTCCTATCTCGGACGCTGGGGAAATCCCCTCTACGCCCTGCCGTGGCATATGATCATGGGCAAAACCGGTGCTGGCAAATCGTCGTCCATCGGGCATGCCGGCCTGAACGCCATGCACACGGACGTCGGTACTGAAGATGATGGCGCGAGCACGCGCAACTGTGACTGGTTTTTTTTCCGTGATGCCGTGGTCATGGATACGGCGGGCCGCTATGCCGTGCCCCTGCACGAAGCGGAAGACAGCGCCGAATGGCGGGAATTCCTCACCAAACTGGCCCGGTACCGGCGCAGGGAACCTCTGAACGGTCTGGTGATCGCCGTTGCCGCGGACACGCTCCACGACAATGGAGAGCATCTGTTGCCGGAAGCCCGCTGTCTTCGCCGCAGGATTGACGAAATCATGCGCATCCTGGGCGCGAGTTTCCCTGTCTACCTGATGGTTACCAAAATCGACCTGCTTGCCGGGATGGCCAAACTTTTGGAAAGTCTGCCGGAAGCGACAAAAAAACAAAGCGTGGGCGTTCTCGTCCAGTCTTCGGAGAAAAAAAGCCTGCTGCCGGTGGACGCGCAGATCGGCAATGCGCTCCACACCTTGGGAGAACGCCTGAAAAGCTTCTGCCTCTACGCCGAGCATCCCGATGCCGCCGACGCCCCCTCTCCGCACCGCATCCTCGCCTGGGAGGAACTGCAGGCCATGATGCCGGCGTTGCGCGTCTATGCGGAAGAACTCTTCACGGCGAACCCGTATCAAGAAACCCCGCTGCTGCGCGGCATCTTCCTTTCCAGCGCGCTGCGCGGCCAACAGGAGGACAGCCGCGCGTTTCCCGCCCTGCGCGATCTGGGACGGCGCATCTTCCGCATCCGGGAAAACGCCGGCGGCGTCTTCCTGCACGGCTTTTACGGCAGCGTGCTGCCTGCGGATCGGAACCTTCACCGACCGATCGCCGAATATCTGCGCTGGCGCTCCTCCGTGCGGACAGCGGCTTACGGCGTGATGCTGCTTGCCACATTCGGCCTGAGTGTGCTGTTTTGTCTCTCCTACCAGGACAACCTTCGCTTGCTGCAGCACATGAGCCACCCTATGGGCACGCCGCCGGGCGCGATTATGGCCAGGCGTCTGCAGGATTTCGAGCAACGCTTTCGGGATCACGCGCAGCTTGAAGAGGACGTACGCCACAGTATCCTTCCCTCCATGGGCTTTGATCATGCGAAGGCCGCGTTGCGCGCGTACGGCAACGCAATCAACGAGTCCTTTTACCGGGATGTTCTCGGCTCGGCCATGGATAACCTTTCCTTGCGACGCAGCCGCCTCACGGCGGACACGGATGACAGGGAGTTCTTTATTCTGATATCGGATCTCGTGTGGCGTTACGATCTTCTGGCTGCGGCGGCTCAGGGCAAAAGCTTTGAAGAGATGCTGCAAATTCCCGCCATGCCCCAGGGCATCCTCCAGGCACTCGGTATTGACTTTCTGCAGCAACTTGCGCCGTCCGTGGCGTACAGCGTGGCCCGCGGCACCTATTGGTACAGCCCGGTCAGGCTGCAACAGTCGTTGCGCACCCTGCGCACCGCGCTGGCGCAGCTTCCTGAAATAAAATTCCATTCGCTCAGTTGGATTGTGCATCGCGCGGGCATGTTGTCAACGCTCCAGCCGATACGGGGCGACGTTTTCTGGGCCGGCTCCCAGAGCAGCCTGCTGCGCGACGTCACGCTTGATCCCGTGTACAGCAAAGAGGGCTTGACCATTATTCTGGGTTATCTGGACAATTTGAATCTGCTCCTGGCCGATGACGCGCTGAAACTCTCGACCAAGGAATTTCTCCGCTGGTACGCGACGCAGTATCATCGCGCCTGGCAGCGCTTCGCCCTTGATTTCGCCGGAAAAGCCGCCGAACTGACGATTCTGCCCGTCAGGGACGAGATCGTCCCGCTGATGAGTACGGAGCACAATCCCTATTTCGTCCTGCTCCTGCGCATGGATGAGGAGCTGCAAGCCGTTCGGCGGTATCTTGAGCCCGTGCCCGCTTGGGTGGACGATCTTGCGATTTTGGCGGACAGCTTGCGCTTGATCGCCAGATCACATCCAGAAAATGAAAAGCCGCCCATCCCGCAGCGGCTGAAGGCCGGCGTGCAGGCTCTGTACGGTGACCTCAGCGGGATGGTGGACAGTGCGGCGCGCGAAAGGGAAGGAAAAGCCCAAGTGCTTGCCAAAAGTGTTCAGGCCTTCCTCGATGCGTTGAGCAAGCTCGTCCCGTACACGATGAGCAATGACTCCGCCTTCAGCGCGATTAAGGAGGCCATGCCCCACGAGAAGAACCAGAAAACGATGCAGGCCCCCCTCACCCTTGCCCTCACGGCCTTACAGACCATGAACGCCAGGCTCAACCCGAATCCGGCCCAGAATTCTCCGGTATACGCCCTTGTCGGCGGCCCTCTGGATTTTTTCAGACAACGCCTGATGAACGGGGCCGCCTGCCAGATTCAATTTATGTGGGAGGGAAATGTGCTCGCCAAAGCCGGCCGCTTCGCACCCTCGCAACTGCAACAAAATCTTTTCTCGGCCCAGGGCGGTATTGTTCGGGATTTTGCCGACAACACCCTGGAATATATTCTGCACCACACCCTGAGCGGCTACGAGCCGACACGTCTGGCCGACAGGCCCATATCCTTTGCCAAAGACTTCCTTACCTTTCTCAATGCCGGCATAGGCGGATACACACCCGTGCGCGACGAGTACGGCGTAACCTTTGCGGCGCTTCCGGCGGGGGTCAACGACGGCGCAACGCAAACGCCCTATGCCGTGGAATTGATGCTGAGCTGCGCACGGGAAAAACAAACGCTGGTCAATTACAACAGCCCGGTTTCCACCAGGTTCACCTGGCGGCGGGATTCCTGCGGCGATACAAACCTGGTCATCCACTTCAAAAACATCACCCTGGATGTGCTGTACGCCGGTGAAAACGGTTTCCTCAACTTTCTGCTCGACTTCCAGTACGGATCAAAAACGTTTCATGCCGCGGATTTCCCGGATCAGAAGGCCATACTCGACAAGCTGGGCATCAGCGACGTGACGTTGCGGTACAGAATATCAGGCGCGGACGAACTTCTGAACAGCCACCGCTTCGTGCCGGGGGAACTGCCCTTTGTCGCCGCGGAATGCAAACGATAAAGGGTGCGCCATGCACGAATTTACCCTTCTGGAGCGTATCGACGCCATGGAAAACGCGCACGACAAGGCGACAAGGCGGCAATGCCTCGAACGGTCGCTGGCGCGTCATCTCACTGCCATACTCAATACGCGGCGCGGGAGCGTCCCTATCGCGCCGGACTACGGCATCGCCGACGTGACGGATCTCGGACGCAGCTTTACCGAGGAGAGTGTGACGGACTTCAAGGCGGAACTGGAGCGCGTCATCATGCGTTACGAGCCGCGCCTTTCCGCCGTGCGGGTGCATTACTCGCCCAGACCGGATATGCCGCTGTCGGCGGTTTTTGAGATCGAAGCCGCCGTCAACACGGAATACGGGCGGCAAACGCTGCATTTTGAAACCATACTGGAAGCAACCGGCACAGTGCGCCTAAGCGAAGGGACGGCCTGACACATGGATACGGCATGGTACTACCAGAGGGAATTGGAACAGTTGCGGAATCTCGCCGTGGAGTTTTCCCGGGCGCACCCGGCTGTCGCGCCGCTGCTCGCCGGTCCCTCGGCCGATCCGGACGTGGAACGCCTGCTGGAGGGCGCGGCCTATCTTACCGGCCAACTGGCCCAAAAGCTGGACGAAAGCTATGACCGCATCGCCGAAAACCTGAGCGCCATCGTCCTGCCGCAGCTTTTGCGCGATATTCCCAGTTGCGCCGTCATGCACTTTACGCCGAAGCTTGCGCTGAAGGCCCCTCTGGTCATACCCAAAGGCAGCCGGGTCGGCTCGGTGAACCTGGATGGCGTCTCCTGCGTGTTCAGCACAACCTGCCCCGTGGAACTCGCCCCCATGCGTCTGGCCGGGGTGGAGGCGGAAACCCGGCCGGGCCTGTCCCCCAGCCTGCGCCTGAATTTTGCCCTGACCGTCCCCGGCGCGATCGACAGGCTTACCCGTCTGCGCCTCCACTTGACGGGACCGCGCGCCGGCGCGGCCCACAGGTTGTATGCCTTGCTCTTTTACACGACCGGGATCAGCGTGAAGGCCGGATCGACAAAATTGCGTCTGCCGGCCTCATGCCTCAGGCCCGTCGGCTTTGATCCGGAGGAAGGGCTTTTCCCTTACCCGGCAACGGCTTGGGAGGGCTACCGGCTCTTGCAGGAATATTACGCATTCCCCGAAAAATTCTTCTTTTTCGACATTATGCTGCCGGATGCCGGGATCCCGGCCGGAAACGCCGATACCCTTACCTGTCTCTTGGAGTTGCGAACCGGCCTGCCTGACGACTTCCCGACCTTCGCAACCGGGGACTTCGCCTTGTTCGCAACGCCGGCTGTCAATCTTTTTCCCTTTGAAACACTCCCCATCAGGGACGATCTCAGGCAGGACAGCTACCTCGTGCGCGCCAACGCCACGCAACCTGACGCCTATGTCCCCTACCAGATTGAAAGCGTGGCCGCCGTCGGTCCCGCGGGCGAGGAACGCCGCTATGTGCCCTTGCTGGGCGCAGCGTTTGATCCCACGACCCCCTCGTATACGGTGCATTGTCCCAAAAACACCCGGGGACGGCGGGAAATGCGGCTGTTGCCCATATCCCCTCTTGACGGTTCCATGCCTGAGACAGCGGTGCTTTCCCTGAATGTGCTGTACAGCAACGGCGATCTGCCGTCCCGCCTGAATGTCGGTGACGTGAAAATGCCGCTTTCCACCTCTCCGGCACTGGCGGAGTTCGCCAATCTGACGCCCCCGACAAAGCCCGCTCCGGCGCCTGCGGACGGCGACACGCTGTGGGCCATGCTTGCCCATCTGCATCTGAACTATCTGCCCCTCGCCGATGCGCCAACCCTGAAAGCGCTGCTTTCGACCTACCTGCCCCACAAGGTCGACGCCCTGCACGTCAGCGCGAACGAACGGCGTATTGAGGCTATTATCTCGGTCCATGCGCAGATGACGGATTTTCTGTGGAAAGGCCGCCCCATGCGCGGTTCCGATGTGACGATCTCTCTGGACGGCGCCGGGTTCAGCAACCCGGGCGATATGTGTCTGTTCGGCATGGTCATGGCCAGATTCCTGCATGAATACTCCTCTATCAACAGTTTCATGCGGGTCAGCGTGGCGGATTCTCTCAACCAAAGTATTTTTCAATGGCTCAAGCACCAACCGGCCCCATCCCGCCTGTAATCCGGGATCTTTTACGGCAGCCGCAGCGCTACGCCTTTGCCCAGGTCGTGCGTCTGCTGTGCCGATGGGCAAATCCGCGGAACTCCTGGGAGCTGGAAACTTTCCTGCGCGGCAGCCTGCGTTTTCGGCCCGACTTGAGTCTGGCGTTCGCGGTTTCGGATGTCGCGGCCTTGGAGCTTGATCTTCCGGATCGTCCGGCAGCAAATGCTACAGACGCAACGGCACGGCCTTTCGACAAGGCCCGTATAACGGCCACCTTTCTCGGCCTCTACGGCGCTGCCTCACCCCTGCCGAAATTCTATACGGAACGCCTGCTGGACGAACAGGCGGAAGACGCTTCCGCCTCCCGCGATTTTCTTGATATTTTTAATAATCAGTTCTTCCTGCTGCACTCGCTCATTGCTTCCTGCTCCAACCCCCTGCGTCGGCACATGTTGACCTTCGACCGGAAGGCGGGAAGGATGCTCATGGCCTTGGCGAGCTTCGGCGGGGATGCGCTCCGCGCCCGTCTGCCCGACGAGCGGTTTTTTCTGCGCTACGCGGGATTCTTTTTTCAGCAAACGCGCACAGCATCGGGACTGCGCGCCATACTTGCCGACGCGAGCGGATGCGCGAAAACGCGCATTCGCTGCAACGCGCTCCGGCTGGCCCGGGTTCCATCGGCGCAGCGGCTGCGCCTTGGGCTTTCCGCGGCGACACTGGGCGAGGAAGCCACGCTGGGAGATGCGGTGCCGTGTTATGAGGGAAAAATCGTCGCAGAGTTTGACAGCTTGGACGAGAAAACATTTCGCGGCCTCTTGCCCGGGTCGCTCTTGGCGGGCGTTCTGCACGCGCTGATCCGCAACTATTGCCGACAGCCGCTGGAATATGCCGTCACGGCGCGGCTTTTGCCGAATGAAGCCCGCCCCGTCTGCCTCGGCGGGGACGGCGCCGGCCGCTTCGCTTCCCTCGGTCTCGACGCCTGGCTCGGCTTCGGCGGCAGCGATCTTTCCGCGCCCCTGCCGCCGGTTCTCGCCGATTTTCCCGCCGGGTTCGAATAAAAGACTATGCCTCTATCGACAAACCTCTATACCTCTGTTGCATTGCTTGCCGTTATCGGATAGAAAAAGCCATAACATAAGGATGCGTCGTGTCAGCCGCCTGGCAGTTCTCTTCCGCCCCCTTGAGTCCGTCGGTCTGCCGTGTGCTCGCCTTCAACGGCGAGGACAGCGTCCTTTCCGGCTACGTTTTCGACATACTCCTGCTGGCCTCGGGCGTCGCCGCCGAGAATGCGCCGAAAATCCTGAAAGATCTGATCCGCGCGCCGCTCGTCACCCTCACCGGTACGCGCGCCCAAGGCGAAACCTTCTCCTGGCGCGGTATGCCCGCCGCAGCTTCGCATCTCTTCAGCGACAAGGACAATTCCGTGTTCCGGGTGACGCTGCGCCCGCGTTCGCACCGCATGCGGCTGACCGGCCACTCCCGCATTTTTCTGCACATGGCCCTGCCGCAAATTCTTGCCAAGGTTCTGAAAGAGGAAGGCTTCGCCTCCGGTCGCGATTTTGAAAACAGCCTGCGGGCGAACTATGCAAGCCGCCCGTATACCTGCCAGTACAACGAAAATTCCGCCGATTTCCTGCTGCGTCACCTTGAACGCGTCGGGGCCTGGACCTTCATCCGCCAGACTGACGACGGGGACGTGCTGGTGCTCGCCGACGGGGCCGCGCAGCCGGAAAAGCTCCCGTTGCGCGACAAGCTGGACTGGAGCGAGGAACATGCGGACGAAACCGTCTTTTCTTTGATCCGCACACTGACTGCGGCGCCGACCAAGGTCACGCTCCGGGATTACAGCACGGAACAGCCGGGCATGACGGCGAAATCGGCGGACAACGCTACGCTCCACGGCGGCGGGGAAGTGAACCTGTACGCGGGCTGCAATATATACGGCGAGGTGGATGCGGCGAACAAGGATTTTCTTGTTGAAACGGCGAATGCCGCTGCCGGAAATTTGGCGGCCATACGCGCGCGCGCCCTTGCGGCCAAGGCCGACCAGGCCGAAGGGGGAAGCTCCGTGCCCTGGCTTCAGGCGGGCTACAAAATCGCCCTGGGCGGAGAGGACTTTTTGCTTCTCAGCGTACGGCACACCTGTAATCTGGCCGGGGACGAGATGGAGGAGAGGATGGTGCGGCGCGCGCGGCAGGCCGGGTTCGTTCCCGGCACGGTTCAGGGCTACCGCAATACTTTCGTCTGCCATCCCCTTGCTTCCGGCGCCTACGCGCCGGAATGCGCGACCCCGCGCCCGACCGTGCCGGGTCTGGTCCACGCCAAGGTGGACGCCGCGGGAGACGGCAAATATGCGGAACTGGATAAGCACGGCCGCTACAAAGTCATGTTTTTCTTCCCGGAAAAGGTCATCCATTCCGATGCCGACGACCCGGCCGAAGGCAACCGTTCCATCCCCCTGCGCATGGCCCAGTCCCATGCCGGGCAGTCTTCGGGCATCCATTTTCCCCTGCTCAAAGGGGTGGAGGTGCTGGTGGCCTTCACCGACGGCGACCCGGACAGGCCGGTGATCGTAAACGCCCTGCCCAACCCGGAACACCCCAGCGTGGTGGCGGATACAAATCAGCAAACCAACCTGATCCAGACGCCCGGGGGCCACAAAATCAGCCTCACGGACACGGCAGGCCAAAAAAATCTCACCCTGGAAACGCCCGGGGGACACAAAATCATCATGCACGACGAGCTCGGCAAACGGGAACTGCGCCTGCAATCGCCCGGCGGCGGCCATATCCGCCTGCATGAAAAATAGGCGCGTTGCGCCGGGACTTACGCCATGAAAGGAGAGCAACATGTCTGATGAGGAAAAAAATCCGGGGGAACCCCCGGTAACCCCTCC
>Ga0123357_10000247_pt1 | contig 51593 bp, 45 predicted proteins | sample TergutEmb28metaG_FD_89873 | JGI IMG/M metagenome (GOLD analysis project Ga0123357, IMG submission 89873) | Embiratermes neotenicus P4 segment gut microbial communities from Petit-Saut dam, French Guiana - Emb289 P4 | ecosystem: Host-associated > Arthropoda: Insects > Digestive system > Gut ...
ACCTTCATCTCCACCACGAATCGCTGCTCGGCTCTCTATTTTTCTCGATGATGGAGGTGAGCACCTGCGAGATTACCTCTCGGTAGATCTCATTGGTAATCCGGGCAGCCTCGCGGCGCTGCGCTACGACGAACCCCAGGTCGACTACGTATTCGAGATCATCGGCCGAAACGGACCCACTCCACTCGCCACCTTCGAGAATGGGTGCAATGACGCGCCGGACGCGCGGCTCTTTGAGCTTGTCCACGAGCTGATCGAGGTGCGTGTCGCGCCGGAGAATGAGCGGCAATGATCCGGTTGCCCATGACGATGTCGTCGCGCGCCGCCTGGGCCGACTGAACGCTGAATCGCATCGTCTCGTAGCGCCCCTCTGCGTTGAGCCGGTCGACGATCGCCTGCAGCAGCGTCGTCTTCCCTGTCTGCCTGGGAGCGTGCAGGACGAAGTACTTCTCCGCGTCGATGAGCTGCTGAATCTCGGGCCAATTGATGCGCGCGAAGGAGTCGATGCTGTAGTGCTTCGCGGGTTGGTTGGGGCCAGCGGTGTTGAAGTGTCGGTTCATCGGTATCGCTTCGGAAGGACCTGCGGTGGGCTCAGAGGAACCTTTCCTCATCGGCCGTAGCCGACCCGCCTTGCGCCCGCAAGCGCTCGTGGAATCGGGACGAATGATCTATAAGCGCGTCGTCTGCCCCAGCGGGTACACCATTACGTCGACAAAATGCGCAACGCCGCCGGAGCACCGCGCTCGCTCGCAATGGCATCTCCGGTGAGGAGCGTAGCGTGCGCGACGAGTTCGACATCGCCAAGGAATGCCGGGGCGCCGAGTGCGACAAGCTCGATCCAACCGTCGGGTCCTTCAACGAGCTCAAACCGTTCACCGAGAAGGAGCGTGCGCCCAAGGCATGCGAGGTAGCATTCGCCACCGACTTCGATTTCGACAGCACCGCCCAGAGCGCGGCTCGGCAGAAGCTGCAAAGGGACTTCTCGACCGAGCCGGAGATCGAGTTCGTCGTTCATCGGTAGCATGCCCGCGAGATTCGTGCCGCGAAACTGCGTGCCGTTGCGTGATTGGAGATCTTGCACAACGACGCCTGCGGCCTCGCGTGCGATGCGCAAGTGGCGACGGCTGACGGCGCTCGACATAACCTTGATGGATCCTTCGCTTCGGCCAACAACGACCTCATTGCCGAGCACGAGCTTCCATGTCTCAGAGCGTGTTCGACAGCCTGCTGCGCGAAATCGATGCGTCGGTTGGGTGCTGCGCTCCGTGCTCAAAGCCGCAGCAGGCTGTTCCGCGCGGTGCTCGCGCTCCGCCCTAGCCTCGATTCGCTCGCGACGGCTGTCGAACACGCTCTCCGAGTCAACCTCGACGGCGACGATGGGTGCCATGGCGCGGCGCGCACGCAAGCTTGATGCGCGCTCGCGAAGCGACGCCTCGTCAACGCTGGGCGGCTTGCCGGCCGAACCATGAAGCAGGTCGTCCAACGCGGCGAGTGCTTCGCGCCGTTGCCCGCACGAGATCAAAAGGTCAACATCTTTTGCGCGCTCGCGAAGCGCACGAGCACGATGCTCTTTGTGCTCCTCGCTGGCGAGTAGAAATTCGAGGCGTTCGATGTCGCCTGCAGCCTGCAAGGTGCGCGCTTCGCCCTCGATGTCGCCGGCTCGCGCATAGGCTTCGGCCGCCTTTAGCGGCTCGCCGAGATCTTCGAGCTCGCGTGCCGCCAAGACAATTTCATGACGAAGGGCTGCGCTTGCCGCGGCCCCGCCGGCGAGCGCCAGAAGCAGTTCGGCGTGCTTTCGCCTGGCTTCGTTGCGTATCTGCGCCGCTTGCGGAGACATGGGAACCATGAGTGATGCCTGCGCATAGAATTGAAGCTTCAATCGCGGTTCCCGTTCGCTGTCGCCGCGCAGCAACATGATTCGCGCGGCTTGTTCGGGCTGCCCTGTCTGACCATAGAGTTCGGCGGCGCGCGCGAGATCGCCTCGCAACTCGGCTGCCTTGGCGGCATCGAGCGATTGGTTTTTACCGAAAATTTTGTCGAAAAAAGCCATCAGCCTTGCCGTTGTGTCATGCCGTAATCCAGGCGACACTAATGTTCTCTATTCGAATGGATGGACAACGCATGAACGACACGATGTTTGAGCATAGCCAGGCCTTCGAGGCCGGTGAAGTCACGGGCAATGTTCGGCTGGGCAAGCTCGAGGCGATGTATGAAGAACTCTTTGCCGAGGTGATCGAAGACGGAATCATCACCCAGCAAGAGCGCTCGCAGCTCGACAAAATGGCCGATAATTTTGGTCTCGATCGAGATCGATTGCGCAAGCTCGAACAGGCGCTTCAAGCGGCCTACGAAGCTCGCCACCGCGTTGTCATCCGCGATCTGTCGGCCGACGAGCGCGCTCCAGTGTCGATTTCGCCGCTCGAGCCGGCGACCGATCAGCGAACGCTTGCTCTGCAGCGTCGTGTCGCTTTTCTCGAGGCGCGAGTGCATGATCTCGAGCGCGAGCTCGAAGATGCGCGGTCCAGCGTGGCAGTCGAAGTGGATTTTTCCGACGTTTCGGCACGCCGCGACGTGCCCGACGACGACCCTGCCGAGCTCGCGCGACGGGTGCGCCACGATCCGCGCGACGATGTGAGTCTGCACGCGCTTTTTCGGCTTGCGAAGAAGACGGGTGACGTCGATCGCCAATGGTGCGTTGCTCAGTGCCTAACGTTTCTTGGCGCAGCGAACGCCGAGGAAGCGGCATTGTTTGCAAAACACAAGGAATCGGTGCTCATTCGGCCGACTGCGTCAGTCACGCAAGACGCTTGGCGACGCCTCTTGTTCCATCCCGAGCAAGAGCCGCTTGTCGGCGAGATCTTTGCGGTCGTTGTTTCGGCCGTTCTTCTTGGGCGGCTGTCGGCGCTTCGGCGTGACAAGCAGCTCGTCAAGCTTGACGCTGCGAAAAAGCAAGATCCGAGCACGACCACGCTGCACGCCGTGCGAAGCTTGCACTGGGCTGCGGCGATCCTTGGCATGCCGTCGCCTCCACTTTATGCGGATGCTGACTACAGCGGGCTCGTTGAAATGGTGCCCGGTGTGCCGCCGTCGTCTCGCATTGGTGCGGAGGCCCTCGCGGGGCGCTCGGCCGCCGAGCTCGCCTTCGTTGCCGGGCGCCACCTTGCGGGCTACCGCGAGGAGCACTTCGTCAAGTTGCTTGTGCCGTCGGCGCGCGGCCTCGAAGATGTATTCCTTGCAGCGTTGTCGATTGGCAACCCTGGTCTGCCGATGAGTGCACCCATCAAACAGCTCGTTATCCCCATTGCGCAGGCCATTGAGCCAATTCTCGATGCTGTCGCCGTCGATCGGTTACGCGGTCACTTTCTTCGCTTCGTTGAAGAAGGTGGGCGTACCAATCTTCAGCGCTGGAGCGACGCAGTCACTCGCACTTCAGCACGCGCCGGTCTTTTGCTCGCCAACGATCTCAAAGCGGCCCATGCGGTTTTTGCGCTCGAAGACGAGGCCCATGCCAACGAAAAAATGGATGATCTCATAAGCTTCGTAGTGAGCGACAGGTACGCCAAGCTACGCAAGCAGATCGGCATTGCATTGGGACCGCTTGCGTAGGGGCGCCATTTATGGCGCCCCACCACGCCATTTTGGAATCCATTTCATTGGTCATACCGAGGGCGCGATGAATCGCGCCCCTACAACCAATCAAAACGCATTCTTCGTAGGGGCGTATGGCCATACGCCCCTACACGCAACCGCCAACACAACGCCGATCGTAGGGGCGGCCCCCTGTGGCCGCCCCCTCACGGTGCTGCAGCGAGGCTGCCAATGCGCCGTGGTTCGGCCGCGCCAATCCAAACGTTACCGAGCTGGCCGATGGCGGGTGCATCGGCGAGGTGACCGCGCTCTTTCAGCGTGTAGCCCATCGTCGTGAGACGCGTTGCAACGTCATCGATGATGCCATCTTTCTCAAAGGCAACGACATCGGGCAGATGCTGAATGTGAAAACGCGGAGCGCTTACGGCCTCGCCAACGTCGAGACCAAAGTCGATGACGTTTGAGATCTCCTGAAAAACCGAGGTGGTAATCGTTGGGCCGCCCGCGGCTCCGACGACAAGCTCGATGCTGCCGCTCGGACTTGTCACGATGGTTGGCGTCATGGAAGAGAGCATGCGTTTGCCCGGTGCAATGGCGTTGGCTTCGCCTTGCACCAGACCGAAGCCGTTCGCTTGACCAGGCACCGAAGCAAAATCGTCCATTTCGTTGTTGAGGACGAACCCAACGCCTTTGACCGTAACGCCCGAGCCGTACCACCAATTCACCGTCGTGGTCATGGCAACGGCGTTTCCGTCGGCGTCGACCACCGACAAATGCGTTGTGTGTGGCCCTGTTCCACTTGGAACGCCGGCGCTTTCGATCTCGCTCGATGGTGTGGCGCGATCGGGCGCGATGGTGGCGCGCTGCCTGGTTGCCCACGCTTCCGATAGCAGCTCGCCGAGCGGCATTGTCACGAAGTCTGGATCGCCAAGCTTGGCATTGCGCGCGGCAAAGGCTCTGCGCATTGCCTCGAACATGTAATGAAGGCTGGTTGGCGACTGCCAGCCGAGCGCGTGCAGATCGTAGCCGCTCACGATGTGGCAGATCATGGCGAGCGTGACGCCTCCGGAGGAAGGCGGCGGCATCGACGCAATGTGGTGCCCGCGATAGGTAAATTCGATGGGCGTGCGCCACTTAGGCTTATAATTTTTTAGATCGAGGGAAGTGATGAGGCCGCTTTCGGCCTTCATTTGGTTGACTATGGCATTCGCTGTTGGGCCTTCGTAAAAACCTTTTGGACCTTCGTTCGCGATTCGCGTGAGCACGGTAGCAAGTTCAGGGTTTTGAAAGAGCGAGCCATTGCTTGGCGGCGAGCCGTTCGGAAAGAACAGCGAGGCGCTTGCGGCATGCTTCTTCAGCCGCTGCCCGGAAACCTTGAGTGTCTCGAGAAAGCCGTCGTCAACCACGAATCCCGCAGAAGCGAGCTGGATCGCCGGCGTGAGCAATTCGCGCCATGTCTTCTTTTTCGAACCAAACTTGTCATATAACTCGAAGAGCCCGGCCACGCTTCCGGGAACGGCCGACGAGCGGATCCCCTCGCGCACGTCGGGGGTTGGCTTGCCGCTCGCGTCGACAAACGTGTCGCGCATGACAGCAGCAGGTGCTACTTCGCGAAAGTCCAGCGCGTGCGTGGCGCCTTTCATGCGTGCGATCGCAAAGCCCCCTCCGCCAATGTTGCCAGCCGTTGGGTATGCAACGGCAAGGGCAAAGGCGGTGGCAACAGCGGCATCCACGGCATTGCCACCAGCCGCGAGCACGTCACGCCCAACCTTGGAAGAAATCGCGTTGTCGGTCACGACCATGCCGCGCATGCTCTGCACAACGACCGGCGTGCGGTACGGCCAGTTCGGAGGCAACTCGGTAGTTGCAGGCGTTGCAAGCCACGTGTTGGCTGACGCGCTTGCAACGCTTGCAACCGGATCGGTTGCAGCCTGGATAGTGCCAGCCTTCGCTGATGTGCGAGCCGTGGGCGCGGCAGCGCACGACGACGCCACCGCCACGTTGACGGCAAGGAATGCGCAAAGCAGTTGACGTTCGGCAAGGCGAAGGCAACGCATGGGAAAAACTTTATTACGCTTGGTTGCTGCATGACTCTAGTGCCGGGTGGCACTAGCCTTGTTTTATGGCTCACGCTCGGAGTGGCAGGTCACTTTTGCTCGATCCTCGCTTCCAGCTCAAATGGGCGGGGTACCTCGTCGTCGTTGTGCTGCTCGTCATGACCGGCCTTGGCATCGTCATTGCGCGAACGGCGGCTCACGCCTCGGAAACCGCGCAGATTGCCGTGACTCAAGCCGAGCAAGCTTTTGATGAAAGCAAGACCAATTCGATCCTTGCCAAGCGCACCGTCGAGTTGCTTGCGGCTGACAACCCTACACTTCATACCTTGATGGACGAGTCGCTCGAAGCAGTCGACGCGCAAGCCGAGAAAAATCTTGCCAACGTTCGGCACAAGCAAACCGAGATTCAGCGCGATTTACACATGCTTCGCGCGCTGCTCATTGGCGCAGGAGCCGCGCTGCTCATCTTGCTCAGTATCATGGGCATTGTCATCACGCGCCGCATTGTCGGCCCCGTGCACAAGATGAAGCGCCTTCTGCGCCGCGTGAGCACGGGCCGGCTCGTCGTGGGCGAGCGCCTTCGCCGTGGTGACGAGCTCGAAGATCTCTTCGACACATTTTTGCAGATGACGTATTCGCTCAAAGCCATGCACGTTGCACGTCTTGCGACACTCGACGATACGATTCGGCGCGCAGAGGCAGCGAGTACATCGCACGATGTTCTCGCCGGCTTGCGCGTGCTTCGCGCGCAAATGGTGCTCGGCGTCGAACCGCGCCGCGCCTCCAACCTACCGCCTCCATCAGCTCAAGTTTGACCATGCGCGCGCTCGTCCTTTCCGCCATTGACAGCTTGTGTGCCGTGTTCGAAGAGCACGGTTACAACCCAACGCCCATCATCGACCTCGGCGTGCTCGTTGCCAGCGCCGATGGCAAAGTCGACGACGACGAGCGGCAGCTATTGCGCGAGATTTTCCAGGCGCTGCTCGACACAACCATCAACGCGGACATCGTTGATCACATGATCACCGCAAGCCTTGACGTCATCGAAGCGGCCGGCACCGAGTCGCGTGCACGTCTCGTCGGTGCCATTCTCTACGACTGTGATGGCGTGGAATCGGGAATCGAGGTGGCGCTCGCCGTGGCGTTCGCGAGCCATGGGTTGTCCGCATCCGAGCGCAAAGTGATCGATCGCATTGCGCGTGCTGGTCACTTGCGGAAAGCCAAGCTCGAAGAACTCATCGCGCGCGTGCGCGACGCCGCCGAGGGGAGCGGCCCAGCGAGCACGCGCCGCTCGCTTGGCTCAAAGGCGGCGACGTAGTTACCCGGTATACGCCTCGTCCTGCTCAATGCGCGACAAGACCCAATCGTACTCCCCGCTCGTTACCTTTACGCGGCAATATTGGCAGTTCCCAGCCATGTTGATATTGAGTGGCGCGCCGCAGTTCGGGCATTGCTTATCGCCTTTGTCGGTAGGCTTTTTCTGCGCGCCGCGGATGAGCGTCCAGTATTCCGAGTAAGCACGCGGGCGGGATTGGCTGCCGGAAAGGAGTTTGCCGTCTTCTGAAATCGTAAAGTCGAGACCTGTGGCGTACAATCGTACAGTCACGGAATCGTAAAAGGCATCGGTGGTGGCGCTTGCGAGCTCGACGTGAGTGATGCGTGAACCGTCGGTGCGGTTGATGCACTTTGCGGCGCGGTACAAATCGATCCAATAAAGCTGCGATTGAAACAAGTTATCGCTCAAAAAGGGGCGCATCTTGGCCGGATCGCGTGAAACCCACCCCGCGTGGAATTCCTGAAAAATAAGACCAATTCTCCCCTCTAGGCGTGCCCATTGGAAGGTTGGATCTTTCGCTTGAATTTGCGAAAAAATGGCGTGTGCGTTCGGATCGACAACGGTGGGGAGATTCGTTCCTTCTTCTTGCACATTCGACGTAAGCAAAGGGCCGCGCAATTCGCGTTCGACGAGCTGCAAGGACGTGATGGCCCAGTCTTTTTGGGTAGCCGCAATTTGCGTGTGACAGTAGCCGCACGTCGTGCCGCGCATGGCCGAAAGCGGCCCACCACAGTTGGGGCAATTGAGGGTGCGTGCTTTGTCGGGGGTTCGCGAGCGAGCGCCGGCCGCGCGCACGAGCGTGATTTTTTCTTTTGCGAAGAAGCGCTGTTCACCGTGCGGGCGATAGCGCTCAACGTAGTTTGATTCGATTGTGACCGTGACGATTGCCGAACCGTCATCGTGAACGACGACGTTGTCGTAGGTCAAAGATCCAATGATGATTCCCGTCACTTCAGTGATGCGGCTGTCGCCCCGAAGTACCGCGCGAACATTGTCAGCAATGTAAGGTGCAAGCGCATCGAGGCCGGAGGCGCCGCGCGCGCGGTGCATTTCAGCGTAGAGGAAATAAAGAAAATCCTCGAAAACAACGATGGAAAATGCCGGATCGGTGCGCCGAATTGCCTCGAGCTCGGGCCTTATCGGGTGGTTCGAAACCACTGGTGCAGCCACGCTGGCAAAGAACGAAGCAGGGTTGGCAAGGAGTGAAGCAGCGCGGCCAACGGTCGACCACTCAGAACCCGCAGATCGCTTTTGTGATCGAGCGCGATACGCAATGAAAAGGATCACAAGGACGACGGGAATGCCGATGAGCGGGTGCTCGAAGCAAAGCCAGATGAGCAAGCCAATGCCGTCGCCGCCGCCACCACCCCCACTGCTGCTGCCTCCTCCGCCGCTGTGGCCACCGGAATACGAACTGCCCCCGCCCGGGCGTGACGCGGCCGCGAGCCCTGCATCAAGCAACATCGCGACTGCAATCACCACGCTGATCGTGATTGCATGTGCGAAATTGCGCTTGCGCGACATCATTGCGAAGCAAACCCTACACGATCTCGTCGGGCAGCTCATTGACGTCGTCGTCGGCGTGCGCCATCGTCGCGCCGAACGCGCTGCCAAGCTTCTCGAGTGTTTCAGCAAAGGTCCGCATGTCCAAGCGTGCGAGCGCTGCTTCGAGAGTGGCTTTGGTATCGTTGGCAGCTTGATTCGCTTCGGCCGTCACGCCGGTGTCGGTTACGATGGCAACTATGCCTTCCACGAGCGCAACGAACACAAGAACGCCCGTGCGCCCTGTCGTGCGCGTGATGCCTAGATCATAGAAAGCCGCTTTGGCCGCGATGTTTACTGCTTCTCGGCGCTTGCTCGTGCGAACGAAAACTTTTCGCACGGGCGGCAAGGTGCGTGAGAGCACGAAGCCCAAGACGAACGCGACGATGACATCGATGGGCATCCAGTTGACGGCAAATTCGACGGGGTGAAAGAGAAGAACCATGAGCGCGGCGAACGCGAACAGCGCGCCGACGATCATGTCGCTCTCGGTGTAGCTTCGAACCTGCTTTCGAACCGTGATCACCAACTCGGCCGACGTGTGCGATTCGAACTCGCGCACTGCAGCAACGGCTCGGGCTTTCGCACGCTCGTCAAGAAACGCAACGCGGTTCGGCAAAGGGGATGCCGCTGTCATCTTTCTAGCTTTGGGAGGTTCGCACAAAAACGGCGCCCGTTTTTCCCGCAGCGATGGCACGACGAAACCCAGCGTCACGGATTTCACCACGGCTGACGAGTTCTTCGACGAGCCCACGGGCAGGCGCGAAACCAAGCGATGCGAGGTGAGCTTCCAGGTGGTGCGCAGTTGAACCTCTGCCCCCGCGCTCGGCAAAGTGCTCGAGTGCAGCTTGCACTTGTTGTGGATCTGCGGGCTCGAGCGGCTGCGGCTCGCTTTGGGGCTCGACGGGTGCCTCTACTGCTACTGCCTCGGTGCTATCAGCTGCGAACGCCATCTTTTTAGCGCTTCTGTTCGCCGTGGCTGCGGGCATGGCTTTGCCTGCTGCCCATTGCGCTCCTTGTTTTGCAGCTCCCACGCCTGCGCGCTTCGTCGGGTGAGGTCGCATGGTCAATGGCGCCTCTTGCGTAACTCTGGGCGCCACGTGCCTGTTTGCGTAGGATTCACGCGCCGCATCGCGCGACGATTGGGCGAGCTCGGTAAGTTCTTCGAGTGAGGCGCGCTTCAGTGCCGCGAAAACTTGGGATGTGAACTCGGATACAAGGCGTGAAAGCTTCTCGCGGAGCATTAGCGCGACATACTCCGCCCTACGGGAGTGATGCAAGGTCGGCGACAAAAATGCCCAAATTTGGAATATGCCGCGACAAAGACCAGCATTCAACTTGCGGATTCGCTCTGATAAATGAATCGCAATGTTGCGTTTGCCCCTGCCTGGCTTGTCCGCCGGCCTTGCCGCCACCGCTGTTCTCGCTGTTCCATTCGCTGCGGTTGCCCAAGAGGAGCACTCGCAGCCTCCCGCCGAATCTCCCTCCACGGCCGAACCTCAGGTCGAATCTCACCCCACGCCCACGGAAAATGAAGAAAAGGAAAAGGAAGAGCACGTAACGGACAGCGCGAAAAAGCATCACGAAGGCGAAAACGAAAAGGAAGAAAAAGAGAAGGAAGGCGAGGGTGAAGAGAAGGAGCCCGACTGGGAAGTCACGGGCGATTTCGTTGCCGGCGCGACCACGATTGACGTTCTTTCAGAAGGCAGAGGCGGGGCGCCTTCGGCCTTTGACAGCACGCGCATTGCCGCCTATTCGCTCCTTGTCGGTGTCGAGCGCCGGCTCGGCGAGCGGTGGAAAGTTGGCGCGCGCATCCCGCTCATCGACGCACACATTTCTTCGCGCACGGGTGCTTCCGACTCGCGGTCGGCGCAGCTCGTTGGAAATCTCGAGATCGAAGGCGCTTACATTTTCGCCAAGGGCGAGCACTGGGAGATCGAAGGCTCTGTCGAAGTCGCGCTCCCAACCGCGGGTGGCAAAGAGCAGCCATCGGCTCACGAGCTCGCCGACGAGCCGGACATGGAATTCAAGTCCCGCTCGATTGACAGGTTTGCAGCTGCGCGCGCCGCGTCGTTCACGCGAGGATTGTATTCGAGTTCCTTGTTCGAGTCGGGCCGTCTCGGCCTCGTGCCGCGCATCAGCGCCGTGGTTCGCGCAGGCAACCTTACGGTGGTCCCCATGGTGAAGGTTGAAAACCTCATTGATGTGACGGGTGACGCGGAGCAGTCGTACATCGGCGAGATCACCGGCGGAGTGCGAGGTTCGTACAAGGTTGCATCCCACTTCGAGCCTGGGCTCCACGTCTTCATCAACGCCCGCTACACGTCGCCCGCCGAGTTCGACGCACTCGTTCTCGAGCCGTTTGTGCGTTTTCCCGTGGGGCCCGTCATCCCGCAGGTTGCTGTACTCGTGCCGGTAGCAGGTGACCTTGCGGACGACAAAACATTCGGAGTGCGTGCCGCAGTTACCGGCGAGTTCTGAAGCCCGCTTTCGATTTGACGCGATAATAGGCAAATTTCGTGATCGCCTCGGGTCCGGCAGCCACTTCTTTTGTAACTTATTTGGCCCACGCGAAAAGACTGTGCGATTGGCCGAGGCGTGAGCACGATGCCTTCTCAAGGGGAAATCGTCGTCGGTTTGGACATCGGCACCACGAAAGTGTGCGCCGTCGTCGGTGAGATTGCCGAAGACGGCATCACGATTCTCGGAGTCGGGTCGGTGCCATGCCGCGGCCTGCGCAAAGGTATTGTCAGCAACATCGACTGGACCGTTCGATCCATCAAAGACGCCATTGAAAGCGCGCAAACCATGGCCGGTGTCGAGATTCGCACCGTGTTTGCGGGTGTTGCGGGTAGCCACATTCGCTCGCAAAGCTCGGACGGCGTTGCGGCGGTTGCCGGCGGCGAAGTGACGCGCGCCGATGTGGACCGTGTTCTTGAAGGCGCGCGCGCCATTCCAGTCGACGCAGACCGACAAATTTTGCACGTTTTGCCACGCGAATACATCGTCGACGTTCAAGATGGCATTCGCGACCCCGTCGGGATGAGCGGCGTGCGCCTCGGCGCCAAAGTAAACCTTGTTACTGCTGCAACGAGCTGCGTGCAGAACGTCATTCGTTGCGCCGAGCGATGCGGGCTCGTCGTGGCCGATGTCGTGCTCGAGGCGCTTGCAAGCTCGGAGGCCATTTTATCCGACGACGAGCGCGAGATCGGCGCTGCGGTGGTCGACATTGGCGGTGGCACGACCGACATCATTCTCTACGTGGATGGCGGCATTGCCCACGCGAGCGTCGTGCCTGTGGGTGGCAACAACATCACGAACGACATCGCAGCCGGCCTTCGCACGCCGATGGCGGAAGCCGACCGGCTCAAGCGCCTCTGCGGATGCGCGCTCGGCCGCCTCGTTTCCGACGAAGAGGAAATCGAAGTTCCTGGCGTTGGTGGTCAGAAGCCGCGTCGCACACCGCGTCGTGTTCTCAGTGACATCATCGAGCCGCGCGTGGAAGAAATTTTCGCGGTGGTTCGCAAACGCATCGAAGACACGGGTCTACTCGAGCAGCTTTCGGCCGGCGTCGTGCTGACGGGGGGCGCGGTGTTGCTCGAAGGCACCACCGAGCTCGCCGAAGAAGTTCTCGGCATGCCCGTTCGTATTGGCTTTCCAACCGGCGTTCGCGGCATCACGCAGCTCGTTCACGGTCCGCAGTACGCCACGGGGGTTGGCCTCGTGAAGTACGGCGCGCAGGCGATTGCCGACGGACATGCCCGCACGGCGGATGTCGCGCAATCGATCGTGCGTATGACAGCGGCGGCTCGCAAAGGAGTCGACGAAGAGGTCGAAGGCACGATGCCAAAGTCGCAATCCAAGTTCTGGGAGTGGCTCAAAGCAGCATTCTAACGCCAAGATTCCAAATCGTGCCGTGTGCATGATTGTGATTCGGCACATCCTCCGGGAGGCACAGCGTCATGAGTTTTTCGATTGAGTTTGCGGACGACACCCAAGAATATCAAGCTCGCATCAAGGTCATCGGTTGCGGCGGCTCCGGCGGCAACGCGGTCAACACGATGATCAATTTCGGCCTCGAAGGCGTCGAATTCATCGTGGTAAACACCGACGTGCAGGCACTCAATAGCAACGCCGCGCCCACGAAGCTCAACATCGGAAATGCGGTCACCCGCGGCCTCGGCGCCGGCGCCGATCCCGAGCGTGGTCGCAAAGCGGCCCTCGAAGATCACCAACGCATCAAGGAACTGCTCAGCGGCGCCGATATGGTTTTCGTTACGGCCGGCATGGGTGGTGGCACCGGAACGGGCGCGGCCCCTGTCATCGCGCAGCTCGCGCGGGAAGAGGGGGCGCTGACCGTGGGTGTGGTCACCAAACCTTTCCTTTTCGAAGGTCGTCAGCGATCGCGTCGCGCCGAAGCGGGTTTGGCACAACTTGGCGAGCACGTGGACACGCTCATTACGATTCCGAACCAAAAGCTTCTCATGCTCGGCGAAGACGACCTTTCCTTCATCGATGCATTCCGCAAGGCCGACGAGGTCCTTTTCCAGGCGGTCAAAGGCATTAGCGATCTCATTACACAGAATGGCATCGTCAATGTCGATTTTGCAGACGTAAAAACCGTCATGAGCAACATGGGCCGTGCACTCATGGGAACGGGGATCGCCAAAGGCCAGAACCGCGCGCGGCTCGCGGCGGAAATGGCCGTTAGCTCACCGCTGCTCGACGATATCTCGGTGGACGGCGCGATGGGTGTACTCATCAATGTCGTGGGTGGGCCCGACCTCAAGATGCGCGAAATTCAAGAAGCAGCGAGCCTCGTTCAAGAGCAAGCGCACGAAGATGCGAACATCATCTTTGGTGCGAGCATCGACGAGTCGCTTGGCGAGAATGTCAAAGTCACGGTCATCGCCACGGGTTTCGATGTGCTCGAGCGCGTGCAAGCCATTGAGGCACCCGTGCGAGGTTCGATTCCCAGCTCCATGCAATCGGTGCAAGCGCCAATTTCTACGATGCACGCGATGCCCCCGTCGTCCATCGCGCAGCCGCAAACGCAGCACCGTCCGGTGTATGCCCAGCCAACGGCAAGCCGCGCAAGCGAAGCGCTTCCGGCTTTCTCGAGCCGTCGTGCAACGCCGGCCCAGGTTCATGCGCCCTACGACTCGCGCGTTCAACCGGCGCCCGCCGCGCGCATGCCAGTGCGTGATCGCACCCAGGCGTCGTTCCCGGCTCTCGATACGGATTGGGATATACCTGCATACCAACGCAAAGGCCGTTGAGGGCACCCACAAGGGGTGCCCCTACGATGGATTCCAAAATGCCGCCGTTGGGCGCCATGAATGGCGCCCCTACGTGTTGGTTGTAGGGGCACCCCTTGTGGTGGGTGCCCTTTATGGGGTGGCCGCTTTGTCGAGCCACTCGTCGAGCGCGCGTGTGACGAGCGTATTGCCGTCTTGCGTGTATGACGCAAGTTTGTCGCGGCATGCGGGAATGGCCGCTACGAAGTCGAACACGGTTTTGGGATCGTTCAAGGTTTCGGCGAAGTGGCCGAAGCCTTCAAGGGCCAGGTAGCGCGCATTGACGACTTGCTCGAACTGCCGCGCGACAGGGACGGCGAGCATGGGTTTGTGCAGGTACACAGCTTCGCCCATGAGGGTGAATCCACCGCCGGCCACGACGCCGCGGCACGATGCCAGATCGTCGATGAACTTGGCTTCGCTGAAAGGCTGATAACGCAGATTGCCTTCGACGATTTCTTCGGCAATGTTGCGTTTCATCCCGTAGATTCTGCACTCGATCCCTGTTTGGGCCAGGGCACTCGCGAACGACTCGTTGCCTTCGCCCGTTGTGTAGATGAGCAGGTGATTGCCCTCGGTGCGCTTCGCGGCAAGGATTTCGGGGCGAAGAATTGGCGGAAACAAGCGTGTGCGCTTTTTCCGCACCGGCGGCCGGAAAAATGTCGTGATGAAATATTCGTCGCAAAAGGGCAGTTTGCTTTTGATGAAGGCTTTTGTGACCGCAAACTCGGTGGGGTAAACTTCGACAATTTCGTCGGGCAGCGTGCAGCGGTTGATGATCTGCATGTTGTCGATCGACAAAACGGGCAGATTGTGTGCTTTGCCGTAAAGGTAGGCCCACGATTCGAAATCGCTGATTGTGACCTGAGGGCGAAAGCTTGCGATGAGCTCGAAGTATGCCGCAATGTTTTTCGGGATTCCGGCAAATCCCGCGATCACGTTGGACCATGCTGTTTTGCCGACCCGCATACGGTTTTCTTCGTAAATCATATGCAGGCCGTGAATGCGATTGACGCCATGAAACCGCTTGGCCAGAAATTCGACCGCCCGCCCTGATGCCATAATCTCGACATCGTGGTTTTCTGCCATTAAATGCTCGAGAATCACGCGCGACCGCATCGCGTGTCCCATGCCTTCGCCCACAACACCGTAAAGAATCTTCATCGCGTTCGAAGCTTATCGCGAATCACACTTGACGCGATCTAAAGGCGTGTGACTTTTACGCCGAGTTGCTCGGCTTCGCGCACGACCGTTGAAAGCCCTTCGGTGCATGACGCGTGCACGAGTTCGTCGGCGGCTCCGATCCACGAAAGCGTTTCGCGCCGAGGTGTTGTCCCGAGGAAATGCGCGTCGAGACCCCAGTGCTGCGCCTGCTTTTGAAGGCCGTCGCGCGCGGGACCATCGCCGAGCACGACGAGCACCGGATTGTGCGCGGGCCTCATCGCAGCCACATAATCGATCACTTTGTCGACGCGTTTGCTCGCGACGAGTCTGCTAGCGGTAACATAAAGTCGACGGGTGCCGATCGAACGTCGGCGTGCACGGACCAAGTCGGTCACGTCGATCATCGAGAGCGGGCTCGGTTCGATCACAACGAGCGACTCGACGCGGGCGCGATCGGCTTTGGCGAGCGCCGACAGCAACGTGCCCGCGAGATGCTCGGAGACAAAGCGCCATCTTTTGGCTCGGGAAGCGAGCGCTGTCACGAGCAGCGAGCGCGCACGCTTCGGCACGGCACAAAGAAGGCGCACGTCGGCGCCGTGCGAAACGAGCGTGAGCGCGGCGGCTTCAAGCCCGGACAGCGTGGCAATGGGCCAGCCCGATGGTAGTGCCCAGTGCGCAATGATTTCATCTGGCTTTTCCATTCGGATACGCATGGCTGCCGTGGCAACGAACATTGGCACTTGCCACGCAGAAAAGGGGTGAGCGCGAAGCCTTGCCGCAACCCCTGGCCACCCAAAGGCTTTGCCAGGGCGCGGCTTGAGCACCGTTACGCGATGGCCCGCACGCTCAAGCTCGCGAACTTCTGCGCGAACGAAGTGCCCGGAGGGATCGCCCTCGGTTGCCGGGTAGCTCGTGGTGACTACGCAGATGGTGCGCTTGGTGATGGGCTGCGCGAGGCATGAATCCATGAGAGGGGGTTTACCAGCCTGCTACGCACCGCGATGCGCGTAACGCGTTTGCTGGGCCCTGCGGTGCCTGCGCATGTACCACATCGTTACGCCAACCTCACCTGCATTCCTGAGTGCCGCCTGTCGACGTGCGCTTCCGGAGAGAAAGCGCACGTCGATGTGTAAACCCAATGCCTAGAAATGAACGCAGCGACCGCCCATTGCCAAGTACTTGAAGCGGGCCGGGCGCTCGTAATCATACCCAACAGGGTGTCCCTGCCATGATCCGCTGCGTGACCACTTCACACAGGGGATACCATAATCATCAACGTTACCGTTGTTACACGCCACGCTGTCGTAAGTAGCGTTGATCACGTTGCCTCCGAGGTCGGCGTGTCCCTTTGGCCCGTTACCAAGCGGGAAGCTCCCTGGCGGTGCAACGAAGATCGAGTAGTCGCTGCCGACCATCGTGTTCGGGGCGCCGTTCCAGTAGCCCCAGTAGTTGTAATTAAAGTTCGCATAAAAGGTCGGGGCCGCCGGCGGGACCGGCGGGGGTTGGTCGCCGCGTGGATCTTCCCACTCTGGATTCGTGCAGGTGTCGTCGTTTCCCTTCGGATCGGTATCGTGCGCGTAGCAGTAACCAACTGGAGTCTGCGGGCCCCACGGATACGTATTCCCTCCCCACGCGGTGTCGAGTTCGCTCCGCTTTGCAAGCCTGCCGCCGTCCCATGCGCAGAACGCTGCAAGCATGGGTGCGGTTGTGCAGTTGAGGGAGCGCTCATCGAGCATGTCTTGCGGATACTGAGGTGGATCTCCAAAGCGCGCGTTGACGTCGTCAGGCAACCAGTACGTACGCGCACCGTGGTCGCCGACGTTGCAGGCCCCATTCCCAGACCACGGCTCATAGTGGGAGTCGTTCCCGTGAGGGTCCGGACCGAGCTCTTGGTAAATTCCCGTGAAATCGGCAGCTCCTAGATGCCCATCGTCGACCCAATCCTTCTTGTTGTCGAGCGTCGTCGGAAGCATTAGCTCCCAGTTCGCGGGCCAATCCGCCGGCTTGTTAGCCGGATCCGTGAGCCATGCGCGCATGTTGCCCCCGTTGAGCGTCACGAGGTAATTGACGAACTGACGATAACGCCCCGCCGTAATATTGTATTTATCGAGTTTCACCGAGTTCGCGTCGGCGATGGGCAGGCTAGCGCAGCAGTCGTCATTCCCGTTGGGGCCGCATGTGTCGCCACCGTGGTGCGTGTCGCAACTGCGAGAAGAGGAGGAGGCACAAGTTCCTGCGTTGCAGTTCTTGCTCAAGCAATCGGCTGCCTTGACGCACGCTTGGCCTGCTACGCATCCGCCGCAAGATCCACCGCAATCGGTGTCGGTTTCGTCGCCATTTTTCACTTTGTCATTGCACGTTGCTGCGGCGCACTTCGAATTGGTGCAAACGCCGTCAGCGCAATCGTCTTTGCTCTTGCACGCCTGGCCTGCTACGCACCCGCCGCAAGATCCACCGCAATCGACAGCGGTCTCGTCGCCATTCTTCACTTGGTCGTTGCACGTTGGTGCCACGCAAACGCCGCCCGTGCACGAAAGGCTCGTGCAGTCGGATCCATCGTTGCACTTCTTGCCGACATCGCATGCCGGCGCGTGCGTGTCAGTGCCATCGCCCGACGATCCGCAATCGACGTCGGTTTCGTTGCCGTTCTGCACCTCGTCATCGGCAGTTGGTGCGGCGCATTGCATGTCGACGCAGACGCCATCCGAGCAATCGGCATTCGTCGCGCACTTTTGGCTCATCGCGCACGGTGAGCAACTGCCGCCGCAATCGACGTCGGTTTCGTCGCCGTCTTTCACGCCATCGGTGCATGATGCTGCCACGCATTGCGCTTTGTTGCAGTGCTGGCTCACGCAGTCAGAGTTCTGCTCGCATGCGGTGCCATCCTCGCACGGCGGCTCTGCGCATCGTGTTGGCGCGACGCTGCTGTCTCCGCTGTCTCCATCGTTGACGTTGCCGTCACTGCCGGCTCCCGTGTCGCTGCCCATAGTTCCATTGTTATCTCCGGGAGAGGAGTCGTCGGTGCCCGAGCTGCTCGAGCACCCGACAAGGATCAAAGCCGTAGTAATTAAGAGCGAATTTGGTATTCGGTGCATGCTTCCAAGATGAGCGCTCACCGTGCCTCGGGTCAAGGTGCAACACTATAAAAAGTGTGGCTTTTAGCCTACCTTTTGACACCTTGCACACGCTGCAAAAACTCGATGATTCAGCCTGGTGATGCGAGCACGCGGCACATGCTGGATCGATGTGGAACCACCCTGTTTCGCGTTCGGTCTCCGGCCAGCGTCTGCGTCGAACTCTTGCCGAATGGCACTTCGTAGCATGTTACCTGTGCCGCATGGGCAAAGCGGCGGACAACGTTCGCATCGTTGGTCGAATCCTTTTTCTCACCTGCGACGAATCGCGGCTCACTATGCAGCTTGGTGGGCAAGACTTGACGTACGATCCGTCGCTGCCGCTCATGTCGAACATTTCGACCGACGAGCTGACGCCAGCTTGGGCCTGCTATTATTACGATGAAACGCTCGCACGTTATTGCCTGGTTGGCTTGCGTGGCGGAAAAATTGGCAAAGACGCAATAAAAAATGGCCGCTTCTGCGCTGTTGTCAGCGGCACATCCAAGGGCTGCGGCTCCAGCCGTGAAACGGCGCCTTATAGCGAGCTTCAGGCAGGCATCAAGCTTGTCATTGCCAAGAGCTTCGAAAAAATCTACCGGCAAAATGCAGAGAACATAGGCCTCTTCACGTCCACCGATTTCGGGCTCATCGAGCGCATTCGCAGCGGCGAGCCAATTCCAATAAGCGAGTTTACCCAAGGGCTCGACCCGATCAGCACGGCCATTGTCGAACATGGCGGCCTTTTCGCCTACAACCGTGCGCGCCTTGCCGGTAAAACCTTACCGCCGGCCGTGACCACACCTGCTCGTGCCATGACTCTTTGCGAGAAAATTCTCGCGGCGCACCTCATGACGAACGCGAACATGGGCACGCTTGGCGCCGTGGCCGTAAAGCCAAGCGATGCATTCTTTGCTCGCACCGACGTTCGCTTTAGCCACGAATACACGACTCCGATGGCCGAGTCGCTTTTTGTCTCCGAGATGGGCAAGGGCGCTCGCGTGACCGACCCCGAAAGCGTGTGGGCATTTCGCGATCACCTTACCTTCGTCGATTCGATCATGCCGAAGGCTCATCGCGACATGGGCTTGGGCGAGCAGGCCCAAAAGCTTGCGAGCGTGCAAGAAGACTTTGCCAAGCGCCAGAATATCAAGCTTCATGGAGAGGTCTATCTCGACTGCCACGGTCGCGGCGAACGTGAAAGCCTGGGATCAGAAGCCATTTGCCACAACAAAGTCATCGAAGACATTGCGCTGCCCGGTCAGCTTGTCATTGGAACCGATTCTCACACATGCATGGCTGGCGCGCTTGGCTGTTTCGCGTTCGGCGTTGGCGCCACCGACATGGCGAATGCATGGTACACGAAAGACGTTCGCGTGACGGTTCCGCACACGGTGAGAATCGTGCTCGAGGGCGAACTTGCCCCAGATACGTGCGCCAAGGACGTCATGCTTTTCATCTTGAGCCAAGAGTTTTTCAAGAGCGGCGAAGGCATTGGCAAGGTGCTCGAGTTCGCAGGCCCCGGCGTTCGGCGTATGAATCTCGACGAGCGCGCCACGCTGACGAACATGGCGGTGGAAGCTGGCGGTTTTTCGGGCATCATCGAGGCCGACGAAGCCGTGGTCGACTACCTGGTTACGCAGCGCGGGTTGGGCGCCGACTTGGTTCGCGCGCGTATCGTCCGCGCCGACGAAGGCGCTGTGTATTATGCAACTTTCACGATCGATCTCGGCACTATCGAGCCCATGGTTGCTACCCCAGGCGATCCGCGCAACGGCATGACCGTGCGCCATCTCGTTGCGATCTCGGGCGCAGAGGGCGCGCGCATCGACATGGCCTACGGTGGCTCGTGCACGGGCGGCAAAAAAACCGATATGGACATGTATGCTGCGGTACTCAAAGGTGCCATCGCGAGGGGCAAAAAGGTCAAAGCAGGCGTGCGCCTGTACATTCAGTTTGGCTCGCAAAACATCCGCCGGTACGCGGAATCGAAGGGATACATCGATATTTTTCGTGGTTCGGGCGCCGAGCTCCTCAATCCTTCCTGCGGCGCGTGTGTCAATGCGGGCCCGGGCGTCAGCGGCTCGCCCGAGCAAGTGACAATAAGTGCTATCAATCGCAATTTCCCAGGTCGAAGTGGCCCCGGAAAGGTGTATTTAGCAAGTCCGCTCGTGGTGGCCGCGAGCGCGATCGCAGGAAAAATTGTCCGCCCCAACGAGGACCAATGAACAAGATTCAATCCAACGCCCGCGTTGTGCTCGACTACACGCTTCGCGGCGACGACGGCAAGATTCTCGATGCGAGTAACACTATTGATGGCCGGCCCATCGTTTACGTGCACGGCTACGGCATGCTTGTGCCGGGCCTGGAGGCTGCGCTCACGGGTCTAGGCATTGGAAACGAGAAATCGATCGTTGTGCCGCCGGAAAAAGCTTTTGGCGAACACGACGGAGAGCTCGTCCTCGAAATCAACCGCGCCGACTTCCCAGAGCTCACCACGGTGAAGGAAGGCGACGAGTTCGTTGCTTCGGCTCCAGGCTACGACGACATTGCCGTGCGCGTCGTCATGGTCAAAGACAAAACCGTGGTTGTCGATGCAAACCACCCGCTTGCTGGCATGAGGCTGCATTACCGTGTCAGGGTCGTTGAGATTCGCCCTGCTACCGACGAAGAAATTGCCCAGGCTGCCAAGGCGTTCGAGGAAGCCGGCTACGGCGCAAGCACCGAACCCACTCGCGCCCGTAGCCGTCGCAATGAGCAGCGCCCCGAGAACTAGACCGCTTTCAAGTTGACGCGAGGTCGAGGCGTTATGGGCTGCCCCCCACGTAGGGGCATATGGCCATACGCCCCTACCCGCAGGCACCAACGAGCCAACGCGAAGAGGCGGCGTCAAATCGAAAGCGGTCCAAGAACCCGCTCTTGCTGCCACTTGTCGCTGCGAGTACACGGAAGTTGTCCCATGACGCAGAAGAACGAAGAGTATTTGACTTTCGATGTGCGTGTTCGCGAGCGAAATCTCAATGCCGGCGCCATCACCGAGGCCGATCTCGAGAAGTACTACGCGAGTCTCCCCGATCTCGCCGATCAGGCGCAGCCCTTCAACACCTTGCAGCCGGCGCTTGCACAGCCCGAGCCCCCAATGCACGCTGACACGGCGCACGTTGATACAGCACGCGCTGCTGACACGGCGCATGCTGATACGGCGTACGCCGACCCAACCGACAAGAGCACATTCGACGCAGAGAACGCGCCAGCGCCAGAACCACCAGAACCAGAAGAGGCGCCATCGGAAGAACACGCGTTGGTCAAGGCCGACGACGAGGACTCTTCACCCTCTGAGGAAACAACCGACCCAACCACGTGAGCTTACGATGAACGACGAGACGCTTCCGCAGATCGACTTCGCGACGTTCATCTTATCGCTCAGCCACTCGGCGCTGATGCACCTTGGTGAGGCGCCCGATCCACTAACCAACCAGGTGCATGCCGATCTGTCGCTTGCAAAGCAGAACATCGACATCCTTGGTTTGCTCGAAGACAAAACGAAAGGCAACCTAAGCGGAGATGAAGAGCGGCTCCTTGCGCAAGTGCTCTTCGACCTTAGGATGCGTTACGTTGAGCGCGCGAACGCTGCGGACCGAACTGGCGAGCCCCCACCAGGGTAAGCAAATTAAGCAAATGGGTAAGTGCGGCTTTGCGCTTGCCTCATTTCTCGTCGTCGGTCTCGTCATCGGCAATGCGGCGTGCAAAGACAAAGGTACGCCGCGTTCCGATGCCTTGCCGCCGAACGCTTTGGCTGTGATCGGCTCGGCCTATGCCGCTCGGGCAAGTGACGCAAACGATGCGAACGAGAAGAGCGGCGCGGTCCAGCCAAAGGCTGCAGGCGAAATTGCGGGCGGTTTTGGTACGCAGGAGAATCCTGGCCCGCTCAAAATGGCGCCTGTCAGTTTCGCGCCGATCGCAAAACGCGCCGACCCAAGCGTGGTCACCGTTTACACCGTTGGCGACGACGACGGGCGTTTGCTTTTCAGCCGAAGGGGCAAGAGCCGCGCGCAAAAAGGGGTTGGCACCGGATTCGTCGTTGCCAAAGACGGCGTGGTTCTCACAAACAACCACGTGATCGATGGCGCCGACGAAATCGTCGTGCAGCTTTCCGACGAGCGCCGGTTCTCGGCGAAAATTGCTGGGCGCGACGCGCGCACCGACATTGCGCTCGTCAAGATCGACGGCGCAAACGATCTCGTAACGCTGCCACTTGGCGACTCCGACGCGCTTGAAGTGGGCGACTGGGTGGTGGCGATTGGCAATCCGTTCGGGCTTTCGCACACGGTCAGCGCAGGCATTGTCAGCGCAAAAGGCCGCGGGCGCGACGAAGTGCCACTCGACCCAACGGGCTATTACAATTTCTTGCAAACCGATGCGTCCATCAACCCAGGCAACTCGGGCGGACCGCTTCTCAACATGCGCGCTGAGGTTGTCGGCATGAACACCGCCATCCGCGCTGGTGGTGCGCAGGGCATTGGCTTCGCAATCCCCATCAACATGGTCAAGCAGCTCATGCCCACGCTACTCAAAGAAGGCCACATTACGCGTAGCGCACTTGGTGTGCGCATTCGCGATGTGCGCGATTTGTTAGACGTTGAAAAGCAGCAGCTCAAAGTGAGTGGCGACAGAGGCGCTGTTATCGAATACGTTGAACCGGGCGGTTCGGCCGAGAAAGCGAAGCTCGAGATCGGCGATGTGATTGTGGCATTCGACGGCAAGGCCGTTGAGCGCGGCACGCTTCTTCAGTGGCTGGCCAGCACGGCGGGTGTGGGCAAAAGTGTCAATGTTCGCATTGTTCGCGCAGGCACTCCGTTCGACATCAAAGTCACGCTTGGCGAGCTAAAAGAGCCAAAAGCAAAGGCACCTGCATTGCGCAAGCCGCCTCCGGCGTCGTCCGATCCCGACGAAGACGACGACTTCGCCCGGTAAAGGTAGTCGCATTACTGCCGGGAATTCCCCGGCAGTAATGTTACGCTGCGCTCGACATGCGCGTCGTCCAGTCAGCGCCATCGAAAGGCACTGAAGCATCGACGTTGTTTGCCGGCACTCGGGCAGTCAAGCACGAGCCGGCTTTGGGCGTTCCGCACCACGCTGGCGATAGCCAAGAGTCCTCGACAATGCCGCAGCGGCCGACCGTGAATACGCGCATTTCCGAAGCGTCCAACGCGAAGCAGGTACGGCAGCGGGAGGCCGAAGAAGATCGTGGACTCATCGCGAAAGCGCAGCAGGGTGACAAAGGCGCATTTCGGCAGCTCGTCGAGCGTCATCAGCGTCGCGCTTTCGCGCTTGCCTTGTCGCTGGTACGCGATGAAAGCGACGCGCGCGAACTTGTGCAAGAGGCCTTTCTCCGCGTTTACAAAAGCCTGCCAACCTTTCAAGGCAGCTCCAGCTTCTTCACCTGGCTCTACCGCATTATTACGAACCTCAGCATCGATCTCATACGCAAGCCTGGGCGGCAGCTTCCTGATCTCGACGAAACACGCTTCGAGTTGGACGATTCGCAAGAGGCCGAGTTCTCGTTCGTTGGCCATATCGATGGGGCCGACCCCGCCGATGTCATGCGTCGCAGGGAGATTGCCAATCGGCTCATGGCAGCGATGGACGAGTTGCCGCCTTATCACCGCAGCGTCATCGTCATGCGAGAAGTTGAAGGCCTCAGCTATGAAGAAATGGCGTCGACCATGGGCGTTTCGAAAGGAACAATCATGAGCCGCCTTTTTCACGCGCGGCGTAAGCTGCAACAAGCGCTTGCTGACTACTATGAAGAACAAGTTGGTCGCTTGCCCCAAGGCGTTCGCGAAGACAGCGCTCGCGAAGGCAGCGAAGGAGAAGACAAGCCGTGAGCCTCTCCGTCGAAACAAGAATCAAGCTAATGGCGTACGCCGACGGCGAACTCGAAGGCAGCGATCGCGCGGCCGTCGAAGCGCTGCTTGCGTCCGACGTGAACGCAGCGCGCTTCGTGCACAACCTGGTTTCGCTTGGCGCTTGCGTTTCACGTGGTCACGCGGAGCGCGACGGCGCAAAAGTAGCCTCGTTCGATGTCGCGGCGAGTATCATGAGCCGCATCGATTCGTTGCAGCCAACGGCCAATGAGCGGGTGCAAACCATCCCAGTGAACCAAAGGCGTGTTCAAAAGATCTCAAAACGAACCTGGCCAAAACGAACCTGGTACGTGGGCGCCGGCGGTGTGGCCGCGGCTCTGGCGCTGGCTGCTGCAGTTTTCGTGGTTGTGCGGCAGGAAGCGTCCACGGTGCCCGTGCAAATGGCCCTGAGTGCTACCGCGTCTTCCGAGCGGGCGTTGCCGCCCGTGGCCGAGCCCCGAATCGAGTCAGGCATCGACGAGGTCGAGGTCAACGCAGCCGATTTACCGGGTCAATTGGTGAGCCTGCTCTACCTTCCAAGCGACAACCCAGGTGACAATCGCGCCAATCAGGTATCAACGAGTGTCGTCCTTTGGGTCAACGAAACAGGAGAAAAGTAGATGGGGCTCGAATCCACTGCCGCCCGGTTGCACGCTTCCGATCGCCGGTGCATCGGTAGTCGCAATATCGCCGTGGGTGGGTTTGCTGCAATATGCACGTTTTTCGGCATGGGCACCATGCAAAGCGCACGAGCGCAGGGCGTCCCAACCGCCGAGGTTCTCGTCATTCACGGCACGCAGTGCGAAAAGCCCTCGGTCGATCCTGCCATTGGTGAGATGCCACCCTTGAGATACAATTGCTACAAGCTGCTCGAAAAAAAGCGGTTGCCGCTCAGCAGAGGGCAGGCAAGTTCCATGGCGCTTCCAAACGGGCGCACATTTCAACTCACGCTCCACGAAGTGACCAGCCAAAAGCATTACAAAGTGGGAGCCGCGATTAGCCAACCCAACGGCAAAGGCTTTCTCAAGCTTGCCGACATCACCGCCGAACCAAACAAGCGCTTCAACGTTGGTGGGTGGGCCCATGAGAAGGGGACCATCCTGCTCGGAATTCGCATCTTGCCGTAGGGGCGCCCCTACGGAAGCGGGCTATTACCAACCAAGTTGAGCGCGCAGAGCAGCAACGAGCTTGTCGCTCATGGCTTGCTGCTCGGCGACACTCGGGTGCCAGGAGCACCCGTAGCCGAGATCGCCGGTCTGCTCTTCGAACTCGAACATCGAGACGTTCGCGTCACCTGCCGCTTGCCGCGTGGCGATGACGTCGGAGAGGTAGTTTTTGAGCACCGTGCGCGCCGGAAAACTGGGATCATCGTCGCCAATCATCGGTGACACCGTCACCATGATGTGCGCGGCCGGGTACTTCGAGCGCACGAGTTCCATGAAGCTGACGTACGCGGTCTCGAACGCGGGTCCGGGATCGCTAAAGGTAAGGTCGTTCGTCCCGAGATCGATGATGACCGCATCCGGCACGTAGCTGAAATCCCAAACACTCGATGGATCGTTGACCAGGGCGCGCAAGTAGCGCTCGGGCATCTGTTCGGTCGTACCGTTATTGTAATCCATGATGATGCCAATACCGGAATAAGCAATCGTAATGTGCGAGGCATTGAGCGCCGCTGCCGTGAACGCCGGGTATGCATTCGGCTCACTCTCGTTGTCGAGGCTGGGTACGCAGGTTGGTCCAACGCCCAAAACGCCGAAGCCAGTCGCCACAGAATCACCCACGAACTCGAGCCGGTGTTCGAACGGCAAGGTGGTCGCGATCAAGTCGCGCCCCTCTGGCGTCGTAATACCGAGAAACTGCACGTCGCCTTCGAATGCTTCGGTGCGTCTGGTGACGATGAGATCGTGTTCTTGGTCTGCGAGGTTCTGCGCAAGGACATAGCTTTGCGCGGGTCCACCGGTCTCGAATGCTGCAGCGGCGGTGCCATCGATCGAGACATCGAACCAGTTCGCGCCGTTATCCGCGAGTGTGATGGCTACGCCGGTTCCAGAAAACCGCGTGCGGATCTGCGTGCCCCACGAGAAGCGGGGACCGTCGGGATCTCGCTCGTCGGTGCGGCCGATGATGTGGATCTGGGCAGGCGCCTCGTCCTCGTTTCCTCCGGCCTGAATCGGCGAGGTTCCGCCGTCTTCGCTGCCCGCGTCGATGACGCCCTGTCCATCCCCATCTCCGCCGTCGTGCTCGCTGCTCGCGTCGACAGTGCCTTGTGGGCCACCGTCACCGGTGACGGCGTTGCCCGCTCTTCCGTTATCCCCGTTGCTGCTCGAGCACGCGAGAACATACCCACCCAAACCAACGAGTAGCGCCAATGTCCGAAGTGTCATGCGCGGGAACGTACACACGGTTTTGCAATCGTGATGGTGCACGTTTGCTCGCACATTGGTCGCTGCGCCCTGCCAGCGCGCGCGATTGTCGCGACTGTGGCTTTAGCGGTCATTCGTCGCCGTTGCGATCGGCGCTCGTTTCAAACGGGGCTACGCGGGCACGGCCGTCGCGATCTACACCAAGCAATTCTTCGACACGCCTTTGCGCGCTTTCGAGTTTTTCTTGCGAAGCGCGCGAAAGCCGTACTCCTTCCTCGAACAATTGCAGCGACTCTTCGAGTGGCAAGTCCCCACGCTCGAGAGTTTGCACAATGACCGAAAGGCGCTTGATGGCATCTTCGAACGACAGATGGGGCTCATCGAGTTGTGATGGTTCACGCGCTTCGTCGTCATCGCTTTTTGCAGCGCTCCGCTTTGGATCGGTTCTTGGGCTCATCGAAGTTCACCCTCACTCGATGGCAGGCGGGTGGCAAGCACCAGGCGTGAATCGCCAGGCAAAAGCCCAGTTATGATGGCAAAGCCATCGTCATCAAAAGCAGTGGGAACGGCAAAGCCATCGCCGCGAACGACCGAACCAACATACGTGCTGTCAGGCCGAGTGCCGTTGGCATTCGTGATATGAAGCCACGCGACTTCGCGCACGGCGGGGGCACCTTCGCGGCCTTTGCGGTCAGTGCCTGGTCCATGTTTCAGGGCACGCTGCGCCGTTTGCCGCGTTGGCCCATCGGGATCGAGGCGCGCAGCCATTTCGAGCGTTGCCTTGCGAGAAGGCGACGACGCATCCATTGTGCGTTCTACGAGGGCCGCGACAATGGCGCGGCGCACGCTTGCATCGGTTTCGTAAGCATAGGCAGTTGCGAGTCGCCCAGAGGCGTCGGGCAGCTTCGATGCCCCGAGCCCGCGCGCCGTGTGTGCGCGCAGCACCGGATCGCGGTTGGTGAGCAATGCTTGTACATTACGCTCAAAAGGTTCGTTCGCGCGTCGGGCAAGCGCGTACGCCGCCAAAGCCATGTCAGCGCCGCCGCTTTGGGCGCGATCAATGAGCGAGCGCGTGGTCAGCACTCGATCGGGATCGCCGCCAAGCAAACCCACGGCCAAAAGCTGGCGTGTGATGGAATCGGTTTCCGTGCTCCATCGTGCAAGCAGGGCGCGCTCAATGCTTCGCGATGGTGGGCGTGCAAAGCTACCCATGATCGCTGCACGTCGAACTCGCGCGTCGCTGTCGCCCAGCGCGCTTTCAATGCTCGCATTGAACAGGGCAATGCTTGCGAACGTGCCAATGGCGCGGGCTTGCCCGTCGGCCGAGCGCGAAAGCCCGCTGAGCATGCGATCGACGGGTGGGTTGCGATCCCCACTTGCAAGCGCCCGCACGATGTACGCGCGCAGCCCAAGCGCGCCTTCGTCGTGCAGAGGCTTTTTGGCCATTGCGACGATGAGCGCGCCGGCGTTTGGCGCAGGGGATCGAGCAAGAGCCAAGGCTCGGGCATAGGCAAGCTCGGGATCCGTTGTCGGCGTTGCGAGCGTTGCGAGAACTGTGGCAGCTCCGGGATCAGGCGAGCGACCAAGGGCATAAATGCATGATACACGAATCGATTGCGCGGGATGCGAAGCGGCGCGCTCCGCCAGGGCCTTGGTGATGTCCGGACTTGAAACGCGTTCGGCGAGGCGCACGCCGTTAGCCACGGTGGCGTCGTCTTCGATGAGCCGCACGGTGGCTTTGAAGCGCTCGGGATCGGAGAGAATCACGAACACCTCGGCGGCCGCGCTCCGCAAGCGGGCTTCGCGACTGGTTGCAACGGCGCGTGCGAGCGCGATGGCGCCCTTGTCGCCAAGCTCGGCGAGCGCAACGAGAGCTTCGGCTTGCTGGCTGATCTCTCCTACGCCAGCAAGAAGCTCTAGTACTTCGATTGCACGCTTGTCACCGAGCTTGGCCAACATGACGATGGTTGGTGGCGTGGGTAACAGGCTCGGCTCGTGCAAGTTGCCAAAGAATTCTGGATTGTGTGGCGGTGCCGCGAGCAAGGCTAAAATGGCTGCGTTTTGCCCAGCGTCAACGACTTTCGCCACGTCGTAAAGTTGCTTGAGGGCGCGATCGACTCCTGACTGCGCAATGGCCAACGCCGCGATCTGCCGTGCCATCTCAACGAGGAGATCTCCAGTTTCGCCGGAACGGTCTAGTGCGTGCTTGTTCGAGACGATGGCGAAGAGCGCGGTGCGAGCGCTTTCGTAATCGGTAAAGCGAGACAAGGCACGCGCCAGGGCGATGAGCGCGCGCGGATCACTTTGTGTTGCCCGCGCACTTGTCGTGGCAACTTGTGCCAGAAGCCACACGGCTTGCGGAGTCGCGCTCGACGCGGCGCGCTCGACGCCGCGTAGTCGCTCTTCGGGATCGGCCGAATGCAAAAGGCCCCGTGCAACGTTGACGCCAATGTGCGCGCGCAGACTGGTACGACTCGCTTGTTCGGTCTTTGACTCGGCAGCCTGGCTCATGGCTGCGAAGCTGATGATCATCGCGACAGCGAACAGCGTTGAGCGAAATCTCACGACCTTCATGGATTGCTGGTGTCAGGCGCTGGGCAGCCGTTTTTCTTCGGATCGGTTGATGGGACGCCGGCCACATTCGGGCATGCGTCGTCTTTGTCGAGAATGCCATCGTTGTCGTTGTCGATGTCGGGGCAGCCGTCGTCGTCTTCGAAGCCGTCTTTGTCTTCGGGGATATCGGGGCATTGGTCGACGTCGTCGGGGATGCCGTCATGATCTCTATCGTGATCGCGCGGCGCCCAGCCAATGCTCACAATGCCACGGACCACAGGCGTGCCAATGGCTTGGTTTAGTCCAACCTCTGCACCGACGAGAACGAATGCATCACGGTAGTGACCAAGCTCGATGCGATTGCTTGCGCCAAGCAACACGGGCGAAAGCGCACTACTCCCCGGATCGCCGCTGCCGAATGGACCGACTGGGCCCGCTGGCAATGCACCGTGCGCGGCGATTTCCCAGCGCTGGCGGTTGTCGGAATCGATACCCAACACGCCCGGGCGAACCATGATGCCAAGGCTCCAAGGAACTTCGTTGCCAAAGCGATAGCCGCCGATTTCGGGCGCCGGCCAGGTGTGATGGTTGGTGCGCAGATGGTAGCCAAGGCTTGCTTGCACGGATGCGAACAGAAGCGTGTATTCTGCAAGTGCACGCGCGCTGGCGTTGACCGACCCTTCGCCCGCAAAGCTTGAGCGATCGCCCGTGGGCAGTGTGACGAGCCCAATACCCGCGAGCCCGAAGCCCCCGGCGTCGTTGGGCAAGAGCGTGCCTTTGATGGTGAGGCCAATGTCGCCCATGGCCGATTTTGGCACCTTGTCGCTGCTGCTGCCCGTGGCAGCAAGGCCCGGTGAACCTGTTTGGCCCGTTTGGTAAGCAACAAGCGGAATGTCGGCGCCAACCGCCAGCCGCGTGCCAATGCCAAGATTCGCTACTGCGTCGAAACCGAGTGCATGGTTGACGGGCCGCAGCGAGTTCATGCCCACGCCGGAATTGGAGAGTGTGACGGGCCTGTAGGCGTAGTTTGCAAACCCGGCGAAACTTAGAACGCCGGGCCCTGGAGTCATGACTGGCTCGACGACCATCGAGGCGCTTGGGTCGGTTGAGGGGCGCCACGTGCGTGCGTCAATCGAAGGCTGGTCTGCGTGCGCCATGGTGGGGGTGGCGAGCAGGGCGGCGACGCACGCTACAATGCTTGGCAGCCGGATCATCGCGAAAGGCAAAGAGTACGCGAGACCGCTTCCGAGTTGACGTGATTTCTTCGTTGGCGGCAGGGCACCCCACAAGGGGTGCCCCTACGAATATGCGTGTAGGGAAAGGCCTTGTGCCTGCCCTGCTCAACAAGGCATGGGGGCGTTCTTGCGTGAGTAGAAGTACCAGGTGATCGCGGCGCAGATGAGATAGTAAGCGGCAAAAGCCCACAACGCGGCTTCAGGTCCGTGAGTTATTCGGTTCGACATGGCAACGCTTCTGGGGACGAGGAAGCCGCCGTAGGCGCCGATAGCGGCGGAGAATCCAACCACCGCGGAGCCGAGCAGAACGCCTTCACGTTGTGCCGCGGCACGTTGCTCGTCAGTGCCATGGGCTGCTTCGCGCGTTTTGAGCGTCGAGAAAATCGTTGGAATCATTCGGAACGTGGAACCATTGCCGATCCCCGTGGTGAGAAACAGCACCACGAACACGGCAAAGCAGGCCGGGAAGCTGCCTTCGTGTGGGCCAAAGGGAAGCGACAAGCCGCCTGTCGTTTTCGGTAGGAAAAACAGCACGCCAAGCACCGCGAGCGCCATCACGAGGAAGTTCCAGAACGTGACGATGGCGCCGCCAACTTTGTCCGACAGCCAACCACCAACGGGGCGAATGATGGCGCCTGTGAACGCTCCTGCCCACACATAGTTTGCGATGGGCTCATTTGGAAAAACATTTTTCAAAAACAAAGGAAAGCCCGCGGAATAACCAATGAAGGAACCGAAAGTGCCTAGATACAGAATGCACATGAGCCAGTTGTGCGGCTCGCGAAAGATGACGAGTTGCGCACGCAGCGAAGCTTTGGCACTGGCAATGTCGTTCATGAAAAACCACGCCAGCACCGTGAACAAGACAATGAACGGAACCCATATGAAGGGTGCATTCTGCTGCCAGATCTCCGTGGTGGTCGAGGTGAGGCCTTTCTTGACGGTGAAGGGGAGCGCAGCGCCCAAGAGCGCTCCAAACAGGGCTATCTTGACCACCCGCGGCGCGACGAACTGCACGACCGACACACCCAAATTTCCGAACCCCGCATTGAACCCCAGCGCCGCGCCTTTGTGTGCTTTGGGATAGAAATAGCCAATGTTGGCCATGCTCGAACTGAAGTTGCCGCTTCCAAAACCGCAAAGCAGCGCCAAAATCATGAAGGTGCTGTAGCTGGTTGTCTTGTCTTGCACCGCAATGCCCATGCCGATGACGGGAATGAGGAGCGAGGCCGTGGAAATGGCTGTCCAGCGCCGCCCGCCAACCAGCGGAATCATAAACGAATAAAAGATACGCAGCGTGGCACCGCTGAGGGATGGCGCGGCGGCCAACCAGAACAAGAGATCTTCGTTGACCTTCGGGTCGTCGCTAAACTTGAAGCCAAGCCCTGGCAGGTTGAGGGTGATGACGCTCCACATCTGCCAAACAATGAAGGCCAGCATGAGTGCTGGCGCGGAAATCCAAAGATTTCTGCGGGCGATGGCTGCGCCTTCACGTTCCCAGAACTCTTTGTTTTCTGGCTCCCAGACGGTGAGCACACGGCCGCGAGACGGGGTGGATGAATCCATGTTCGAGGAATCCTTTTTGTTGTGCGAGTTGGGTATCGAAAGAGGTGCGCGCGCCGCTGCTAGTGCCGCCCGGCAACGTTGTCGGTGTTCCGTATTTCCGTCAGGTACATCCAGACGAGCGACACGCAAACAATGGAAAACATCAGCATGAATGTGGTGGACCGAATGTGAGTGAGATCAAGTAGCGCGCCGAACATAGGCGGCAGCACGAAACCACCGAGCCCGCCCGCCAGCCCCACCATGCCGCTGACTGCGCCAATGTTTTTCGGGTAATCGTCACCAATGTATTTGAATACGCTGGCCTTGCCGAAAGCCATGAAAATACCCAGCGCGAACAACGCGACCGTGAAGGGCACAACGGTGAGGCCGGGAATACTCAAAACGATCAGGCAGACGCAGCAGATCAACAGGACCCACAAGGTTGTTCGGTGCGCACCGAATTTGTCTGACAACCAGCCGCCGAACGCGCGCAAAACACCACCTGGCAGCGAAAAAACGGCCGCGAGCGCTCCCGCTTGGGGCAGGGTGAAATTGTACTCTCCCATGTAGTACTGGACCAGCCACAGGCTCAATCCCACGTAGCCACCAAACACAAAGCTGTAATATTGGCAGTATTTGAGCACACGCAGATCACTGGCTGTCCTGAGCTGGGCACCCACCGTGACTGATTTTGGCACGATATGCGCGGGATTGCTGGCGCTCATGAACCAGAAAATGATCACCGTAACCAGCATGGTGACTGCGTAAACGTGAGGAACCGCTACCCAGCCGTATGACGCGATCAGCGCATCTCGAGCTTTTTTATCTGCACCAAGAGCTGCGAGCGCGGCAGGTGGCGCCGCGCTCAAGCCATATGCCGCGATCAGCGCAGGTGCGACGAACTTGTTGACTGCTGCACCCGAATTGCCGGCGCCGAAAATGCCCATGGCCAACCCTTGCAGGCGCTTTGGAAACCAACGCGCCACGTAAGGCGTTCCTACCGAAAACGAGCCGCCCGCAAGCCCAGCGAACAGGCCTATGACGAGGAACTGCCAATATTGAGTGGCCCAGGCCATGGCCCAAATGCCTGGCACCGTGACGAGCATCAAGATCGCAAACACGATGCGGCCGCCGTATTTGTCAGTCCAAATGCCAAGTGGTACGCGAATGAGCGAGCCAGTGAGCACCGGCATAGCGGTGAGCCAGCCGAACTCCGTGCTGTTGAGACCGAGCTTCTGTTTCAGTGGGATGCCGATAACGGCGAACATCATCCACACCATGAAACAAACCGTGAAACTTAGTGTGCTGGCCGCCAGTACCGACCAGGCCTTGGGAGGAACGTCAGGCTGGGAAGGAATAATTGAATTGTTCATGGGACTTCCTGTCGTGCATTACGCGCCGTACACCTAAACGGTGCTCCGAAGGCGGCGCAGAAGCAAGAGGAAGGGAGATGTAAATTCACAATAATTTACAATAAGTGACCGGCGTTGAGTCTCAATTCTGAGACTCGCACTTTTGCGAGTTAGATGCTTGCGATGTGCCGCATCAAATGGATTGAAGACAGTCTACTCGTTGCCTTCGCCGAGCAATGCACATACCAGCGCATCGACGTATGCGTCGGATCGATCGAGCTCACGAGCCGCTGCACTGAGGCTCGTATTTTTTCGCATGAATGCGTACGAAAATGCTTTTTTTAGTTGCGCAATCGACGCGTGCGGAACGCCCCGTCGCGTGAGGCCGACCACATTCAAAGCTCGTACACGCGCGCGGTCGCCCTGCACGATGACGAACGGCGGAACGTTGCGCTCGCACATCGCGCCCGCTGCCACGAATGCACTTTGCCCGACACGGCGCAGCTGCGCGACGCCGGAAAGTCCGCCAAAGGTTACCCAGTTTTCGACAACGACGTGACCGGCAAGCTGGACGCCGTTGGCAACGACGCAATGCGAGCCCATGACAACGTCGTGAGCCACGTGGCAGCCCGCCATCAAAAGGTTGTGCGAACCGATGGTGGTTGCACGCTCACTCGTTGACAGGTTTACCGTCACGCTTTCGCGGATCACGTTGTTGTCGCCGATGGTGAGCGAGCGCTGTTCGGTCGAGTTGGCTTTGGCGTTTTTGCGAATTTGCGGCTCGCCGCCAAGAACTGCGAACGGATGAATGACGTTGCATTCGCCAAGGGTGACAATGCCAGTCACAACGACATGCGACAGAAGCTCGGTGCCGCGCCCGACGCGTACGCCGGCGCCAACCACGCAGTATGGTCCTACCACGACGTCGTCAGCGAGCTCGGCGTGCGCGTCGACGATGGCCGTTGGGTGAATGCTGGAGCACTTCGTCACGGCTCACCCTCGGCGGTCGACGACGCTCGCGAGAAACTCGCCTTGCGCACAGAGCATGCCTTCGACGCTTGCTTCGCCCATAAGCTTCCACACGTTGGCCCGGTGATGAAGAATCGATACCTCGAGGTCGAGCCGATCGCCCGGAACCACCGGTCGCCGAAACTTCGCTTTGTCGACGCCGAGAAAATAAAGAAGACTCATCGACTCGTCGAACGGATCGCTCGCGTAAGCAAGAATGCCACCGATTTGCGTGAGCGCTTCGAGAACGAGCACGCCTGGCATCATGGGCGACTCCGAACGCCCGAAAAACCATGGCTCGTTTATGCTTACGCACTTGTGACCGCGAATGACATCGTTGGGCACCAGATCGGTCACGCGATCGACGAGCACGAAGGGCCAGCGCTGCGGGAGGATTTGCAGAATTCGCTCAATGCTTAGCTGGGTTCGCTTCGCTGGCCTCATGCCGCGTTCTCGCTTCGTGGCATTCGTGGTGTGCGTCGATAAAGCTTTGCGAGACCACGAAGCCATCGCAGGCGCTCGACCGCTGGATACCCCGCAACCGTTGCCCCGGCAGGCACGTCGCCAATCACGCCGCTTTTGGCAGCAATGCGCGCGCCATCGCCGATGCATAGGTGGTCGGCCACACCAACCTGGCCGCCCATGAGCACGCCGCGCCCGATGTGGACCGATCCGGCAATTCCCGTTTGCGCGGCGATGATGGTTCCTTGTCCGATCTCGCAGTTGTGGCCAACGTGGACATGGGCGTCGAGCTTCACACCCCGGCGCACGATGGTGGGGCCGATGGTTCCTGCGGCGATGGTCGTCAGCGGCCCGATGTAGACGTCATCTTCAATGACAACGCCGCCGAGCTGAGGGACTTGGCGCATGATGCCGTGGGGGCTCGCTACGAAACCGAACCCAGGTGCACCAATCACGGCGCCTGCGCCGATGGTGACACGCGAGCCAATGCGCACGCGCGACAGCACCACGGCGCCTTGCGCAAGGAAACTGCCTTCGCCAATGACGGGCGGCGTTTCCGGAGCGTTGCCTAAGTCGAGCAGCTCGGCGAGTGCCCATGCAGCGTGGGAATGCAACCATTTCGTTGCTTGCGTAATCTCGCTGCGAGTCGAGAGCTTTTCGGTCACGAGCAATTGCGCGCCGCGCGCCACGGCTGCATGTGCCTCGCCCAGGTATCGAGCGGAAAAAAGCGGAGTCAGATCTCCAGCACCCGCGTACTTTGCCGGGGCGATGCGCTCGACGAGACTCGCGCTGCTGCTGCCATGCACGGATCCACCATAGCGACCAACCAGGTCCGACAACGAATGCGGAGGAATCGGGATGCCGCTCATGGGTAGGACTGGCTGCCTAGACCGCTTTCGATTCGACGCGATCTCTTCGTTGGGGCCTGCGGTGTGTCGCGCGGTAGGGGCGCAGCATGCTGGCGCCCCTACTTCTTCGTGGCGGCGGGTGCCGGAGCGGCGCTGCCGCCTGCACCGCTGTTGTACATTTGGATGCACCTGTCGGTCAGATCGAGATCACCCCGCACATAGGCGACCGTGGCCTTGTCGACGACGAGGTCGATGTTCTCGCTCGTTGCGATGCGTTTGATGATGGCCATGACTTTCTCGAACACGGGATCGGTAAGCTCTTTCTGCTTTTTTTCGAGCTCTTTGTTGTATTCGAGAAATACTGCCTGAAGATCCATCATCTGCTTTTGCAAATCTTCGGCGCGCTTTTGGAGCGCGTCTTTCGACAAAACCTTGGCTTGCTTGTCGAGATCTTCACGTTGGCGCTGCAGATCGTTTTGCTTCTTGTTCAATTCTTGCTGGCGACTGTCGAACAGCTTTTTCAGCGTGGCTTGGGCGCGCAGGCCGTCTTCGGTATTGGCAACGGCGCGTTGTACGTCAACGACCGCCACCTTGGTTTGTGCGTTGGCGACGCTGGAAAAGAGAAAAAAGGCGAAGGCGAATGCCGCGGTGAGCAGGGTTGACAGAATGGTGCGGTGGCGAGTCATGGGAAGGCGGGGTAGCGAATGCGGCGCCCCGGGTCAAGCTGGTTGGCTCAGGCGATGGTGCGGGACCGTGCCTCGTTGACTTGTCGCACGCAATTCATGTCTATAAAAGACCACAATGAGCGGCATTCGCAAAATGCGCAACCGAATGGGGCGGCGAATCGCATGGGCGGTGATCTCTGCGCTTGGCGTTGCCGGCGGGATCCTTTTTGCGTGTGTGGGGCACGACGTGTCGCCTCCGGATGACGGCGGCAGCGATGTGTATTCGGCTATCGATGTCGATGCAGGCGATGGGGATGGTGACGCAGAGGCGGGCCGGACGTGCAGCGCGTCGATGCCATTTGCGAGCGTACACGCACTCAATAGCATCAACACCACCGACTACGAAGAGTATGCGCCCACGCTCACGGCCGACGAGAAAACCATCGTTTTCGCGCGCGGGAACAATCCAGCAGCGCAGCTTTACATCGCTACCCGAGCTTCTTTGGATGACGATTTTGGGGAGCCACAGCTCATCTCGGAACTCGTGAACTTTTCTGGTGCGCGGGACAACCGTGATCCCCAGATTTCTGCATCGGGCGACGATATGGTGTTTAACTCGAGCCCATCAGGCTATGTAACCTTCCAGATTTTCCGTGCGCATCGCGAAGACGGCGGCACGTTCGGAACTCCAACGCTGCTTCTTGCGGATTCGGGCCCGAATACCTCGCGTCCTTTTTTGACGAGCGACGGAAGCGAGCTCTTTTTCTCGAGCACCCGCAACAGCGACGCCGGGCAATTCCAAATTTACCGATCTTCCTTGAATTCCGATGGTGTCGCGAACGATCCAGTGCCTGTTCCGGAGCTCGATGTCTCTGGCGAGAATGGCTATCCCGTTCTCAGCCAAGATGGGCTCACCATGTATTTTGCGTCCACACGCCCATGCCCAACGACTGCCCGTTATCAGCTACGGCCTTATGTGACCTCGCGACCAACACGCGACGATCCATTTGATGCCGGTCCCCTTCCTGTCGATCCATTTGGCGGCAGTCCGACACCCGCAAGCACGTGCGTCAGCACCGCAATGACAACTGCCTACCCTGGCTGGCTTTCCACAGACGGTTGCCGATTGTATTTCGATACCGATATGTACGGGCTCGCCGATATTTACGTTGCCTACAAGTAGCGCGACCGCCCAGCACGAAGTTTTGGACTGCCCCTTCAAGCTGTCTCGCGCCCCGCCTCAACATCCACTTGCACGGTGACATATTTGACGTGAAACCGCGCGCGGACAAAATCATTGATTCGTGTGCTCAGCGCCGGATCGGAGCCGTCGGCAAGGATATGCACGGTAACGGCGTCGTGCCCGGTGCCAAGCGACCAAATATGGAGCGCGTGAAGGTGGATGACGCCGGGATGCTCCAGAATGGCGCGCTTCATCGTTGCCACGCTGAGGCGCATGGGCACCGCCTCGAGCAGCACCATGCCCGCGTCGCGTAGCAGGCGGGCCGCGCCAACCAAGAGGATGGCAACCACGAAAAGGCTTGCGAGCGGGTCAACCATGGCAGGAGCCCCCACGCGCATTGCAAGGCCGGCAACGAACGCCGCAAGCGATCCAAGTGCATCGCCAAGAAGGTGAAGCCAGGCCCCTCGCAGGTTCAAGTGGTGCCCGTGAGCGTCTGCGTGGTGTTCATCGTGTTCGCCGTTTTCACCGTGCGCATGCGCATCCCCGTGTTCGTGCGCGTGCTCGCACCCACGTTCATGTCCATGCTCGTGTTCGTGCGCGTGCGCGTGCGTGTGGCCCATCACACCATGCAGCAGCCATGCGCTCACGCCGTTGACCACGAGCGCCGCGCTCGCCACAAGGAGTAGCAGCTCTGATTTTGGCTGCGTTGTGCTGCCCAAGTCTCTCACTGCATCGCGCACGAGCTCGATGGCCACGCCAACGACAAGAATGCCATTCACGAGCGCTGCCATCGACTCCGCGCGCCGCATGCCGAACGTGAACCTGCTATTCGGGCGCGCCGAGGCCACTTTCATGGCCACAAGGCTGATGCCCATCGCAAAAACGTCCATCAAAAGATGGAGCGCGTCGGCCTCGAGGACGTCGCTGCGCGCGGCTTTTGCCCCCATGAATTCGAAGACGAAGAAAACTGCGATGAGGACGAGAACCCAAGAGAGCCTCTTCGCCTGTTTGCGCTCGGTCGGCGAGGGAAGGGACACGTGAGAAAGTTCTGCGCTCATGCTGTTTTCAGTCGTCATCGGCCTTGTCGGCTCGGCGTTCGATGACCGAGCTCATGGCATTCGCTGTGGCCGTTACGAGTGGGACTACCTTCGGATAGTCCATGCGTGTTGGTCCGATGACGCCGACCGAGCCGGCGGCCTTGTCTTGATTCTTGTAGCTTGCACCAACGATGGAAAGCTGGCCGCCGGCAAGGTTGCCTGCCTCGTGGCCAACCACGACGACCATGCTGTTGGCGGCGATCATGCTGTTGGCGGCCAGCGTTGCATCAAGTAGCCGTACGATGCCGTCGGCTTCGTCCAGGGCGCTGACGACATCTTTGAGTCCCTCGGCGTTGGAGAATTCGCCGAGCAATTTCGAGCGCCCTTCGATGACAACGTCCACGCCGGCGTCGGCGGCCTCGGCAACGGCCGCTTCGCCGAGCTCAAAAGCAAATTTGCGCACGGCGTCGTGCTCGGCAACGCTTGCGCGCTTTGTTCGTGCGAACAGATCGCGAAGCTCGCCGAGCGTGCGCCCCTCGATGACACTGTCGAGGATGTTATGCACCGTGATGAGTTCTTGTTCCTCGATGGTTGCTTTGAGAAAGCGATTCTGGACACTTCCGTTTGCCATGACGAGCACTGCGAGAAGCTCGCCCGGCATGGTGCGGATGAAGCGCAGGTGCTTGAGCCGTAGCGACTCGGCTCGCGGAGAAACAACGACGGCTGCCGTGCCTGCAAGGTCTGACAAGAGCTTGCCCGTTTCTCGAAGAAAGTTGGGCCCCGGCTCGATTTCCGAAAACCTGAGGAGGATGCTCGCGTTCTGTTCGTCGGTGAGCTTTCCTACAACCATCATGGCATCGATGAAGAGACGAAATGCCTTGTCGGTTGGCACTCGCCCGGCGCTCGTGTGCGGCTGATGAAGCAAACCGAGCTCTTCGAGATCGGACAGAACGTTGCGAATGCTTGCGGGCGATAGCTTGATGCCCTTCTTGGAGAGCGTGCGCGATCCAACGGGCTGCCCCGAAGCAACAAACTCGGTAATGCACGCATAGAGGATCTGTCTGGCTCGTTGCGACAAATCCAACATCGGCATTGAGCTTAGCAGAGCGCTTGGGAGTTTCTTACGATTTGCCGTTTTGGGACATGTTGGCCTGTACGCGGCTTTTGTTCACGCCTTTCCGTGCATCCATGCCTTCAGAAGCGGTGTCGTCGCCACGAGCAGCAACGCGGGCCCCATCGAGCTTAGAACGAGGAAGGCGTAGATTGGCGTGTGAACTTGCTTGAGCATCGATTCGAGCGTGCCTGCGAAGTAGTTTGCAACGGCTGATGAACCGAGCCAAAGGCCCATGGCGAGCGACGAGGCGCGAGGCGGGGCAAGCTTGGTGACCATCGATAGACCAATGGGTGACAGGCAAAGTTCACCCATCGTGTGAATGACGTACACGGAGAATAGCCACGCTGCGCTCGCTTTCGCGCCTGCTCCTACGGCGAGCTTTTGGCCAATGAAAAGAACGAGGAAGCCGAAGCCAAGCAAGACCATGCCGAGTGCCATCTTCGTGGGTGTGGTTGTGCGGTATTTGCCCGAATCGAGCTTGCTCCACACATTCGAGAACGTGGGCGCGAGAGCCACAATCACGAGCGGGTTGATTGCCTGAAATTGCGAGGCCGGAATGTTCGTCGTGCTGCCGGTGATAAGGTTGTACGCGCCAAGGCCAAGGGCCACGACGCCGAGAGCCACGAACATGCCTGTGAGCGCAAGCCAGAGAGCCACTCCGCTTGCTTCGCTTTTCGTCGAACGGCGAAAGTTGTACGCGCACGCGAAGACGAACGCGGCGATGAGCAGCATTCCCATTCCGCCAACGTTGCGTTCGGTTTGCTCGTCGGCAAAGAGCGTCATCGTTCCGCCGGCCTGCTCGAATCCCATCCAGAAGAAAATGTTGAATATACATAGAATGAGGATGACGAGGATCTGTTGCGCTTCTTGGGCGGTCGAGCCGCGAAAGAGTTGAACGAGGATGGTGCCGGCGGCAACGCCAATTGCCGCGGCCTTGAACCACCAGCCCATCACGCCGAGAATGGGCCCAAGGAAGTTCCACGAATAGAGAATTCCCCACACGAGCGCGCACGTGCTTGCGGCCCAAAGAGCCACGCTCATGTAATCGCGTGCCTCACTCCCCGACGGCGGCAGACCTGCCCGACCGAGATGCTTCTGACCCACCGCAAACTGCACGAGACCAACCGCCATGCCGAGCGCTGCGAAGCCGAAGCCGAGCGGGTAGGCGATGGTTTCGCCGAGCGTTCCGCAGACAATGGGTGACCAGAGTGCACCAAGATTGATACCCATATAAAAAATGGTAAACGCGCCATCGCGCCGGCTGTCGCCTTCGCGATAAAGGCCGCCAACCATCGTCGATATATTGGGCTTGAAAAAGCCATTGCCAGCAATGAGCAGGCCAAGCGCCAAGTGCAAGAGCGGCGGGAACATGAGCGCGATTTGCCCGAGCGCCATGACAATGCCGCCGATGAGCACCGCTTTGCGGCGGCCTAGTACTTTGTCGGCGAGGATGCCGCCAACCAGCGGCGTGAGATACACGAGGCTCGTGTAGACGGCGTAGAGTTCGAGGGCGTGACGGCGATCGAGTTTGATTTGATTGACGAGATACAGGACAAGAAGCGCCCTCATTCCATAATAAGAAAAGCGCTCCCATGCTTCGGTGCCGAAAAGCGTGTACAGTCCCCGCGGGTGACCTTCGTTTGCAATTGCCTTTTGATTCGTCATGATGATTTCGATAGGCGCTGGCTTTTGATACTTCGGCGCATTGTACATTGCGATGTCATCGCTTCAGCGAATCGAGCATCTGTTCCATGTCTTCTGGCAGCGGCGATGTCCACCGCATGGCGCGCTCGGTTGCGGGGTGAACCAAGCCGAGCTCGCCAGCGTGAAGCATGAGACGCGGCGCGATCATGACCCCGTCCCCGTAGGCGCGTACGTAGTCGCGCGAATAAACGCGGTCGCCAAGGACAGGGTGTCCTGACTCCGCCAGGTGGATGCGGATTTGGTGGGTGCGTCCTGTCTCGAGGCGGCACGACACCAGCGTGCACGGCTGCCCTGCGACCGTGCCAGGCAGGTGCGCCATGATCTCGACGTGGGTGATGGCAAGCTGCGTTTTTTCCGAGCCGATAGGCTTTTGGCGGCCGTGGCGTTGCTCGACCGATCCGCGCAAACCGTCGCCGCGATTCGCGACGAAGTGTGAGCGGAAGGTGCCGCCGCGCGCTTCGCCCATCACAATCGCGAAGTAACGCCGATCGATGGTGTGGGCGCGAAAGGCCTGCATAAGGTTTTTTTTCGCGACCCAGCTCCGCGTGAAAACGATGAGGCCCGAGGTTTCCTTGTCGAGCCGGTGAACGACGCCGAGCGAAGGAGGAACGCTTCTCGGGCTCCGCTCGCGTCGAGCAAGAAGAGCCCGTACACGTTCGATGAGTGTGGCCTTGTCGCCGGGTTGCGTACGCTTGGCGATCGACGCGCCCATGCCGTCAGGGTCGAACGGCACGGTGCTCACACCGGCGGGCTTGTCAACAACGACAAGGTGGGAGTCGGCGAAAACGAGCGCGCCATCGGCAAGGTCATTCGGAAGAGGGCCGCGCGCAGCTGGATCGAAGGCGATTGTGGCTCCTTTCCGAACGCGCGTAATCGGGTTAGTTATTGTTTGACCATCGACAGCTATCTTCCCTCGACGCACAAGCTCTCTCGCGCGACCCCATGTAAGTCCAAAGAGCGTACGAACTGCCGCATCGAGCGCAGAGCCCGCGAGTTCTTCGGAGATCGAGCAAATTGAGCCTCGGTGCATTGGCAGGTAGCTTGACACGACCCATGCCACCTCAGCACAATCGATTCTCGGAGATCCCCAGTGGCCAAGACCCTCCTTGCAGTTGACGACAGCGCAACGATGCGCAAAGTCCTCGAAATTACGTTCAGCGGTGAAGATTTTCGAGTCATTACCGCAGAAAATTCGCAGGCTGCCTACGGCAAGCTCGCAGAGAGCCCGGCGGTTATCGTCGTCGACACTGTGCTCGGCGGAGAAGATGGCTATGCCGTTGCGAAAGAACTTCATTGGCGAAGCCCTGACGCCGCGATCATTCTGCTCGCGAGTCGGTATAGTCCGTACGACTTGGCGCGTGGTCGCGACGCTGGCGCCGACGATTGGGCCGACAAGCCGTTCGACACGCAGCAGCTCATCGACAAGGTTCGCAAGATTGTTCACGCGAAGGAAGCCAGCGGGGGCAGAGGCGTGCAGGTTACCCCCGGCGGTCATCCTTACCGTGAGCGCGCACCCGCGATGCCGCCGCCCATTCCGTCTTCGCATCCGTATCCTGTTGCGGCGCGACCGGCTACTGGGGCGTCTGCTCGGGCACCGGTTGGTGCTGCGCAGCCATCCACGCGGTCAGCAACGAGCACACTCGTTTTCGGTGACGGCCAGCAGGCCCCACCGCCGTTGCCAACGTCTGCGGCTTCACAGCCACATCCCGTATCAGCAGCAGCGCCTGCGATTGCGAGCGCGATCAATGGGCAGCTCGGAGCCAAGCTTAGCGAGCTCGGGCTCACGCCCGCGCAAGCAGAGGCCGTTCTGGCGCTGTCACGGCAAGTTGTCGAACGCGTTGTTTGGGAGGTCGTTCCGCAACTCGCCGAGACAATGATCAAAGAAGAAATCACTCGCCTTACGAAGGAGTGACGGGCAGGAGCCCTGAGAGCATGTTTACCAGCCTGCTGCGCGCCGCGATGGCCTTCGTTGGGCCCTGCGGTGCCTGCGCACGTACCACAACGTACGCTTACGCGGGCTCCTCGGTCCCGCCTTGGCCTCGCGTCGCTCGCGACGCCTGGTAAACATGCTCTGAGAGCATGCTTCGACGGCTGTCGAACACGCTCTCAGCGTTGTGGTAATTGCCGTGGCCTATGATGGCATCAAGCGGCGGTGGCTCGGATCTCGACAAAGCATACGAGCCGCGCGAGGTCGAAGAACGTTGGTACGCCTTCTGGGAGAACGAAGGCGTTTTTCGCGCAACGGACGACTCGGCTGACACGCGACCCTGTTACGTTGTGCCGCTTCCTCCGCCAAACGTCACAGGTTCCCTTCACATGGGCCACGCCATGATGGCCACGCTCGAAGACGTTCTCGTCCGCTTCGAGCGCATGCGAGGGAAAAATACGCTCTGGCAGCCGGGCATCGATCACGCCGGCATTGCCACGCAAACCGTCGTGGAGCGCCAGCTTGCCCGCGAAGGAAAGACTCGCCACGATCTCGGGCGCGAGGCGTTCGTAGAGCGCGTGTGGCAATGGAAGGCGGAGAGCGGCGGGCAGATCATGCGCCAGATGCGCGTGCTCGGTGCATCGCCAGACTGGACGCGCACGAAGTTCACGATGGATCCGGACATGAGCGCCGCTGTCATCGAAGCGTTCGTCCGGCTCTACGAAGAAGGCCTGATTTACCGCGCGAGCCGTCTCATCAACTGGTGCCCCGAATGTCGAACGGCCTTGAGTGATCTCGAGGTCGAGAGCGACGAAGGACAAAGCGGAGAGCTTTTCGAGTTCGCCTACCAAGTGGATGGTTCGAACGAGGAGATCGTGGTGGCAACCACGCGCCCCGAGACCATGCTCGGCGACACGGCCGTGGCTGTACATCCGGAAGATGTACGATACACGCATCTTCACGGCAAGATGCTCGTGCATCCGTTCGCGAGCCGCAAGGTGCCGATCATCACCGACGCCATCTTGGTGGATCCAAAGTTCGGCACCGGCGCCGTGAAGGTCACGCCAGCGCACGACTTCAATGACTTTGCAACGGGCAAACGCCACGACCTCGCCGAGATCAACATCTTCAACCTCGATGGTACGGTCAACGCCGAGGGTGGTCCTTTCGAAGGCCTCGACCGCAAGCGCGCGCGTGCTGCCGTGAAGAAGGCGCTCGACGAATTGGGCCTCGTGCGAGGGACCAAACCTCACACGCTCACGTTGCCAAGGTGCCAGCGATCGGGCGGTGTGGTGGAGCCGATGATCTCCACGCAGTGGTTCTGCAAAATGAAGGGCATGGCGGACGCCGCGATCCGCGCTGCCTCCGACGGCCGCACGCAGATCGTTCCCGAATCGTGGGGCAAGACATACAACCACTTTCTCGAAAGCATCCAAGACTGGTGCATCTCGCGCCAACTCTGGTGGGGTCACCAGATCCCCGCGTGGCATGGCCCGAATGGTGAGATCAAAGTCGCGCGCACGCGTCCGCCCGAGTGCGGGGAAGGTTGGTCGCAAGATCCGGATGTCCTTGATACGTGGTTTTCAAGTGCGCTTTGGCCTTTTTCCACGCTTGGGTGGCCTTGTGAAACGCGCGGAGCAGCAGCACTCAAAAAGTTCTACCCAGCAAGCGATCTCGAAACCGGTTACGACATCCTATTTTTCTGGGTTGCCCGAATGATGATGTTTGGCATTCATTTCATGAAGGAGGTGCCGTTCCGACGCGTGCTCCTTCATGGCATGGTGGTCGACGAAACGGGCGAAAAAATGAGCAAGGTGAAGGGCAATGTGATTGACCCGTTGGACCTTGTCTATGGCGCCAAGCCCAAAGCCATTGCCGAGCATGCCTCACCCAATATGCCAGAGCATGAAGCGCTCACGAAGTTCAAGAGGTCTTACCCGTCCATCGCTGCCGACATTGAAAAAGGCATTGGTTTCCCAGCCTACGGCACCGATGCCGTGCGCTTCACGCTTGCAACGTATCCACCTTCGAACAAGCGCATTGCGCTCGCGCCAAAGCGCATCGAGGGCTATCGCCACTTTGCCAACAAAATCTGGAATGCAGCGCGTCTTTGCCTTGGTCACATTGCCTTGGTCGACCGCGCGGAGCTCACCGGTCAGGCACCTTCGGTAAAAGGCTTCTACAATCAATGGATATTGGCCGAGCTCGGAAAGTCCATTGCGATCGCCAAGGGTGGCTTGTCGGAATTTCGCATCGACGAGGCCGCGAACGAGGCATATCGCTTTTTTTGGAACGAGTTCTGCGATTGGTATCTTGAAATCACGAAACCTATTTTGCGCGCGCAGCAGCAGCAGGAAAGCGGGGCGGGTGCGCCGGCAAGCACGCCCGAAGCCGCGGAGGTTCGCCTGACCATGGCGCATGTACTCGAGACATCGCTGCGTCTTTTGCATCCGCTGATGCCTTTCATTACCGAAGAATTATGGCAACGCATTCCGAAACCGTATTCGCGCCAATCGTCCATTGCATTCGGACCTTTTCCGTCTGCCGCCGACGGCGTTGGCGACGAGCGTGTGACGGGCGAAATGGCTGTCATCAAGGCTGTAGTGGGAGCGGCCCGCACGATCCGCAGCGAACACGAAGTCGAACCAAAAGCCGATGTGCCTCTCTCATTTCGCACGGGAAGCGACGTGGCACGCGGGCTGCTTGCTGAGCATTTGCCGGCCATCGCGCTTCTTTCGCGCGGCAAAGGCCTTGGAATCGACAACATCGGTGGCGCTCGCGAGGCTGGCACCGCGGTCAGCGTGGTTCCAACGCCGCACGGCTCCATCGAAATCTTGGTCGGGCTAAAAGGCCTTGTCACGAAAGACAAGGAGATTTCACGCGTTGAGCGCGAAATCAAGCGCATCGAAAAAGAACTAATTATACTCAATAAGAAAATGGCAAAAAAAGATTTTCTCGAGCGAGCGCCAAAAGAGGTGATTGACGAGTCCATCGCGCGGCGGGCTCAACTCGCTGGCGCCCGCGCGCGCCTCGAGGAGGCGAAACAGCTGGCCAGCGAACTTTGAGAGTCACGGAGTTCCTTCGTGTACTTTGGCAGGACAAAGCACGCGCATCTGACATGGTTTGAGTTCGCTGATGTTGATGTCTGTGGTGCACGGATGGTTACGAATCGCCCCAATGCATGCGTCGAGCTTCGCTTTGTCGATCGGATCGACGCATTGCTCGAGTTGCGCCTCTGCTGCGCTTGGCACAATGTTTTTGCCAACGCAGCTTTTGCTCGACGTGGAGCCTGAACATGCTGATTGACGTTCGCAACGCGCAGCCGCGATGCGATACCCGGCGCTGTATTCGGAGGGCGAGAGATCAGAGGCTGACACCGTCTTTGGCGCGGGCTCTTTGCACGCCGATGCGGTGGCGACGAGCGCGCCTGACACGACTGCCGACAAGATTATCTGCCGTCGTGGTACGGAACGAACGGATGGGGTCATAGGGACTCTACTTTGTGTCCGGTGTGGCCATTCAACAAGGATTAAAAAAGATCGCTTTACGGGACTTGCGGCGACTTGCTGTCGCGTGATTGGATGACTTGCGAATGATTTCCCGCGATGAATTCGCCGCGCTTGCTGCGAAAGGTTACAACCTCATTCCCGTTGTTCGCGAAGTTCTGTCCGATCTGGACACGCCGCTGTCCGTTTATCTCAAACTTGCCGACGGGCCGTTTACGTATCTCTTCGAGTCGGTCGAGGGCGGAGCGCGCTGGGGTCGCTATTCGATTATCGGTCTGCCGGCGCGTCGCGTGATTCGTGTTTGCGGGAAGCGGTTGATCCTCAACGAAGACGGCGAAACTGTGAGCGATCGCGAAGTCGTCGATCCGCTGGCCGAGTTAGTCAAGATAAAGGCCGAATACCGCGTGCCAAAATTGGAAAATTTACCGAAATTCGCTGGCGGCTTCGTTGGCTATTTCGGTTACGAATGCGCCAGTTACATCGAACGCAAGATACGACCCAATGCCAAGGCTGACGTGCTCGGCATGCCCGATCTTTGCCTGATGCTGGCCGAAGAGCTGGCGGTATTCGACAACCTCAAAGGCAAGCTTTATCTCATTGTCAACGCGAATCCGGCGGAGCCGCACGCCTACGCCAAGGCCCAGCGCCGGCTCGATAGTCTCGTCCATCGATTGCGTTCGACGAGCGCGGCGTATCCGGATTTCGTGAATACCAAAGCGATCGATGAGTCGCATTTCATCTCGAGCTTTCCGAAAGACAGCTATCTTGCTGCCGTCGAGAAAGCCAAAGAATACATTTACGCTGGCGATGTGTTTCAAGTGCAGATTAGCCAGCGTTTGTCGGTGCCATTCCGCGCGCGGCCCCTCGATGTGTATCGCGCGCTGCGCGCCCTCAATCCCTCGCCGTACATGTATTTCATCGATCTCGGCGGCGAGCAGATCATCGGTTCATCGCCAGAGATCTTGGTGCGCGCGCAAGACGATCAGGTCGTGCTGCGCCCTATCGCCGGCACTCGACGGCGTGGCACCACGGCCGAAGAAGATCTCGCGATGGAAAAAGAGCTACTTGGAGACCCCAAAGAACGCGCCGAACATGTCATGCTCATCGATCTGGGCCGCAACGACGTAGGGCGCGTTGCCCAAATCGGCAGCGTCGCAATGACGGCCAATATGACGATCGAGCGCTATTCGCATGTCATGCACATCGTCTCGGAAGTGGTCGGCCGCTTGCGGCCGGAGCTCTGTTTCATGGACGTGCTGCGCGCTACCTTTCCTGCTGGCACGCTTACCGGCGCACCGAAAGTGCGCGCCATGGAGGTGATCGCCGAGCTCGAACCGGTCAAGCGCGGCGTGTACGGCGGCGCCATTGGCTACTGGAGTTGGCACGACGAGGCCGATCTTGCCATTGCGATTCGCACCGCAATCGTGCAAAACGGCGAACTTCACGTGCAAGCTGCCGGCGGTGTGGTGGCCGACTCGGTGCCTGAATTCGAATGGCAAGAAACGATGAACAAGTGTCGCGCTTTGTTCCGCGCCGTTGCCCAGGCAGTGGGAGGCCTGTGACATGATCTTGATGATCGATAATTATGACAGTTTCACCTACAATCTCGTGCAATATCTTGGCGAGCTCGGCGCCACCGTGCACATTGTGCGTAACGACGAAGTGTCGGTGCAAGACATCGTGAGGCTTGCTCCCGAAAAAATCGTGATATCACCTGGGCCTGCTACACCCAACGAGGCCGGCGTTTCCGTTGAAGTCATCAAAACACTAGGTGGCCGTGTGCCGATCTTTGGCGTCTGCCTCGGCCATCAGGCAATCGGCGAAGCATTCGGCGGCAAGGTGGTGCGTGCACGGCAGATCATGCACGGCAAAGTGTCGCCGATTCACCATCGCGGTCAGGGCGTATTCGCTGGCCTGCCCAATCCATTCGAGGCAACCCGATATCATTCGCTCATTGTGGAAGAATCGTCGCTGCCGTCATGTTTGGAAATCACCGCGTGGACGCAAAATGCCGATGGCAGTTTCGACGAAATCATGGGCGTGCGGCATAAAGAAATGCCCGTAGAAGGCGTGCAATTCCATCCCGAGTCAATTCTGACTCAGCACGGCCACACTCAATTGCGCAATTTCCTACTTGGACCGCTTTCGATTTGACGCGATCTCATCGCTCGCCGCCGCTAGCCCCTGCCGCCGCGCCGGCCGCTCCTGCCCAAGACCCAAGTGCGCTGGCGCCGTTCGCGCGTGCGGTGCTGCCCGCCTCGGTGGTTGCTCCCGCCTCGCCCGTCTTGCTTGCCTCGGTGCGTGACGACGTGCCTTCGTCGTGCACATCGCTTGCGCCTTCGTCGGCTTCGAGGTCCGGCGCGTTGTAACGCGGCGGCTCACCCGGCTTCGAATAGTCAATCCAAAATGTACTTTTGTCGCGCACATCCATATGGACGAAAACGCTATTTGGATAATACCCGCAGCCAACGTTCTTCAGTGTGCGGCAGAAATCGCGCAACGTTTCGTTGGGCACGTCGACCACGCGGAAGTCCACCGCCTTGCCGTGCATATGGTTTGAGTGCGGATTGTACTGCGTTGGCGAAAATGGGCGGAAGCCGCTGACAATCTCGATGGTTCGGCTGCCAAAATGGTTCGACACAATCCCAATCAGCGTGATGAGCCGCGGATCGATTGGGTGTGCCACGTTGCTTGGCGAGCGCATCAGGTTTTCGAATGCTTTGAGCGTTTTTGACGAAATATGCCCTTGTCGATTCGCAACGCGAAGAACGTATTCTTCGTTCATGGCAACGCGCCTGATATGCACAACTCCAGGAGTTTTCGGCTTCCTTGCGTAGTTGGTCGTTTCGCGCGCTGGGGGTTTCCCGAGGTTTGCCTCCGCGTCGTGTTTCTTGTCGCCTTTCCTTGCTTCCTTGGCTTCGGTTTTGGCGCCATTATTCGTTGGAATGATGAGCACATCGCCTGGGTGAAGGTGCTTGACGTCGGTGATGTGGTTGGCTTCGATGATTGCTTTCGTTGTCACGTGGTAACGGTTTGCAATGGCCTCGACCGTGTGCCCGCGACCAACCACGTGCTGAGTGTCGGCCGCGGCGCGCAGGGGAAGCAGCACTGCGGCGCTCATGGCAAAAGCAGCAAAAGCAGAAGCGGCGAAACGCATGGGACGAGTCCATACTCCAACGCGCGCCAGGCGGCACTAGCGTCTCGCCTTTGGGACCTGTGAACCACCCGGTGTGAGCATGGCTGTTTCGAGTTCCTCGGCCGAATAGAGTAAGCCGCTCGTCTTTGCCGCTTTCACCTTTGGAGCGGAACCCGTCACGAGCGCACTGCTCGCAATCCGGAAGAGCACGTCGGCCGATCGCTTCCGAAGCACCTCGGCAAATTCCGTTACACTCAGCGGCTCTCTGCGTTTCCCTTTTGCGCGTCGTGCGCGCACCTCGATGGCTGCGCCATAAGAGACCGTTGCAATCACTGCGTCCGCCGCCTCCCTCGGCCGGAGGCGAGCGCCGTCGCGTTCGTGCCCTGCGAGCAGCACGTTCGTTAGGTATGCGAACTCCTCCATACGCTCACCAAAGAGGCGCATCTCTTTCCGACTCAACTCACGCATGGCATCCATGAATACGCCCATCGCGGTGGTTCGCAGACGCGAGCCTTTGATCGCGAGGCTGGCGGACTCCGTGCGGACTTCGTCGAGTTCCCTCTGGATAGCGGGTGGCAGCAGCGCGCGGCTGTCGAACACACTCTGATTGCGAGACATGACCGCTCGCTCTACGACGAGGCGATTTTGCTCGAGTTCGCGGAAGTACGCGCGGGTTAGTGGATCACGGTAGTCCGAGCGTTCATCGTGATCGAGCGGCTTTCGTGCGAGCGTCAAAAAGGCGCGGGCCGCCTGCGTCTCCACGTGACCCTGTTGGCTGCGGCGATCTTCACGTGCGGCTTCAACGTCCTCCGCAAGCGACTCGCCCTCGGAGAGCACGGTCGAGAGCTCCTCGAGGTCATCGAGGTAGCTGGTGCCCACCCGCGCCAAACGATCCAGCAGCCGAACGAGCAGCGCGCGGTGGTTGCGATCCAGCGCGAGGACCAGCGCCAACGCGGCATCCCACCCGTCGTGTCGTTTGGCGACGAGAATATAGCCGTCCATGTCTTCCATGAGCGCGCTTCCGAGCGCTTTATCGACTCGATTGAATTCGTCTTCGTCGATTTCATTGAGTCGTTCTCGAAGCGCTTCCTCGTCCAGCACCAGCAGGATGCCAGACAGCGCGTGGGCCACGAAGTCCTCATCCAACTCGGCAATGCGATCGGCCGCAGCCTCGTCACCAACGTCGAGGAGTACCTCGAGCCATACGACGAATCGGCCCACATCGAGAGTTTCGCGCTCGCCGGCGTGATCGCTTTGGAACAGGTCCTCGTCGAACGCCTGCACGAGTTGCTCCGTTGTCGCTAGAGCAAGGAGCTCGCCTGCGTCCTCGATGCCAACTTTACGGACCAAGGCTGCAAAAGTTTGAACCGGGAGCGCTTGGATCGTGTGTGCGAGATCGGGCAACTCGATCAGGCGGTTCAAGAGCGATCGCGTCTTGGTAAGCCCGTGAGAACTACGTTTTGCCAGTACCATAGAGCGGAAGAAGGGAATCGAACACGCATGGAAGTAGCACGAAATCGTCGCTTCTCGACGGGTGGTCTTGACCCGATTTTGTGGACACCCGAGGAGGCCCGAGATGACATGATGGGCTGGAGGCGTTCATGGCAACCCGGAGCGATACCGATGACCCGACACTTCAACACTGCTGGTCCCAACCAACCCGCGGACCATTACAGCATCGACTCCTTCGAGCGAATCAACTGGCCCGAGATCCAGCAGCTCATCGACGCGAAGAAGTACTTCGTCATGCACGCTCCAAGGCAGAGCGGGAAGACGACGCTGCTGCAGGCGATCGTCGACCGGCTCAATCGTGAGGGGCGCTACGAGACGATGAGGTTCAGCGTTCAGTCGGCCCAGGCGGCGCGCGACGACATCGTCATGGGCAACCGGATCATTGCCGCTCATTCTCCGGCGCGACACGCACCTCGATCAGCTCGTGGACAAGCTCA
>Ga0123357_10000248_pt1 | contig 51506 bp, 48 predicted proteins | sample TergutEmb28metaG_FD_89873 | JGI IMG/M metagenome (GOLD analysis project Ga0123357, IMG submission 89873) | Embiratermes neotenicus P4 segment gut microbial communities from Petit-Saut dam, French Guiana - Emb289 P4 | ecosystem: Host-associated > Arthropoda: Insects > Digestive system > Gut ...
GGAGTATCTGGCGCATCGCACGCATCGACCTGCGCTCGCTTACCGTCTCTTCAGGAAGAATCCTTGACTAAACCGTCCACCATGTCCCTGAACACCTGTCCACCATGTGTCCGGGCTATACAGATGGTTCTGTAGGGGCGACCGTCCCCGGTTTCCCGCTTCGGGCAAAGGTCGACAAACGGGCGACCGGGGACGGTCGCCCCTACGAAAACCCGTCATCGCGAGCGCTGCGAATCAATCCAGGCGTCCACCTTTTGAATCGCCGCATCGCTCCGCGTAGTCACGCTCTCCAAACGATCTCTGGAAATTAAATAAATAGTTCCTTTTTTTGGTAAATTTTCTAAATCAGAATCAAGAATTTAGGTTTAAAAACCACTACAGTAGCCAACAATTATTTAAGTAATTTAGAAAATCATTCCCGACCGAAAAGCTTTCCTGCGGATCGTCAAGGAATCAGAAGGTGGAGGCGATGTTGCGTTCTCGCGGGACTTGCGCGATTTGCCAGTGGGCGATGGCCCAGGACCAGAATTCCGCTACCGGGGCGGCGGCGATCTGGGCGGGGACTTCGTGGCCGAGGAAGCGCAGGGCATCGGCCAGTAACGCTGCGCCACGTCCGGCATCCAGCGCCGGGGCCAGGGTCTGCTTCGAGAGTTTTTCGCCAGCGGCGTTGCTTGCCAGCGGCAGGTGCGCGTAACGCGGCGTCGGCACGCCGAGGCAGCGTTGCAGCCAGATCTGGCGCGGCGTCGAATCGATCAGGTCGGCGCCGCGCACGATGTCGGTGATTCCTGCTTCGGCATCGTCGACGACGACGGCCAGGTGGTAGGCATAGAGGCCGTCGGCGCGAAAGAGCACGAAATCGCCGACATCGCGTTCCAGTTGTTGCGTCACGGCGCCGTGGATACGGTCATTGAAGGAAAGCGCGTCTTCCGGAACGCATAGCCGCCATGCGCGCGCTTCGCGTCCCGGCGGCAGGCCGGCGCGGCAGATACCCGAATAGCGCGGGCCGCCGTCGATGGAGGCAGTGGAAGCCGCTCCGGCGATTTCGCGCCGCGAGCAGGCGCAAGGATAGATCCATCCCGCCGCGCGCAGTCGCTCCAATGCTTCCGCATAGGCGGCCTGGCAGCCAGGCCGGCTTTGCCAGACCGGCGGCGCGTCCCAACTGAAACCGAGTTGGTCGAGCGCGCGCAGGATTGCGTCTGCTGCGCCGGGAACGCTGCGCGGAGTGTCGACGTCCTCGATGCGCAGGAGCCAGGCGCCGCCCGCCGCGCGGGCATCCAGATAGCTGCCGAGCGCGGCGACGAGCGAGCCGAAATGCAGCGGCCCTGTCGGCGAGGGCGCAAAGCGCCCGCAATAGGAGGCAAGGGCGGCACAGTCTCCGGTGTTCATTGTCGAGATGGCGGTCGGAGTGAAGAATTTCCATGGTAGCGTCAAAGGCCGGAATGGGCCAGAATTTCATCCTGCGCGCAGCTCGTGCGCCTCGTCTTGCGCGTTCCACAAAAACTGCCGCTTGAGGCAGAATGTCGCCTTTGGGAGCTGAACCAACATGTATCCTTTTATCATGAAATCACGTTTGGCCGTTGTGTTGCTGGCGGCAGTGGCGGGTTTTGCCGTGGCCCTTCCGGCGGCGGCGCAGATGACGGTCGGATGCCGGCAGAAAATCGAGGAAGTCCAGTGGAAAATCGACTACGCCGAGGAGACCGATGCGGTGGCGTACAGGAGATTCCTCGAATTGCAGGAAGAAAAGCTCAAGCAGAAGTGTGCCGACGGCAGTTTCGCGCGCGAGCAAAAAATTCGCGTCGAAGCCGCGCGGCTGAACCTGGCGGCGCAACAGGAGCGCTTGTCCGAGGAAGAAGCAAAGCTGCTCGATGCGCAAATGCAGGGCGATGAAGAAAGAATCAAACGCCAAAAACAAAAAATCGAAGAACGCCGGCAGATGTTGCAGGAAGCCGAACAGGCATTGGGCAGCGAACAGGAGCGCGAAAAGCCGCTGTAGCCGCCGTTCTCGGCGGTTTTCCGCGCCGGATGCTCCATACCGAAAAATCTCGTGAGGAAATGAAATGAACAAGACCGTATTCATCACCGGCGCAACCTCCGGTTTTGGACGCGCCGCCGCGCGCCGTTTTGCCGCCGACGGCTGGACGCTTGCGCTGACCGGGCGCCGTACCGAACGCCTGGAAGCCTTGCGCGAGGAACTTTCCCCGCTTGCGCCAGTCCATATCGCCACGCTCGACGTGCGCGACGCCGCAGCGGTCAAGGCCGTGGCGGCAGCCTTGCCTGAAGGATTCCGAACCCTGCGCACCCTCGTCAACAACGCCGGGCTGGCCCTGGCGCCGCAACCGGCGCAGGTGGTGGCCCTCGAAGACTGGCATACGATGATCGACACCAACGTCACGGGGCTGGTCAACGTCACGCACGCGCTGCTGCCCGCCCTGCTGGCTACCGGGCGCGGAGCCAGCATCATCAACATCGGCTCGATCTCCGGGCAATGGCCCTATCCCGGCAACCACGTCTATGGCGCGACGAAGGCTTTCGTCAAGCAGTTCAGCTTCAACCTGCGCTGCGACCTGCTCGGCACCGGAGTTCGCGTCACCGACATTGCCCCGGGCATGTCCGAAACCGAATTCATGCTCGTGCGCACCAAGGGCGACCGTGCTGCTTCGGATCGCCTTTATCACGGAACCGAACCGCTGACGCCGGAAGACATCGCCGAGCAGATTTTCTATGTGGCCAACCTGCCCGACAACGTCAATATCAACCGCCTGGAAGTCATGCCCACGCGGCAAGCGTGGTCGGCGTATGCAATAGATCGGGATTGAAGGAAAAATAGATGTCATCGGCATTTTTTTTCCAGGATCATTTTCTTGCAGTACCATTTGCACCTTTCTCAACAGGAACCGGAACATCATGAAAACTCTACGGATCGCGGTAGTGGGATATGGCAACATTGGCCGTTTTTCGGTCGAAGCAGTGCAGGCGGCGCCGGATATGGAATTGGCCGGGGTCGTCCGGCGCTCGGCGGCCTTGTCGAAGGAAGAAGCGAAAGAACTGGCCGGAATCGAGGTTGTCACCGGGATCGAGAAGCTGGGCAAGGTGGATGTAGCGCTCCTGTGCGGCCCGACGCGCAGCATTCCCGAAACCGCGCCGCAGTATCTGATGCGCGGCATCCACACGGTCGACAGTTTCGATATCCACGGCGAGAAACTCTGGCAATTGCGCTCGAATCTGGATGCCATCGGAAAGAAACATGGCAGCGTCGCAGTTGTTTCCGCCGGTTGGGACCCCGGCAGCGATTCGCTGCTGCGCACGCTGTTGCTGGCAATGGCGCCCAGGGGTTTGACCTACACCAACTTCGGCCCCGGAATGAGCATGGGGCATTCGGTCTGCGCCAAATCGAAGCCGGGTGTCCGGGACGCGCTGTCGATGACGATTCCGACCGGCACCGGCGTGCACCGGCGCATGGTCTATGTCGAACTCGAACCCGGCGCGGATCTGGCGCAAGTGACGGCGGCGATCAAGGAAGATGAATATTTCTCCCACGACGACACCCGCGTGTTTGCCGTGCCGGACATCGGCGAACTCAAGGACATGGGCCACGGCGTGCTGATGGAGCGCAAGGGCGTCAGCGGCGCGACGCACAACCAGCTCTTTGAATTCCGGATGACGATCAACAACCCCGCGCTGACCTCGCAAATCATGGTCTCCTGCGCCCGAGCCGCCGCGCTGCGCCTCTCTCCCGGCGCCTACACGATGCCGGAAATCGCGCCGATGGATATGCTGCCCGGAGACCGGGAGACCTTGGTGAAGACGCTGGTGTAGGGTGCAGGCGGTGTTATAGCTTGGTGGTGAGTGTAGCGAACCCCAACATCGTTGACCCTGTTGGCTTGTATGGTGTTTGACGCCGTTCTCATGGTATGGCATTCTCCGCCATATCATGAAAGCAACACTCCTGTTTGAAGATCGGATGACATATCCGGACGGGGCAATCCTTGAAATGCGCATCTGGCGGTTGCCGGAGTGCAACGAGGAAAGATCGTATGGCCTGAAATACAGCCTGTTCTATGGTTTTAGCGGTGAACGCATCATCGGCTATGACAACGAGCGCGGCAAGGGAGATCACCGGCATTACCGTGAGCGCGAAGAGCCTTACGTGTTTTCGACGGCTGAACGCCTGGTGGCGGACTTTCTTGACGACGTTGAACGCGAAAGAGGTGAACAATGAGCAAGATGACGGTACATGCAGGCGGCGCGCGCGACATGGGGCGGCGTTTTGTGGAAGCCTTCGGACGCGCAGGCTCGGGGGAAAATTTTGAGGAACGCCACATCACCTTCCTTTCCCTGGAGGAAATGATGTCGGCGCTGACGCCGAAGCGCTTTGAACTGTTGCGCCACCTGCACAGGGAGGAGGCAGGCAGCGTCAGGGCGTTGGCGCAGGCGCTCGGACGCGATTACAAGCGCGTGCATGAAGATGTGGCAATCCTTGAATCCGCTGGCCTCATCGTGCGCGAGGATGGCAAGCTATGTGCGCCGTGGGTTTCGCTTGCGGCAGAAGTTGCCTTGTGAGCCTGTGCGGATTTTTAACCGGAAGTTCAATGCGGGGAGGCGGGAAATGAAGAAGATGGCGGCAGCATTGATTGGGCTTGTTCTGATGAGCGGAGCACAGGCAGGTGTGTATGCCGACGATCTGGGAAAATGCCTGGTTTCGTCCACATCGTCGAAAGACAAGACGGCCTTGATCCGCTGGATCTTTGCGATTACGGCGCTTCATCCGGACGTCGCTTCGATCTCCCGCGTGACCGACGCAGCGCGGGATGAGGCGAACCGGAACGCGGCGGCGCTCGTGGAGCGCCTGATTACGCAATCATGCAAGAAGCAGGCGAACGAAGCGATCCGCTACGAGGGCGCGGTAGCCCTTGAACATGGTTTCCAGGTACTTGGACAGGTCGCGATGAAGGAACTGATGAGCAACAAAAAGGTCAGCGACGGATTCGAGGGTTACACGAAGTACCTGGACAAGTCGAAATTTGAAAATCTCGGCAAGTAGAACGCAGGGAAGTACGGCATCTTCCCCGAATCTCTTTCAAACTCTCTCTTCAATCGCCGATCGATTTTTCCATCGCGTCGAGCACGCCGCGCAGGATATTCACTTCGTCCCGTTCCAGCGCCGCGCGTCCGAAGAGGCGGCGCAGTTTGGGCAGTAGCCGCCGTGGGCGCTCGGGGTCGTGGAAGCCGGTGCGGATCATCAGCCGCTCCAGGTGCGCGTAAAAATGTTCGATTTCCTCGTGCGTCGCAGGCGGCGAGGAAAAGGCATTGGAACGGCCAAGCGGTAGAGGTGCGCCTTCGGTGGCGAAAGAGGCCAGGCGCAGCTCGTAGCACAGGATCTGCACCGCCGCGCCGAGGTTGAGCGAGCTGAAGCCGGGCACGGAAGGGATCATCGCGGCGGCGCGGCAGAGCTGGTTTTCCTCGTTGGAAAGGCCGGAAGTTTCGTTGCCGAAGACCAGCGCCAGCGCTCCCTCTTCGTGTTCGCGGGCGAAGGCGCAGATTTTCAGCGCGGCCTCCCGCGCGTCCGTCGGCGACGGCCCCAGGTCGCGGCCCCGCGCAGAAAGCGCGAGGGTATAAACAGTGCCGGCCAGCGCGTCGGCGAGTCCGGGATAAATTCGGGCCGAGGCCAGGACATCGTCCGCTCCGGCAGCGCGCGCCGTGGCCTCGGGATCCGGAAAATGACGTGGCGCGACCAGCTGCAGCCGGGAAATTCCCATCGTCTTCATCGCCCGCGCTGCCGCGCCGATATTGCCGGGGTGGCTGGTGCGGCAGAGGACGATGACGATGCGATCGAGGATATTTTGCATGTTGGGTTGGGAGAGGAGTTGCAAGGCCAAATGACTGAATGGCCGGGAGCTGCTCACGCTGAAACGGGCTTCCAGGGCATAACTGATAAAATAACCTGTTTTTCCCCAAGGCGGCGCCAGCCGCCGGGCGTTTCTTTCGGAGGCGCCTTTACCGATTGAAGAATCCATGCACCCCACCCTCAATATTGCAGTCAAGGCTGCGCGCCGCGCCGCGCAGTTGATCAACCGCGCCGCGCTCGATCTGTCGATGATCGAAGTTACCCGCAAGCAACAAAATGATTTTGTCACCGAAGTCGACCGCGCGGCGGAACGGGCGATTATCGAAACCCTGCGCGAGACCTATCCCGATTACGCGATCCTGGCCGAAGAATCGGGCTTTTCGGGAAGCTCCGCCGAAGACGGCGCCGCGCCCGAAAACCAGTGGATCATCGATCCGCTCGACGGCACCACCAATTTTATCCACGGCATGCCGCAATATGCGATTTCAATCGCGCTGGCGCAGCGTGGGCAAATCGTCCATGCCGTGGTTTTCGATCCGAACCGCAACGAGCTGTTTACCGCCAGCAAGGGCAGCGGCGCTTTCCTGAATGACCGCCGCATTCGCGTTTCCAAATGCCTGCGCCTCTCCGACGCGCTGATCGGCACCGGCTTTCCGTACCGCGCCTTTGAGCATATGGATGCCTACCTCTCGATTTTCCGGGAATTGTGCGAACAGTCTTCCGGCATCCGCCGCCCCGGTGCTGCCGCGCTCGACCTGGCCTGGCTCGCCTCCGGACGGATGGACGGTTTCTGGGAATTCGGCCTCTCGCCGTGGGACATCGCCGCCGGATCGCTGCTGATCACCGAAGCCGGAGGACTCGTTTCCGACCTGCGCGGCGAGGCCGACTATCTCAAGCACGGCAACCTTATCGCCGGGACGCCAAAAGTGTTCGCGCAGCTACTGAAACTCGTCGGCGCGCAACGCAGTGCGGCCTTGCCGGCCTGATCCTGGCAGGTGCGCGGAAAATGAGCGGCGTTCCGGTTTCGCGCACCGTTTTCTATATTTCCGATGGCACCGGCATTACCGCCGAAGCCCTCGGACACAGCCTCCTGACGCAATTCGACGACGCGCTTTTCCGCCCGCCGATCCGGATTCCCTTCGTCAATTCGACGGAAAAGGCGCGCGAAGCGGCGGCGCGCATCGCCGCCGAAAAGGAAAAAAGCGGCGTGAGACCGCTCGTGTTCAGCACGCTGGTGTCTCCCGAACTGACGGAAATCGTGCACAACGTCGACGCCCTGTGCCTCTCGCTGATCGAAACCTTCGTCGCCCCGCTGGAAGCCGAACTCGGCGTGCGTTCGACGCATACCATCGGACGCTCGCACGGCTTGACCGACACTTCCGACTACAAGAACCGGATCGAGGCGATCAACTACACCTTCGCCCACGACGACGGAGTGAGCGACGGCGGCCTGGAAGAAGCCGATGTGATCCTCGTCGGCGTTTCGCGTTGCGGCAAGACGCCGACTTCGCTTTACCTGGCGATGCAATTCGGCCTCAAGGCCGCGAATTTTCCGCTGATCCCGGAAGACTTCGAGCGCAACCAGTTGCCCGGCGCGCTGGGCAGTCATCGCTCCAAACTCTTCGGATTGACGATCCTGCCCGAACGCCTGGCGCAAATCCGCGAGGAGCGCCGCCCCGGCAGCCGCTACGCCTCGCTGGAAAACTGCCGCTCCGAAGTGCGCGCGGCCGAAAGGCTGATGAAACGCGAAGGCATCCGCTGGCTCGATTCCTCCTCCAAATCCATCGAGGAAATTTCGACCACGGTGGTGCAGGAAATCCGGGTCGAACGGATCGCGCCCCGCTAGGGCGGATGGCAATCCGCCCGCCCTCATCGTGCGGCGCAAAGCGCCGGAAATACGGGAACGGGCGACCGCAGGCCGTCCGAAGCCGGGGTTTTGTAGGGGCGACCTGTGGTCGCCCGAAATCACCCGTTTGCAGCCACCGGGCGGAAAATCTCCCACCGGCGCTTCGCGCACTCCCACCGGCGCTTTCGCGCCACCTCCCTCGAAGAGGGAGGCGAACCACCCCGTCAGCTTCGCTGCCACCCCTCCACGGAGGGGAATGACCCCGGTGCTTCGATGAGGCTCGGGTAATTTCCCTTGTGTGGAGGGGCACCCGAAGGGCGGGTTCGGGGGGATTGGCAAACGCCTTCTACACTCAATTTTCTAAATTTACTTAAAAAATAGTACGCTACTGTAGTGGTTTTTATAGAAAAATTATTACAGTAATTTAGAAAATATTTAGCTTGGCGAAACGATGGATGCGCCCAGGCTGGGGCAGCAGGGATTGGCTACAGTTCGCGCCAGAGGCCGCCGCTCAAGCCTTCGAGGGGGGAAAAGCGCGATTTGTAATCCATTTTCGGGCTGTCGGCGACCCAGTAGCCGAGATACAGATAGGGCAGGTTTTGCGCGCGGCACTGTTCGATTTGCCAGAGGATGCTGTAGATGCCGTAGCTGGCCTGGGGCTGGTCTGGGTCGAAGAAGGTGTAGACCGAGGAGAGGCCGTCGTCGAGAAGGTCGATGATGCTGACCATCACCAGTTTTTCTGCGTCGCGGAATTCGATCAGCCGCGTGTCGATCCGGCTGTAGAGCAGGAAGTGGGTGTATTGCTCGCGGTCGTCCTCGTCCATGCCGCTGCTGCTGTGCCGGGCGGCCTGGTAGCGCAGGTAGAGTTCGTAGTGTTCGGGTGAAAAATCGAGCGGGCATTCGCGGGTCGCGAGGAGCGCGTGGCGCTTGAAGGCGCGGCGCTGGCTGCGGTCGGGGGAAAAGCGCGCCGCCGGGATGCGCACCGGGACGCAGCCGCCGCATCTGCCGCAGTGCGGACGGTAGGTAAATGCGCCGCTGCGGCGGAATCCGGCGTGGGCCAGTTGGCTATAGACGCGCGCCGTGACCAGATGCTCCGGCGTTACGACCTGCGAGCGCGCGATTTTTCCCGGCAGGTAGCTGCACGGGTAGGGAAGCGTCGGGTGCAGGCTCAGCAGGGAGAGGGTGAGGTCAGGTTCGTCCGGGCGTGACATGGTCATCACCATGATAGCGCATCGCCCGATCCGGCATTCTTCCAGCATCCGCCGGGAACGGAGAGGGCGGCGAGCGCCTCCAGCCGGGCGATGAATTCGGCGCGGGGAATTTCCCGGGCGCCGAGCGAATCGAGATGCGCGGTGCGCATCTGGCAATCGATCAGGCCGAATCCGTGGGCTTCCAGGTGGCGGACGAGATGCGCCAGCGCGATTTTGGAAGCGTTGCTTTTCCTTGCGAACATCGACTCGCCGAAAAATATTGCGCCGATCGCGATGCCGTACAGTCCGCCGACCAGCCGGGGTTCGGCGTCCGTCTCCTCCCAGACTTCGACCGAATGCGCCCAGCCGAGTTCGTGCAAACGCCGGTAGGCGTGCTGCATCGGGCCGACGATCCAGGTGCTGCCTTCGTTCCGGCGCGGCGTATGCGCGCAGGCTTCGATTACGGCGGCGAAATCGTGGTCGAAGCAGACGCGATAGCCGGGTTTTTTCAGTTCGCGCCGCAGCGAGCGCGAGATTTTGAACTCGGAAGGAAAGAGCACCATGCGCGGATCGGGGCTCCACCAAAGCACCGGGTTCCCCTCCGAAAACCACGGAAAGATGCCTTGCCGGTACGCACAGAGCAACCGCTCCGGCGAGAGTCCGCCGCCAGCGCAAAGCAAGCCGTTCGGTTCCCGCCGCGCCGCCGAAAGCGGCGGAAAGGGCGCAAGCGGTGTTCCGGGATGATCGTCGTCGAGCCAGGGGATCATTGATTAACCCATTTGGAAAATCCCCGCCTCAGCGTGTTTGCAGGGAGGACATTGCGCGCTCCAGCCCGTCCAGGGTGAGGGGGAACATGCGCTCGCCCAAGAGTTGGCGGATCATCGCGTTCGAGGGGCGGTACGGCCAGTAATGCTCGTCTTCCGGGTTGAGCCAGACGGCGCGCGGCCAGGCGGCGGTGAGGCGTTCGATCCAGACCGCGCCGGGTTCTTCGTTCATGTGCTCGATGCTGCCGCCGGGAAGCGCGATTTCGTAGGGGCTCATGCTTGCGTCGCCGACGAAGATCAGCTTGTAGTCGCTGCCGTATTTGTGCAGGAGCTCGGAGGTGGGAATCCGCTCCTGGAAACGGCGGTGGTTGTCCTGCCAGACCGATTCGTAGACGCAGTTGTGGAAGTAGAAATATTCAAGATGCTTGAATTCGCTGCGGCAGGCGCTAAAGAGGGTTTCGCACAATTCGACGTGGTCGTCCATCGAGCCGCCGACATCGAGAAAGAGAAGCACCTTGATCGCGTTGTGCCGCTCGGGGCGCATTTTCAGGTCGAGCCAGCCAGCGTTTTTCGCGGTGCCGGCGATCGTGCCGTCGAGGTCGAGTTCTTCGGCGGCGCCGGTGCGCGCGAAATGGCGCAGCCGCCGCAGTGCCACCTGGATGTTGCGCGTGCCGAGGAGGATGTTGTCGTCGAGGTTCCTGAATTCGCGTTTTTCCCAGACCTTGACGGCGGTGCGGTTTCCCGCCGGGGGGCCGCCGATGCGGATTCCTTCGGGGTGGTAGCCGCTGTGACCGAAGGGCGAGGTGCCGCCGGTGCCGATCCATTTGCTGCCGCCGGCGTGGCGTTCCTTCTGTTCTTCGAGGCGCTTGACCAGTTCTTCCATCAGGCGATCCCAGCCGAGTTTTTCGATCCGCGCTTTTTCTTCGGGGCTGAAATAGCGCTGCATCGCGTGTTGCAGCCAGTCTTCGGGGATCGCCCATTCGCCGCCGGAAGCGGCCATGATGCCGTGGAAGTATTCGCCGAAGGCGCGGTCGTAGCGGTCGAAGAGCGATTCGTCCTTGACCAGCACACTCCGGGCGAGAAAGTAGAAATCGTCGAGGCTGTAGCGCACCACGCCGGCCTGCAAGGCTTTCAACAGCAGCAGGAATTCCTTGGTCGACACCGGCAGGCGGCGCCTTTTGAGGTGCAGGAAGAAGTCGATCAGCATTGCGGGGCGCTGGCGCGGCGGGTGTTCAGCGTCCCTGCCGGGCCATGAAGACCAGGCGCTCGAACAGATGCACGTCCTGTTCGTTCTTGAGCAGCGCGCCGTGCAGCGGCGGGATTGCGGTTTTCTGGTCCTTCGCGCGCAGCGCCTCGGGCGGGATATCCTCGGCCAGCAGGAGTTTGAGCCAGTCGAGCAATTCGGAGGTCGAGGGTTTTTTCTTCAGCCCCGGCAGATCGCGGATCTGGAAAAAGACTTCCAGCGCCTCGCGCAGGAGTTCGCGCTTCAGGCCCGGTAGGTGCGCCGCGACGATTTGGGTCATCGTTTCGCGGTCGGGAAAGCGGATGTAGTGGAAAAAACAGCGGCGCAGGAAAGCGTCCGGCAGTTCCTTTTCGTTGTTCGAGGTGATGAAGAAAAGCGGCCGGTGCCGGGCGCGGATCGTCTGGCGCGTTTCGTAAACGTAGAACTCCATGCGGTCGAGTTCGCGCAGCAGGTCGTTCGGGAATTCGATGTCCGCCTTGTCGATTTCGTCGATCAGCACCACCGCCGGCTTTTCGCTCTCGAACGCCTGCCACAGCACGCCCTTGACGATGTAGTTGGAAATATCGGCGACTTTCGCCTCGCCCAGTTGCGAATCGCGCAGACGCGATACTGCGTCGTATTCGTAGAGTCCCTGCTGCGCCTTGGTGGTCGATTTGATGTGCCACTGGAACAGCGGCATTCCGAACGCGGCGGCGACTTCTTCGGCGAGCAGGGTTTTGCCCGTGCCCGGTTCGCCCTTGACCAGCAGGGGGCGTTCCAGCGTGGCGGCGGCATTGACCGCGAGGGTGAGATCGCGCGTGACGATGTAGGAGGAAGAGCCTTCGAATTGCATGAGCGGTTCCTGAAAGGGGAAAGGAGATGTTCAGTGTTTTTTCGGCGCGCGGCGGATACGTTTCAGGTATTCCTCGCTGTCGAACGGACGGCTGTGGTGCAGCATCTCCCAGATGAGTCCGGAGAGGCACGTGAGTACGTGGTGTTGCGCCTCGTGCGTTGCGTACTGGCGCAACAGGCCGTGATAAGCGGCGCGGATGCCGGCAGGCTGGTCGATCGAAAGCTGCTCTTCCAGCGTCAGATGCAGCGAGAGATGCAGAAAGGGATTATGCCCGTCTTCGGGATCGCAATCCCACTCCAGCGCCTCTTCCGGCGATTCGAGCAGGGGATGGTATTTCGGGTGGGCAATCAGGATGGGGAGCATCAGGGTTTGCAGTCCTTCAAGCGCTTCCCCGGCGCGGTAGGCCCGCCAGGTTTCGCAGAAAAAGAGGCGTGACTGTTCACGGCTTGGGTCGAACATGAAAATAATCCTGTCGGTGAGGGGAGGGGAGATTAACGGCCGGGTTCGGCGGCAGGCGCTTCTACGCCGTCGAAGACGATGATTTGGTGCCCCACGGAATCGACGACATAAAGGCTGCCGTCCCGGGTCGCGATGCCGATCGGTAAATCGGGCCTGATCGCCCGTCCGGCGGCGTCCCTTGCGGGGTTCTTTCCGGCAACGGTGCTGACGCGGGAAACGGGTTCGCCGGGGACGATCCTGCGGATGCTCCGGTTGCCGCTGTCGGTGACGTAAAGCGTTCCGCCAGCGCCAAGCGCGATGCCGTAGGGCGTGTTGAATCGGGCGTCCTCGCCGTCGCTGTCGCCGCGCGTCGATCCGGCCACGGTGCTGACGACGCCCTTGCGCGAAACGCGGCGGATGCGGTGGTTATGCGTGTCGGCAACGTAGAGGACATCTTCCTTCGCGTCGTAGACGATGCCGATCGGGGTGTCGAATCTCGCTTCGGCGCTGGCGCCGTCCCTGAATTCCGGCGTTGGCGTGCGCTCGCCCGCCAGGGTGCTGAGCTTGCCGTCCGTGCCGATGGCGCGGATGCTGCGGTTCAGGGTATCGGCGACATAGATCGTGCCGTCTGCGGCGGCGGCGACGCCCGTCGGGCCATCGAAGAGCGCCTCGGCGGCGGCCCCGTCCTCCAGTCCAATCGTGCCGGCGCCAGCGACGGTGGAGACCTTGCCGTCCATGGTGATGCGGCGGATGCGGTTGTTGCGCGTATCGGCGACGAGCAGGCTGCCGTCCGGCGCGATCCCCAGCCCGGAAGGCGCGTCGAAGCGCGCCCTGCGGGCTGGGCCGTCGCGGAATCCGGCGGTTCCATCCCCGGCGAAGGTGCTGACCTTGCCGTCGCGGTCGATCCTGCGGATGCGGTGATTGAGCGTGTCGCTGACGTACAGGTTGCCATCGGCAGCGGCCACGATGCCGTAAGGCGACTGGAACTGCGCTGTGCTGCCCGGCCCGTCGCGGTAGCCACGGGTTCCGTCGCCCGCGAGGATGCGCGGGGTGATTGCGGTTTTCGCTTCCTGCGCCGGCAAGGGCGGCACGAAAAGGCAGAGACAAAGCGCCGGCAGCAGAAAACGGATCGAGGCCGGACGGTGTGGGGTGGAAAGCATCATGGATAAGCGTTTTTTGGATGGATGCGATTGTAATGGATTTGAAGTTGCGGCGATGACAGATGGACAACTCGCGTGCTGCAAATCCGGATCATTCAAAATGACAGGCCGTCGAAGTTGACAGAACCGGGATAGCCCTTATAATTGCGCTCCACGCTTGATGCGGGAGTAGCTCAGTTGGTAGAGCGCAACCTTGCCAAGGTTGAGGTCGCGAGTTCGAGACTCGTCTCCCGCTCCAAAAGGATTTTTCCGGGGAAAGCTCAGAGTGGCTTTCCCCTTTCGTTTTTCCAGGTTCTGGCGGGGTGGCAGAGTGGTTATGCAGCGGCCTGCAAAGCCGTGGACGCCGGTTCGATTCCGACCTCCGCCTCCAGGTTGAAAAGGGCGCGATGCTTTGGCATCGCGCCCTTTTTGCATGCAGATGATTTTCTAAATTAGACTAAAGAATTCGCTCTATAACACCACTACAGTAGCGAAACATTATTTCACTAATTTAGAAAATATCGCATCAATCTGCGTTCTTTACCAGAGGGTTTCGCCGAAGACTTCCTCGTATTGGCGGGCGATGTCGGCGCGGGTGGGGGTATGGTTTTGGCAGCCTCGACGGGCGATTTTGATGGCGCCCAGAAGCGAGGCCAGGCGGCCGGTTTTCGACCAGTCCCAAGCGTTCTGGATGCCGACCAGGAGGCCGGCGCGGTAGGCGTCGCCGCAGCCGGTGGGGTCGAGTATTTCGCGGGCGGGAACGCAGGGGATGTCGTGGCGGATTCCGCCAGCAAGCACCCATGAGCCTTCGCCGCCGCGCGTGACGACCAGCGCGCGCACCATTTCCGCCAGGGATTCGAGCGAGTGTCCGGTGCGCTCGGAAAGGAGTTGCGCCTCGTAGTCGTTCAGTACGGCGTAGTCGGCCAGTTGCATGAATTCGAGCAGGTCGGCGGCGGAAAAAAGCGGCATCGCCTGGCCCGGATCGAAGACAAACGGAATCCCGCTGGCATGGCAGTCGCGCGCGTGGCGCAGCATTCCCTCGCGTCCGTCGGGGCCGATGATCGCCAGTTGCGCGCCGCATTCCGGGGTGATTTCGTTTTCGTGCGAGAACTGCATGGCGCCGGGATGGAAGGCGGTGATCTGGTTGCTGTCGAAATCGGTGGTGATGAAGGCCTGCGCGGTCAGCGTGCCGGGGATATGGCGCACATGGCGGCAGTCGATGTCGAGCGTGGCAAGGCGGTCGAGGTAGGCGCCGGCGTCGTCGCCGACGGTGGCCATGACCAGCGGATCGGCGCCGAGCAGTTTCATGTTGTAGGCGATGTTGGCGGCGCAGCCGCCCCATTCGCGGCGCAGTTCGGGGACGAGGAAGGAGACGTTGAGGATGTGTATTTGATGGGGCAGGATGTGATCCTTGAAATGCCCCTGAAATACCATGATGTTGTCGTAGGCAATGGAACCGCAGATGAGGGTTTTCATGGATTTTTCAGCCGAGGAAAGCGGGGAGGGAGGAAGGGATTCAGGGGTAAAGGGCTTCGATCCGGTATCCCACGGGTTCTGCGTCCCTGATTTCGAGGTGCAGTTCCACGGCGATTTCGCCATGTGCGGCGAAGGACGTGGTTTTTTGCAGAGGCAGATATTCCGCAGGCGAGAGGATGCGACGCAATACGGCGTAATTGTAGACGTCGGTCAGCGTGATTTCGAGCGAAGGCCAATCCTGTGCGAATGGCGCCCGGTTGACGAGGGTGGCGCTGAGCAGGATATGTCCCCGATGCGTGGGGTCGCTGGCGAAATCGGAGCTTGCGATATCGAGATATTCGCTGCGGCGGGGCAGCGGAATGGCGCAGTACAGGTAGGGTTGGAGATGGGCGCAGGCAGTTTCCAGCCAGGGACGTGTTGCAGGCAGCGCGAGCGCGAGTTCGCCGCGAAAATAATAGGCGGCCTGACCGGAAAGCAGGAGGGTAAGCACAAACACGACGAAACCGAGCAGGAAGGCCGGCAGGAAGGAGCGCCGCCTTGGCTTTTCTTCGGCATCGGACGCATTGTCTTCCTGTTCCTGGGGAGGGGGCTGCTCCGCCTTTTTGTCCTGATGCAGCGCGTGCAGGACCAGGCGCCGGGCCTGCTCCAGTTCTTCGTCTTCCTTTTCGGATTCCGTGCTGCCTTTCGTTTCAGGAAGAATTTCCGGCGGGGTTTCAGGAAGAATTTTCGAGGGAGTTTCTGGAGGAGTTTCCGGATCTGCTGGGGGGGGCTCTTCTTCGCCGTTTCGCGAGCGGCGCGACTTGCGCAGGGATTCGCGCAGCTTTTCCCAGGAAATTTCTGCTTCTGGTTTCTCTTCGGGCCTTGCGGTTTTTGGAGTTTCCGTGCGAGGGGGCGGCGGCAGCGCCTCAATGATGGTGTCGGCGCCGATGGACAGGGTTTCTTCGTCGTTTGCGGCCGAGAATCTGACGGTGACGGGAGGAACGGCCTGAATCGGCGGCGCCGGCCTGACGGTGGTGGAGCGTTCGTCGACCGTGGCTGTGGCTTCAGGCGTCGTACGGTTTTTTGCTTCTTCCTTGTGGGCGCCGGGTTCAGGTTTCTCCGGTTCGGTCTTCCGTATCAGATGATCATGGGCGTTGAAGACGGCCTGGCACTTTCCGCAACGCACCTGGCCTTTCCGGGCGGCGAGTTGTTCCTCGGTGATGCGGAAAGCGCGGAAACAGAAAGTGCAGCGCGTGTAGAGACGGATTGTAGGCGGGGAAGGAGGAGGCGCGCTCATGGCTTGACTCCCGTCAAACAGACCCATCCTTCGCGTGTGGCAAAAATTTCGAGCGGCAGGAAGGGCGCGTAACAGGCGATGAGTTCTTCGGCCTGCGCCTCGAGAATGCCTGAAAGCGCCAGTTGTCCGCCGGAGCGCAGGCGAGCGCAGAGTGCCGGGGCGAGGAGGCGCAAGGGATTGGAGAGAATGTTGGCGGCAACGAGATCGAATGCGCCGCGCAGGGGACGCGCCGCGTCGGTAAATTGCGCTACGACGCCGTTTGCGACAGCATTGTTTCGGGCGGCGGTGAGCGCCTGCGGGTCGATGTCGGCGCCGCATACCCGTTCCGCTCCGAGCCTGGCCGCCGCCAGCGCGAGAATGCCCGAACCGCAGCCGTAATCGAGAAACGAGAATCCAGGCCGTATCGCTTGTTCCAGCCATTCGAGGCAGAGCCTCGTGGTCGGGTGCGTGCCGGTGCCGAAGGCCATGCCGGGGTCAAGGATGAGGTTGATCGCCTGTGGATCGGGCGGCTCATGCCAGGAGGGGACGATCCAGAGCCGGTCCGAGATGCGGATCGGCTCGAATTGCGCCTGCGTCGTCCGCACCCAGTCCTTTTCGGCGACCGGGACGACGCGGAAGACCGGCGGGGACTCAAGTCCGGAAGCGCGCGCGGCGGCGGCGACGATGCTTGCCGGATCGGTTTCTTCGGGCAGCAGCGCCTCGATGATCGAACGATCCCAGAGCGCGGGGACGAATCCGGCATTGCCGGCATTGTCAGCGTTGGGGCCGGCGATGGGGGAGGGTTCGCCGAATTGCGCCTTTTCCCGTTCGGTGCCGGCGTCGAGATCTTCGATCGTTACCGACAGCGCGCCCTGTTCAAGCAGCGCGTCGGCCAGGGTTTCGGCAACTTCGCCACAGGCTTCAATCCGGATGCCCAGCCACGCCATGGATGCTTCCTCCCGAATCTACTTCTTCACTTCGCCCTTGGCGGCGAGCATTTCTTCCAGATAATGAATATTGGCGCCGCCCTTGATGAAATGGGCGTCCATCAGCAATTCCTGGTGCAGCGCGATATTGGTCTTGATGCCTTCGACCCCCATTTCCGAGAGCGCGATCCTCATGCGGCGGATCGCTTGCTCGCGGGTATCGCCGTAGGCGATGAGCTTGCCGATCATCGAGTCGTAATGCGGCGGCACGGTATAGCCGTCATAAACATGCGTGTCGACGCGGATGCCCGGCCCGCCCGGCAGATGCCAGAAATGGATTTTGCCCGGCGAAGGAATGAAGGTGTAGGGATCCTCGGCATTGATCCGGCATTCGATGGCGTGGCCCCGGAATTCGAGGTCGCGCTGCTTGAATTTCATCCGCTCGCCGGCGGCAATCCGGATTTGCTGCTGCACGATGTCGATCCCGGAAATCATTTCGGTCACGGTATGTTCCACCTGCAAGCGCGTGTTCATTTCGATGAAGTAGAAATTGCCATTCTCGTACAGGAACTCGAAAGTGCCCGCACCGCGATAGCCGATGCGCCGGCAGGCATCCACGCAGCGTTCGCCGATGCGCGCGATATGGCGCTGCGCGATACCGGGCGCAGGCGCTTCTTCGATGACTTTCTGGTGCCGGCGCTGCATCGAACAATCGCGTTCGCCGAGATAGACGGCGTTCCTGTAGTTGTCGGCGAGGATCTGGATTTCGACGTGGCGGGGATTTTCCAGGAATTTTTCCATGTAAACGATGGGATTGCCGAACGCCGCCTGCGCTTCCGAGCGCGTCATGTTGACCGCATTGATGAGCGCGGCTTCGGTGTGTACCACGCGCATTCCCCGTCCGCCGCCGCCGCCTGCCGCCTTGATGATCACGGGATAGCCGATGTCCTTTGCGATGCGCAGGATTTCCCTGGAATCGTCCGGCAACGCGCCTTCGGAGCCGGGAACGCAGGGAACGCCTGCTGCCTTCATTGCATCCTTGGCGGAAACCTTGTCGCCCATCAGGCGAATGGTTTCCGCAGTGGGGCCGATGAAGACGAAGCCGGAGCGCTCGATGCGCTCGGCGAAATCGGCGTTTTCGGAAAGAAATCCGTAACCGGGGTGGATCGCTTCGGCGTCGGTCACTTCGGCGGCGGAAACGATTGCCGGGACATTCAGATAGCTTTGCGCGGATGGGGCAGGGCCGATACAGACCGATTCATCGGCGAGTTTGACGTATTTGGCTTCGCGGTCGGCTTCCGAATGCACGGCGACCGTCTTGATGCCCAGTTCGCGGCAGGCGCGCTGGATGCGAAGCGCGATTTCGCCACGGTTGGCGATGAGGATTTTTTCAAACATGGGATTTAAGGGCCTGCAAGGACGCGGCATCAGCCGATGATGAAAAGCGGTTCGCCAAATTCAACCGGCTGGCCGTTTTCGACCAGGATTTCCTTGATGATGCCGGAGGCATCGGCTTCGATTTCGTTCAGGAGTTTCATCGCCTCGATGATGCACAGCGTTTCTCCTTCCTTGACGGCCTGGCCGACTTCGACGAAAGGATCCGAGCCGGGGCTGGAAGCGCGATAGAAAGTGCCTACCATCGGGGATTTCACGAGATGCCCTTCCGGTTCCTCGTCCGCGATCTCCGTTCCCGCAGCCGGCGCCGGAGCCGAAGCGGGCATCGCCGGAGCGGCGATATAGGTGTGCTGCGGCGGGAGGAAGGCGGCGTTCTTGGCGATACGGATTTTCTCCTCGCCTTCGGTGATTTCCAGTTCCGAAATGCCGGATTCCTGTACCAGGTCGATCAATTTCTTCAGTTTGCGCAGATCCATGGTGATTCCCTGAATGCCTTTCCTGTGATGACCCCCGCGCGCTGGCCGCAGACGAGGTGGATGAAACAGCGGAAGCGATGCCGGAGAATCCCCCGGGCATTGCTTTCCCGTTGCCGGATCAGCCCTTGTTGAGTTTGTTCAGAAGATATTCCAGCGCGAGCAGATAGCCTTCGCTGCCCAATCCGGTGATGACGCCGATGGCCAGGTCGGAAAAAAAGGAATGCTGCCGGAATGGCTCGCGTTTATGGACGTTGGAGAGATGAACTTCGACGAACGGGATCGCCACTCCCGCCAGCGCGTCGCGCAGGGCGATGCTGGTGTGGGACCAGGCTGCCGGGTTGATGATGATGTAACGCACGCCTTCCGCAACGGCGGCGTGGATGCGCTCGATCAGCGCCCCTTCGTGATTGCTCTGGAAGGACGCCAGATCGACATCGGCGGCTTCGGCCCGACGCGCCAGGGCCAGATTGATTTCGGCCAGTGTGACCAGCCCGTAATACTCTGGCTCGCGCAGACCGAGAAGATTCAGATTGGGGCCGTGCAGCACGAGCAAACGGGGCCGTTCCCGGCCTTCCATTCCGCTCGTTTCTGCGGCGCCCTTATCGCGTTCGGCTTGTTTCGGCTGTTTTTTCATGAAATCAAGTTTGCCGCACATCGCAGCAAGTTGTCCAGATATTCCGTAATTTATTTCATTTTTTCGTGTTTTTGGCACTTTTCGCCAGCGCCGCCGGAGGCTCCCGAAAGCAAGCTTTCCAGCGCCGGCAGGCGGATACGCGCCCGCGTGCTTCCATCGTGGCGTTTGAACGCCGTGCGTTCCTCCTTTGCCGGATAAATGGCAAGACGGACTTCCGTACCCTCGCAATCGAGCGTGAATGCCGCTTCGGCGCGCTCGTGGCGCGGCGCGGCGGCGCTGAAGGGAAGTTTTTGGTTGAGGAGGAAAATCTCGACTTCCTTGGCGCTGTCGGCGAACAGTTGCAGGTCGATCCCGGCATGGCGTCCGGCGTTGCCGTCCAGGACCGAACCGGTCAGATAAGGCGAAAAATCCTGCAAGATACGCATCAGTTCCAGTGCTTTTCGACGAAGATCGGTGATTCTGCCCTCCTGTTCGCCTGCCTCGAAAACATCCTGCCAGGCGCTCAGCGCGTGGTCGATCTCGGCGTCTCCCGGCAAGGGGGTCGTTTCCGGCAAGCCCAACTGGCGCAAAGCCTTCCTTTTCGCCTGCGCGTGATCGCATCCGTTCTCGGCGATCAGGCGGGCGGCGGCATGGGCGATCATGGCGCGGCCTTTTTGGCTGCCGCGCCCGTACTGGCGGCTGTCGAAGGAAACCATGGGGAGAATCCGGGCGGAAAAATGGCGGTGAGGCAGCGGGAAGGAAGAGAGGAAAGACGCAGCAAACGATACAATAATCCCCATTTTAATGCTTCGGCGGGGCTCCATGCACATTCATATTCTCGGTATTTGCGGCACTTTCATGGGGGGGCTGGCGCAGTTGGCCCATGCTCTGGGACATCGCGTCAGCGGCTGCGACGCCGGCATCTATCCGCCGATGAGCGATCAGCTCGCGTCTGCGGGCATCGAACTGCACGAAGGCTACGACGCGGCGCAGATCGCCCTCTCGCCGGATCTTTACGTCGTGGGCAACGCGATCAGCCGCGGCAATCCGCTGCTCGAAGAAATCCTCGACCGTGGCTTGCCCTATGTTTCCGGCCCGCATTGGGTCGCCGAGCATGTGCTGCAAGGAAAATGGGTGCTCGCGGTGGCGGGCACGCACGGCAAGACCAGCACGGCCTCGATGCTGGCGTGGATTCTGGAGGAGGCCGGACTTTCGCCGGGTTTCCTGATCGGTGGCGTTCCGCTGGATTTCGGCGTTTCGGCGCGTTTGGGAGGAAAACCTGGATCGAACGGAGCCGAAAATGCCTTCTTCGTCATCGAAGCGGACGAGTACGATACCGCTTTTTGCGATAAACGCTCGAAGTTCGTCCATTACCGCGCGCGGACGGCAATCCTGAACAATCTGGAATTCGATCATGCCGACATTTTCAGCGATCTTGCGGCGATTGAAACGCAATTTCACCATTTTGTCCGCATCTTGCCGCGTACTGGCCTGATTGTCGCGCCGACGGCGACGGAGAGTCTGGAACGGGTATTCGCGCGCGGATGCTGGACGCCGATCGACACTTTCGGCGCGGGCGGCTGGCGCGCGGAAGGCGACGACGCCAGCGGCGCGTTGCGCCTGATCGCGCCGGGGAATGAGGCCGCGCCGGAAATGATCGGCGAAACCCGCTGGTCGCAAACCGGCGAACACAACCGCGCCAACGCGGTTGCCGCCCTGCTCGCCGCGCGTCACGCCGGGGTGCCTCTGGAGCGCGGCCTGGCGGCGCTGGCGCGTTTTTCGGGGGTCAAACGGCGGCTGGAATTGCGCGGCGTGGCGGGCGGAATCTCCGTTTATGACGATTTCGCGCACCACCCAACGGCGCTTGCAAGCACCCTTTCCGGCCTGCGCAAAAAGCTCGGCGAACGGACGCGCATCCTCGCCGTCATCGAGCCGCGTTCAAACACGATGAAACTCGGAACAATGAAGGCGCGTCTGGCCGGGAGTCTGCAAGAGGCGGACCAGGTCTTCTGCTACAGCGCGGGACTGGACTGGGACGCGGCCCAAGCCCTGGCCCCGCTCGGCCCGAAGGCTTGTGCGATTGCGGATTTCCCGCGCTTGGTCGATGCCATTGTCTCCGCCGCCCGCCCCGGCGATCATGTCCTGGTAATGAGCAACGGCGGCTTCGGTGGCATTCACGGCAAACTCCTCGAACGCCTGCGCGGGCAGGGAGAGGCTTTGCAAATACCTTGAATTTTCTAAATTACTTAAATAATATTCCGCTACTGTAGTGATATTGATGACTGAATTCTTTAGTCAAATTTAGAAAATCCGCGTCCTCGGAGAGACTCTCCAAAGAGGCCAAGGAGGATTTGCCCCCCTGCAAATCCTTGCATGAATCGAAGTATGTAGGATGGGTAGAGCGGCAATCGGCCCGCCGCTGCAAATCGCGCCGAAGAAACTTGGGAGCAGGAATTGTCATCTTCCCCTGGATCCTGCGACTCCACTTCGCTGCGCGCAGGATGACGGGTCAGGGGCCACACTCCGTCATCCTGCGCGAAGTCGCAGGATCCAGTGTGCAGGAGGAGTAGTTTCTTGAGAGGGCGAAGCGAAATCCATCATTTCTCCCTCCGGAACACCGATGGGTTTCGCTGGCGCTCACCCCATCCTACGCGTTCCTGGGATGATCCGATTTTTCTCAACCAGGAGGGGTAGCGTAGCAAAACCCATTGCAATTTTGACTTGTGATAAATGATGAGTTTCGCTACGCTCTACCCATCCTACGCGCTATCTTTCATCCATGATCGACTACACCCCCCCGAGCATTGCCGACCTAAAGCGCCTCAAGGAAGAACTCGGCTACACCGGCGAGCAAATGGCCGCGCTGGCCAGCTTGTCCGGCGGTCAGCAATGGCGCAAATACACCGGCGGCGCTGCGCCGCGCTCTGTCGGCTTTCATATGCTTTTCTTCATTGCTGCACGCTTATCCTTGCCGCCAGAGGCGCTACAGCAGGTCGGGGAGAAAATGCTTAGTTTGGGCGCTTGCCTCGACCCATCCCGTTTACATAAGGATGGGTAGATTCGGCAGAGCATAGGTTGGGCTTCGCTGCGTGTATGGACTGGGGACATAGGTAACAGGTGTTCGGGGAGATAGGTAACACTTTTATCATTACGGTATGGTCGTTTTTTTTAGCGAGCGCAGGATGGGTAGCGTAGCGAAACCCATCGTAATTTTTGCTTGTGGTAAATGATGGGTTTCGCTGCGCTCTACCCATCCTACGAGCTACCGCCTGCCTCGGCTACCACCCAAAACACCACACAGCGAACGTTTAAACAGGATTTGAAACCATGCCTCCCGAATCCAACCGCGTCGAATACAAGCGCCAACTTGGCGAGAAGTTCGAGCGCTCCGTGGTCGCGTTCCTGAATTACCCCGGCGGGGGAGAAATCCTCATCGGCGTGGATAACGACGGTTCCGTTGCGGGCATTCCTGACGCCGACGCTGTGCAGCGAGCGTAGGATGGGTAGAGCGCAAGCGAAACCCATCGTAATTTTGGATTGTGGCGAATGATGGGTTTCGCTGCGCTCTACCCATCCTACGTATTTCTGCTGCTCCATGCCGCGCAACCGCGTCCTGATGCGGGTATTCCGCGACGTGGAACTGGTGGAAAGCCTCGGTTCAGGCATGACGCGCATTTTGAGCGCCTATGAGCGTTTTATGCCGGTGGCTGATGATCCTGTAGATGGTGAAGTGGAAACTGGTATGAAAACCGGTATGAAAACCAGACAGAAACCCGGACAGAAAACCGGAATGGACACAGCGGGTCAAGGTCTTTGTAGGGGACACCGCCCTCGGCGTCCCGTAAAGCTGTTGGAATGCCAAACGCCGCGCGGGACGCCGAAGGCGGCGCCCCCTACATCCTTCCGCGATCCTTTGGCGCCGGCGGCGGATGATACGAAGGATGAGTCTGTAAAGACAGCGGAGAGAAATTTCGGATAAAGCTTCGGATTAAAACTTTGAGACATGCCCCCATGAAAATCTTCAGCATCGCCGGCTACTCCGGTTCCGGCAAAACTACCCTGATCGAGCGGCTGATCCCGTGTTTTACCGCCTCCGGCCTTGTCGTCTCTGTGATCAAGCATGCGCATCACAGTTTCGATATCGACCGTCCGGGCAAGGATTCGTATCGGCACCGGGAGGCCGGGGCGAAGGAGGTGATGTTGACCGGCGGGGCGCGGTGGGCGCTGCTGCATGAAAACCGGGGCGAGGCGGAGCCTTCGCTGGATGAATACCTGAGCCGTTTTTCTCCCTGCGATCTGGTGCTGGTCGAAGGCTTCAAGCATGAGGCGGTGCCGAAGCTGGAGGTCTACCGCCCTGCGCAGGGGAAGTCTCCGCTCTGGCCCGACAATCCTCATGTGATCGCGGTGGCGAGCGATATCGAGCAGGCGCTCGTTGCGCCGGAAGCGCGGCATTCCGCCCGCGCCGCGCCGCCGGTCTGGCTCAGGCTCGACGATACCGGGGGCATTGCCGCTTTCATTCTGAAAACTCTTTCCCTTGTCCCCAGAAATCAGGGGCGTTTTTGATATAGATGATTTTGCACGCTTCCCCCTCTCCTGCTCCTTCGGGGCACCCTCCCCCGCGAGGGGGGAGGGGAAAACCTGTCTCTCACCTTGCAATCCTTAGCCCAGATTCAAATCAACAAGGAGCCTCACGATGCTGACTTTTGACGAAGCCCTGGAAAAACTGCTTGCCGCTGTCCGCCCGGTGCAGCATGTGCGCTCCCTGCCCACGCTGGCCGCGCAGGGGCGGGTGCTTGCCGAGGCGCAATATTCGCTGCTTGCGGTGCCGCCGCTGAACAATTCGGCGATGGACGGTTACGCCGTGCGCGCCGGGGATGTCCCGGAAGCGGGGACGGTGTTGCCGGTATCGCAGCGGATTCCCGCCGGATGTTCCGGCGCGGTGCTTGAACCGAAAACGGCGGCGCGGATTTTCACCGGGGCGCCGATTCCGGAAGGGGCCGATGCCGTGGTGATGCAGGAGAGATGCCAGCCGGGCGGAGAGGACGGAAAAAGCGTCGTGATCGGCGTGGTTCCCAAGGCCGGGATGAACATCCGCCGCAGCGGGGAAGATATTGCTCCGGGCGCGTGCATCCTGCCTGCCGGGATGCGTCTGCGGCCGCAGGATACGGCGCTCGCGGCCTCGGTGGGGCTGGCGCATTTGCCCGTTTTCCGCCGCGTGCGCGTGGCCGTGTTTTTCACCGGCGACGAGTTGCGAATGCCGGGCGAAGCCTTGCCGCCCGGCGCGATCTACAATTCCAACCGCTTCATGCTCAATGCGCTCCTCTCCCGGCTCGGCTGCGAGGTGCGCGATCTGGGCCAGGTTCCGGATGATCTTTCCTCAACCCGCGCCGCCTTGCGCGAAGCGGCGCAGGAGAGCGATCTGATCCTCACCTGCGGCGGCGTTTCGGTCGGCGAGGAAGACCATGTGCGTCCGGCGGTGGAAGCGGAAGGGCGGCTGGAACTCTGGAAACTCGCCATCAAGCCGGGCAAGCCCCTGGCTTTCGGCAGCATCGACTGCGACGGAAATTCGACCGCGTTCATCGGACTGCCGGGCAATCCGGTTTCCGCGTTCGTCACTTTCCTGATGCTCGCGCGGCCTTATATCCTGCGGCTTTCCGGCGTGTCCGCCGTATCCCCGCAAAGCGCGATGATGCGCGCCGATTTTGAATGGCCCTCTTCGGATTCGCGGCGCGAATTCCTGCGGGTGCGCAAGAATGCCGAAGGCGGACTCGACCTTTTCCCGCATCAGGGATCGGGCGTCATGACTTCCTGCGTCTGGGCCGACGGACTCGTCGACTGCGCCCCCGGCCAGGCCATTGCGCGCGGCAACTGGGTGCGTTTCCTGCCTTTCCATGAACTGCTGAACTGATCGGCGCCCATCATGATCCGGATTCTTTACTTCGCGTATTTGCGGGAAAAAATCGGTTTCCCGGAAGAGCGCTTCGAGCTTTCCGACATCGCCGACCTTGCCGGCCTGCTCCGCGCCCTGACCGCGCGCGGCGAACCCTGGGCGCAACTGGCGCAGGTCAGGAACCTGCGCTGCGCCGTCAATCAGGAAATGGCCTTTCCCGGCACCCCGCTCAAGGACGGCGACGAGGTCGCCTTTTTCCCGCCGGTGACGGGCGGTTAAGAATCACCCAGAGAGAGGAGAACAGCCATGCCGGTACGGATACAGACGGAAGACTTCGACCCCGGCGCGGAACTCGCCGCCTTTTCCGCCGGGGATACGCGGATCGGCGCAATCGCCAGTTTCATCGGCCTCGTGCGGGACGCGCACGAAGCCGCGCCGGATCAGCGCATCCTCGAAATGACGCTGGAACACTATCCGGGAATGACCGAAAAAGCCTTGCAGGGCATCGTCGAGGAAGCAAAAACGCGCTGGCCGGTGTTCGAGATTCTGGTCATTCACCGCGTCGGCAAGCTCTTCCCGAACGAGCGTATCGTCTTCGTCGCCACCAGCGCCGCGCATCGCGGCGACGCTTTCCATGCCTGCGAGTTCGTCATGGATTACCTCAAGACCCGCGCCCCTTTCTGGAAGCGCGAACGCACTCCCACCGGCGCCCACTGGGTAGACGCCCGCGAATCGGACGATGTATCGGCAGCACGGTGGGGAGGATGATTTTCTAAATTACTGTAATAATTCTTTAATAATAATCACTACTGTAGCGGAACATTATTTAAGTAAATTTAGAAAATTTAAAGGGTTCCGAGTCGCTCTTCCACATCGCGGCTACGACGAAACCGGCGGGTGTTTCCGCAGGAAGGCTTCCGTGTTCTCTGCGTTCATTGGCGCGGCAGCCTTGTAGCACTGGGTCAGTTGGCAGTCCAGGGTTGCAGAAAAATCCCACTGCGTTTTGTTTTCCACGCCTTCGATGATCAGGCGCAGGGTGTGGGCGTGGGCAATGGTGGCGATGGTTTCGATCGTGGCGTGCATGTGGGGATCGTCCGTGTGCCGGGTTTCGTTCAGGTCGATCCTGATGGCATCGACGGCGTATTCGAGGAAATTCCGCAAGGGAGCTTCTTCGGTGTTCTTCCGGTCGACCAGGATTTCGATGCCCATCGCGCGTAATTCCTGCAACGCATGGGCGGCCTGTTCGGAGTTGTCGAGGGATGCGTATCCCTCGATCTCCAGGGCCAGCCGCCAGGGCGGCAATTCGTGTTCGTCCAGTATGGCGCGGACCGTATCGACGAAACCGGGCTGTTCCAGAAATTGACGGGGGATGCCGAGCAAGGCGCGTCCGGCGAAGAGTTCTGCGTCCAGCCAGGTTCTCACTTGCGTGCAGGTCATGCCGCAGATTCGTTCCTTGATGGCCCTGGAGATGGTGGAGGGCGTGAGGGTCTCCATGAAATCGGCGGGTTGCAGGACGCCGCGTTGCGGGTGTTGCCAGCGCGTCAGCGCTTCCAGATAGAGCACGTCGTTCCGTGTGGCGTGGAAAAGCGGCTGGAAGAAGGGCATGAACTGGTTTTCCGCGAGGGCGACGCTGATTTCGTGCGTCAGACGGCTGGTGACCTGCAATTTTTTCTGCAGGCCAGCCTCGAAAAACTGGAAGCGGCGGCCGCCCTTGGTCTTGGCGAGGTACATCGCAATGTCGGCCTCGCGGATGAGTTCATCGGGAATGCCCGAGGTTTTGTTCCTGAAGACGGTGATGCCGATGCTGGTGTTGATCGGAATCTCGTGGCCTTCGACATGGAGGGGGGTCGAGAGTTTTTCCAGAATCCGCTGCGCCAGTGCGGCCGCGCGTTCCGGCGCGCTGACTTCCGACATGATGACGGCGAATTCGTCGCCGCCCAGACGGGCTGCCGAATCCGACTCGCGGATACATCCCTGCAAGGTTTTCGCCATGTGGACGAGCAGGGTATCGCCGACATGGTGGCCCAGGGTGTCGTTGACCTGCTTGAATTTGTCGAGATCGAAGAAGAGCAGGGCGCCGAATTTCCCGGAACGGGCGCAGAAACTGATGGTCTTTTGCAATTGCTTGTTGAAGAGAAGGCGGTTGTCCAGCCCCGTCAGGGCATCGTGCCCGGCCAGGTATTGCGCCTTTTCTTCCGAGATGCGCCGTATCAGCACTTCGGAGGAAAGCAGCTCATTGGCTTCGGAAAGTTCGCGGGTTCTCTCGGTGATGCGGTGTTCCAGGTGCGTCTGGATATCCCGCAATTCCGTTTCCGTGCGGGTGCGCACATCGATTTCCTCTTCCAGCCTGGCAATGTTCTGGTTGATCGTGTCGGCCATCGTGTTGAAGGAAGTCGCCAGCGTGCTGATCTCGTCTTCATGGTCGAAGCTGAAGCGAAAGCTTTTTTCGCCCTGGCGGAAGCGGTTGTAGCCTTCGTTCAGCCACAGGATCTTCCGGGAGAGGAAGGAGGCCATCCAGATGGCGATGATGATCACGAGAACGATCAACACGAAAGTGGAGAAGGTCAGCGAGAAGGCCGTTGCGGTCATGTCCTCCCCCAGCCGGTTGCGCGCATTGTCGCCTTCCATGGCCACGTTTTGGTGGGTGGCCTCGATGATTTTGTCGATCCGTTCCTTCGATTCGTTGGCGGCGCGATGGAAATTGTCGACATTGGCCCCGATGGTGACGATGCCGAATCCGATGCGGTTACCGGTGCGTTCGGGACTGTAGCGGCCCGTGTAATAGGGGATCGCCGCCGTGGTCGTGAGCTTCCAGAGGCCGCTCCAGAGAATGAGGAAGGAACCGGAACCGCCATGACGGGCAAGGTTGTACCAGCCCGTACACTGGGGCGCGAAATTGAGCCAGCGGCAATCGAGAGCGACGCGCCCTTCCTTGGTCAGGGGCTGCGCCGGTTTCCGGCTTTGGAGCTGATCCACGAAAGTCGGCGCGGTCTTTCGGTACTCCGCCCAGGATTGGCCGCTTTTTTTCCATTCGTCATAGACCTTGTCTTCCAGCCAGGGGACTTCCGGTTCGCCGCCCGGAGCGTATCCGACGATGGAATGGTGGCGCGGATGCACGATGCTCTTGCCCTGGTAGTCCCAGATGAAGGCGTAATTTCCATCGTGGGCATCGTTGATGTCCCGGTAGCGTTCCTCGGTCGGGACGATCGTGTCGGTGAAATTCATCAGGTGATCGTGATCCAGGGCGAAACTCACCCAGCCGATGATTTCCTGGTTCCGGAGCACCGGCGTCGCCCAGCGGACGATGCCCTGGAAGCGTTTTCCAACCGGATTTTCCTTGCCGGCGTAGGCGTATTTTTCCGGCTCGAAGGGAATGCCGATCTTTTTGGCGGCAGCGGGGGTGAACTTGCCGATGATGGGGGTGCCGACATAGGCGCCGATCACTTCCGAAACATAGATTTCGCCGGGTTTCAGGCGTTTCAGGTCGGAGAAGTAGTTTTCGGCCCCGGCATAGGTGTTTTCACGCCTGGAAATATCCTGCAATTTCGGGTTGATCCGGCCGGAGGTGGTGACCTTCATCTGCTCCTTGCCGTCCAGGCCGATGAAGCTCATTTCGAGGTAGAGCGGGCGGGATTCCTGATGGAAAAAAACCGGATGCCGGTAATGAAAATTCGTGGCGTTGTCCTTGCTGCCCGGTTCGGCGGAAGATGGCGTTTCCACGGGCGGAGCTTCCGGTTCCCAGTCCGTCTGCTCCTTGTTCAGACGCCATGCGCCATGCCTGACCACATCCCTGCGTTTTGTCTCGACGAAATTCCGGTAGGAAGCGGCATCGGTCGGGAGCGTGGCGGCATAGCGGATATCGACATCGCGGCTGTACAGAAAATCCGCCACCTGGCGCGCGGTGTCCGTGGTTTGCCGCTCGATTTCCTCGCGGGCGCGGGCATCCAGGGCCTCGACCGCATCCTGGATGGCAGTGCTGCCGACGCTGTTGATGGCCGCATCCTCGGTGCCGACGAGACGATCCAGATTGTCGCCGAGGTGTTCCGCCGCTTCCTGGGTGCGATTCCAGGCAATGCCGACCAGGAGCACCAGGGGTACGACCTTGATGATGATGAAAAGCAGGATGAGCCGGGTTTTGACCGAAAACCTGAGCCAGATTTTTGTGCCGGGCAGTTTCATGGTGTGACGAATCTCGTTTGGCGATGCCTTGTCCCTTGTGAGCTGCTTCCCCCGTGGTGTGAGCAGCAACGGAATATTATTTCACTGATCCGGGAAATTGATACGACATCACGGGCGTTTTTTATTCATGGTATTACAGATATTTCACGTTGTCATTCCGTAAACGCAAACAGCAGCCGGATTCCCAAGGCGGCCATGATACTGCCGGCGAGGCGGTCGATGGCTTTTTTATGGCGCAAATAGGCTGCGCGCGGGGCTGGCGTGGAGAGGAGGCAGGCGACGAGCGAATACCAGACGATGTCGATGAGGAAGACGAGCAGCGGTAACAGAAGAAGCAATTCCGGCTGAAGCTCGCGCGGCAGGAAGGCGGCGAAGATGCTGCCCATGACGATCGAGGTTTTCGGGTTGCTCAATTGCGTTGCCAGCGCGAAGAGGAAGGCGCGGGTGATCGAGCGGCGCGGAGTATCCGCTGGCCTGCCGAAGGCCGGGAGCGGCAGCGGGTCGCGAGCGTGTTTCCAGAGCCGCCAGGCCAGGACGAGCAGATAACAGCCGCCCGCTATCCTGATCGAGGTGTAGGCCCAGGGCGCTGCCGCGAGCAAGGCGTGCAGGCCCAGAAGCGCGGCCAGCGCAAACAGGAAGCTGCCGGCGCCCATCCCGAAGGCGCTGGCGATCCCTTCGTGCCGGGAGGAAGCCATTGCGGTGCGGGCCACCAGGATGAAGCTCGGGCCGGGGCTGACCGCGCCGGCCACAAGGGCGCCGGCAATGCCGGCCAGGGAAATCGTCAGGCTCATGATGTGCGGGGAGGGGAGGGGGCAAGGGCGTGGATGGATTCAGGAACGGCAGGTTAACACAAGCGGCTGCCTGCGGGTTTGGGCATCTGGATGCGCCTGGTTTATCCGGGCGGTATCCGGTGTTCCATCCCTTTCGTCAAAAAATGCCGACGGGGTACAAGAGGCTTTCCAGCGCATGATTTTTTCAACACAACCAGCTATGATGAACTTGGGCGCGTCATGTTTCGCATGGTGCTTCCTTGAACACCTGTCGAGCACAATCCCTGCCATTCATGGCGGGGTCAGCGAGACATGGCGCAGCAGGCGCCGAAGGCGCCCCGCATTGTGTCGAGGAATCCCCAACCTTCAGGTTGGGGTGACTCAAATCCGGACAGGAATCCACAACCCCGCGCCTGTCGATTGTTTGCAACAACGATTTGAATCATTAGGATGCTCTGAACAAGTCACCGCGCCGCGTGCATCTGCGGAATTGGGCGGTCTGCGGCGTTGCAAATCCTCGCGATACCTTCAGGTATCGCTGCGGTTTGCGCCTTGCATCTCATCCCAATCCGCAGCGCACGCTTTCCGCTCGACTTATTCAGAGCATCCTTAGAGAATTTCCGCCTCTCCACAAGCTCTCTCCTTGTCGGCTGTGCCGGCATCCCCCTCGGAGAGGGAGGGGATGCGTCGTTCCATTTGAATCGAAACCGATCCAAGGAAAGGATCGCCATGTTTTCCATTTCGCAATCCCGCGCGCTTTCGCGCACAGCCCGCGCCTGTTCGTTTGCGCTTTGCCTTGGGCTCTTGTCGGCCTTGTCCCTTCCGCTTCATGCCGATGATCTCCATATCTCCGGCGGCGGCGGCGGTGGCGGTGGAGGGGGCGGCACTTGCGGAGGAAGCCTGGCTCTCGCCGAAGGAAATGGCGGCGGGGGTGGGGGCGGCGGCGGCATTGGAAGCGGCAACGATCCCCTGTATGCCGACTATCTGGGCGGTGGCGGCGGCGGCGGGAGCGGCAGCGGAATAAACACCGGAAACAGCGTCGGCGGAAATGGCGGCTACGGCAGCTCAAGCTTTGGGAATCTCCGTGTTGGAGGTAATCGTGGCGGGGTCGGGACCGGACGCACCAATGGCGAGGATGGCGGCGCCGATGGCGACGAAGGCGGCAAGGGCGGCCAGGCCGGCAGCGCTGGCCGGTTGGGCGGTAATGGCGGACAGGGCAGTATGGTTGTTTACAGTATTTGGTCCCCCGGCATGGGCGGCGCTGGCGGCAATGGCAGCAATGGCCCCGGATCCGGGAATTCCTCTGTATCGGGCAGTAATGGCGGCGGCGGCGGTGGCGGCGGGGGCGGCGGCTGCAGCGCGCCCACGATAGACCCGACCAGCGAGAAGGGCGGCAACGGCGGAGACGGTGCTCCGAATGATGACATTTTGTTGCTGGATCCCACTCTTGATTCCCTGATCATCAGCGGCGGCGGCGGTGGTGATGGAGGCACCGCCGGAAGCACCAACGGGGGCGGTGGAGGAGGCGGAGGAAGCATCACGGTCGACGCTCAGTTAGGGATAACTGCGACCACGCTCACGGTTTCTGGCGGCGATGGCGGTCGCGGCAATGTGTCTCCCGTCGCAAAGGAATCTCATGCCCTGCAGGGCGTGGGCGGCGCAGGCGGCACGGGCGGCTGCAATACCACTGGCCCTGCGGCGCCTTGCTACGGTTACGGTGGCGGCGGCGGTTACGCGGCGCTGATCGCGAGGGACTGGCTGGGAATGCCCGAGCTTACGATAGCAACGGCGACAGGCAGCCTGACGGTACAGAGCGGCGCGATGACAAGAGTGTCCAATAGCTATGGGGGTGGTCATGGGGGCAGTGTGAGCTTCGATGTCGATTCCCTGGAGGCGCCGCCAATCATCAATGTGACAAAACAGGATGGGGCGCTTTCCTTCAAGCTCAAGCGGATGGATGTCCGGACACCTGCGACCCGCATGCTGCTCACCGCTACAGCATCAAGCGATGTGCAAATCAACGGAATGAATTTCTACCTGCCCGAGCCCCTGAAGGCGGGCAGCACGATGCTTTCCATCCTCAGGGGCTCGGGCGCGGCTGCATTCGACGCCTCTTCGCTCCAGATCGAGGTCGGCGTCCTCGGTTTCGGTTCGTCGCTGAAAATCGGGGACGAGATCGTACTCATCGACGGCGTGACGGGTGCGCGGGCAGGTAGCACCTCCGTGGGCGCCGGGATGGAAGTGCCTTCGCAATACATCTTCGATATTTCGCAGCGGGGAAGCCAAATCATCGCCACCGTGACGAGAGTTCCGCCCGTGCTGACGGAGAAGGTGATCAACCCCGGAGAGGATGAGGTGGATTTCAGCGTCGTCAGCAGTCTCGGCGGAACCGGTTATTGGAAGGTATTGCCGTGGACGTTCAATTGTCCTGACGCGGCCGCTCTCGTCTCCGGTTCGCCGCCCAGCGAAATCATGTACGCCGGACAGACCCTTGAAGAGAACTGGAGTGGTCCCCCGATTGATCCCGGGACTCTCGACCATCCCTTCTACACGCTTTGTTTCGTCGTCGATGCCGGCCCCCCGGGAAATCCCAATTACAGCGCCGTCTGGCAAGGGTGGTTTGCCGTTTCGGACCCCAGCGGGCCGATTCTCCTCGACCTCGAAATCGACGCAGATTCCATTACGAGCAAGAGCGCCGCATTCAAGGCGACCAGCGATACCAACGGCGTTGGCTATTGGTTTGTTTTCAATGAAAACGAACTGCCGCCGGCCGCCCTTCCCGACATCGCCACCTTTAAATCGCTGGCCAAGGGCCCGGGCAACATGCTGCGTTTTACTCCTTTCTCCGGACTGCTCGACGGCCTCAATCCGGATACGGGATATGTGCTTTATTTTGCTGAAGAAGGCAGCGACGGCACAAACAGCGCGATACGCTCGGTTTCGTTCAGGACGCCTCCTCCTCCTCCTCCTCCGCCCGTGCCGCCTGCGCCCCTGAATCCGGCGCCGATTCCGGTTCCTGCGCCGCCTCCGCCCTTTAGCGATGGAGAAACCCTGATTCCGGGGAATTCCTACTCCGCGCCATTCGGACAAAGTTTGCGCTTCTGTCTCGGCATGGCCGCCGTCGGCGCATCGGTCAATCTGCAAATCGACAATGTGCCCTATTCGCTCACCCCGCGTGTCGAAAATACCTGCTTTGAAATCTTCGCCACCGGGCGCGGCAGCGAGCGCGGATTGATCCTCATCGGCGGCAGCGGCGATGTGTCGACCCCGATACCCGGCAAGCCGCTCCTGCTGGCGCGCAATACCGACCTGGTGTTGAATGAATCGTTCAGCGGCGGCAGTACGAGCGCCAGCATCCGCGCCTCACTCGATCCTGTTTGCACCAGCACCCGCGTGACGATTCTCTCCGGCAAGGTTTCCGCTCCGGAATGGATCATTAGCCCGCCGCCAGCGACAGGCTGCCCCGCCGATGCACTGACGCCGGAACGGAGTCGCTACATGGTCGCCGACGGGCAACTGCTGTGCCATCCGTCCGCGCTGAGCCTGCGCGGCACCTACGCCAGGCTGACGGTGCAACACACCCAGACACTGAGCCTCGGCGCGCAGTACTACACCGCCGCCGGTTATGCGCCTGCCGGCTGGTTCCAGAACAACGCGGAGGGCTGGAGCCCGCTTGCCGATCCTTTCCTGCCGCTGGCGATCGCGACGGGGGCAGGCCCGATGACGCTGACGCTGGTCGATGCGCTGGATATTCGCGGCATCCCCGGCACCGAGTTGTACATCGGCCTTGGCGGCACTGCGGATGAGATGATGATGAACCGGCGGTATTGCGGGGTATTCCGGGCCGCGCCCTGAAGCACCCCGCCAGCTTCACCGCCACCCCTCCACGGGGGAATTGGACAGAGCGGCGCTTTCTCTGGAAAGCGCCGTTTTTTCCGGGAAATTTTCTAAATTTGTTTAAATAATTCTTGATTAAAACTAATTACTGTAGCGAAACATTATTTAACCAAATTTAGAAAATTCGATGAAAAAAACCCCTGTGCGAGCACAGGGGTTTTGGGGTTCGGAAATCAGCCGAAATTTCTTGCGACGAATTCCCAGTTCACCAGTTTTTCAAGGAAGGTCTCGATGAATTTCGGGCGCTGGTTGCGGTAGTCGATGTAGTAGGCGTGTTCCCACACGTCGATGCAAAGGAGCGGGGTGTCTCCTGTTGTCAGCGGGGTGCCGGCGGCGCCCATGTTGAGGATGTCGAGCGATCCATCCGGCTTCTTGACGAGCCAGGTCCAGCCGGAGCCGAAATTGCCGGCCGCCGAGCCTTGAAACGCCTTTTTGAATTCGTCGAAGGTTCCCCATTTTTTGGCAATCGCCTGCGCCAGCGCGCCGTCCGGCGTGCCGCCGCCAGCCGGTTTCATGCAGTTCCAGAAAAAGCTGTGGTTCCAGATTTGCGCAGCGTTGTTGTAGATGCCGCCCGCCGGGGCTTTCTTGACGATCGCTTCGAGCGCGAGATTTTCAAACTCTGTGCCCGGAATCATCTTGTTGAGGTTATCCACATAGGCCTGGTGGTGCTTGCCATGGTGGTAGTCAAAGGTTTCCGCAGAAAGGTGCGGAACCAGGGCGTCCTTGGCGTAGGGAAGCGGGGGGAGTTTATGTTCCATGTGGGGTTTCCTTTCGTGAGTTGGGCTGAAATGAGTCCGCAGCATCGCGGTGGGCTATTTTCGGGTTTCTACCATTGTCAGCGGTTCGTCGGGAGTCGCGGCGGGAGCTGTCCGGCGGCGGCGCGGCGGCGGGGGTGCTTCTTCCTGCGGCGGCGCGGCGCGCGTGGCGCGGTTCCGGTCGGTTTCGATCATGACCAGTCCGCTTTCTTCGAGTGTCTTGCCGATGTCGATCGGTTTGGCCGTGGCCGGAGTGGCAGCGGGAAGAGGGGCGGAGGGGGGAGATGCCATTTTGTCTGTTGCGGAGGATGCCGGTCGGGTATCTTCCGCACGAGCCGCAGACGGTGCCGGGCGTGCAGAGAGAGAGACGGTTTCCACGGAGTTTGTGGAATTTGCCGCGTCCCTTTCATTGACGACCGCTGGCGAGGGGGAAGCCGGAAAAGAGGCTGGAAGGGGAAGTTGCCGCGCTTCTTCGCGGGTCTCGCCGCCAGCACGGCCCCGATTGCTGCCGCGCCGTCCGCGACGGCGTCCGCTGCTGTTGGTTTCCTGGTTTGCCGTTTCCCGTGCCGTGCCGTTGGGTGCGGGAATTTCAGGCGAAGGCGGGGTCACGATATGTTCGACGATCGTTTGCGCTTCGGAAGAAGTTTCGCGCGGGGCGGCTTCGCGACGCTCGCCGCGCTGGCGGCGTTGCTGCTGCTCGCGCGGAACCGATGTTCCGGTGGAAGGCGAAGGGGAAGAAGAAGCGGGGGCATTGGCGCGGGTGTCCCGCGTTTGCCGGGGCTGCTGTTTGGATTGGCCGGGTTGCTGCGCGGGTTGCCCGGTGCGAGGGGCGTTTTCCTCGTTGCGGCGGTTCCGGTTGCGTCCGCCATCGCGCGAGGAACGTTGCTTTCCGTTGCGCGCTTTTGCTGCGGCGGGAGGCGCGGCAGCTTCGCGGGGTTCTTCCTTTTTCCGCAGCAGCCAGGAGAAGATGCGCTTGACGATCCCCTGATAAGTGCCTGTCCCGGAGTCGGCGGCAGGTTTTGCGGACGCCGCCGGCGCCGGCCGTTCCGGTGTGAGCTGGCGAATCGCTGCTTCCCGGCGCGGCGCGCGCGCTTCGCTGCTGGTGATCTGGGAAGCGGCCTCGTCGGCCGGGATTTCCATCATCTCGTAGGAAGGTTGCTGCTGCGTTTCCGCTTGGTTCAGATCGTTGTGGGAGAGCCGCAGCACGGTATGTTGCGGGGTCTCGAAGTGAATGTTGGGAATGAGGACGATGTCGATCTTGTGCCGGTGCTCGATGGTGGCGATATCGGGGCGCTTTTCATTGAGCAGGAAGGTGGCGACATCGACCGGCATCTGTACATGCACGGCGCCGGTGTTGTCCTTCATCGCCTCTTCTTCGAGGATGCGCAGGATATGCAGCGCCGCCGATTCGGTGGAGCGGATGTGGCCGGTGCCGGTGCAGCGCGGGCAGGGAATGTAGCTGGTTTCCGCGAGCGCCGGACGCAGCCGTTGACGCGAGAGTTCCATCAGGCCGAAATGGCTGATCTTGCCCATTTGCACGCGGGCGCGGTCGTAGCGGATGGCTTCGCGCAGGCGGCCTTCGACTTCGCGCTGGCTGCGCGAACTTTCCATGTCGATGAAGTCGATGACGATCAGACCGCCCAGGTCACGCAGCCGCAACTGGCGCGCGATTTCGTCGGCGGCTTCGAGGTTGGTTTTCAGCGCGGTTTCCTCGATGTCTGCGCCGCGCGTGGAACGGCCCGAGTTGACGTCGCAGGCGACCAGCGCCTCGGTATGGTCGATGACCACCGCGCCGCCGGAGGGCAGGTTGACCTGCCGCGAATACGCCGATTCGATCTGGTGCTCGATCTGGAAGCGGGAGAAGAGCGGCACATCGTCGCGGTAACGCTTGACGTGATTCACGTTGGCCGGCATGACGACGCTCATGAATGCGCGCGCCTGATCGTAGATGTAGTCGGTGTCGATCAGGATTTCGCCGATGTCGGGCTGGAAGTAGTCGCGGATGGCGCGGATGACGAGCGAGGATTCCTCGTAGATCAGGAAGGGCGCGGGGTTGGAGCGTTCGAGCTTGACGCCGGCAGGCGCATCCTTCGGGTTCTTGACGGAATAGCGCTTCTTCTCGCCGCTGGTGTCGCTCTGCTGGTAGTAGAAAGCCGGTATTGCGGCGTCATTGATCGCGTTCCACATCTGGATCAGATAGTTCAGATCCCATTGCAGTTCCTCGGCGCCCCGTCCAATGGCAGCGGTGCGGGCGATCAGGCTCATGCCGTTGGGCACCTGGAGTTGATCCATTGCGTCGCGCAGTTCGTTGCGCTCTTCACCCTCGATGCGCCGGGAGACGCCGCCGCCGCGCGGGTTGTTCGGCATCAGCACGAGGTAGCGGCCCGCCAGGCTGATGAACGAGGTGAGCGCAGCGCCCTTGTTGCCGCGCTCGTCCTTTTCGACCTGGACGATGATTTCCTGGCCTTCCTTGATCACATCCTGGATGCGCACCTTGCCGGGATCGGCCGGGGTCTGGAAGTAGGTTCGGGAGATTTCCTTGAACGGCAAAAAGCCGTGGCGTTCCTCGCCGTAATTGACGAAGGCCGCTTCGAGACTCGGCTCGATGCGGGTGACAACGCCTTTGTAGATGTTGCTTTTTCTTTGTTCCTTGGTGGCCGATTCGATATCGAGATCAATCAGTTTTTGACCATCGACGATGGCGACACGGAGTTCCTCGGCCTGTGTCGCGTTGAACAGCATACGTTTCATTTTGCTTTCGAGCTCCCGCGCGTGCATGCGCGGAGCTTTCCGCAAGCAGTCAGCGAGTTGGCTTCAGGTGTGAATGACGGACATGAAGGTCATGGCGTTCGATGAATCCACGAAAAAGAGTTGTCGCTGTTTTCGGTTCCGGCATCCAGTATTCCTGGCGGCGGCCCCGGAAAAATCTGCCCGGAAAAACTCCGGCGGTGCTTGGTGCGCGTAATTCAAGTAGTATCGCTACTTTTGGTGAGCGTACTTAACCAGGCAAGCATCGGACCTTTTTTCACGGCAACCCGAATGGTGGGTTTCGGTTCGTTTGCCGTGAAAGGCCGTAACAATCGGGATCGGTCGGGAAAAGGCCGCTGAACGGAAAAAAATTGTTCCGGCGGCGCTTGAATCCGGATGTTCCAGATAAAAGCCGATGAGCGCCGGAGCCTGCCGTGGGGTGAATGAAACGGAGCGTTCACATTTTCCTTTCACGCCCGACGGTCTTATGGGCCGGCATCTCTCGCGGGTCGGGATGCAAACCGTGGGCCAGTATATCTTGAAACCATCTTCTGCGAACAATAATTCCGTAACGAAACACACCGTATCCGCCGAAAATGCCGGGCAGCGGATCGACAATTACCTCTTGCGCCTGTTGAAAGGGGTGCCGAAGAGTCATGTCTATCGCATCCTGCGCAGCGGCGAAGTGCGGATCAACCGCCGCCGTTGCGATCCTTCGAGCCGCGTCGAGGCGGGCGACGAAATCCGGCTGCCGCCGTTGCGGCTGGCCGAACGCGCAAGCCCGGAACCGGAAACCGTGGCGCTGGCGCTGGCGGTGCCCTTGCCGGTGCTCTACGAAGACGAAGCCCTGATCGCGCTCGACAAACCCGCCGGCATTGCCGTGCACGGCGGTTCCGGCCTTTCCTTCGGCCTGATCGAAGCCTTGCGCCGGCAGCGCCCGGAAACGCGTTTTCTCGAACTCGCGCACCGGCTCGACCGCGAAACTTCCGGGATCCTGCTGGTGGGCAAGAAGCGCTCGGCCTTGAACCGGTTGCACGAAAGCTTCCGTCACGGCGGGCAGGGCACGATGAAGCTGGACAAGCGTTATCTCGTGCTGGTGCGCGGACGCTGGATGGAAGCCTTGCGCCACGCCCGTTTTCCCCTGTTCAAGACCCAGATGGAAAATGATGGGGAAAGCGAGCGGCGCGTCCTCGTTTCGGAAGAAGGAAAATACGCGCACACCGTTTTCCGCCTGCGCGCCCGCTGGCAGCGTTTCAGTCTCCTCGAAGCGCAACTGAAAACGGGGCGCACGCACCAGATCCGCGTGCATCTGGCACATTTGGGCTACCCTGTCGCCGGTGATGCGAAATATGGCGATTTCGCGCTGAACAAGGCGCTGCGCGGGGAAGGGCTGAAACGGATGTTTCTCCACGCGGCGCGGCTTTCGCTGCCGTATCCGGGGGAACGGAAAGAGGCGGAAGGGAAGGCGGCAACTCCGCTCATCCTCGAAGCGCCATTGCCGCCGGAACTGGAAGCATTTCTCGCACATCTGACAGAGACGGAAGAACAGGATTATGGGAAAGAATTTTGATTTGCTGGTCTTCGACTGGGACGGCACCATCTTCGATTCGGCGGCGGCGATCGTCGCCGCAGTCCAGGCCGCGTGCCGCGACCTCGGCCTGCCCGAGGTTCCCACGGAACAGGCGCGGCATGTAATCGGCATGGGACTGGACGACGCCATGCGTTACGTGGCCCCTGGATTGCCCTCCGAGCGATACCGGGAAATGGCGGCACGGTACCGGCACCATTATCTTGCCTCGGATCACCAGCTCGAACTCTTTGCCGGGATCGAAGCAATGATCGTGGAACTGGCTTCGGCGGGCTTCCCGCTTGCGGTGGCGACGGGAAAAAGCCGGATCGGACTGGAGCGCGCCTTTGCCATCAGCGGCCTGAAACCGTACTTTCGCGCCTCGCGCTGCGCCGACGAATGTTTCTCGAAGCCGCATCCGCAAATGCTGGAATCCCTGATGGAAGAATTCGACGTGCCGTCTTCGCGCACGCTGATGATCGGCGACACGACGCACGACTTGCAGATGGCGAAAAACGCCAATGTCGCCAGCGTCGGCGTCAGCTACGGCGCCCACCCCCGCGCCTCCCTGGACGCGCTGATGCCTCTGGAATGCTTCGACAGCGTTGCCGATCTGCACGGCTGGTTGCTGGCGAATGCCTGAAGCAGACTCGACTATTTTCTAAATTTACTTAAATAATAGTCAGCTACAGTAGTGATTATAATCAAAGAATTATTACAGTAATTTAGAAAATCAATACCCGAAAAAACGCAACGCACATAGGTTGGGGTGAGCTTGCGAACCCCAACATTACAGCCTTGTTTTCGTCTCCCAAACGTTGGGGTTCGCTTCGCTCACCGCCAACCTATGAACCTCATCCTGCGGCGCGAAGCGCCGTTTTGTTGGGGTGAGGCCGCAATTACGGAGCCACTTGCGCCCCCCACCCTGCATGCCGGATGTATTCCCGGGTTCGCATCCCGAAAACTTCTACTGTTCCGGCAAACTGACAAATCCCACTTTGCTCAAACCCGCGCGGGAGGCGTCGGCCAAGGTTTCGGCGACGAAACGGTAGGCGGCGCTTTTGTCGGCGCGCAGGTGGATTTCCGGCTGGGGATTTTGTCTTGCGGCTTGCGCGAAACGCTGCTGCGCTTCCGGACGATCGACCGGAACGCCGTCCCAGAAGAGCGCGCCGGTGGCGTCGATGGCGAAATCGACCTTGTTCGGATTCTGATCGGGGTGGGCTTCGGCGCGCGGCAGTTCGAGCTTGACCGCGTGGGTCAGGAGAGGAGCGGTGACGATAAAGATCACGAGCAGCACCAGCATCACGTCGATGAGTGGAACCATGTTGATTTCCGCCATCGGCGTCGTGCCGGGTTTGTTGTCGAAGCTTCCGAAAGCCATGCCTTGTTCCTCCTTTACGCCGCCCGCTCCGAGACGCGCGGCGGCGTTACGGATTTTTCCGGCGCGGCGGATTCGGGGTGTTGTTCCGGCGGGGCGATCAGATGGCCGAGCGAGAGGAAGGTGAAGAGTTCGTGCGCGAAGGCGTCGATCCTGGCCAGCAGCACGCGGTTGCTGCGGGTCAGCCAGTTGTAGCCGATCACTGCGGGGATGGCGACGGCCAGGCCGACCGCTGTCATGATCAGCGCCTCACCGACGGGACCGGCGACCTTGTCGAGCGTTCCCGAGCCGCTCATCCCGATCGCCACGAGGGCGTGATAGACGCCCCAGACCGTACCGAAGAGGCCGACGAAGGGCGCTGTCGATCCGATCGTCGCCAGCGCGGTCAATCCGTTTTCCAGCCGCGTGGTTTCCTCGTCGATGACCTTGCGCATGGTACGGGACAGAAACTCCTGCCGGGTTCCTGCTTCTTCGAGCCGGGCGGTGCCGAATCGGGTGTGGTGTTTCAGCGCGTGCAGGGCTTGCGCGGCCAGGTGCGAGAAAGGGCAGCGCGCGCCGCGCGCTGCCAGTTCCGCAGCGACCGCATCGAGTGAAGGAGCATTCCAGAAGAAGCCCAGGAAGGTCTTGCTGCGTTGCTTGCGTATCAGCGAGGCGATGCCCTTCTGGAGGATCAGCGTCCAGGAAATTACCGACATCAGGAGGAGGATGAGCAACAGGATTTTGGCAAGGGTGTCGCTTTGGGCGATGAAGTGGCCAAAGCCGAGCGTTGTCGTTTGATTCATCAGTTTTGTTCCAGGTTGAATGCGATGGGGATCAGTACCCAAACCGGAATCGCCCGCTGGCCTTCGAGCCAGGGTTGAAACCGGGCGCGGCGCACTGCCTGTATCGCCGCTTCGTCGAGACGGGAATGTCCCGACGAGGTGGAAAGCTCGATGGTATCCGCCTTGCCGCCAGCATCGACCAGCACGCGCAGCGTCACCTTGCCTTCTTCTCCGCGCTGCCTCGACAGGGCCGGGTAGGCAGGATCAGGTTTGACAATATAACGCACCGACGAGATGGATACCGTTTTGGGTCCGGAAACTTCGGCAGCGGATTCGTTGCTCGCCGGAAGGTGTGCGGCATTCGATTCGGCAGGCTCTTCAGGCGCCGGGGCCGTTTCCGGTTGCGGCGGCAGAATGGAATTCGTTGCCGCAGGCGCGGGTGGAGCAGGGGCTGGTTTGGATAGCGGCTTCGGAGCCGGTTTCGATACAGGTTTCGGAGGGGGGGCAGCGGGGGCTTCGGGAGCAGGAGGGGATTTCGCCGCTGGCGCGGCGGCTTCGATGAAGCGGACAAAAACGGGTGCGGTGGCAATGGCGGAGCGAAATCCCGGGATTGCCATCATCGCTGCCACGAGCGCGAGATGCGCGCCAGTCACCAGCGCGACGATGAATGCGTCGGTTCCTTTCGGATGGGAACGCCAGGTGCAGGAAGAGGAAAAGGGCGTGGAGGGAAGGGAGCGGCGGGAATCCTGCTGACGGACATGCGGAGCGAAGGGCATGTTCTTTCTTTAATGCAGCAAATCCTCGTCATCATCTTCGTGGTGAACGTGTCCGTGCGATATTTCTTCCGGGCTGGCCGGACGTATCGCGGTGACGGTGCAGGTAAAGATCAGCGCCATGCCGGCAAGCGGGTGGTTGCCGTCGAGAATGACCTTGTCTTCGGCGAGATCGGTCACGCGGTAGATGACGAAATCGTCCTCGTCGCCTTCTTCCGGAGAACCCTCGAACTGCATTCCAACTTCGAGCGGCTCGGGGAAGGATTCGCGCGGCTCGACCTGCACCAGGTTTTCGTCATACTCGCCGAAAGCTTCCTCCGGCGGCAGCTTGACCTGCACCGATTCGCCGACTTTCTTGCCGTGCAATGCCATCTCGATTTTCGGGAAAATGTCGTCGTAATCTCCGTGGAGGTAGATGATCGGCTCGCGCCCGGCATCGACGACGCCGCCATCCGGATCAGTGACGCTGTAATCGAGGGTGACAACAGTATTCTTATCGACTTGCATGATTATTTCCTTTGAATTCTTCTGCCGCGCGGAGCATTTCGGCTGCATGCCCCTTGGCAGTGATTCCGTATAACGCGAGTTGGATGAACCCGTCCCGATCAATGAAAAAGGTGGAGCGGACGATACCGTGGCGCTTCAAACCGTCGACTTCCTTGATTTGCCAGACACCGTAAAGCTTGCAGACAACTGCATCCTCGTCCGAAAGGAGCCGGATCGAAATGCCGTGCCTGTCGCGGAATTCCGCGTGGCACAGGCAATCGTCGCGGCTGACACCGATAATGACGCAATCATTTTTGGCGAATTCATCCTCGTGATCGGAAAAATCGGTTGCCTGGAGGGCGCACTGCGGCGTGTTGTCCTTTGGATAAAAATAGAGGATAACATTAGTCCGGTTACGAAAATCCGAGAGGCTGACCTGCTCCATGTCCGCATCGAACAGGGAAAACTCCGGCGCCTGCTGTCCCGGTTTAAGCTGCTGCATTGCAAGGCCCTGCATACATAGGCGGAACGTTTGTCTGTCGTGGATGATGAGCCGACGGTGAATGAAAGCCAATACCGGCGCAGGCTGGTACCATGCTTGCTCCCGCGATGCCGCTCCTCTCGCGGTTGCGCCGATTGTACCTAAAACCGCAATCATCCGTGCTGAAAAAGAAAGAAGCTTGATTTACGGTCGTTCCCATTCCTCCCCGGCGGGAGGTTTCCTTGCCTTCAAACACATTTTCCTGAGGACTACATCATGCTCCGACATCACAGCTCCATCTCTTTCCATCGCGCCCTTGCGCTTCTCGTCCTGCTTCTTCCTCTTTCCGCCTGGCCGGCGCAGGGCACGGGCTCTCCTGCGGCCTGTGCGGAACGGCGCGCGACGCAGATCGAACTTTCCGGCGAAGCCTCGGTGATGGCGGCAAACGACCTGGCACAGGCGACGGTCTTTGCGGAGGCTGTCGGGTCGACGCCGGGCGGCGCGGCAGCAAAGGAAGTCAACAAGAAGATCGAAGCGGCGCTCGCGCTCGCCAAGAAATATCCGAAGGTCGCCGTACGAAGCGGCGGCGTGTCCACCTACCGCGAATATGGCAGCAAGATCAGCGCTAAATCGTGGCGCATACGCTCCCAGCTTTTCCTGGAGACGCGCGATGTGGAGGCGCTTTCGGCGCTGGTCGGGGAATTGCAGGAAACACTCGGAGTTGACGACCTGCGCCTGCGGCCTGCGGCGGAGACGCGAATCAAGGCGGAGAACGAAGCGACCCTCAAAGCGATGGCCGCATTCCGCGAACGCGCGACGCTGATGGCAGGCGCGATGGGCAAATCATTCAGGATCGTCTACATGAGCCTGAATGGCCAGCCGAGTATGGTTGCGATAGAGCGGAATATGCCGGTGGCGAGAATGGCAATGTCGGCGCTGGAGAGCCCGATGCCGGTCGAAGCGGGAGAGTCGCAGATCAGGGTGACGATCGGCGGGACGATCGAATTGCTCGATTGAGAGCTATGGGTTTGGGAAAGCGCAGCGAATCCCAGGTTTGTGGAGTTGAATATGCGAATAACTTCTGCTGACCAACATTCCTGGATGGAAATAAACTCTCGTCCGGACACAGCAAATTCCGGCTACGAATCTTTCTCACTGGAAGCATCGGTAGACATAGGGCATGGACAATTTCGAGGCATCAATAACGACGTTCACTTTCTGAATATCGCCGAATTTGCCGCTTCGCTCGATGCCTTTGTGACTGACCGATCTCTGGCTCCCCGTCTTGAAGGCAGTTATGACTCGTTCATTCAGTTATCGGGAACCGTAAATGAGATCATTCTGGAGTTCAGGATTGGAGATGCCTTTTGCGGCTACGCCAGAACGCTTGAATTCCAGGTGTCGGGAGCGTTCGAGATCAACCAGGAGTACTTGCTCTCCCTGGTCGAAAATTTCCGGAATTTTTATTCACACGACGCTTGATGGTTGAAAGGCCGCGTAGGATGGGTAGAGCGAAGCGAAACCCATCGTTACCCCACCGCAAATTTGGCTTGTCCAACCTGCGAACAATGAATTTGCCGCGCGTTCAACGCCCATTCCCGGACATCGCGGGAACGTTGGCCGGGATCTCGTCGAGGTCTTCCTTGTGCTGCCCGTCCGGCGGCGAGGGCGGCGGCGTGTCTGCCCTTGCAACCGGCCGGCCTGGGATCTGCACGAAGCTTTCATCCTGGCGCGTCATTCCGAGGTCGAAGCGGGCGCGTTCCTCGATGGCGTCGTAGCCTTGTTTGAGGTCGCGCACTTCCGCATCGAGTCCGGCGTTGCGCGTTTCGAGTTTCTGGTTGGCGGTGCGTTCGGCGTTCAGCTTGCGGTCGTATTCCCACACGCGCAGCCAGCCGCCCTTGCCGAGCCAGAGGGGATACTGGATCAGGAGAAGGAGCAGGGCGAAGAGGGAGGCGAGCCAGCGCATGGGAGGAATCGGCCGGGGTTGAGCTTTGGACCGCGCGGGATGGGTTGAGCGTGAGCGAAACCCATCGGGGTTTCAGGTTTCAGATGGAGGAATGATGGGTTTCGCTTCGCTCTACCCATCCTACTTGCCGGGTGAATAAATCCGAAAAATCTTCCCTCTCCCGCGCGGGGAGAGGGAGTGTGTTGCGGGTTCAACGCAGGTTGTAGAAGGCGTCGCGTCCCGGATAACTGGCGGTGTCGCCGAGGTCTTCCTCGATGCGCAGCAACTGGTTGTATTTGGAAATGCGGTCGGAACGGGAGAGCGAGCCGGTCTTGATTTGCAGCGCGTTCATGCCGACGGCGATGTCGGCGATGGTGCTGTCCTCGGTTTCGCCGGAGCGGTGCGAAATGACGGCGGTGTAACCGGCGCGCTTGGCCATTTCGATGGCGGCGAAGGTTTCCGAGAGGGTGCCGATCTGGTTGATCTTGATCAGGATCGAGTTGGCGACGCCCTGGCGGATGCCTTCCTTCAGGATCCTGGTGTTGGTGACGAAGAGATCGTCGCCGACGATCTGGGTTTTCTTGCCCAGGCGGTCGGTGAGCAGTTTCCAGCCGGCCCAGTCGCCTTCGGCCATGCCGTCCTCGATCGAGATGATCGGGAACTGCCCGGCGAGGTTGGTGAGATAGTCGGCGAACTGGTCGGAAGTCAGCGAGAGTTTTTCGCCGGCAAGCGCGTAGCGGCCATCCTTGTAGAACTCGCTGGCGGCGCAGTCGAGCGCGATCAGGACATGCTGGCCCGGCGTGTAACCGGCGGCGTCGATGGCTTCGAGGATGATCTGGATCGCCTGCGCGTGGCTGCCGAGGTTGGGCGCGAAACCGCCTTCGTCGCCGACGGCGGTGGAAAAGCCTTTCTTGTCGAGCAGTTTTTTCAGCGCGTGGAAAACTTCCGCGCCGCAGCGCAGCGCCTCACGGAACGAGGATTGTCCCACCGGCACGATCATGAATTCCTGGATATCCAGGCTGTTGTTGGCGTGCGCGCCGCCGTTGATGATGTTCATCATCGGCACCGGCATCTGCATCGGGCCGGAGCCGCCGAAGTAGCGGTAAAGCGGCAGCCCGGATTCCTCGGCGGCGGCCTTGGCCACGGCCATCGAAACCGAGAGCAGCGCGTTTGCGCCGAGGCGCGATTTGTTTTCGGTGCCGTCGAGTTCGATCAGGGACTGGTCGATGAAGGCTTGTTCCTGCGCGTCCAGGCCGATGATCGCCTCGCAGATTTCGGTATTGACGTTTTCCACTGCGTGCAGCACGCCCTTGCCGAGGTAACGCCCGGCTTCGCCGTCGCGCAATTCGATCGCTTCGCGCGAGCCGGTGGAAGCGCCCGACGGGACTGCGGCGCGGCCCATGACGCCGGATTCGAGCAGGACATCGGCTTCGATAGTGGGGTTGCCTCGCGAATCGAGAATTTCGCGGGCGACGACATCGACGATTGAACTCATGAGGAGGATCCTTTCAATGAAGAGAAAAACAATTCCAAATCAGTATAATGATTCATCAGTAAAACTCAATACATACGCAAGTCAAAATTCAGTAAATCTGGAAAATTCATGCGATGTCCGCGAATCCGCGCGCCTTGACGAGGCAGTCGATTTCCACCAGCGTTTCCAGAAGCGGCTCCATTTGCGCCAGCGGCCAGGAGTTGGGGCCGTCGGAGAGCGCGCGTTCGGGTTTGGGATGCGTTTCCATGAAAATCCCCGAGATGCCGGCAGCCACGGCGGCGCGCGCCAGCACGGGAACGAATTCGCGCTGCCCGCCGGAACGGTCGCCTTGTCCGCCGGGCAACTGCACTGAATGGGTGGCGTCGAACACGACCGGACAGCCGCATTCGCGCAGGATCGCCAGGCTGCGCATGTCGGAGACGAGGTTGTTGTAGCCGAAGGAAGCGCCGCGCTCGCAGACCATGATCGTGTCGGCCCTGCCGTTGGCGGCGTAGGCTTTTTCGACGACGTTCTTCATGTCGCCCGGCGCGAGGAATTGGCCTTTCTTGATATTCACCGGCTTTCCGCAGGCGGCCACCGCCTGGATGAAATCGGTCTGGCGGCAGAGAAAGGCGGGGGTTTGCACAACGTCGGCAACCGCCGCGACGGTGGCGATTTCGTCCTTGTCGTGTACATCCGTCAGCACCGGCACCCCGATCTTGCGCTGGACCGTGTCGAGAATGCGCAGCCCTTCGTCGATGCCCGGTCCCCGGAAGGAAGCGGCGGAACTGCGGTTCGCCTTGTCGTAGGAAGCCTTGAAAATATAAGGCAGGCCAAGGCGCGCGCACAGTTCGCGCAGATGACCGGCGATATCGACGCAAAGCTGCTCGGATTCCGCGACGCAGGGGCCGGCGATGAGGAAAAGCGGGCGGCTGAGGCCGGCTTCAAAACCGCAGAGTTTCATGATTTTGTCTGGCGATGGCGTTCCAGCGCCGCCTGGACGAAATTCAGGAAAAGCGGATGCCCGGTCTTCGGCGAGGAAGTGAATTCGGGGTGGAACTGGCAGGCAACGAACCAAGGATGCGCGCGTTCCGCGCCGGAACGCGGCAACTCGATCATCTCGCACAAATCGGTTCCCGGCGCGCGTCCGGCGACGACCAGCCCATGCGCTTCGAGTTCGCCGAGCAGGCGGTTATTGACTTCATAGCGGTGCCGGTGCCGTTCGACGATTTCGTCGGCGCCGTAGATTTCCCGCGCCAGCGTGCCTTCGGCAAGGCGGCACGGCTGCCCGCCCAGGCGCATCGTGCCGCCGAGATCGGAATTCGCGTCGCGGCGCTCGGTTTTTCCTTCTTTCGTTTGCCACTCGGTAATCAGGCCGATCACCGGGTAAGGCGTGTCGGAGGAAAATTCCGTGCTGTGTGCGTCCTTCATTCCGGCAACATGACGCGCGAATTCGACGACCGCCAGTTGCAGCCCCAGGCAAATGCCGAGAAAGGGGACTCCGTTTTCGCGCGCATGGCGGATCGCGGCGATCTTGCCCTCGGTGCCGCGCTTGCCGAAACCGCCCGGCACCAGCACCGCGTCCATTTGCGCCAGCGCGGCGCAACTGCCCTGTTCGAGTTCCTCGGAATCGAGGTAGTGGATGTTGATTTTGCTCCGGGTGTGGATTCCGGCGTGGATCAGCGCCTCGGTGAGCGACTTGTAGGATTCGGTCAGATCGACATATTTCCCGACGAAGGCGATGTCGATCTCATGTTCGGGATTCCTGAGCGCGTGCGTGAGCTTGTTCCACACCGACAGATCGGCGGCGCGGGCGAGGATATTGAGCTTGTGGCAAACGATCTCATCGAGCATCTGATCGTGCAGCATGGCCGGCAGCGCGTAGATCGAATCCGCGTCGAGCGCCTCGATCACCGCTTCCGGCTGCACATTGCAGAAGAGCGCGATCTTGCGCTTTTCCTCTTCAGGCACCGGGCGGTCGGCGCGGCAGAGCAGGATATCCGGCTGGATGCCGATCTCGCGCAACTCCTTCACCGAATGCTGCGTCGGCTTCGTTTTCAACTCCCCGGCGGAGCGGATGTAGGGGAGAAGCGTCAGGTGGATGTAGCAGGCGTTGCTGCGACCCTCATCCAGTCCCATTTGCCGGATCGCCTCCAGAAAGGGCAGGGATTCGATATCGCCGACCGTGCCGCCGACCTCGACCAGCGCCACATCCGCGCCTTCCGCGCCGCGCCGGATCGAAGCCTTGATTTCATCGGTAATGTGCGGAATCACCTGCACCGTCTTGCCGAGATATTCACCGCGCCGTTCGCGCCGGATCACCGATTCGTAGATCTGCCCCGACGTGAAATTGTTGCGCTTGCTCATCTTCGCGCTGGTAAAGCGCTCGTAATGGCCCAGATCGAGATCCGTCTCGGCCCCGTCTTCGGTGACGAAGACCTCGCCGTGCTGAAACGGGCTCATCGTGCCCGGATCGACGTTGATATAGGGATCGAGTTTGAGGTGTGTAACCTTCAGGCCCCGGGATTCGAGAATCGCCCCGAGCGAAGCGGCGGAAATGCCTTTACCGAGCGATGACACCACCCCGCCGGTAACGAAGACATATTTGGTCATGGCGTTGTTATAGTGGGAAATCGAAATTGTAGCCCAAAGCGAAGCGCGTGGCGATGGGGCGGGAAAGGCTTTGGAATAAGGAAATTTTCTAAATTACTTAAATAATGGTTCGCTACAGTAGTGATTTTACTGTGTGAATTCTTGATTCTAATTTAGAAAATAAAACAGTAGGATGGATCCTGCGACTACGCTCTGCTCCGCTCAGGATGACGAATCGGGCTTGCCCTGCGCGGTGGTGATTCATCATCCTGCGTGTGCTATCTGTCATCCTGCGCGAAGTCGCAGGATCAAAGCCCCCTTTCCCAAAGGGAGCGCCCCGAGGGTGTATTGCGGGCGACCGGGGACGGTCGCCCCTGCAAAACCTCTGCCGCTGTTCAATTCCCCTCCGTGGAGGGGTGGCAGCGAAGCTGACGGGGTGATTAAACCTACGGAGAGACCCGGAACACTCCGCAATAGCGCCCATTCATCATCATCTCATCGGCATTGGCCCCGTGCCCGGTGTACAACTCGGTTCCGGGAATTCCGCGTACATCGAGGCCATTGACCAATGTTGTCGTTTTCTGGCCGGATCCGCTTGCACTATCGACCGGCTCGAAGTTGTCCCCGAGTACCGCCCAGCCGTGGGAGCCGTTCTGGAACCAGGCGCCTCCATAAGCGGCCACGTCAAAGACCTGCTGTCCGGCATTCAGGTTTTGCGTGTGTTTCACCGTCAGCTTCGACCATGTCCCCTTGATCGAGAGCGCAGAGGGCGGGCAGGAGAATTTTCCGTCGGAGACCATGAAGTTTCCCTTCCCCGGCGTCAGAGCATCTTCCGGGCAGCCATCCTTCGGCATCGGGGTCGTGATCCAATCCGGGGCAGACACCTTGCCTTCAAGCACCGTGATCCGGGTACTCGTGCAAACGGGATCGACCGTCGCGCGGATCCTCGCGTTCCCCTCGTTCATCACCAGATCCCCATTCCTCGCTTCCAGCAAGGCCGCGTTTGGCATTGGAGTGCTGATGTCCGCCGTGCCGCTATCGAGAATCAACGCGCGTCCGGTTTCGGCGGCGAAGACCTCGAAACAGGTGTTTTCGGCTTCCGGAACAATCGTGTAGGGCACGTTGTCGATGATCACCGTGACCGGAGCGCTGCCTGAATTGCCGAGACAGAACGAAGAATTCCCGGCAGGCGCAGCGCTGCTGCTGCCCGGGGCCAGCGTGTCGCCGTCGGAGAAGACGGGGGTGGGTGTGGGAGAAGGAGTGGGTTGCGGAGTCGGCGGCGTGGGCGGCTGCGGCTGAGAGGAGAGCGTCAGCGTAAACGACGCATCGGCGACCGTGTTGTTATTCGTTGCGGCGTTTCCAGTCGCGCCGGTTTGCGAAATCGTGAAGCTATGCGCTCCCGCCCCGAGCGCGTCGATGTCGGCAGAAGACAAGTCAAAGCCGATGTCGCCGTTTGCGCTCGCGCTCGCCTGGACAGACACGGTTCCACTGCTTGCGGTGAATATCATGCTGTCGCCGCTTGCCAGCCAAGCGCCTGCCAGCGTAGCCGACACGGTTTTTGCCGCGCCAAGTAGAGCCGTATCGTCATTTGCGCTGATCGTGGGGTCGGCGCTATTGACCGTAATCGTGACGGGCAGTTGGGTTGCGGCGTTATAGCTGGCGGTTGCGGCGGAATTTATATTCACCGTGCTCGTGCCTTTTCCCTCGATCATGACAAGACCATTTGCATCGCATGTGGCGATTCCGGCAGTGCCAGTGGAATACGTCAGCGTCGGCGCATCTGTGGAAGCTTGCGCAATCACATCTCCATTGCCGTTGTTCGCCGTCTGCGTAAGTTGCACGGTACTGCCCACATCGCTCATCTTCTTGCTGATGTCGGATTGCACGATGGTCTGCGGACCTGCGGAGACTATTATGTTGCTATTAATAGTTCCTCCATCGGAATTTGATGCAGTAATCGGCCAGGTACCCACAGTACCGGGCTGTGCTGTTCCATTGATTACATACTCCTGGCCATTCTCCCAGCCATCAGTTGCTATCAAGCCATCCGGCAGGGTGCCTGAGATTGTGATTGGGAACCAAGGAGAAAACCCTGCATAAAATATATAACTACTTCCCATAAACGGAATGTTTACCCCTACCTGTGCGTTTACCGTAGTTGGGCCTGTAAGTCCGGCTGAAAATGCGGTGATCGGGAGCAGTAGTGTCAACAAAAACAGACTATTGATCCGGCCAGCAGAAGTATGAAGTCTTATTAACCCGGCAATTAAATACAATAACGTGATATAATGCGGCGCATGGAAAAGACAGATGCCCGGAAGTTGCCGCGAGAAGCCCAAGACGAAATGCGCCGTCAGGCGATGCGGATGCGA
>Ga0123357_10000249_pt1 | contig 51353 bp, 48 predicted proteins | sample TergutEmb28metaG_FD_89873 | JGI IMG/M metagenome (GOLD analysis project Ga0123357, IMG submission 89873) | Embiratermes neotenicus P4 segment gut microbial communities from Petit-Saut dam, French Guiana - Emb289 P4 | ecosystem: Host-associated > Arthropoda: Insects > Digestive system > Gut ...
ACTTTTTCCTGACTTTTTCATCTCTGGCACACCTCGTGTGGTTTCGATTGAGTGGCCACAGAATCGCACGGGTCATTCTACCGCGCTATGGGGGGCGGACCCTGTACCGGTTTGACGCTTACGTTCAGCTTTCCGAAAACCGTCTCGCTCGGGTTAGGGTCTGGGGAATCTGCCGGGACAAATTCGAGCGATGATTGTTGAGTGTGTGTTTTCGCGTAAGATCAGATCTGGTGCCAGCTCAGGTATCGCGAAGATCACATATGGCGAAAGAGCCGTGCTGCGAAGGAGGAAGGCTCGGCGAATCGCGACCTCCGAGCCTCCGGAATCCCGAGGGTTCAAGACTTCCAACGATTGATCTTTTATGGGGTGCAGCGGGCGCGTCCCTTTTGCCGTTGCCAAGGTGGTGGCAGAGATTGCAGTATGCAGCGACCGTCGGAATCCCAAGCGGACGCTTCTTGCCGTTCTTCCTGGGGATGCGGACGCGCAAATGTGGCATCAGGCGATAGCGGTGATGCCGTAACGACCGCCGCCCCTCCATCTGGATGTTGAGGCAGACCAGGTCTTTGCCTCGCGGCACCGGCGTTCTTTTGCCGCGATTTTCCGTAACTTGCGGCACGGCGAGCATCTTGCCGCTGTGGGAGCGAGTCAGGAGACGGGGCAAGGCTTGCAGCTTGCCCCGTCGGCCTCTCGCGGTGCCTTGGCGACACGCATCTGGAGTCGTCTCGCATCCGGTTGGATCTTCGGTCTGGGACCAGTCGATTTGATCGCGTTCCGTTTCGGCGCGCGGGTGCGCCAGTTACTGACGGATCTGCCTCGGCTTCGCTGTCGATATCCGTAATCTGCTTTCCTGCGCACAACGATTGGCACACTTTCCTCGCCATGAATGACCGCGCGGAAGTCTGGCCGCTTTGGCGGCGGGTGATGTTGCAACCCGTATCCCGACCATGACAGCCGCGCGTTGGCGTCCTCAGCAGTCCTCTACCGGCGAGTCCCATTGACGTTCCTTTCGGTTCGCCTGCCAGTTTCCTGGCGGGACTTGTGGCTTATCCTGTGCCGCACAAATCTCCGAGCGGGCGGTACCTTTTCTGTGCGCCGGCGGCTTCGAATGTCGTTGGTGGCGGAGATCACGGAGAGCACACCAGGCCGTGCAGCTTTTGGTTGAGGCCAGTCAGTACGTTTGGCTTGTTTCGGTGTGCAACGCCTGCAGAAGTTCACAGTTCACATACGTTGGTCGTGGCCGCTCATCCCGAGCGCCTCACCGCCGTTGTGCTGGCAGATTCTGCCCTGATCCTCGCGGCGAAGCGTACCGTGTTACCCCGGTGGCGACATTGTCCCAAGAGTTTCACACGGAGCTGTTGCGAATGCCGCATGTCTGGGCAGGGAACGGTTGAGGGAACAAGCGGTTTCATCTATTCGTTTATGCTCTTTTCCTTTGTAAAACAGAAGCTTATGGCACTTTCGGTCGCATGTGACGGGTGGGAATGGGTGGTCGCCTTCGTCGGAATACGCACTGAGCCTGGGGATTTTCTGAAAATTGGCGGATTTTGGCACCAGGCGGTCTCCCTTGATCCTGGGAACGCGCCCTCGGGGCGCTGGCGCGGGCGCAGGACATCTTCATCGCGCCCGGCTTTGCCGCGCCGTGAAGGAAGAATCGCTCCGGGCGGCTTTGAGGCAGCACCAGGGAATGAGCCACCCATGGCCCCAAAGAGGTTCCAAGCGGCCCCCAAAGGTACCCTGCGTCCGGGAAGTCCGGGAAGCGATGGAACCTGTTTCTGCCCGGCTTGTGCAGGTGCAACCGGAAATGATCACAGCCGCGTGATGGGGATCCTGCCTGGAAGTTTGTGCCTCACCGTGAGGTCGGCCGCAGATCCCGGAACATCGCCGCCGCGACCGGCTCAATTCGGCCTCATTGCGGATGGCGGCGATGGCAGCTCGAGCTTTCCGCTCCGTTGATCATGGCGGGGGCATCGGTTATCAGGACGCGGTGCGGGAAAGGTTGAGGACTCGGGGTATTTTGATGACCGCGGAACGGGCCAGCAGTTCCCAGCTGAGGGATGCCCCGGCGGGCCAGGCCATGGTGAACATTGCGATGGGGTGCATGTTGACGTCGCCCCATCCGGCTTCAGGCAGGCGTGGATGATCTCGATCTCGGAACCGTTCATCCGCAGACCGGTGGGCACGATCCTGCTCTCGATCGGCCTGTTTCTGATCGGTGTCGTGGCCTATATCTTTCTGCCGGTGGCGTCGCTTCCCAACGTCGATTTTCCGGTGATTCTGGTCTCCGCCCTTCGTCCCGGTGCCGAACCTGCGGTGATGGCGGCAACGATTGCCGCACCTCTGGAGCGTCATCTCGGCCAGATCGCCAGCGTCGAGCAGATGAATTCGACAAACAGCCTCGGCACCACGATGATCCAGCTGCAGTTCGCCTCGGGCCGCAGCGTCGATCATGCCGGGCGCGACGTCCAGGCTGCAATCAGTGCCGCGGCGACCGATCTGCCGAATGATCTTCCGCTGCGGCCCGCCTTCCGCAAGATTAATTCGTCGACCATCCCGATCTATGTCCTGGCGCTGACCTCAACCACCATGACCACCTCGGCGATCTATGACATTGCCGACACCATCCTGCTCCAGCGCCTTTCGCAGGTTCCAGGCGTCGGCCGTGTCACCGTCACCGGGAGCGATCAGCCGGCGGTGCGTGTGGCGCTGGATACGACAGCCCTGGCCAGGGCCGGCATCAGTAGTGACGACGTCCGCGCCGCGATCGTCAATGCCAATCCAATTGGCCCGATCGGGGCGCTGAACGGCGCCTCTCAGAGCGAAGTGCTGGGGATGAACCGGCAGATGCGCTCGGCGGCGGAGTTTGGGGACATCGTGCTGCGAAGCGCGAACGGCAATTTTCTGCGCCTTTCGGACGTGGCCGGGATCCGCGATTCGGTGCGCAACGTGCGCTCCCTGGCCTGGGTGAACAACCGGCCAGCGGTGGTCATCCAGATCGAGAAGCAGAGTGACGCCAATGTCCTCGACACCATCGACCACATCAAGGCGCTGATGCCGGAACTGAAATCCCGGATTCCCGCGTCCATCGAGATCCTGCCCATGGTCGATCTCACCCGCGGCATCCGCGCCGGTGTCCTCGACATGGAGTATACGCTGATCGCAGCCGTAATCCTGATGATGCTGCTGGTCGCGGCGTTTCTCCGACGCCTGGCCCCGACCATCGCCGCCGGCGTATCGGTGCCGCTGACGCTTGCCGGCACCAGTTGCGCCCTCTGGATCGCCGGCTATTCGATCAACAACCTCTCGCTCATCGCGCTCACGATTTCGGTGGGTTTCATTGTTGACGACGCCATCGTCATGATCGAGAACATGTCGCGCAATCTTGAACTCGGCAGGGTGCCCTATCACGCCGCCCGGCATGGCGCAAAACAGATCGGGTTCACCGTCGTCTCCATCAGCCTGTCGCTGCTCGCCGTCTTCATGCCGCTTCTGTTCATGGACGGGTTCGCGGGACAGTTGCTGCGCGAGTTTTCTCTGACGCTGACCTTCACCATCATCATTTCGATGCTGATATCGCTCACGGTCACCCCCATGATCTGCGCGCACTTCATCACCGAGCGCCGAGGCGATCGGGCAAGGCGTCTGGATCGGGTCATGGATGGTGCCATGGCACGCGTGGTGGCATTTTACCAACGCACCCTCCGCGGCGCGCTGCTGCACCCATGGGCCACCCTGGTCGTGTTCGTCGCCACCATTGGTCTGACCGTGGTTCTCTACGTCGCCATCCCCAAGGCCTTTTTTCCCGCAGGTGACAGCGGCTTCATCTATGGCGTCACACGTGCGTCCCCGGACATCTCCTTCCAGGCCCTGACGTCCCTGCAGCAGGATGTCGCCGGCATTGTCGGCGCGGATCCCGCGGTTGCCACCCTGGGCTCTCTGATCGGCAACCAGGGCACCAATTCCGGCATCCTCCTGATCACCCTGAAACCGGCTTCCGAGCGTGGCGATGTGTCAACGCAGGAAGTGATGGAGCGGCTGCGCGAAAGGATCTCGCGGCTGCCGAACATACGTCTCTTCATGGTTCCGATCTCGGATCTTCCCAACCCGCGACAGAGCGATTCGCAGTATCAATACACCCTGCGCAGTGTCGATCAGGCCGCTCTGCAGGAATGGGCACCGATCGTTGCCAAGCGTATGGAGAGTATCGAGGGTGTGGTCGATGTCTCCAACGAGCAGAATAACAATAGCGGAATGCAGCTTCAACTGGCGATCGACCGGGACCTGGCGTCCCGTCTCGGCGTCAGGACGTCCGATATCGACAACGCGCTCAATAACGCCTTCTCGCAGAGGCAGATCGCCACCATCTACACGCCGCGCAACCAGTATATGGTGGTTCTGGAGACCGATCCGGCATTCCAGCACGATCCCGCGGATCTCGATCGCATCTTTGTCGCCGGTGCCAACAACGCGCAGGTGCCATTGTCGGCTCTCGTTCGCCCCTCGCGCGATGTGGCGCAGCTGACGGTGTTTCATTCGCAGTCCTTGCCTTCGGTCACGATCTCCTTCAACCTCAGGGGCAACACCCAGCTGGATGCGGCGACCGCCAGCATTGAGCGGGCGGTTGCGGAGTTGCATCTGCCGGAAGGCATCCGTGGAGGATTTGACGGACTGGCGGCGCAGTCCAGCCAGGCGACGGCCCGCCTGCCGGTCCTGTTCCTGATGGCGGTGCTGACCATGTATATCGTGCTCGGCGTCCTTTACGAAAGTCTCGCTCATCCGTTCACGATTATTTCGACCCTGCCTTCGGCGACCGCAGGAGCCTTATGTGCCCTGGAGCTGACCAATACACCCATGAGCGTAGTGGCGTTTGTCGGCACCATCCTTGTGATCGGTATCGTGAAGAAGAACGGGATCATGATCGTTGACTTTGCGCTGGAAGCAGAGCGCAAACAGGATCTGTCGTCGCTGGATGCCATTCTGGATGCCTGCAGGACACGGTTCCGCCCGATCCTGATGACGACGCTGGCAACCATCTTCGCCTCGATCCCGCTCGTGGTGGCGAGTGGACCGGGAGCGGAGTTGCGTCGGCCGCTTGGGATTGCTGTGATCGGGGGGCTGCTGGTGTCGCAGATCCTGACCCTCTATACCACTCCGGTGATTTATGTCCTGATCGATCGCCTGCGGCTGTGGCGCAGGCGACGGCGCATGGCGCGGGCGACCGGGTCCGGATCTGTGGCGGGGCCACGGCAAGCGTGACGGGCGAGGCAGGCGTCACGGGATTTGCTGTTTTTTGCGGACCCCGCGCTGGTGGCGAACGGCAGGGCGGCGCTGCGGGGTCGGACCGGGCGGTGTCGGGCGCGAGGCTGTGGCTGCGCGGCTTCGAAGTTCAAAACGATATCACTACCACCGGGTCATCCACACGCACCTGCTCCGGGGCGGCGCGCATGGCACCCGGCATGCGCAATTCCTGGGCGATGTAACAGGCAGGGAACTCCCGCGCGGCGCTGTAATATTTTTCTATGGCACGATTATGCAGAAGACGAGCGGTGGTGATGCGCCTCTCGCAATCGACCAGTTGCCGGTGAAGCCCGGCAAATTTCGGAGCCACATGGATGGCAGGGCAGTGTTCGAGCGCGGAAAGCAGGTTCTGGATCAGGGGGCTCAGACCCAGCTCGGCATGCAGGCGCAGCTCGGGCGGGACGGAAGCGGCGTGGGCGCTGGCGTCGTTGAGGTTCGCCACGAGGTCGCGGTTATCCAGCCCGGTATCGCGGGCCAGTGAGAGCAGGGCAGGGAGGAGATTCTGGCGGCGCTTGAGATGGGTATCGAGGTCGAGGAACGCGCCTTGGCAGCGGCGGTTGAGCGCTGCCATGGTGCGGACGGCGCCGGCATGGATCCGCTGGATGGCCAGAGCGAGAAACAGGCAAAACGTGACAGCCCAAACCACCCATAACAGGATTGTCATTCATTCGCTCCCTGTCCTGCTCGGAAAAAGGCAGGAATCAGCAATTCGGTGGAGCCGGGCCGGATGGTTAATAAATAATTGTAAAGAACCTGTACCATGAGCCGGATCCCGACGTGGCATCTGAAAGCCTGACTATAGGGCATTGCAATCGACACACTCCAGCCTCATCGGCGGACGACGGCGGCGATTGGGGGAATGGCTTACAGTGTGTTGTATTATGGGTCGGGTTTCTGCCGGTCGGTGTAACCATCTGCAGATTTCGATCGCCTTGTGCGAGATGGAGGTCGGACGGGACGGATTGACGCAGAATTGATGAAAGCGGACCCGCTCGCGCAGCGACGTGCGCAGGGATGGAGCGCAGGCTGCCGATTTTGCGCAGGACTGCAAACCTGTGGCGCGCGCCCCTTGCGGGTCGGGCGGCTCATTGAGGGGGATTGAAGAGATGAAGCAGGAAGCCGCGCGCGCGTTGCGGCGGGCTGCGGCAGGCACTGCGAGGGTGGCTCAGGGCGGCAGGCCGTCCCGGGCTGCGCGAAGCGCCGGTGAGCTGCGGCGCGCGGGAAAGAGAGGAAGTGCTCGGGGCGCCTGTGCACAGGATTTGTGCGGCCGGGAGGGGGGCGTGAGTGCGGCAACTGCCGGAAGAATTCACAACGCGGAAGGGTACCGGCTGCGAGTCCGCTGGTCAGGCAGGGTGCGAGCGGTGAATGTGCACGAGGTGTGCACTTGCGGGCAGTGGCGGAGCGCAGGGACAGGAGTCGGATTGTTGCCCATCTGGCGGGCGGATGCTGCGCGGCGAGCCGGGGTGGGGCGCCTGTTGAGGTTTTCGCCGGGCGTACTGTGTGGCGAGGCCGCCGATCCCTTTTGTTGTGGCTGGCGCCGTTTCCTCTGCCGCGCGGCCGGGGAGCCTTGAAGAGGCAGGTTGGGCGATGGCCGCTTCAGTGTCAGAGGGAGAGACGCCAGTTTCGCAGGCTGTGGACTGAAAGCAAGCCAGCCGGGCCCGGCTCGGGCCTTGCGCGGCAGGCATGAGCAGCTTGCGGCGAGCCGTGACGGCAGTTCGCCGGTTCTGTCGTCAGGCTTGCGGTGGGAGTCGGACAGAGGATCTGCCTGCCACGCCGGCCCATGGCAGTGCCAGGGGCCCGGCTGGCATATCGCCGGGCAAGGGCGCCGTCATCTGGCGGCCACAGCATTGGAACCTTGATTCACTTTGATCCGCCTTGCACAGCGGGCGTCGATCCGGTTGCCGGAGCGTGGCGTCAAATGACTGCGTCGTGGTGATTGAGGGCCAACCGGAATCTAGGCGAGGATCAGAGAGCGGTGTGCAAACTTTTCGGCAATGCGTCTTGCACCCTGCTCGACTTTGGCCTTTTCACTCAGCATACGGGCCTCGGAGGCCAGGCGGACCGACAATTCATGATGGTGGTCACGCTCGCCATCGAGAGTGGCTTGACGTGCCTGGGCGGCATGATAGGCGGCGAGGTCACGATGAAGTTTGATATAATTCTTCTCGCTCATGGTGTCCTATCCCCTGTTCAAAATCGGCGAGGATGATGAACGGGCATTCATGACAATTTGATGGCATTTAAATCTGACCAATGGTTTTCGGGAGCATGGCAGGATTGCGCCGAGGATCGTCAACATCTTGTTTTTACTGAATAATTGTGGAATCTGAGGTCGCTGGTTGCGGTTTTCGGTTGATAAAAATGAAATATCTGGAGGCGTGGGCGTCATGAACGGCACTATAATATTTTGAACATTATTCAGTTCCGTTCGAAATCGACTCGTTTCCTGATTTCTGGATCGTGCCAGCGGGTGTTGAGCGGCGGGGCGCTGGCTGGATGGATACGCACATCCAAAGAAGCGTGCCAAAGAAGTGGCACCAGCCTGGTGATTTTTCCTGAGAATCGGGCGCGAGTGCGCGAACAGCGGCAATCACCGGCTCCGTGTTCGATCATCTCCGGCGGGTGTGTCGTCGCCGACCGAACGGCTCCAGACCGCAACCTGGCACCGCGGGATTGATGCACAGCAGCCGGCCATGGGCGGGCGCCGCGCGGCACGGTGAGGCATTCGCTTTGAAGGGGAGCTCGAAGGGCCTGTAAATGCGCAGCGCCTGGCTGTGATCGGGCAAGGCGTCGCCTCACTCACCGATGCCGATCCTGGGGCAGGAGTGGCTGGCGGAAAAAAATGGCTCTGGATCCAGCGGGTTGCCAGGCTGGCCTGATTGCAGTCCTGAAAGGGCGGATTTTTTCCCCGGCGAGCGGCAGTTGTCAGCCAGGGCGGCAGGGGTGAAGCGAATTTGCAGGCTCGGCAGGGCAGAACCGGTTCTGCCGGCCCTTTGCGGCAATAGCCGCAAAGGGCATGTTCCCGATGTTCCCCGACTGGCACCCGGACACAGACCGCGCCTCTCGCGTAGTGGCGCAGTCCCTCAATAATCATCGTCCGGGTCAAGACCCTGGGCGATACGCACCAGTTCGGGCAGGCGCGCGATTCGTCGTGCCATGGTGCGGGCGTCCTGTTTCGACAGGCGTTTCGTCAACTCGCGGCGCATCTGATTGTCGTCAAAATAGATCGAAGCCAGGCGCCTTCCGGTGGCGTCCTTGACCTCAAAGGCCTCCATATTTTCGGCCAGACGCCAGGGGGTTGAGAACGGGGGGGCCGCCTCGTTCGGTCCGGCTTCGGCCGTCTCCCTGACGGGAGTGATCATTCGTTTCACAGCCTTGCGCATGCATCACCTTTTTTCGCAGGCACCACCTTCACCCCTTGAGCAGGAAGCCCATCGCCCGGTGCTGCGGCACGGAGCGGCAGCCCATCTGATAGCGGTTTGCTCACGGAATTAAAGCCAGTGAACATGAACAGAGGCAATATGATTAAATGACCGTGGCGGCTCCAACAAGGCGGATTCAATGTGAGGGCAAACCGGGCTGGCGGTGTGTGCCGCGCGTCATTTCCCTCGCCGGTTCAGGGAGGGAGGTTGAATCCTGGAAGGGCGGCAATTGCCGTCAGGCCCTTCGGCCTTGATGGAATTAATGTTTTTCAGGCGGCCGAATCAAACCGGCGGCCTTTTAAATGAAGTCGGGTCCCAGCATTAACGGAGCCGAAAGACCTGCCGATCGCCAGTCGGTGGTCTGCCGCGCACAATGGGCAAGGCGGTCCGGTGCAGCATTTGCCCGCCACAGGACCGGTCGGATCCATCGCAGGATCAATCCTGACCAATAAAGGGCAGGGCGCAGGCTGGCGACGGCTTCCGTGGCGGCCCGGGGGGCGCGAAGGGGACTTGCCAAAGCGGGACTCCTGCCCCTCACCATGGCGTCGCGGTTTGTGGAGGCAACCAGGCCGGGAGGTGAGCAAGGTTTTCGGGACACGCGGATAGCCCGGGCGGGCCGCCTTCCGGGCGCTGGTTGGCCTCCTTTTCAATTTTCAACGGCGAAGGAGGACGGCTGGCAGGCGGCCTTGGCCGGTGTTGCCTGGCGTCAACCCTGGCCTGACGAGCCCCGCAGCGACGGCATCGCTGATTTCCGGCAAAGAGCCGGAAATTCGCGCACCGCAGGAGCTGGAGGAGCACGGAAAACCCCGGTGCGGGGAGAGAGACTGCGCCAGGGCGCGCTGCCACAGGCTGAGATCGGCGGCCTGGCTGGCAATGTCGCAAAAAGATGAAAGACGTCACCGGATGTCAGGGCAGCTGGTTTGCGGAATGGTAACTGCCCAGGTTGGACAGGAGGCAGCTCGCGCCCGGCTCGAAATCCGGAAAAAACCACGCCACGCCAGCCCGGATGGCGATCCATTTGCCACCCATCATCTCGCTGATGAAAGGCGTCTGTGCCTCGACAACGTGAAAAGGGGCACGGTCAGTCGTTCCAGAAATGGGACGTGGGCAGAAACGCGGAATTCTGAGTGACGCCGGAACCCGCCTGGCGCATCGCGCAAATTCCGTGGCGGCCGCACGGGCCGGGGGCCGCCGCCTTTGCAGATAGGGCTGAGGCCAGGACCCGTGTCGGCGTTGACGCACGCAGAAGGATGGATATTGGACCATCTCCTGCGCTGCGAGGAGCGAAGAGCGCGAGCCAGTGAGCCAGGGGCTGGCTGAATTCGATACGCCGCGCTGGCCGGGGCGAGGGGAGGGGGCGCCTGGCGTGGCGATCCGCGGTCCGGGAGATGGCATTCGGCCAGCTGCGGCCAGTTGACTGGAATTCTGCATACAACCCAAGCGCGCAGTCTGGCGTCGCCGGTGTGCGAAAGCTGAAGCCTGCGTGCGTCCTGCGGCCCTCCGTTCGCTGGCGCGGCAGGCTGTGCGGTGCGGGGACAACCGCACGCCGCCTTTTTCAGGGTGCAGATGGCATGCGGGCGGGCACCGATTTTCAGGCTGTCGGCCAGGGTCGCGGAGATCGTTGATTGAAGCCGTTTGCAGGTGAATGAAACTCCTCGCACAACCCACGCCTGCTACCTCACGCCTGCGATCGGCGCGGGACCGGCTGAAGAAGATCCTGGGAGCACGCGGCGCCTTGACGCATCCTTCACTCACGGGTCCGTGTGCGGACATGTGCGCTTCCGCCGTGGAATTTGCCCAAAACGCTGGCCGGCGCGAGGGGGAGTGAATCGATCAGCCGCCGCCCTCCCTTTCTTGGAGGCGGGCGGACGACAGGAGGCAGCGGCGGCTGTGCCGCCCGTGGCGGTCATCGATGTCGTCGAGTTGGCTATTTGTAGTTGTGTGAAGATATTTGCACAACGCTAGCGTGTAATCTGGCGGCGCCGGAGCAGAAGAGGAGGATTGCGTGTACCCTGGCTGTCGTCCCTTCGTCGGGGGGGATGCGCGGGTTCGCGCTGCCGAATTCCGAATTCGCCGATGTCGTGGTGCGGGCGGGCAGGTGCCGCGAATCTGCGGCGCGCTTTCCAGAGGGGGCGGATGGCACGCGGTTTTCGAACCTGGCGCAGTTGAGGCAGAATTGTCCACCTGCCTATTTAGAGTTGAGTGAAACTACTAATACAACCTATGCATGCAAATTTGCTGTCCCTGAAGGGAAGAAAGAGTGTATGCGATGGAGTTCTGCTCATTCATCGCTGGACATATCTGCGTTTCTCCATACGATCAGTCTGGAGAACTGAAGCTGATTCGTGTTGCGTTGCGTTGCGTATCATCTCTGACAGGTTGATTCATGACACATCGCCAAAATGCGCCTTCGGGCCGCGAGATCATGCTGTGCGGACAGATGCGGGTTGAGCAGGGGTGCGAGCGGAGACCTCTCAGCCTGGCGCGATTGTCCCGATGCAGGCAGAGGTTGCGCTGCAGGTTTAAGTCCCGTCGTCGTCACGTCGCAGTCACGGTCACAGCTTGTGCGCGCTGTCGCGAGCGGCCGCCTGACAGAGGCGTCTGGAGTCGTCTGGATGGCAATGGGATGGCGCCGTAACCGCCACCACCACAGGCGATAGCAAAGTTGAATGTCCGTCACCGAGCCGGCTGCCGTCATGGCGGCAGGGGCTTTGTGTTGCCGATCGCAAGGTTTCCCGGAGTGGATATGAGCATCGTCGAGGGCAGGACAAATCCGTGGCCGGGCAGGATGCCGTCGGCTGCGCAGGAATTCCCGGCCCAGGCCGTATCCGGCGTTGGGGTCGGAGCCCCGATCGCGGCGCCATCGCGGCGAAGCGCGGCCGCCACAGGCGCGGTCCGCGACAGCGATGCCCGCAGGCAGCCCATGCTGCTGGCGGCGTGCAGCGACATCGTCGCGGCAGATGCTCTCCTGCCGGCGCGCCAACAGCCGTGCTCCGGCACGCACCTGCGGTGTCGGACGGCTCGTCTTCCAGGACCTCGCGCACGGCCACGAAAGCCGGATGGAGGTGCAGGGGTGAGAAGGGGCAGGCGGGGCGCGACAGGCCGCCTTATGGCGCGCGTGGACGCAGGTGCGGGGGCATGTGGCCGATGACGACCGACGTATTTTCGATCAACGAATTCGAATATCATTGCTATCGCCGCGATTATGAAACGGCAGGTCGCGAACTGCTGGTGCTGCTGGAGCGGATTGATCAGCACTATGGACTGTTGATGGACGTCGACGACTGGGTGCAGTCGGAAATGGCGCGCGACATCATGGACGAGCATCTGACGACGCGGCTCGCCGCGGCGATCACGGCACTGGTCACCGATCCGGGATTCTCGATCACCAACTACGGGGTCAGCAAGCTTGCTCACTTCCAGCGCTGGCTTTCGGCCCTGTTCGCGGTCACCCCGTTTCGCAACGCCGACCACATCCTGCGCTCTTTCGGCTGCGATGCCGCGGCCAAGAACACGCTGTTTATGCGCGATACCGAACTGCGGAAATTCCAGCTTTTCTATCTCACCGATTCGGAGATGCTGCTGGACTGGGACATCTTCTGGGGCGTCAACAAGGTGGCCGCGGCCAATCTCGGCATCTCGCTGCTCGCAAGTCGCCTGATGGCCTCGCGTTCGGCGCATCAGAAACGCGAAATGCTGCTGTCCTGGCTGCCGGCGCGGCTCGGCGAAATCGACTGGGACGAGATCCCGTCGGGCGTGCTGCACGATGCCTATATGCATTGCAGCTACGCCGACATCCCGAGCAAACACAATCTCAAAAAGGCGATCAACCTCATCATCCGTCGCAAGCTGGCAAGCCTGCGTATTCATGATGTGACCCGCAAGGCACAGGTGGGTGGAGGAAAGCCGGTGGCTCTGGTGGTGCTGGAATGGTTCTCCAAGAACCACTCGATCTATCGCACCCATTCGCAGACCATGGTGGCGATGCGCGACAAATTCCATCTGATCGGTATGGGGTATGACGGCCGGGTGGATGATGTCGGCAGGGAGTTGTTCCACGAATATATCCCGATCCAGGGGGATACGGTCTTCGATCATGTTGCGCATATCCGCGAGGTCAGTGAGGCGCGCACCGCCCAGGTGATGTATATGCCGAGTGTCGGCATGTTCCCGACCACCATGATCCTCGCCAACCTGCGGGTGGCGCCATTGCAGATGATGGCGCTCGGTCATCCGGCAACCACCCATGGTCATGCCATGGACTATGTGGTGGTGGAGGAGGATTATGTCGGCGAGGACGCCTGCTTTTCGGAGCAGCTGCTGAAGCTCCCCAAAGACGGCATGCCCTATCGGCCGCCGGCGGCGATGCTCACGATGCGGCTCGAAGGCGGCCATCTGCCGCCGAAACCGTCGCTGCGAATGGTACGCATCGCGATCGCAGCTACCATCATCAAACTCAATCCGGGCTTTCTCACCATGTGTCGCACACTGGCGCGCGAAGCCTCTGTACCGGTGGAGTTCCACTTTCTGGTCGGGCAGGCCAGCGGGCTGACCTATCCGCAGGTGCGCAACATCGTCCACAACCAGGTGGGCCGCTGTGCGGTGGTGCACCAGCACCAGGATTACGATGCCTACATGAAGGTGATCGCCGATTGCGACATGTTCCTCAACCCGTTCCCGTTCGGCAACACCAACGGGATCGTCGATACAGTCTGGGCCGGGTTGATGGGCGTGTGCAAGACCGGGCGCGAAGTCCATGAACATATCGATGAGGGCATGTTCCGCCGTCTGCGTTTTCCAGAATGGACCATTGCGCGCACCCCTGAGGACTACAGGAAGGCGGCACTGCGCATGATCAATGACGGTGCCGAGCGCAAGCGCCTGGCGCGGCAGCTGGCCGGGCCGAAAGCAATCCGGGAACTGATCTTCGAGGGGCGGCCCGAGATCCTGGGGGAGCGTATCTTCAGCCTGTGGCAGGCGCTGCCGCGGGAGGCGCGGAGCGCGCCGGGCAAGCGGGTGGCGCCGACCCGGCAGGTGCGGGCGGAAGGACCGGCGGGGGTTCCGGACTGGCTGGCGCGGGAGGTCGAGGACTATTTCGTGGTCGCGTTCCGGCGCACGCCGCGTGTCGTCATCGATATCGGTGCCAATATCGGAGCCTTTGCGTTGCGGGCGCACCGCCAGTGGCCGGGAGCGCGGATCATCGCCTATGAACCGCTGCCCTCCAATGTGGCGCGGCTGCGCGCCAATCTCGGTGTCTGGGCCGAGATTGTTCCCGCTGCGGTGCGTGCCACTTCCGGCACCCAGAGCATTTTCCTCGGCGATCTGTTTGTCACCGGAGGCTTCACCAAAGGTGTCCGGCAGCGCGAGGACCAGATCGCGGTTGATTGCGTGGCGGCAAAGGATCTGCCGGGATGTGATCTGCTCAAGATCGACACCGAGGGGTCGGAGGTCGAGATCCTGAGCAACATCAACCTGGATCGTATCAACACCATTCTGGTCGAGTTTCACAGCCGGAAGGATGCAGACACGATCCGGCGGCGGCTGTCTTCGAGCTTCGACTGCATCTCCGGCCAGTCGGGTGAGGAGGTCGGCACCCTGATCCTCGAACGCAGGGATGAGACGTCGGAGTCACAGATGGCGCGTCAACAGGAAAACGCGCTGGTTTTGGAGGAAGTCTGAACCATGTTGAAAGAGTGCGACAGACCCATGCCACAGTTCTATCAGTGGCCGATGGCGTTGAATGCCAGGGGACACCGTCACGCCGGCATCCGGGCGACACCCGGATACGACTTCAGCCGCAGGGCGATGTCGGTGCCGCTGCGAGCCAGCGAGTTCGCGGAAGCGGTCAGCGATTATCCGATCGTGTTCACCGACAAGGGCACCCCGGTGCCGCTGGCCATCCTCAGCTATGAGGCGGACCGCAATCTGTTCGTGGCCGAGGACGGATCCTGGCGGGTGGAAGCCTATCTGCCGCTCTATGTGCGGCGCTATCCCTTCATCGGCATGGAGCGGACCACGGGTGAGATCTCACTTGGCATCGATGCCAGTTCGGGTCTGTTTGTGCCGCGCGCCCGAGAGGGGCGGGACCTGCGCCTGTTTGACGATGAGGAGCAGCTGACCGAGGTCGGACGTTTCGGGGCCGCTCTGTGCACGGCCTGGAATGAAGGCGAGGGCGCGACGGGAGCCTTTGTCGAGGCTCTGGTCGAGACCGATCTGCTGCAGGCGGGGCGTATCGAGATGAAACTCGCCGATGGCTGCATCCAGGTGGTCGATGGATTTCTGGCGGTGAACGAAACGGCGTTCCGTGCGCTGCCGCCGTCGACCGTACTCAGCTGGCACGAATCGGGTTGGCTCGACCTCGTCACCCTCCACCTCGCCTCGCAGCGCAACTGGGCGCGGCTGGCGGCGATCGGAGCCATGCCGGTGGTGGAACGGGACAGGAAATGTCAGGCCGCACGGCGTGCCGGCGTCAGGCATATGGCCAGCAACGATCCGGGGCTGGCACGCGTCGCGAGCTAGGGCGTCCGGCCCGGCAGCGACGTGAAGGCATTGATACCAGGAAGGATCAGGATGATGAAACCCCGATCGACACCCACGCTGCTGGCAACGGGTTGTGTTGCGCTTGCGATTGGCGGCGCGGGCGCTGTGCTGGCGCAGCAGGCCGCGTCAACCGCGCGCGTAGCGCCCGCGCAGCTTCAGGCCGGAAAGCCGGCGCTGAGCGCGGTGGCGGCAAAAAGGCCGGCCGCCGCAGTGCCGACCGTGCAGCCCCAGACGGGCCAGGCGGTCGCGGCGGGGCGCCAGGCGGTCGCTTCCAGTTCCGAGAGCGTGTTCGATCAGCAGATCCGTGAGGGCCGGATCGACACCTGCGCCAAGGTGTTCGGCGTCCTCGGTCGTGGTCTCACCGACGGCTACTCCTATGCGGTGCGCAGCCAATGGAATGCCCAGGCGGTGAATGGCCACGCCATTCAGTCTCTGGTCGCGCTCAGGCACCCCTCGGTGCAGCAGACCGGTGCGGGCATCGTGTTTACGGCACCGGTCGGCAGGTCCTGCGAGGGCTCTGTGGTGCGGGTGACGCCAATCCAGAAGAACTGCGTCGAGGTCGCGGCCGATCTCGCGAAATCGAATGGACGCAACATCCCGCTGGGGGATCTGCCACTGGTGGCGATGCCAAATGGCAGCCAGATCATGCTGCTGCCCTCCGACAGGATCTGTATCTCGGTGACGGTGCTGCGGGCCGCGACCGCGGGTTGATGTTGGAGAGGAAGGGTCCGACAGGTGAGAGATCCGCTGCGTCCATAAAGTCGCAGCCGGGGCCATTGGGGCCATTGGGGGGGGTGACCACAGCGCCGGAGCCTGCCGGTTTTTCCCGCATGTGAGCTGTGGGAGCCGAGCGCATCCATGCTTCGGTTGAGCCCCTGATCGCGGTGGCGAGGAGCGCCGGTGACGGGCCGATCCGGCGGCTTCTGACATTCTGCTCGCGCTTCGGGACGAACTGCCGAAACCGGAAATGATGATGCTGGCGCCGGAGCGCGGATGTGGCGGGTATCCTGTGGCCCTCAGAACGTCAGGATCAGCCTGGTGCGGCGTGCGCGCGTGCGGGCGGCCTGACCGGGTCCAGCGTCACGGACTCGATCGGCACGCTTTGAGAAAGAAATTTCCGCTCCTCTAATTTGAACGGGGGCGAGTCCGCCTGTCACCGAGCGCAAGGGAATCACGGGCCGTGCGCGCCCCTGAGCGCATCGGAACCCGCCTGCCGCGCTTTGCGATGTTGCGAGAAGCGTGGTGAAAGGCGCGCCTGGCGGAAGGGGATCTGAATCACGAGCGAAAACCGCTTGCTTTCGCTTTGCCAGTTCCATTACAAATCACAGCACAATCAGTCTGAGGCTGGAAACCATGCGTGTCCTTCATCCCGTGGCTGGCACTGTTGCGCTTGTGTGCGTTTGCTGTTTCTGGCTTTCGACTGTGGCAGCTGAGATTCTCGCCCTTGCCATCGGCAGCGAGGCCATGGTTGTTGCGGTCAAAACCGCAATCCCCTTTGGCTTTATCATCCTGGTTCCGGCCCTGATTGCCACCGCCGTTTCCGGATTTCGCCTGAATGCCGGGAGGGTGATGCCCCTGACCCGCCGCAAGCAGCGCCGCATGCCGTTCATTATCGTGACCGGCGTGGTCATCCTCATCCCGAGCGCTCTCTATCTGGCCTCCGCCGCCCGCGCCCACTCCTTCGGAACGGTCTTCATCCTGGTGCAGGCCATTGAGCTGATTGCCGGAGCCGTCAATATTTCGCTGCTGAGGCTGAATATGCGTGACGGACTGCAGATGAAGGCGGAGCGCGCAGCAGCGAAGGGCTGAAGAGCCTTCCCGCAGGATGTCTTTCGCCTTACCTGGCTACCGTCTGGCAGGGGCGTGGAGCGCTGGCTCCATGCGCCATTCCGGCAGGCGGTCCCCAGCCGTCAGGCTGTCGCCACTTGCAATCCACCGGGATTCTGCGCCGCGGCGGCTTCCGTCACCGGGGATGCCGAATCCCCGGCATCGAAAATGGGGTGCGGCAGAACAGGAACCGTCGCGATCCGGCAATTGCGGGTGGCTTGCCTTTGAGCGCGTGCTGTCGCGGGCGAGGTTGTGGAGGGGGCCAATATTTCAGTGGCTCTTGATGAAGGATAGGTGCAGGTTTGGGTTGGCGACCGAGGGCCGGCGTCTTGCCGGCCACCGGGAGCCAGCCGACGCATTGGAGGGGCCGGCCAGTGGGGCTGGTGTTTGCCGCGCGGCACGCAGGGATACCGCGCTGGCGGCTCGTTTTGCTGCACCCTGCTACAGCGTGCCCGGCGTCCGACAGGCGCTGGCAAATATACATGAAGCACGATGAAGCACGTTCGTTGTTCTTTGCGGTTCGGAGGTCGAAGCGTCTGGAATTAAAGTGCGTTGCGGATCATGCCAGATCAGGCCGGACGGGTCGGCGTCGCCCCTTGCCGCGCCCGGGGCTGATTGCGCGCACCACGCCCTGCGCCCTGCGCAATCAGCGGTCTGGCGGGCTGATGTTACCGGGCAGGGAGGCTGCCGCTTCATGCTTCATCAGATGTCGACATTGCGATCAGGAACCCGGCCCGGGATGCCCGACGGAGCCGCCCGCGTCGGGACAGGAAAGCAGATTGGTTTCTTGCGACCCCTGACACAACCAGAGGTTGGTTGTTTTCTCCCGGACGGCAGCTTCGCGCCCACCGCAGGTCCTGAACCCCGGATCCACGGATGCGACCTGTCTGTTTGACCGCCAGATCCGGCATCTGGCATGCAATCCGGCATGCGCAGTCCAGGTGCCGGGCAGACTTCGCCGTATGCACATGCGTCATGGCCAAGCAACATCCGCGAGTTATTCACAGCTGACACTACCAGAGGGCGTGAATTGATACCGCGGCGCAAGAGCGTAATGACACATAGAAAGCTCTGGTGGTAAACGGTTGGCTTCGATTCCGTCCCACTTCGGGTGACGAGCCGAATCTCGAACGAGAGCGGAAAGCAATCCATAGCGCTGGCAACCTCCATAATCCTGAGGGTTTTCCGGCAGTTCCGCATGGCGGATCAGTTCCGATGTCGACGCCACGTCGCGCATCAAGGCTGATGCGATTCAAACTGGGAACGGTGAGAAGGTCATGAAAAGGCAACCCGCTGGCAAGCCCGAACAACGCAGCGCCGGAAGCCACGACGTTGAACTTGGCAAACGCATTCGCGTGCGTCGTGTCGAGATGAAGATCTCTCAGTCTGAACTTGGCGAGAAGCTTGGCGTCAGTTTCCAGCAGATCCAGAAATACGAAAAAGGCATCAATCGCGTCGGTGCCGCCCGCCTTGAGCGCATTGCAGCGGTCCTGGACGTTCCGGTCACCTTTTTCTATGACGCCGACAGGAGGAGCCGCGAAGTCGACAGCCTGTTGTTCATTGACTCTGCCTTCAGTCTGCGACTCCTGCGCGCCTATAATAACATCAAGGATCAGGCGCTGCAGCGCCAGCTGGTGACACTGGTCGAGGCCATCGCGTCCAGAGAAGATTGAGCCTGATGTCGGATTGCGGCGGGGAAAAGTGCTCGCTTGAGTTGATTGGTGCACAGATGTGCAACCCTGGCCTGCGGCAAAACGTCATGTCCACAGCCTGCGGCTGGGTGCGCGTGCGCCATACATCGGTTGATCGCAAAAAGCGTGAAATTCGCTCCTGACCTCCTGACACCAGGTGTTGATGGTTTTTGCGACAGAGCTGGTCGCTGAGATCCGCAGCCACCGCAATGATTGCGGGTCGGCCGCAGCAAAAGCGTCGATGGCGGACGGCTGCCGGATTTCGCAGGAGGCACGCAGATCCGCACACGCAGCTGGCGGAAGCGGCCGGGACCTGCTGCCTGAGAAGAGATCAATGTGGCCGATGTGCGATGTGTCGGGCCGCTGTCGCTCGATTCCGGATCCCGGGCGGTGACGCGCGGGTCGGGAAGCGGCGGGATCGACGCGGCGGCGCCAGGGCGGGAGATGGCAGCCGTTTCCCGGGGAGCCTGTCGGACCTGGGCCGATTCGGCGGGCCTTGCTATTCTCGATTATTTTGTTTCCTTTCGCCGCAGGTATTGACGCGAAGATTTCAAAAGCCCGGGCATCTTTTGCCGTTTGTTTCAGGAATCGCACTGAAATCCGTGAAGCCTGACTGCGCTGCTGGATCCGGCTCCTGCGCGGTAACAGCTTTCTGAGCCTGGCGCGACAGGGAGGGCAGGCGTGAGAGGAAGACAGAAACGGCAGTGCGTGCGACCTGTTTGACGCCATTCAGCTGTGACAGCGCAGGCTGCGCTGCGCGGGCGCGCCGGCGTAACACCGGGAAAATTGCGGGATCTGCGAGCTGTTGCGTGCAGCCCGAGCCGGATCGTGTGCGGTTTGCGTTCGGTGTCGCAGGGCAGCGCCGGACCGTGACACCATCTGCTGCGCGAAACTGGAGGATCGCGCATGCAGGTCTGGTCTCCCGTGCCGTGCGTTTTCGCAGTTCCATCGCTGGCGCGCAGCCGGGAGGCTGGCGGGAAGGGCGCGCGCCGTCAATCCGGCTCTGCGGGATCGCTGTGATCTGCCGACGCAGCGATGGGGACCCGGGCGTGAAAGCTGCGCATCTGTCTTTGCGGATGGTCGGCTGCGACGGTGGCGACACGCGCTGCTGGCGCAGGCTGCGCTCTCCCGGCACAGGCAGGGCCCGCTTCGCGTTCCCTGCCTCCGCAAAGCGCGCATCCTGCTGCAACAATCCGGGCACGGGGGCGAGGAGACGGCGGGTGTGGCCGCGGAGCCGCACGCAGACTGCCGAATTCGAAAGATTTCTTAGTATTGCGTTAACCAGCTGCGTGCGATTTCCGGGAGTATGGTCACTCGTTCGCGTCTGCAGTCGATTCTGACGGGGCTTGCTCTTTATGTGATGGCGGCGGGCATCATCGGCTATTTCGCCATCAACGCCTATACCGGCAGATATGGTTTGACGGCGCAGCAGGAACTCGACCAGGAGATCGTCAGCCTGACCCGGGAACTGGAGCAGCTGAAGCACGAACGCGCGGAGCTGGAACAGCGTGTGTCGCTGTTGCGGCCGGAACATATCGACCCTGATATGCTGGAAGAACAGGCGCGGCGGCAGCTCAACTATGTCAATCCCCGTGATGTGCTGCGGATGACCAATCGCGTGGCGCCCTGACACCGACAGCGCGCGCTGCCGAAGCGGCCGGCGATTAAATCTGCCTTTATTTGATCACATTGTTGCCACGAGTGTGGCGCGCGTTGCTGTTGGAACACATTGTGCCGCCGTCGCAACAGTCGCTGCGGATTTGGCGGTAACACGTTGCCGCGCCGCTTTTACGCCACAGGCTTGGGTTGTATCCTGATCAGGTCACGGGGTGTGGCGCAGTATGGGTTGTGGAAGCGCCTGACGTTTCCGAAAACCCTGGGGGGTGGGTTGTGGTCGGACATCGGTCCGGCGGCCGCCAGTGTGGCTGTGGTGAAGAGGGGCGCCATGTCACGCAACATGCCATGGAGCTGTGACGTGACGGATCGCTGGACGGATTTCGCTGGTGTTTCTGCTCGTCCCTGTGGGCGTCCCAACGGTCAGATTGTGGCGCAGAGGAGGTCGGGAAAGCACAGATCTTCAAAAAGTCACGTCGTGTCGCGGAATTGAAACCGCATGGCCGTGATCTTGCCAAAGATTGCTATCAGGCTGGCATGGTTTTCAGAGCCTGGCGGTCGCCATCCGGATCGGCAAAAACCGCGAGGCGGGCAGCACGAGGACTGGCAGCAGGAGGCACCGGCAGCACAGGGAGGCTCGGCCGAAGGATGATGGAGACGCTTTGAGGAAAGAGTTGGCGCCAGCAGACCCACCTTCGGTGGAGCCGTCGTGGGGCGGACCCTCAGGCCAGGAAAGGGTTGGTCAGGGAGGCTTCGAGGAGAGTGACCAGGAGATTGACGGGTGGTCAGCGCGTGCCCGGGGATCTTTGAGGAACCGATGAGACGCGCTCTGGAACTGTGCCCGACCGGATGTGGCCTGAAGGACCCATCCCGATGGTGCCGATGAGAAACAGTGCTATGCGGATATTCAGGAAGCGTACCATTGTTGCGTTTGGTGCCCTGGCGCTCGCTGTGCCAGCGCTGGCGGTCGACCGGGTGTTGCCCGATGCCCATCTGGCGATCACCGCCGATCGCCCGGCAGCGACGGAAACCACGGCAACCGTAGGCAAGATAGCGCCGGTGGGCGCGGTCGATGGCGGCAGCGCCCTGGTCGAATTGCGGGATGCCGCCGAGCGGGGGCAGCCGCGTGCGCAGTGGCGCCTGGCACGCATGTATGCCGACGGCGACGGTGTGACGCGCGATGACATGCGGGCTTTCGAATATTTCAGCCAGCTGGCCGGAGCTCACGCCGAGGACAGCCCGACCGCGCCGCAGTCGCAGATTGTCGCCAATGCCTTCGTGGCCATCGGCCGCTACTATCTCAACGGCATCCCGAATTCGCCGATCAAGGCCGATCCGGATCGGGCACGGGAGATGTTTTCCTATGCGGCGTCCTATTTCGGCAATGCCGAGGCGCAATATTATCTCGGTCGGCTTTATCTGATGATGCAGGATGGTTCGCGTTACGATGCTGTTTCAGGGGCGCGCTGGCTCGGCCTGGCGGCACAGAAGGGGCAGCATGAGGCACAGGCGGTGCTCGGCGAAATGCTGTTCAACGGGGATCGCGTGCCGCGACAGCCGGCGCGGGGCCTGATGTATCTGACCCTGGCGCGGGATGGTGCCGGGCCCGATGAGGCCTGGATCAAGGAAAGCTACAATCGCGCTTTTGCCAAAGCCTCCCGCGACGATCGCGCGATGGCGCTGCAGATGCTCGAATACTGGGTCCAGGGACGGGGCGATTAGTTAGTTAGGCGCGATCAGGTCCTGTGGCGATCAGGTCCTGTGGTTTGTGTGCCCGCAGGTGATCGTTTCAGGACTTAAAGGTCGAGATCGACCCAGAGCGGCACGTGATCCGACGGCTTGTCCCAGTCGCGCACATAGCTGTCGATGCCGACATCGCCGAGCCTGTCGCCGGCCTGGGGCGACAGCAGGATGTGATCAATGCGCAGGCCATGGTTCTTCTGCCACGCCCCGGCCTGATATTCCCAGAAGGTGTAAATTCCTGGGGCGTCAGAGACCATGCGCAGTGCATCGCAAAAGCCGAGCCCGAGCAGGGACTGGAAATGCTCGCGGGTGGCGGTGGTAAACAGGGCGTCATTGGTCCAGGCAGCGGGATTGTGAACGTCGCCGGCGGTCGGGATGACGTTGAAATCGCCGGCGAGGATAACCGGCTGCTCGCCGCTGAGCCGCGCTCTGGCATAGTCGTGAAGGCGTGCCATCCAGTTCAGCTTGTAGGGATATTTGTCGGAGTCGAGGGGGTTGCCGTTGGGCAGATAAAGGCAGGCGAGATGCAGGCTGGAGCGCGTCAGGCTGAAGCTGGCGTCAAGGAAGCGCGCCTGGTGGTCCCCGTCGTCGCCCTCAAGACCGATGGAAAAACTGTCGAAGCGGAGCTTCGACAGCAGCGCCACGCCGTTGAAGGTCTTCTGGCCGTGGGTGAGGATGTTATAGCCCAGGGCTTCGATCTCAAGGCGCGGAAAGGCCTCGTCGATGCATTTTATTTCCTGCAGGCAGACGATGTCGGGCGCGCATTCGCCGAGCCATTGCAACAGATGGGGCAGCCGCTGGCGGACCGAATTGACGTTCCAGGTGGCGACGCGAATCGGCATCAGAGGGCTTCCGAAACAGGGCAGGGGCCAGAGAGGAGGCAGGGCGCCGTGCATTCGCCTTACAGGGCGAAGCTGGTGCCGCAGCCGCAGGAGGTGGTGGCATTGGGGTTGTTGACCCGGAACGAGGCTCCGGTGAGATCGTCGACGAAGTCGACCACGGCACCGGCGAGAAAAGGCTGCGAGGCGGCGTCCACCAGGACGGTTGCGGCATCGCAGGTGATCACAAGATCGTCATCGGCGCGCGTGTGGTCGATGTCGAAACGGTACTGGAATCCGGAACAGCCGCCGCCGGCGACGGAAATCCGCAGCATGGCGCCGCCCGATTCGCCCTTGAGGATCTCGCCGATACGGCGTGTGGCTCGCTCTGAGATGGTCACCGCAGGCGTCATGATTCTCCCTTTTGCGCAGGCTGGTCTGCGGTCCCTTGGGGTTGGAGGCAATGGGCTGGCGCACAGAGGACAATAATCTGCTAAAGGCCACATTTAGGTGCTGTGTGGCGGATTCAAATGGATAAGGACCGAAATTCCTGATGACTGTGGCAATGGCCCCCCCGCGGGCTTCCTGTGCCTGTGATCCGCTTGCCAGTCGGGGCCGGCGGGTCAGTGAGCCGCCGAGCCAGACCCGCAGCGCCTTCCGGCGGGACTGCGATCGGGTGATCCATTCCACCGCCTTCCGCCGCCTCAAACACAAGACCCAGGTCTTTGTGTTCCATGAGGGCGATCATTACCGCACCCGTCTGACCCATTCGCTCGAGGTCGCCCAGGTCGCCCGGGCGCTCGCCCGGCAGCTCGGGCTTGAGGAGGATCTCACCGAAACCCTGGCGCTCGCCCATGATCTCGGTCATCCGCCCTTCGGCCATGCCGGCGAACACGCCCTCGACCTCTGTCTGAAGGATTTCGGCGGTTTCGACCACAACGCCCAGACCCTGCGCGTGGTCACCGCGCTTGAGCACCGCCATCCCGAATTTGATGGTCTCAATCTGTGCTGGGAGACTCTGGAGGGGCTGGTCAAACATAATGGTCCCCTGACCGACCGCGAAGGTGTGGCCGTGGGCCGCTATCGGGAGCGTGGTGTGCCGGCCGGGATCAGCGCTTTCGTCGCCTCCTTTGACCTTGAATTGTGGAGCTTTGCTTCGCTGGAGGCGCAGATCGCGGCGATTTCGGACGACGTTGCCTATAACGCCCATGACATCGACGACGGCCTGCGTGCCGGTCTGTTCGGGCTCGACGATCTCAAAGCGGTGCCCCTGCTGGCCGACATCATTGAGGGGATCGGTGAGCGCTATCCGCTGCTGGATGATGCCAGACGCGGGGCCGAACTGGTGCGGGTCCTGATCTCGCGCTCGATCGCTGCGGTGTTTGGCGAGGCCGCAGCGCGGATTGCCGCCTCCGGGGTGCGGACGGTGGCCGAGGTGCGCCAGTGGGGCGCCACCCTGGCCGATTTTCCTGTGGATGTGGCAAAACAGGAAGTCGCCATCAAGGGCTTTCTCCATCAGCATATGTACCGTCATCCGCGGGTGATGCGGGTGATGGCAGGGGCCGAACAGATTGTGACCGATCTGTTCACCCACTATCTTGCGTCGCCTTCGGATCTGCCGGAGGAATGGCAGCTGAGCGCGCAGGCAGATGATGACGCGGATCGGGCGCGGCGGATCGGGGATTTCATCGCCGGAATGACCGACCTGTTCGCCATCACCGAACATCAGCGGCTTTTTCACTCGACACCGGACCTGCGTTAGGCGCGCCAATGGCGGAACACGATGGCTGAAAATTCTCTTTCACCGCATGTCTTTGCCGACATGCTCCGGGTTGTCCACGAAGCCTGCGCGGCCCACGCCCGCGAAGCCGGCCTGGCCGACCCTCCCGATCTGTCGCGGGTGGTGGTGGAACCGCCGCGTGACCCCAGCCATGGCGACATGGCCACCAATGCCGCCATGGTGCTGGCAAAGGCGGCAAACGTCAGGCCGCGGCAGCTGGCCGAGGAAATCGCCTCACGCCTGTCGTATTCAGCCATGGTTGCCCGGATCGATGTCGCCGGCCCCGGCTTCATCAATCTGACCTTGCGCGCCGAGGTCTGGCAGGCCGCGCTCAGGGCGCTTCTGCGGGCGGGTGCAGATTTTGGCCGCGGCGCCAATGGTGGCGCCGTCAATATCGAATATGTCTCGGCCAATCCCACCGGACCCATGCATGTCGGCCATTGTCGCGGCGCCGTGTTCGGCGACGCCCTGGCCAGTCTGCTGCAGTTCGCCGGCCATGCGGTGACGCGCGAATATTATGTCAACGATGCCGGCGCCCAGGTCGATGTTCTGGCCCGTTCGGCCTTTCTGCGTTACCGCGAGGCGCTCGGCGAGGATATCGGCGCCATCCCGGAAGGTTATTATCCCGGGGATTATCTCAAACCGGTGGGGCAGGCGCTGGCCCGGGAGCATGGCGAGGCCCTGCTGGCCATGGCTGGCGAGGCCTGGCTTCCAATCGTGCGGGATCGGGCGATCGGGATGATGATGGACGAGATCCGGGATGATCTCGCCGCCCTCGATATCCGCCATGACGTGTTTTTCTCTGAACGTGCCCTGATGTCCGGCGGCGACGAGGTGGCGGCGACCATCGGGCAGCTGCGCCAGCGCGGCGATGTCTATCAGGGCCGGCTGCCGCCGCCGAAGGGCGGGGCGGTCGAGGACTGGGAAGATCGCGAACAATTATTATTTGCAGCAACTGCCCATGGCGATGATGTCGACCGGGCGCTGATCAAGGCGGACGGCTCCTATACCTATTTCGCCTCCGACATTGCCTATCACCGGAACAAATTCAACCGTGGTTTCAGGCAGTTGATCGATGTCTGGGGGAGCGATCACGGCGGCTATATCAAGCGCATGCGCGCGGCCGTCAGCGCCATCACGGCAGGTCAGGCCAGCCTCGACGTCAAGATCGTGCAGCTGGTGCACCTGCTGCGGGCCGGCGAGCCGGTCAAAATGTCCAAACGTTCCGGGGACTTCGTGACCCTGCGGGAGGTGGTCGATGAGGTCGGCCGCGATGCCGTGCGCTTCATGATGCTGTACCGCAAAAACGACGCCCCGCTCGATTTTGATCTTGCCAAAGTGCTTGAAGAATCACGCGATAACCCGGTATTCTATGTCCAGTACGGGCATGCGCGGGGGCATTCCATCTTTCGCAATGCCCGGGCGGATCTGTTTGCCGATCTGCCGCTCGATCATCACGCCCGCCTGGCGTGGCTTTCCGATGCGGCACTGGAATTGCTCACGGATCCTGCCGAACTGGACCTGTTGCGGCGCCTGGCGGCCTATCCCCGCATGCTCGAGGGGGCGGCCAAAGCCCATGAACCGCACCGGATCGCATTTTATTTATACGAATTGGCGAGTGATTTTCACGGAATTTGGACAAAAGGTCGCGATCTGCCCTATTTACGCTTCATTATAATTAAAGATGCGGGTTTAACGAAGGCACGTCTGGCCATGGTCCAGGGGGTCGTTTCGGTTCTGGCTTCTGGCCTGGGTATCCTCGGTGTTCAGGCCCCCGATGAAATGAGGTAGTTTTTATGCAAAAAACTACGTTAGGGTTAAATGATCGTAGGGGCTGGCGGTGCCGGCTCCAATGCGCTGAATCGGGTTGAAAGCCTTGTCGATGAAAAATGCATAGGTAATAGTAGCTTTTCCGAAAGGACGCATGATCAACATGGCCGAGCGATATCAGAACAGACAATTTCCCGCCGCCGCCGCCCTTGATCGCAGTGCCGATCAGTTTGGTGACGGAAGGAGCGAAGGCGACCCGTTGGCCGAACTGGCTCGTCTGATTGGGCAAACCGATCCGCTGGGACCGGCACCCCCGAACCGCGGCAATGATTATGATTATGATTACCGCGATCAGCGCTCCCAGAGCAGCTCGCCGGAGAGCTACGGCGAGAATGTGCACGATATTTCCTCGGCGCAGCAGCCGGGCTGGGTGCGGCGCGCCAATGCGGCTCAGCAGCAGGCACAGCCGCAGTATGATTATGCCGATGCGGCGGAACCGGGCTATGGCCGCCAGCAGTTTGCCGACACCCAGTCAGGCTATGACAGCAAATCGCGCTTCGACCAGGGGCGCCAGGATCAGCGCGGCTATGACGATGCCGAATATGATCATGTCGAGGCGGAGGATGCGGATTACCATCCGGACGCCGCTTACTCGAACAATGATTCCTACGGCTATCACGAAGACGAATATGACGACGAGGAGTATGACGACGAGGAGGAGGGCGGCTCCCGGGGCGGTGCAGGCAAATGGATCGGCGTGATCTTCATTCTGGCGATTCTGGGCGGTGCCAGCGGCCTCGTGGCCTATAAATGGCGTCCGGCCCCGGCCCCAGCCCCGGCCCCGGTCTTCCAGGCCGACACCACTCCGATCAAACAGCAGCCGGCGGCGGATTCCTCTCCGGTCCGGGTGGTCGGACAGACTCCGGTGAAGTCGGACGAGAACTTCGCTCCGCCACCGGAGACACCTGTGAATCCGGAGCCGACCGCCGATCAGAATCCGCCTTCAGCTTTCCCCGAGCCGCCGCCGCCGCCGCCCAGAACGGTCCAGACGACCAGGGTCCAGCCGCAGCCGCAGCGGACCGCAGCGGCGGAAACCGACAATGTCGACCCGGAACCCGCGTCTGTCCGGAACATCATGAGGGCACCTCCCGCTCCCGCTCCCGCTCCTGCCAGGCCGCCGGCACAACAGCGGCATGGGCCGATCAATCTGGGACCGAATGCCCAGCAGCAGGCGTCTGCAGCGCCGGCACCGCAGTCCCCCGCGCCTGTGGCGACAGCCGGGGGCAGCGGCTTTCTGGTATCGATTTCGTCGCAGGACAGCGAAGCTGCGGCGCGGGAATCGTTCCGGGTGGCGCAGACCAAATATGCAGCGGCGCTGGGGTCGCAGAAGCTTGTGGTCACGTCGACGACCCTGCCCGATGGCAGGGTCAAATATCGCGCCGCAGTGGGCCCGTTCACGACCCGACCGGATGCGGTCTCGATCTGCGAAGGCCTGAAAGCCGCTGGCGGTCAGTGCTTCATTTTCGCTTCGGCTCATCGCTGAGCCGCAACAGCGGATAGGCTTGCGATGACCAGGCGGTCATTCATCGTCGGTGTGTCCGGCACTGAATTGACCGCCTCGGAGCGGCAGTTCATTGCCTCCGGGCGCCCGTGGGGATTCATCCTGTTCGGGCGCAATGTTGATCATCCCGACCAGCTGCGCCGCCTCGTCAGCCAGCTGCGCGAGGCGGTTGATGATGCGGATGCCCCCGTTCTGATCGATCAGGAAGGCGGCCGGGTGCAGCGCCTGCGCCCGCCGCACTGGCCGCTTTACCCCCCTGGATCCCTGTTCTCCGCTCTTTATGATCAGGAGCCTGAGCTTGGCCTGCGTGCTGCCGGTCTTTCGGCGCGGCTGATCGCCTGCGATCTGGCCGATCTCGGCATCACCGTTGACTGCCTGCCGCTCGCTGACCTGCCGGTCGCCGGTGCCGACGCCGTGATCGGCGACCGCGCCTATGGCACACGTCCGGACAAGGTCGCAGCACTTGCCCGTGCGGTTGCCGATGGTCTGGCCCAGGGCGGGGTGCTGCCGGTTCTAAAACATATTCCGGGCCATGGGCGGGCCACCGCCGACAGCCATCTGCGCCTGCCCGTTGTGGATTGCCCGCGGCCTGAGCTCGATCGCAGCGATTTCGCGCCGTTCCGGGCGCTTTCGGATCTGCCGATGGCGATGACCGCACATGTTGTGTTTAGCGCAATTGACCCGGTTCATCCGGCGACGACTTCTGCGACAATGGTGGCGCAGGTGATTCGCGCCGCGATTGGGTTCCAGGGTCTGTTGATGAGTGATGATGTGTCGATGAACGCGCTCGAAGGGACGATCGGCGATCGTTCCCGGGCGATTCTCGCGGCCGGTTGCGACATGATCCTGCATTGCAACGGCAGGATTGAGGAAATGCAGGAAGTCGCCGGAGAAGCGCTCGAACTGACCGGGCTGCGGCTGCAGCGGGCGCAGCGCGCCTGTGCCGCGCGCCGGATGCCGCGGCCCTTTGACCGGGAGAGCGGTCGTGCCGAGCTGGATCAGCTGATTGCGGGCGCGGCATCGGTATGAGCGCGGAAATTCTGTCTTTTGAAACCGCGCGGTCGACCGGGACCGTGGACGGGGAGCCGACGCTGGTCGTCGATGTCGAGGGCTATGAGGGCCCGCTCGATCTGTTGCTGGCGCTGGCGCGCCAGCAGAAGGTTGATCTTGCCAAAATCTCGATCCTGGCGCTCGCCGACCAGTATCTTCGCTTCATCGAGGAGGCGCGACGCATCCGCCTTGAGCTTGCCGCCGATTATCTGGTGATGGCAGCCTGGCTCGCCTTCCTGAAATCGCGCCTCCTGCTGCCCGAACCGCCGAGCGCCGAGGGCCCCAGTGCGGCGGAAATGGCAACGGCACTGGCCAACCGCCTGCGCCGGCTGGAAGCGATTCGGGAAGCGGCCAACCGCCTGATGGGCCGGCCGCAATTCCAGCGCGACTTTTTCCCGCGCGGTGCGCCGGAGGCGATCGCCGAAATCAGGCATCCGAAATATACTGCGACTCTCTACGACCTGCTCACCGCCTATGCGGCGCAGCGTCAGTCGCGGGTGCTGGCCAGTGTCCATCTGGCGAAGCGCACGGTGTGGTCGCTGGCGGAAGCCCGGGCGGCGCTGGAACGTCTGGTGGGGATGGCGGAAGACTGGAGCTGTCTCGACGATTTTCTGATGCGTTATGTCCTTGATCCAGCGCAGCGCCTCACTGTGCTGGCGTCGAGTTTCGCGGCGGCGCTGGAACTGGTGCGCGAGGGGCATATGGAACTCAACCAGCAGGAGGCGTTTGCGCCGCTCTATTTCCGCAAGCGTGCGGTGCAGGCGGGGGGGAGTGCGATGGCGGGTCCCGATTCACCGGTCGCCTGTTGACAGGATTGAAGGAGAAGTGGCCATGGTGAGCCTGGCGGAAGTTCTGACAGACGAAGCCGAGCTGATGGAAAATATTCAGGCCCGCCCGGAGGAGTTGCGTCTGCTTGAAGCATTGCTGTTTGCCTCCAGTGAGCCGCTCGATATGGCGACGCTTGCCAAACGCATGCCCGCCGATGTCGACGTCAAGCTCGCTCTGGCGCAGCTGCAGGCCGAATATGCCCCGCGCGGGGTCAATCTGGTGCGGATCGCCAATAAATGGGCCTTCCGCACCGCCAATGATCTGGCCTGGCTGATGACGCGGGAAAGCACGGAAACCCGCCGGCTGTCGCGCGCGGCCATCGAGGTGCTGGCGATCATCGCCTATCATCAGCCCATCACCCGTTCCGAGATCGAGGAAATCCGCGGCGTCGTGACCTCCAAGGGAACCCTGGACGTTCTGCTTGAGACCGGCTGGATCAAGCCGCGCGGCCGGCGCAAGACCCCGGGTCGGCCGCTGACCTTCGGCACCACGGAGAGCTTTCTGTCGCAGTTCGGCCTTGAGCAGCTCGGCGACCTGCCGGGTCTTGAGGAACTCAAGGGCACCGGCCTCCTGGATTCCCGACTGCCCACCGGCTTCACGGTGCCGACGCCCTCGGACGATTCAACCCTGCGCGAGGACGAGGATCCGCTTGATCCCGGCGATCTCGACCTCATGCTCGGGCCCAAGGTCGAGGCCGAGGGGGCGGCATAACCCTGTCGTCCCTTGTTGTCCCTTGCATTTCAGCTTTTCCGCTCTAGGTTTGAGGAGGCGGGGGCGACGCTCCTGCGCCCACGAGGTTCTTGTTTTTGTCTTCCGTGCGGCCTAGGTCTTGCACGAGCGGGGCCGGCTTTTCGGCCATAACCCTTTGGAGGGGCGTGAGGATGGGTATTTGGCACTGGCTGGTGGTGATCCTGGTGGTCCTGGTGCTGTTCGGCGGCAGCAAAGTGTCGGATCTGATGGGGGATGTGGCCAAGGGCATCAAGGCTTTCAAGAAAGGCCTTCAGGAGGAAGACAAGTCGATCGACAAGCCCGAAGCGACGAAATCCATCGAGCACAACAGCTCCACCACGGCCGAAACCCGTAACGATATCGGCAGCAAAGCCCTTTGAGGAGGCGCCCGGCGGGTGCCGTCCGCGGCAACGCAAAAAGGGTGCATCGCGTGCACCTCTGGCGCATCGGTGCGGTGGCCCCGCCATTTTTCGGCGTGAACGGAAGGCGTCATGTTCGACATCGGCTCAGGTGAACTGGTGGTTATCGCGGTGGTTGCGCTGGTCGCCATCGGTCCCAAGGAACTGCCGGGGGTGTTGCGCATGGTGGGGCAATGGACCGGCAAGGCGCGGCGCATGGCGGCGGAATTCCAGAGCCAGTTCCAGGAGGCCCTGCGCGAGGCCGAACTCTCCGACCTCAAAAAAAGCTTCGACGACGTGAAAGATGTGGCGAACAGCCTGCGCGGCGGCAATCTGCTGGCGTCGCTGTCAAGTGCGGTCGGCGCGCTCGACAGCCCGCCGCCTGCCAGTCCACAGTCCGGCACAGGGGCGGGCGCGGGCGCGACCGCGCCTGACGCCAGTCCGCCGGCGGCGGTGGTGAGCGCAGCGCCGGAAACGTTGCCGGGCGATGCCGCGGCGCCGGCCACGGCCGCGCCCCCGGTCAATCTCCTTGCCGGCCGCGGCGAGCCCGAGCCACCGTCCCAGCCGGTTCCGCCGCCATGACCGACGCCGATATCGAGGCCAGCAAGGCACCGTTGATGGACCATCTGATCGAGCTGCGGGCGCGGCTGATCAAGGCCCTGATCGGGTTCGGCATCGCCTTCGTGGTCTGTTTCTTCTTCGCCCGCCAGATCTACAATGTGCTGCTGGGGCCCTTCGTGCAGGTGGCGGGCGGAGCGCATTCGAAATTCATCTACACCGCATTGCTGGAATATTTCATCACCCAGCTCAAGCTGGCGCTGTTCGGGGCCGGTTTCATCTCCTTCCCGATCGTCGCCACCCAGATCTATAAATTCGTCGCCCCCGGTCTCTACAAACACGAAAAGCAGGCCTTTCTGCCCTATCTGATTGCGACCCCGGTGTTCTTCGTGTTCGGCGCGCTGGTGGTCTATTTCGTGGTGATGCCGATGCTGATCCGCTTTTCGCTCGGCATGGAGCAGGCGCCATCGGCGGATGCGGCGGAGATCGTACTGATGCCCAGGGTGGGCGAATATCTTTCGATCGTGATGTCGCTGATCTTTGCCTTCGGCATCGCCTTTCAGCTCCCGGTGATCCTGACGCTGCTCGGGCGTATCGGCATCGTCACCGCGGCCTGGCTGCGCGGCAAGCGCCGCTATTTCATCGTTCTCGCCTTCGTCATCGCCGCCGTGCTGACGCCACCGGACGTGCTCAGTCAGGCTTCTCTGGCGCTTCCCCTGATGCTGTTATACGAGGGGTCGATCTTCGCGGTACAGGTGGTGGAGAAAAAGGTGGCGGCGGCGCGCGCTGAAAAGGCGGGCGCGGCGTGAGCACGAGGCCGGTTTCTTCGGGCTGACCCTTCAAAGGGGCACGCACGCGCCTCTCGGGGGCCGTCCCGGCTCTGCGTCCTGCGTGCCTGCTCTGAGAGACCGAAGCACGCGCGGCATTCGACAACAACACCAGGATCTTTTTGAGCATGCACGATATCAAAGCCATCCGCGACAACCCGCAGGCTTTTGACCTGGCGCTGGGGCGCCGGGGCATCAAGCCGGTTTCTCAGCTTCTGGCCGACCTTGATGACCGGCGCCGGGCGGCAATTCTGGCCTGTGAGCAGGCCCAGGCCCGCCGCAACGCCCTGTCGCGGGAGATCGGCGAGGTCAAGCGGGCAAAGGACGAGGCCCGTGCGGCAACCCTGATGGGCGAGGTGGGGGCGCTCAAAAGCGCGATGCCGGAACTGGAAGACGCAGTGCGCCGGATCGAGGAAGAACTTGCCCGCACTCTGGCCGCGATTGCCAATCTGCCGCTGGCCGAAGTACCTGACGGTGTCGACGAGCGGGATAATGTGGTGCGCCATGTCTATGGCGCGGCGCGCCCTTACAGCTTTGCCCCCCGCGCCCATTATGATCTGGGCGAAGCCCTTGAGCTGATGGACTTCGAGGCGGCGGCGCAGATGTCGGGGGCGCGTTTTGTGGTGCTCAAACGCCATCTGGCGCGGCTCGAACGGGCGCTGGGTCAGTTCATGCTCGACCTCCATACGGAAAGCCATGGCTATAGCGAGATCAGCCCGCCGATTCTGGTGCGCAATGACGCCATGTTCGGCACCGGCCAGCTGCCGAAATTCGAGGACGATCAGTTCTGGGCGGTGCGGGGGGAACTCCTGCTGGCCCCCGACGAGCGGCTTGCCACCGAGCGGCTGGGCCTGATCCCGACCGCCGAGGTGCCGCTCACCAATCTGGTGCGCGACCAGATCCTTGATGAGCGCAGTCTGCCGCTGCGCCTCACCGCACTCACGCCCTGTTTCCGCGCCGAGGCCGGGGCCGCCGGCCGCGACACCCGCGGCATGATCCGTCAACACCAGTTTACCAAGGTGGAACTGGTGTCGATCACCACGCCGGAGGCCAGCCGGGACGAACTGGAACGCATGCTGTCCTGTGCCGAGGAGGTGCTGCGCCGGCTCGATCTGCATTATCGCGTGGTGACGCTGTGTGCCGGCGACATGGGGTTCTCGGCGCAGAAAACCTGCGATATCGAGGTCTGGATGCCGGGGCAGGGCGAGGGCGGCGCGTTTCGCGAAATCTCCAGCTGTTCGCTGTGCGGCGACTTCCAGGCCCGGCGCATGAACGCGCGCAGCCGCCTCGGAGAGGGCCGGCCGCGCTTCGTCCACAGCCTCAACGGCTCCGGGACCGCAGTGGGCCGTGCCCTGATTGCGGTCATGGAGACCTACCAGCAGGCCGACGGCTCGATCGCTGTGCCCGGCGTGCTGCAGCCTTATATGGGAGGATTGCAGGCCATCGGGGCCGATTGATCTGCGGGTGGTTTCGATCCACGTTCCATTTCTGCAGGCGAGGGACTGTGCCCCTGTTTGACGCTGTCGAGGCCCAGCCGCTTTCCTGACGGAGGCGATTTGAGGCAGATGGATGACCATTCCGGTTGGAGATGCGCAATTTTTCCCGTATTTCGAGCCGGGGACGACCTGGCCATGGTCCGACCTGGCCATGGTCCGACCTGGCCATGGTCCGACCTGGCCATGGTCCGACCAGGACAGTTGCAGCAAGCCGAACCTGCCCGATAGCGCCTCCGGGCGCCCCGTTCTCTTCCCGGTGTCCGGGGGTGGCGCGGGAAATGACCGTTACACCCGCACTGGAATCATGATCGATGCGAATTCTCTGCACCAATGACGACGGCATCCATTCGCCTGGGCTGAAGGTTGCCGAGGAGATTGCACTGGCGCTGTCGGACGATGTCTGGGTGGTGGCCCCCGAGCTGGACCAGTCCGGGGCCTCGCATTCGCTGTCGCTCAATGATCCCCTGCGCCTGCGCGAGGTCGGGCCGCGGCATTATGCGGTCAAGGGCACCCCGACCGACTGTGTGTTGATGGGGGCACGGCATATTCTGGGCGCGCACCCGCCCGATGTGGTGCTGTCGGGGGTCAACAGGGGGCGCAATGTCGGTGAGGATGTGGTCTATTCCGGCACCATTGCCGGTGCCCTTGAAGGCACCATTCTCGGCTTCACCTCTTTTGCGCTGTCGCAGGAACTGACCCTGGAGACCCGTGACAGCCCGTCCTGGGACAGTGCGCGCAAGCTCGGTGCCGACCTGCTGCGCCGCATCATCCGTGCCGGGGTCCCTGCGGGCGTGGTTATCAACGTCAATTTCCCGGCCTGCGCCGCCGAAGCGGTGACAGGCGTTCGGGTCGCACGCCAGGGCAGCCGTTCAAACGGTTTTCTGCGTATCGACGAGCGCCATGACGGCCGCGGCAATCCCTATTACTGGATCGGCTTTGAACGGGCGGCGATGCTGGCACCCCCGTCCGAAGGCTCTGACCTCGCTGCATTGCGCGACCGCTTCATCAGTGTGACGCCGCTTCAGCTCGATCGCACCGATGAGAATTTTTCCCGGGTTCTGAACGGACTGTTGACCTGAACTGACCTGGACCGACCCGGGCCGCGGTCAGGCCGACAGAGGTGACGAACCCTGCTACAACTTCCGGTAGTTCAAAATTCCGGATCAAACCTGCAGTTGGCGCTCCGGTCCGATCGGCCAATTGCCGGATCGTCCTCCCTTGCAGGGGCGGCAAACTCAGGAGCCCGGACAATGTCTCAAACCGCGCCCTGTTTCGCTTGCCACTCACGGAACCGGCAGGTTCCATGTCATTGCCGACATATTCGTCTTCCCGGTCGGCTGGCTGTGAGACGGAGGAGCCGTAAAGGAACAATCGCTTGCGCCACCGGCCCGCGAGGACAGGAAAATCCGGCACGTCCCCTGGCAAGCGATTCGTTTATTTTTACCCGGCTCCTGAGATCAGGCGGGGCGCAGCGCCGCTTCTATGGTCCGGCTCAGGGCTTCGAGCTGAAACGGCTTCTCCAGCGCCGGGCGATCGCGATAGGACTCGGGCAGGGACGAGGAGCCATAGCCGGTGGCGAAAATGAAGGGCAGTCCCCTGGCACGGAGGAGATCCGCGACCGGCAAAATGGTCCTACCATTGACGTTGACGTCGAGAATGGCGAGATCGAAGCTTGTGCTTTGGGCGAGCCGCAGTGCCTCATTGATGTCCCCGGTCTCGGCCGCGATCCTGTAGCCCAGCTCCACCAGCATATCCGCAACCATCAGTCTGATAATGACCTCGTCTTCAACCAGAAGTATGGAACTGCCAGGATGCTGTGTTGCGGTCATGCACAAGAGTCCTTGCCTGCGAGGGTGCCCCGGCTTAGGAGGATACCCTAAGCTTGACAGGGGTAACAGGAATCACACAGCACGGGGGCTATTTTATGACCTCGTCGCCGCATCGGTCGCGCCACAGCGAAATCCCAAAATGATCTCCAGTCAACAGCCTCCGCAAAAAATGATGTTTCAGCTGGTGCTGAGGCGCCGTGGCATTAGTGACCAGGGGGTGCTGCGTGCCATGGAGGAGGTGCCGCGCGAACTCTTTGTCGAGGATAAGAATCGCGACAGCGCCTATGCCGACATGCCGTTGCCGATCCTCTGCGGCCAGACCATCAGCCAGCCCTTCGTCGTGGCATATATGACCGAGCAGTTGCAGCTGGCGAAAAGTCATCGGGTGCTGGAGATCGGAACCGGTTCCGGCTACCAGGCTGCGGTGCTGTCGCGGCTGGCGGGATCGGTGCTGAGCGTGGAAAGATATCGCAGGCTCGCGGAGACAGCACGGGAAAGAATGGAAAAACTTGATTACCACAATGTCGAAGTCATGCTCGGCGACGGCTTTCATCTGCCCGCCACGATCGGTTCATTCGACCGCATCATCATCACAGCGGCGATCGAACAGGTTTCAGAGGACATGACTGCCCGGCTCAAATCAGGCGGGCTTCTGATCGCACCCGTGGGGCCGCATCACGCGGCGCAGACCCTGATCCGGTTTCAGCGCACGGAAAGCACGGTGACGCGCAGGGAACTCATCGCGGTGCGCTTTGTGCCGATGCTGCCCGGAGTGGCGCGCGAATTGTGACCGTCGTGACGGCGGCGCAACGCCGCTGCGCTGAGCCCTGCGCCGTGTAAATCCGCCCCAGATAAGCGCTTCGCTGATTTTGCCTGGCCGCTGGCAGCATGGCCTGACCCTGATACCGGCAAGACGCCCGGGGTCATCCCCCTGTGGCAAGGGCAGGGGGACGGGTGGGCCGCGGGCTCAAACCGGGTCTGGCGGGCGCCTGGAAGCGGCTTCCGGTCCAGAATCCGAGAGCCCGGAAAATCTGATTTCAGGGCAATCGGTCTGTTTCGGCCTTCGCCATAGCTTGGGGATGGCCTGAGAAGAACTCCCCAAACCGCGATGGCCGTCGACTGCCGGTTTCTTTGCCGGTTCAGCCCGCTGCCGCCCTTTGAAGGGGCAAGAGGGCCGGGAGGCGTCCAAGGGCGGCGGAGCAGAAAAGCCTTCGAATGAAAAGGCTTCGGATGATAAGGACAGGGGCCACCCCGGTCGCCCTCCTTGCCGGATTGCTTGCTCCAGCCAGTTCTCCGGTTTTTTCGGCGCCTGGGGTTTTGCGCCGGATCGTCCGACGGTTTTGCGCAAAAAAAAATCCGCGCCGTGGGAAGGACCGCGAGCGATTTCGAAACACATGTTTTCATGCGCCACGCCGTGGGGCGGCGTTTTTGCCGAACGGGGTGGATGGCGACGCGCGGGAGCGGCGGGCAACGCGGTTAAGGCCTTATTTACTCGATACGTGTTTATTCAAAAGACCAGTCAGTTGCGTACGAGTCAGTAACTATGCTCTCCGTCACCCAGTTGCGTCACGCCCGCCGCACGCTGCGGGTTGTGGCGCTGGCGTCGATTTCTGTCGGTCTTTTGGGCTGCAGCGGAGATTCGACACGCCTGCAGAGCCAGATTGCGGATGCCTATGCGCAGGAGCCTGGGTCGGTGCCACCTGCGCCGATCGGTCGTGACACTCCGCGAGTTCGTGTTCCGCAGCCCCAGCCGCGCTATTCGCAGCCCGATCCACCTCCCTCGGCCTATCCGCAAAGCTCCTATCCGCAAGACTCTTATCCGCAAAGCTCCTATCCACAGAGCAGCTATCCGGAAAGCAGGAATCCGCAAGGCGGCTATGATCAATATGGCCGGGCGGATGGCGCCTATGGCAGCAGCAGGGTGTCTGTGACCGCGCAGCCATTGCCGCCGGTCGTGGCTGCGCCGCAATCCTATCCCACGCCGCAGTCCTATCCGGCGTCGCAGTCCTATCCGGCGTCGCAGTCCTATCCGGCGTCGCAGTCCTATCCGGCGTCGCAGTCCTATCCGGCGTCGCAGTCCTATCCGGCGTCGCAGTCCTACCCGGCGTCGCAGTCCTATCCGGCGTCGCAGTCCTATCCGGCACAGCAGTCCTATCCCACACCGCAATCCTACCCGGTGTCGAGCGTGGGTGTCTCCGGCGGGGGGCGCGGGGTGTCGTCCTACGCGCCGCCAGCGCCGCCTGCCGTCGCGGTCGCCGCGCCCGCGCCGAAGCCGGTCAATGTCGCCGCTGCAGCTCCGGCGCGCCCGCGTCTTGATGTCACCGGCACGGTGGCGCCACGCTCGGTCGCAGCAGCCAGACCCGCCCCGGGTTCGACGATGATCATCGTCGGCACCAGCGATACACTTGAGGTTCTCGCCAGGCGCTATCATGTCACGCCAGCGGCGATACTGGCTGCAAACGGCTATAAGGGGCCGCGCACCCTGTCGCCGGGCCAGCAGCTGATCATTCCCCATCTCGCCACCACAGCGGCACCCGCAGCCGTGGTTCCCGCGAGCCGGCCGGTGGTGTCTGCCGCAAGCCCGGGCGTCCATTTCGTCAATAGTGGCGACAGCATGGCGGCAATTGCCCGCAAATACCGTGTCTCAGCGGCGGAACTGGCACGGGCCAACGGGATGCAGCCATCGGCGACGCTCAGGCCGGGCACCAGGCTGACGATTCCGCGCAGCCCGGCGGTGGCACAGAATCCCGGCCCGGCCGCGGCGCCCAGGGTCACTGCCAGGAATGCCGCGCCGGCGCCGAGGCCGGTCGCTGTCCGGCCCATTGAAGCGGCTGTCAGCCGCCATGCGGCGCCCGCTCCGCAAAGCGTGCACATGGTCCAGCCTGCGCCAGCGGTTGAGGACAAGCCGGTTGCGAATGGGCCGAAGCTGACTGCCGACAAGAGCGGCGACACCACTGGTGCGTTGCCGAATTTCCGCTGGCCGGCGCGTGGCAACGTCAAGGTCGCCTATGGCGTCAAGACCAACGGCAAGGCCAATGACGGTATCAACATCGAGGTGCCGACCAATACGCCGATCAAGGCGGCGGATGACGGCGAGGTGACCTATTCCGGTAATGAACTCAAAGCCTATGGCAATCTGGTTCTGATCCGCCATGCCAATGGCTATATCACCGCCTATGCCCATGCCAATGAGCTGCTGGTGCGGCGCGGCGATCACGTCAAGCGGGGACAGATCATCGCCAAGTCGGGATCCTCAGGGGAAGTCGAGCGGCCGCAGCTTCACTTCGAGATCCGCAAAGGCTCCACTCCGGTTGACCCTGCCCAGTTCCTCAACGGGACCTGAGGAGGCGGGCAGAAATCAGCCAGTCGCCTTTCGGTATGGAGGTGTGGGATTGTCGCCGCCCTGAGGTCGCAGGCGACGATTCCTCAACGGCTCCGGAGGGCGATGCCCTGTCGTCCTGCCAGTTCCTGGATGAACTGCCAGGCGACCCGGCCGGAGCGCGCGCCGCGCGTGGTGGCCCATTCGAGCGCCATGCGTTCCAGTTCCGCAGCATCCGCCGTGATGCCGAAATAGCCGCAGTAGCCCTCGACCATGGCGAGATATTCATCCTGGCTGCAGCGATGGAATCCGAGCCACAGGCCGAAACGATCCGACAGCGACACTTTTTCCTCGACGGCCTCGCCCGGGTTGATGGCCGTGGAACGCTCGTTCTCGATCATGTCACGGGCCAGCAGGTGGCGACGGTTCGATGTGGCATAGAGAATGACATTTTCCGGCCGCCCTTCGATGCCGCCCTCAAGCACTGCCTTCAGGGACTTGTAGGAAGTGTCGTGACCGTCAAAGGACAGGTCGTCGCAGAAGATGATGAAACGGAAGCGGGCGTGGCGCAGAATCTCCATCAGAGAGGGCAGGGTCTCGATATCCTCGCGGTGGATCTCGATCAGCTTGAGGTGGTCCGTCCCCTCTCGGGCGCGTGCGTTGATGCCAGCATGGACGGCCTTGACCAGGGACGACTTGCCCATGCCCCGCGCCCCCCATAACAGGGCGTTATTGGCGGGCAGGCCGCGGGCGAAGCGCTCGGTGTTGTCGCTGAGAATGTCGCGCACGGCGTCGATGCCCTTGAGCAGGGTGAGATCGACGCGACTGACTTTGGGTACCGGTGCCAGCCGGCCTTTCGCATGCCAGACGAAGGCATCGGCGGCGTCAAACGCCGGCGGCTGCGGCGGCACCACCGTCTGCGCCGCGACCTGGGCGGCGATGGTCTCCAATGCGGCTGCGATGCGCAGCAGAAGGCAATGTTGCGTGTCCGCCGCTGTGTCCGGGGGTGATGTGTTCCCGGACTCCATACCGGATTGCTGGCCGGATTGCTGGGATGCCCGTTCGGGGGCGTGATCGCCGGCCTGCACGCCGGGGTTGCTGCCTGACATTGTTGCCATGTCCGAAACTGGTAAAGACGAAGCCATATCGGGCGGACGCGCCTGCCGCAAGGGACAGAGCTGGGTGCTGCTGGGTGGTGGACCGGCGTGGATCGCGGCAGCGGGACGCCCGCTTTGCTCAAGGTCTGGCGCTGGTCTGTGAGTTCAGCCACCCCGTTTTCTCAAGGATCGAAAAAACGCACCATGGCGCTTATCCGGAACCTTCAGTTGACCCGCAAACGTTGCCGACCGTCCTGCGATCGGCGCATTGATGCGGTAATTCCGCCCTGTTGGTGGCCTGGCGCGGGCTTATGCGGGAGCGCCTCGCGCCCGGTTTGCGCCGTCCGCGGCACCAGCCTGTTGTCGCTCCTCAGCCTCCTGCTGGCCCTGCTGGCAGCGGTGAACCCCGCCCATGGCGGGAATTTCGGGGGGGTCGAAGCCGGAATCTGGCTGGAGGTTGAGCCCCGCCCGGGGGTTGATGTGCGCGAGCTGCAGGCGAAGCTCGATCTTCCTGGCTTTGGCGAAGTTGAGGTTCGGCCTCTTCCTGGTGGCCGCTTCGTGATCCACACAGGAGCGCAGCCCGGCGGTGACGCTGCCCAGATGCAGGCCCTGATAAAGCTGCGGGATGCGCTTGGTGACAGCGTGAGGATCTGGAAGACTGATGTGGTCGGGCCGCGTGCCGCCCAGGCAGCGCAGCTCGATGGTCTCGTCTTCCTTTTGATCGTGACCGGCCTGATCACCGCGTTCTTATGGTTTCTCGCCCGGCGGCTTTACCAGCATGCAAGTTGATCGGGGCATGGCCCCGTCCTGCCCGCCGATAAGGCGTCCATGGCGAGGTTTTCTCAAGCCCGGCGTCGGGCAAAGGGCCAGGCCTTGCCCGGTTTCCGGGCAGGATTCTGCATCCTCGGGCTAAGCTCTTGAAAAAATGCAGATATCAGGAACGATGAAGAGGCGTGGGAGGAATCCGACGGGCGCGCAAGCGACATTGCAATTGGATGCGCTGCCGCTATAGTCCGGCGCAAATTTGCACCTTAACGCCCTGATTTCGCCGGCGGGACTGGTCGCTTCACCCGATTCACCAAGGATGATCCGAGAATGTTGATTACCCCTGCCTACGCCCAGGCTGCGGCCGGCGGCGACCTCTTTGGTTCGGCCAATACGTCGTTCTTCCTCATGATCGGGGCGGTGTTTCTGATCATGTATTTCCTCATGATCCGGCCGCAGCAGCAGAAATCCAAAGAGCATGCCAACCTGGTCAAGAACATCCGCCGTGGCGACACTGTGGTGACGCAGGGCGGCATGGTCGGCAAGGTCACGCGGGTGGTCGACGACGAGCAGATCGAGATCGAGATTGCGGACGGGGTCCGGGTGCGCTGGATGCGTCCGCTTATCACCACCGTGCGCGGCAAGGGCGAGCCGGCCCGGGAGCCGGCCAAGGACACGCCGAAGGAACCCGCAAAGGACGCGTCCAGGGACTCCAAAAAGGATGCTTCCAAAGACGCGTCGAAGTGACGATTCGAGCGGATTGCGTCAAGCCGCCGATCCTTAAACCGGTCATCTGTGGATGTTCTGACAGGTCCAGCCAATGTTGTACTTCACTCCTTCGAAGGCCTTGGGGATCATCCTCACAGCGCTGCTCGTGTGCCTGTGCGCGGTACCGAATTTCTTCCCCGAGGCTACGGTGCGGACCTGGCCGCAGGCGCTGCAGCGGCGCATCGTGCTCGGTCTGGATCTCCAGGGCGGCTCCTATCTCCTGCTGTCGCTGGATTCGGCCTATATCAGGAAGCAGCGGCTTGAGCAGATTCGCGATTCTGCACGCACCGCGCTCAACGACGTCAAGGTCCCCCATACCCGCGTCATTCGCGGCGATGCCGTCGAGATCCGGGTCCGGGAGCAGGCCGATGCGGAGAAGGCGGGGCCGGCACTGCGCGGCATCTCGCAGCCGCTCGGCGGACTGCTTGGTACCAGCACCCAGCGTGATATCGATGTTCAGGATATGGGCGAGGGTGTGTACCGCCTGACCATTCCTGAAGCAGCGATGGTGGAGCGTCTGCGCCGCACCATTGAACAGTCGATCACCATCGTTGAGAAGCGGGTCAACGAACTCGGCACTGTCGAGCCCATCATCCAGCGCCAGGGCTCTGACCGCATCCTGGTCCAGGTGCCGGGCATGTCGGACCCGTCCCGGCTCAAGGATCTCCTTGGCAAGACCGCGCAGATGGAATTCCGCATGGTCGATACCACAGTGTCGCCGGAACAGGCCCAGGCCAGTGGCGCGCCAGCCGGCTCCGAAGTGCTGGAGAGCAACAAGCCGGGGGACAAGTCTCTTTTTGTGGTCAAGACCGATGTTCTGGTCGCCGGCGGCGATCTCACCGACGCCCAGCCGGGCTTTGACCACCGCAACAACGAGCCGATCGTCAATTTCCGCTTCAATTCCGTCGGCGGCCAGCGCTTCGCCCGCGCCACCACCGAAAATGTCGGCGTCCCCTTCGCCATCGTGCTCGACAAGAAGGTGGTTTCGGCACCGGTCATCCGTGAGCCCATCACCGGCGGCCAGGGCCAGATCTCCGGCAATTTCACCGTCCAGGGAGCCAATGATCTGGCGATCCTGCTGCGTGCCGGCGCGCTGCCGGCACCTTTGACCGTGGTCGAGGAGCGCACCGTCGGTCCGGGCCTGGGCCAGGACGCCATCGATAAGGGCGAAATGGCCGCCTATATCGGCTCGATCATGGTGGTTGTGTTCATGCTCCTGACCTACCGTCTGTTCGGCTTCTTCGCCAATATCGCGGTGGCCATCAACGTCCTGATGATCTTCGGGGTGCTGTCGCTGCTGGGGGCCACGCTGACACTGCCGGGCATTGCCGGTGTCGTCCTCACCGTCGGCATCGCGGTCGACTCCAACGTGCTGATCTATGAGCGGATCCGCGAGGAGCTGCGGGGCGGGCGCACCGCCATCACCGCGATTGATGCCGGGTTCAAGCGCGCGCTGGCTACGATTCTCGACTCCAATATCACCACCTTCATCGCCGCCGCGGTGCTGTTCTTCATCGGCACCGGTCCGGTGAAGGGGTTTGCTGTCACCCTCGGCATCGGCATCATCACCACCGTCTTCACCGCCTTCACGCTGACCCGGCTGATCGTCGCCGGCTGGGTGCGCTGGAAGCGGCCGCAGACCGTGCCGGTTTAGGAGCCTGTTGTGATCCATTACGTTCTCATCGGGCTTGGCGTCTTCATCGCCATCCTCTCGGTGGTCGCAGTCTTCGACCTGCTGCCGCCGCTGCGCATCGTTCCCGACAGCACCCATTTCGACTTCACCCGCTTCCGCCGTATCAGCTTTCCGATTTCGGCGGTGCTGTCGATCTGTGCCATCACTCTGTTCTTCACCCATGGCCTCAATCTCGGCATCGATTTCCGCGGCGGCATTCTGCTCGAAGTCAAGGCCAAATCAGGCGTCGCCGATATCGCTGCCATGCGGGCCTCGCTGGAAAAACTTGGTCTCGGCGAGGTCCAGCTGCAGCAGTTCGGCTCAGCAGCCGACGTCATGATCCGTGTTGCCGAGCAGCCCGGCGATGACGCTGCCCAACAGGTGGCCCTGAACAAGGTCAAAGAGACGCTCGGTGAAAGCGTCACGATTCAGAAAAGCGATGTGGTAGGACCGCGCGCTTCTGGCGAATATCTTGCCCATGGCATGATTGGCCTGATCGCCGCCATCGGTGGCATCCTGATCTATCTCTGGTTCCGCTTCGAGTGGCAGTTCGCACTGGGAGCCATGATCGCCAACGTGCACGATATCGTGCTGACGATCGGCTTCATGTCGCTCAGCCAGGTCGATTTCGACCTCACCAGCATCGCTGCGCTGCTGACCATTCTCGGCTATTCGCTCAACGACACCGTGGTCATCTACGACCGTATCCGCGAAATCCTGCGGCGCTACAAGAAAATGCCGATGCCGCAGCTGCTCAACGAGTCCATCAACCAGACGCTGTCGCGCTCGATCATCACCCATATCACGGTGACGCTGGCGCTGATCGCACTGCGCGTCTTTGGTCCGCATCCGATCCACAGCTTCACCGACGTGATGATCTTCGGCGTGGTGCTGGTCGGTACCTATACCTCGATCTTCATCGCCGCTCCGATCCTGATCTATCTCGGCGTCGGCAGCCATCGCGGCGATGGCGACGGCGGCAAGACCGTGGCATGACGAGGCCTGGCGGGCAGGCTTTGTCCGCGAGGACGAGCCGATCAAGGCTGTAAGCATGGCCTGCCTCCTGTGGGCAGCGCTCCTTGCTGTGGACGTGAGGGAAGACCTGGGCTTGTGTTCGCGTGAGCGACGCCATGATCGCTGAAGGATGGTGCCGTGCCGCAGCGGCCGGGATTGCACGGCCGTGAGAGCGACGTGGGAAGCCGATGCGGCGGCCTGCGCCGAGCTGGTGCGCACCTGCGATTTCCTGCGCTATGCCATCACGCTGTTTGCCTCGCCTCAGGAGCGCCGGGCGCTGCTCGCGCTCCACGCCTTCAATGTCGAGATTTCGCGGGTTCGGGACCGGGTGAAACTCCCTCTGGCCGGCGAGATCCGCCTGCAATGGTGGGCCGACCTGATCACGGGCGAGGGCCATGGCGACGTTATGGCAAGCCCCATGGCAGCCGAATTGCAGGCCGCCATTTTCGGCTTCGCCCTGCCTCTTCACGACCTGCTGCGCCTGATCGAGGCGCGCCGCCTGACGCTCGATGGTGCGCCAATGGCAACGATGGCCTGCCTTGAAGACCATCTTATCGAGGCCACCGCGCCGCTCTTTGCCGTCTCTGCACGCATCCGGGGAGCTGACCTGGCGCCGGACCATGAGGTCCTTGCCCATGCCAGCCTGGCGCTCGGGCTCCATTCGGTGCTCGTCCGCGAGCGCTATCTGCTCCCTGCAGAATGCGTGAGGGGGGCGGACGGCGCTCCGACGCCGGACGTGAGAACCCGGCTCTTGGGCTCAGCAAGGCAGCATCTTGAGGCCGCGTTCAGCGGCCTTTCGCGGCTCCCGGCCGCGGCGAGACCCGCATTCCTTGAGCTTTCGGTTCTGCGTCATGAATTGAAGGCGTTGTCGGGGGCGACCGATCCGATCCCGGCGTCGCGGCTTCGAATCCTGTGGACCCTGTGGCGGGCGCAGAACAGGTGAATGAAAGAACGCCGGGGGGCATTGTCTCGATCCGGGATTTTCGAGCGTCCCACGCACCCGATGGCACTGATTTGGGGGGGCACTATCCTAAGGCGCTGTGAATCCTCAGGCTTTCTTGGTCGGATCGGGCTGCAGCTGCCTCGGGCTTTTCTTCCCGCTGCCGCCGTGTGCCTGCCGGGCAGGGTGCGACCAGTCCCAAAATCGGCGAAACGGGCTCCAGCGGTCCGGGACCCTGGCCGAAAGATTAAAGATTAGAGCGATCGGACCGGGGAAGGCATGGGAATCATGGCCGTTTACTATGGTGCGGCGGTCGTTTGATGCAGCCATTTTCACACGCTACGCATTTTCATCGCCACAACGGCTTCGCAGTGCGATCATTTCGATCGCCCTTTCAGGTTGCCGCGACGTCCAGACTCGTGAGGAGAACCTGAGTTGCATCAGGAACCATCAGGAACCATCAGGAACAGATCGCGATTGCGGGGAATTGCCCACTGTAATTCGCACCCGTTCGCGGCTGTTACTGCGAACCGTGCCATAATGCGCGAGTGACCCTGATGCCTGGTAACAGCATGCCGGTCGTAGTGGCCGACGTGATTTCGGCGACAGCGGACAGAGCCGATGTTTGGCAGGTTGAGTGCCTTGCGTGTAAGTGAGACGGACAATTGCCTCGGGGCTCAGGCAAAAACATATGTCGGCAGCGCGAATGCCGATGCGCGCGTGAATGAGGACAGCGGGCCCGCAAAGCCGACGGGGCACCACCCGCCACGTTCCGAACGCACCGTCCCAGTGCGGGAGGCCCCGGAACACCTGATGTCTGTTGCGGAAATGCAGCATCGGCTGAAGACATCCGCAGGATTCGAGATTTGTGCCTTGTGCAACCAGACTGTGGAGCCATTTCAGCATGGGAGATCTTATCAGCTCGAAGCGAAGTCCCCTCGCCGGGACGATGGACTGGGTCAGGCCGTTAAAACGCGAGTTGCGAACGTGCTCATTGCACATTTAGCACGCTTTGGAAGATAGGCCGGCTCATTCCTTCTAACCTCATCAGGTGGCGGCCTCGCGCCGACCCCGTACAGAAGCACGAGCCTGGCGAGTGGTACTACGCAAGAGACCTACGCGAGAAATCCGTCCAAGAAATCTAACAGTGAAGTGAAGACTTCAGAACTCGGCAGGAGGTGTGCAAGACCGGAAGATCGTTACGAACCGAACATGCCGATCCCGGTGACGTCTGCGGCACTGGGCTGTTTTCGGTTGACTATTTGGACGACAACGCCTGTTGCCAAGAGGAGCAGGTCAATAAAAAAGTGGCCTACCGGCAACCTTTTTATTGACAACCATCGGCCCGTTACAGAAGGCTTTTTAACGATGCAGGTGAACTCAGGACCCTCGACCTCGCGGCCGTGATCGCCGACCTCCATCATCTGGAGGCCGCCCGATTTAAGTTGCCGGGCTGCCGTCCACGCCGAATGGGCGGGCACGATAACGTCAACCGTCAACCGGGACCCGACGAGCCCCCCCGGGGCGGTTCGCCACAGCTCCCACGATTTTCAAATTTCAAATTTTCACTCTTGTGCCGGTTACCTCAATTTGGTCAAACTTTGGACCGCGAATCGACGCAATCTCCGGGTCAACTCCCGGCGTCGTGAGTGGCCAGCCAAGGGTGTGAGATTCGAATTGACGAAAGACGGATCTGTTGTGCCAATCTCCTCCGTCCAGCGATATTACGAAGGTCCGACGGTTGGCTTCGGAACGCATTCCAAGTGGTGTGTGGCAAAAGAGAGGCGTGATGCCTCACGCAACCAGATCATCTGTACTCAATTGCCTGGAGCGATCGCGCGGCTCTGACGACCATGAGTCGTTATTGCCGATAATACGCCATCAGCCTTGCCCGGCCAACTCAGGTGATTTGAGCTGCAACCTTTCCACGGATAAACCAATTTGAATTTGCAAAACTTCCCAGTCGGGATCGGGACAGAAGCGTCGACGTGACTGTCGATAGCGCGCGGGGGGAGCGGCACTGTTGCCAAGGATGACAAGGAGCGAAGCATGCGGATCGCGCTGGCTGTGGTCGTGATTGCGGCGTTGCAGGGAACAGTGGCGTTAGCTGATTCAGCCGTCCCTGTCGGCATGTTTGAGGTAATCCGGACCCATCGCGGTACGGATATTGACGGAAAGCCGCCGGGGGACCCGGAAAATGCCCTTAAAATGACCAACAGGATCATCGCTTTCGAACACAATGGCGCTACCTTCGATGGCGACACTGTCGTATGCCACAAGATCGAAGGACGAAGCGAGTCGATTGCGGTAAGTGATGTCATGCGACGTGCTTTCGGCAACAGTTCCGCGGACCACTCGAAGATCGAACTAGGGAGGACTCCCGTTGCCACCAGGGTGCCGGCGACAGTCTTGCGCTGCCTTGATGCAGACGAGTCCGGCTGGACCGGATTGGTGATTTTTACGCTTGCTGACGGCAAATTTGCACTCACATGGGATCGCGATTATCTGCTGATACTGCGCCGGCTCGCGCCAGAGGAGCCGATCCGTGCCAGCTTCGATTGTTCGAAGGCTGCTTCACCAACAGAACGTGTCATCTGCGCAGATCGGAACCTTGCAGGATGGGACCGAAGCATTTCGGACGGCTATGAACGGCTGGATCCGGGCATGCGGGTTGGAGCGGATCAGAGGACCTGGTTTGCGAGACGCGAAGGATGCGGCAGCAACAAGACCTGTATCCGGTGGGAGATGTGGCTGCGGGCCGACGACATTTTCAGGTAATGGGCCAATCGCCTTGTAGCGAAAGTCTTGGTAGATCGTAATGGAGATGCACAGATGACGGAAGATCCCTTCGATGCGTGGCGACGGGCGCTGGAGATCGACATGAAAGACGCACAACGGCGCGGAGACCCGTTTACGGCCGAGTCGAATGAGCGGGTCCTGAGGTCGCACGGCGGGATGCCGAATGGCCCTACGCCGTCTCCGCCTGGTGAGCAGGCGAGATCGCCAACCTCGGCAGCGCCAGCGGAAACTGCGAACAGAGACCAGACACCAACTTCGGATCCGAGACTGCTGGTCGCGGCGGAGTGGGCGGTGCGTCGAGCGAGGCCAGACTCGATCGGGAAGTGTGCGACATATGTGCGGGAGGCATTCGGCTTGGCCGGGATAACGGTGCACGTGCTGCCGACGAAACCAGGAGAGGGGCGGCTCTATGGCCCTCAGTACGAATCAGCGGGCTTCGTTGCCGTGGCACAGGGAGTGGTACAGACCAGAGACAGCACGGCGGATGGATATAGCCCAGAGGTTGGTGATGTAGCTATTTTCCAGGGGAATGCGGCGCACGGGGCGGGGCACGTGGAACTCTACACTCAATCGGGATGGGTATCCGATTACAAGCAGTATCATTTTGTTCCATGGCCGAAGAACTTTGCTGGCGTCTCCTATAAGATCTACCGGCTTTCCAGGTCGAAACCATCGTCCTAGCGACGACGAGTCGCTCATCCTTTCTTGACGGTGGAACGTGGTGCATGGAATGCGGGCTGGCAGCTCTCGGAGGTCAAATTGCGTAGCTTGAGGTTTCTGGTCATGATCGCCCTGATCGGTTGTTCGGCGGCTGCGCTCGCGGATGATACGCGCGTCGTCAAGCTTGATCCGAATGACAAGGCCTTCTTTGAGAAAAGCCTGCCCGATATGGACATGAAATATGACACAAGGGTCGTGAAATTTGACAGGGCGTCGCCGCAGCAGATCAGGGCTGCTGTGAATGGAAGGGATATGTTCTGGGAAGTGGGGAGGGATGGACGAAGTCATTTCACGCAGATCGATCTTTCGACCGTCCCGTATTGGCTCTACGCGACCTATGATGACAGGCCGCGAGGTGGGTGCCAATATGCTCTGGTGGATGGGTTCTTTCGCGATGTCGTGCCTGAAACGGATCGGGACGAGCCGGTGAGCGAACCTGGGAGGTGGGTGGATGGGGATTATGGTGCAGTGGTCTTGCGCAATTGTGGCGCTGGATATGGAATCGTTTCGCTCGAGGGTTTTGACGGCATTTTTGATGATCCCAGAAAGGTCATATCGAAGTCAGGCGAAACTCTTCCCGATGGTGTGGCTGTCGGGATGGCGGGGAATTATGTTGAGCGGCTTATTGCTGCATTCGGCGGCAGGGAGGCTGTCCAGGATAAGTTTGACAGTGATCCTGGACATGATTTCCGTTCGGCGCGACCCGTCATTGCGTCTGAATTGAAAAGGCGGGGTTTTAGACCGTGAACCCATGAACCATGAGTCGTGATGGAAATGGTTAACAGAGGGTATGTTCAGCGACCTGACCGATGCGGGGCTGCTTGACGGCATCGGTATGCCCATGATCGAGGTTGTACGACGCAAAGCCCCAACGGAAGCCTGCACACTGAGGCGGTGAACATGCGAACGATGTCTTGGGCTTTGGTTGGTAGCATCGAAGCCGACTGGAACATGAAAGGGGTCGACGATGGCGCTGACGCTGGCCGATATCGAGAAAGCGGCGGCCATCATCGGGCCCGCCCTGATTGAGACGCCGTGCAGCCACAGCCGCACCTTAAGCGACATCTGTGGCTGCGAAATCTGGCTCAAATGCGAAAATCTGCGCTTCACCGCCTCCTTCAAGGAGCGCGGTGCGCTCAATCGCCTCAGCGCGCTGTCGCCACAGGAGCGGCAGGCCGGCGTCATCGCCATGTCGGCGGGCAATCATGCCCAGGGCGTGGCCTATCACGCCAGACGTCTCGGCATAAAGGCCACCATCGTCATGCCGGTGGGCACGCCGATGGTGAAGATCGAAAACACCAGGCGCCATGGCGCTGAGGTCGTCATCACCGGAGCCACGCTGGAGGAGGCGGCAGGCGCAGCACGGACGCGCAGCCAGAACTTCGGCATGACTCTGATCCATCCTTTCGCCGATCCTCTGGTGATTGCCGGACAGGGCACGATCGCATCCGAAATCCTCAAAGCGGCCCCCGACATCGACACCCTGATCGTGCCGGTTGGCGGCGGCGGCCTGATCAGCGGGGTGGCGATCGCGGTCAGGGCGCTGCGGCCGGAATTACAGATCATCGGGGTTCAGGCCCGCCTGGTGCCGTCGATGTATAACGCAGTGCGCCATGCCAGCCTGCCGCTGCGTGGCGATACGCTGGCCGAAGGCATTGCGGTCAAGGAGGCCTCCGCACTGACTGCCGATATCGTGCGCCGCCTGGTCGATGACATCGTCCTGGTCACCGAAGCGGAACTCGAAACCGCGGTCGCCACCCTGATCACGATCGAGAAGACCGTGGTCGAAGGTGCAGGTGCTGCCGGTCTGGCTGCAGTGATGGCGGATGCGCCGCGCTTTGCGGGACGCAAAGTCGGTCTGATTCTCAGCGGCGGCAATATCGACAGCCGGCTTCTGGCCTCGGTCCTGACCAGGGAACTGGCGCGGGAAGGGCGGCTGACGGAGCTGTGGCTCGATATCTCCGATCGCCCGGGACAACTGGCCATGGTCGCATCCGTGCTGGGCGGGGCGGGAGCCAATATCATCGAAGTGTCACATCAGCGCACTTTCTGCGTGTCGACGGCCAAGGCAGCCCACCTCAATGTGGTGATCGAGACCCGGGACAGCGCTCACCGCGATCAGGTCATGGCCGAGCTGGTGGCCGCCGGGCTGCGGCCGCGGATGCCCTGACCGTCGTCATGTTCGCAGCAAGCGCTGGGCCCCCTGAAAGCCCCATGCCCGCGCATCCAGCGCCATTTCTGTAAAGCGGGCTTCGACAGGCCCCTTGCGGGCAAGGATCCTGTCAGCCTCGCGGAGGGGCGCGGCAGATCGGGACCGGTCTTTGCCGGGAGGCGATCGGCCTGTCCTGATCTGCGCGGTCTCAGCCTGCCGGGTCCGGCATCTGCGCTTCGAAGTTGAAGCGGTCGCGCAGATTTTTGCGGGCATCGACGATGTCCCTGAGCACGGCGCGATCGTGGTCGCTGGTCACGAGAGGCGGGATCAG
>Ga0123357_10000250_pt1 | contig 51304 bp, 43 predicted proteins | sample TergutEmb28metaG_FD_89873 | JGI IMG/M metagenome (GOLD analysis project Ga0123357, IMG submission 89873) | Embiratermes neotenicus P4 segment gut microbial communities from Petit-Saut dam, French Guiana - Emb289 P4 | ecosystem: Host-associated > Arthropoda: Insects > Digestive system > Gut ...
ATATCCACCGTCAACATCTCCTCTCACCTCCCGCTATCTCATCATAGCGGCAGGCGGCTACGGTGGGTCAATTTTTCGTGCCGATTACACCCCCTAATGGGTCACTTTTGCATGCCGTTCTACCCTTGACAAAGAAAGTTTTTTGTGTGCTAAATATTATATGAAAAATAGTCATTGAAATCCAAAGGCTAGACCCTTTTGGCACAGAGAATGCAATGGAAGGTCAAAGGGGGTGGAGAGATTTCAAGGAGCTTGCCAGGCATAGAGGAAGAGAAAACACGGACACCTTGTTGAGTTAATGCATTTATTACATTTTAGTTGATAATTGAATATGAATTTTAACAAAATTGCCAAAAAGGAAAAATTGATTACTGGTATAGATATTGGTTCATACGCGATAAAGATATGTCAACTCAAGAGAGCGGGGGATAGTTTTAAAATTGAGTCAATAGGATCAACAGTCTTGCCTCCAGGTGTGGTAGAAGATGGAATTTTGCAAGAGCCATTGGAGGTAAGTAAAATACTTTCATCGCTGATGAAGAATCTTAAGGTAAAAAACACAAAAATAGGAATATCTATATCAGGGTATTCGGTTATTGTTAAGAAAATCAATCTTGAACAAATGACTGATGGTGAGCTGGCAGAGTACATCAGGACAGAAGCTGAACAATACATACCATTTGATATTGATGATGTATATATTGATTTTCAAAAATTACCACAAAAAGGTGATGTTATTGATCGATGCGATGTAATGTTGGTAGCAGCAAAAAAAGAAGTCGTTAATGATTATCTTGACGTGTTAAATGGGTTAAAGCTCAATACCGTGTTGGTTGATGTTGATGGCTTTGCCTTGGAAAACATATGGGAAACAGTCGCAAGGCGTTCAGAGAATGTCGCCTTGGTCGACATTGGCGCGTCGAAAATGAATATCAACATAATCTCGGGCGGTGTGTCGGTTTTGGCCCGGGACGTGGCGGCTGGAAGCGAGCAGTTAACTGACCGGATTATGAGCTCCATGGATGTCGAATACAAGGATGCCGAAGATATTAAGCTAGGTATCGTTCCGGCAGGGGAACATCAAGAAACGGTTGAGAATATTTTTAATAAAACGTGCGCACAATGGGTGTTTGAAATAAGGAAAGCCATTGATTTGTATCATGCAAACAACCCAAATAGGCCGTTGCAAGCCATTGTGCTGAGTGGCGGGGGATCGAAGGTAAACGGATTTAGAGAGTATTTAATTCGCGAAACATCTCTAGAGGTCATCGCTTTTAATCCGTTCGATACGATGAGCTATGACAAAAATAAGATGGATGAGCATTATATTTCCGAAGTGGCACCTGAAATGGCTATCGCAGCCGGACTTGCAATTAGATCAGCATCATTTTAATTATGATTAAAATTAATCTCCTTCCCGTACGCGATATTGTTCGCCGTAAAAAATATTTAAATGAAATAATTGCCGCATCATTTGCATTTGGATTCATTATATGCATTCTCGTAATCGTTGAATTATTTCAACAGAGTTCAATAAATGAATTGAATGAAAATGTGGCGAAGATTGAGTCAGAAAAAAAGAAATTTTCTGCAATTTTAACTGAGATAAAAAAATTAGATGAAGAGAAAAAACTTTTAACGACCAGAACTGAGGTCATAAATCAACTGAAACAATCGTCATCTCTTACTGTGCATGTGTTAGATGAAATAGCGAACTTAACGCCACCAAATAGAATGTGGCTCAAGAGTCTGTCACAGAATGGTAACCAACTTGCGTTGACCGGCATGGCGCTCGATGATCAGACCATAGCTAGATACATGGATGATTTAGATGCCTCGGGCTACATTCAAAATGTTCGTCTGGCAAGTTCTTCTCTGGAAGTATTTGCGGAGCGGAGCCTGAAGGCTTTCTCAATCACGGCGAATACTGAGATGCCTAAAAAAAGGTAAAGAGAGCAATCGATATTTTTGCGTTGGATTACGTGTATGACTTATAGCCCCCGAAAAAGCAAAGTCGATATTTTCTTAGATGAAAAATATTCAAAAATAAGTGATCGCAACAAGATGCTGGGGACCGCCCTGGGTGCGGTTGTGGTTGTGGGATTGTTCCTTTTTGTTTGTTATTATCCCAATCACGAGCAGATTACCGCGTTGACGCAACAAAAAACAACCGCTAATGAAGAACTGCATAAGGTAATGAAGGCGGCTCAAGAATTACCGAGGCACAAAAAAGAGTTGGAAGAAGTGCGCGCGCAATTTGAGACTACTTCGGCATTACTTCCAAAAAGTCAGGAGATACCAAATCTACTAAGGAATATATCTGATCTGGGAAGAAATTCCGGATTAGATTTTATTTCTTTTACTCCTGGTCAAGAATCACAAAAAGATTTTTATGCTGAAATCCCTATTGATATCAAAATTAAAGGCCCATACCATAATTTAGGACTTTTCCTTGATAAAGTGAGTAAACTGGAAAGGATAGTCACCGTAAATAATATCAAGACAGATAAAGTCGATTTGGACAAGGGAGAAATATTGTTAAACTCAAGCTGTAAATTGATCACATACAGATTTACAAATACCAAGATTGAGGCAAAGAAAAAATAGGTCGCAATCCTTAAACGACATAAAATTATTTTTGCATAAATTGAGTATGAACAACGTAGTAAAATACATAACATTCTGTTTCAGGATGACGATATGCGTGATACTTATTCATGGCATCGCGCAAGCGCAAGAAGCGAATCAGCCAAGTGATGATGTTCATGCACAACAATCAGAGAATAAACTATATGCCTATAAGGCTGAGGGCCGTCCAGATCCATTTAAGCCTTTTATATCTCCTAAAACTGCATCTTCATCTACTGATCAAAATGAGATTGTAGAAGATAATGTCGCATATTCAGGGATGCAACTGTTTGAACCAGGGCAGCTTGGCCTTGTTGGCATAATGCTTACTCAGCGTGGTCCTATCGCAATGGTAGAGGATCAGACCAAAAAAGGTTACACGCTGCGGATTGGCGATTTGATAGGGAAGCGAGGCGTGGTGACGTCTATAGACGAACATCAGGTTATTATTACAGAAACTGCTCGAACTCGCTCAGGGAAAGAGATGAAAAATATAGTGACTATGAAGATAAAGCACGAAGGGGATAAATGATGAAATCGCAGCTTATCTCGATCATGAGTAATCATATAATTTTACTGATCTTCACCGTGGTGGGATATTCATTGGCTATGCCTGTAAATAGCCTCATCGCAGACGACGGTATGCAGGTTAAATTTGTTGATGTCTCCAAGAATGGAGAGAATGTCGAAATTAAAGTTTCTGGTCTAAATATTGTTGCATCAACAGTCTATGAACTGCCCAATCCTGAGAGAATAGTTGTAGATCTTGCCGAGGCTACTTTGGCCAATGATTTTATCAGTAAAATTAATGTCAATGGAATATCATTACAGACAAAGCAATTAAATGATAGCAAACCTACTATTCTTAGGCTGGAGTTTTCTTTGCCTGAGAGAATGTCTTTTGAAACATCGAAAAATGATAATGAGATAAAATTGGTGCTTAAACGAACAAATAACATAGCCCAAGATATGACTGCGCCCAATGCCCCAGCTGAAGCTGACAAAGAAGGCAAGGCTCAACCGGGGGGGAAAAACCAACGCGCAGGCGACAAAATCGCATCTGTGATCGGCTCTTCTAAAAACATTGACAGTCAGCTTCCAGATATTAATCCTCTTGATCCAAAGCTATTGTCCAAATCGAAAGCGCAGAGCATGGAGGATGCATTCAATTTTTCAGGATACAATAAAGAGAGGATTACCGTTGAGTTTCAGAAGATGGACCTCCATAATGTATTTAATTTTTTGAGGCAGGTAAGCGGTGTAAATATTGTTGTGGATGAATCGGTGCAAGGTTCTCTTACCTTGATGCTTGATGATGTCCCTTGGGATTTTGCGCTTGATATTATACTGAATCTCAAAGATTTGGAAAAAGAAGAGCGTTATAACACTTTGGTAATTTATCCTAAGAAAAAAGAATTTAAATGGCCCAGTAAAAGCCAAAATAATCTTAGCTTTGAGGCAGACGTCAAAATTGCTGCACGTGAATCATTAACGATAAAGCAGCAAGGGGGGCAATCTATTGAAAATTTTGATGCCAAGAAGGATGTGGCGCAAGGGCGAGAAGCCGAAAAGAATGAGAACTTTGAGCAAGCTGTTGCCTTTTACGAGCGCGCGTATGAAAAATGGTCAACAAATAGCAAGCTGGCTAATAAGATAGCATCCATTTATTTGGTACAGTTACAACAATATGCCAAGTCGCTTTATTATGCAAATATGTCTTTGAAGCATGATCGTAATAATAGTGACGCTCTTTTAATTGCTGCCATTGCTTCTGCAAATATGCAGGATGCAGAAAACGCATTGAACTATTTTAACAAATGCACAAATACCAATAAGCCGGTTAAAGAAGCGCTTATGAGTTATTCGTCATTTTGCGAAGATACTAAAAATTATAAATGCGCCATATCTAATCTGGAAAGATACAATACATTGTATAGCGAAGACCTGGATTCGATGGTCAGTGCGGCGCGAATTTATGACAAGATGGGCCAAAGGCAGAGAGCCGTTGAGAAGTACAATAAATTACTTTCGTCTGGTTATCAAATCCCACCAGATTTAGAGAGATATGTAAAGGCCCGCGTGGCAATCAATTAAATGATACTGAAAATGACCGCAATATATGGGTGAGGGGCATTGATGAAGAAACTTGCTACTATCATTGTTTTTTTTACTCTTTTCATTTGCCTGGGAGGCGGGATGTCTGGCTGTGCTCAGAAAAAAAAGTCACGCGAGCTGCCAAAACCGGCAGGTGAGGCGGAGACAAGTGTTGCTCCGACAGCCCCTTCGGCGACCACCAAATTAGGGCAACTCCCATCCCGTTATCAATCGCCAGGTTTTGTCCTGCCAAAAGACAAGTTGGATGATACCCTGGCTGGCGTGAACCTCGAAGCGCCTCAGATGAAGGTAGGAGCAACGATACGCTCTACCAATGGACCTCAGCCATTGTGGGATGTGATGAAGCGCTTGGCCAACCTGAAGGGAATGACAGTGAGTTGGTCGAGTGACGTTGATCAGAATGCTGTAGTTGATGTTGATATCGCGGCAAATGATAATTTTTATGACGCAGTCGCTAATTTATTGCGACAAGCTGATTATTTTCATGAAATAAACGGAAATAATCTTGTCATCCGCAACAAGACAACGAAAGTTTTTAAAATGGCTGTGCCTTTTATGCGGGGAGCATACACCACAAATGTTGGCGGTAATTTTCTTTCAAATAAAGAAGGCACCACAGGAACAGAGGGAACTGTTAAGATCGCCAGTGCTGATAATAAATTCGATGTGTGGGATAATATTGATACCAACTTGAAAAGTATATTGAAGATATCTTCTGCAGAAAGAAAAGATATAACATCGTCAGGTGAGACAGATAAGCAAAAGGATGATGGTAAAAAAACACCTGACAAAGATAAGAAGATATCTGGAAAAGATAACAGTATACCATCAGAGAATGGCGATGTATATTCTCCTCAGGTTGCACGTTATTCTGATAAAGATGAGCCATATTTTGTTATTGATAAAAACATAGGGCTCATTACTGTAACGGCAAAGCCTGCTTTGTTAAATACTGTTGAAAAATACCTCGATAATTTGAAAAAACATCTATTCCAGCAAGTCAATATCGAGGCCAAGATAGTCGAGGTTTTTCTCCAGGATAATTCCAGAATAGGGCTCGACTGGACGAGTATATTTAAGGATAATGTCAATAATCCAATCTCTGGAACAATATCTTTTGGTAACAGTGGTCAAGTCTATCCTCAGGCCAATGGTTTTGTGCGAAGCATCAATTTGAATTCCTTTAACTTTACTGCCCTGCTCAATGCGTTGAAAGAACAGGGCGATACCCATGTGTTGGCCAATCCCAAGATCACGGTGTTGAATGGTCAGCCTGCCGTCATCAGTGTCGGGACGGATGTTGCGTATGTGAAATCGGTAAAAAGAGATGAGACCGATAGTGGCACAGGGGGCCCCAGAGTCACCTACACAGCGGAAGTGGGCAATGTTGTCCAGGGGATAGCTTTAGGGGTTATGGCGTCGGTCGTTGATCAAGATAAGGTGATATTGCACCTGACCCCAATTACAACTGATATTAACAATCTGCAAAGTGATGGCAGTGTTGCGGTAACCACTATTGGTGGCGGGGCGATTATGCTGAGCTTGCCGCAAGTCAAGGTCCGGGAAATGTCGACCATGGTCGAAGTGAAAAACGGCGAGATGCTTGTTATTGGCGGGCTTATTGATAATGTCCAGAGCAATACCGGAGATTTTATTCCTGGACTGGGGAGTATACCGGTCATCAAGTATTTATTCGGAGTTGAGGATAAGCAAATGCGCAAGCGCGAGCTTGTTATTCTCCTGACTCCACAAATTATCTAATATTCTTGAATCCGTGTGCATAGGAGATCTAGTATGAAATACGGTCGTCATTTGCTTATTTGTTTGTCAGTACTTATTTTTGGAGGTTGCGGTACAACTGTACATGAATCTCTGAAAGTTCAACAAACGGGCAAGAATCAGATCGGCTCAGATAAAACTGTCGTCATTCTTCCTTTTGCCGATTACTCGCTAGCAGACGATAATCTTGAGCGTGCATATCGTCGTCAACTTTTTGTCAATGAGAATATCACTGATCAATTTGTTAAATATGGTTTCCATCTTCCAGTGCAAGATGATGTTTTTTCTTACTTGGTCGATCAAAAAATTATTAAAGCACAAACCTATACTACGTCAAAGACAGCAAGCCTTGAGCATGAGTTGAAAGGAGAATGGTGTCCTGAAATTAAAAGCGAATTGAAAAGATATATTGATCTTAATCGCAGGCAATATGCTGATAATGAATCGGGATCGACACGGGGATTGACAAAGCAGGAGATTGTAAAAATTGGTCGGTATTTTTCCGCAGATTATATTGTGCGCGGACAAATAAACCAATATAAGACACGACAAGATCCTTCTTGGAATCCAATGAAAAGAGGAATCCTGACATTTATGAGCGGCACGACCAGTAGAATTATCTTTGGTCATGCCGAGTCAGATCTCTATGATGAGTTAAATACTACTACTGCTGCTGGGATTGATGCCGCGATTATCTCAGGGATTACCGACGGAGAGCTGACTCATGCTATTGCATGGGGAGCTGGCGGGGCATATCTGGGCAACTTGGCGCAACATTCAGGAAAGATACCACAGGCGGTTGTGCAGATGCGTATATGGGTGCAGGATGCCTATACCGGCAATGTTGTATGGACAAATCGGGTCAATGTACAGGTATCACCAAAGTCTGTTTTTGCTGATCAGCAGTATGATGTCCTTTTTGAAGGGGCCACGGAGAAGGGGATTGCCACTTTGATCGATGATTTTGCCCAGGTGGTTTACCATGTCCCTCCCCCTGTGCAGCCGTCTAATACGCGGTTTCGCCGGCCATAAGGTTAGATGACTGCGCGAGATTCCGGGCCCCATGGGGGCCTGAATCAGAAGTTTCGCAGCCATTATCCGCGCCCTGTTGAAGGGGAAGGGGCTTTCCTTGAGAATATTCATCAGGAATGAGGCTGAGGCATAGTCCATCGTTGATCGGAGAAAAAGGGAGATTTCTCTCTCTGCCGATCAACTGTACTTTTTTTGTCCATTGACCATTCAAGCAGTCCGACGAGGGGGGCAGCTTTTCCCTGAATTGGTACACTTTTTCATTGCCATTAACGGCGACTCTTCGCCATCGGAGTTGACCGCTCCATCATCAAAACCGCCGGTCGCTTTCTCGCCGAAAAGACGAAGTAATTCGAATCGTCCATGGCACACTGTATCCATGAGAACTCCTGTGCCTATTCATTATTGTTCAGCAATTTCATTGTCTTGTCTATCTCTTCGCAAATAGTTCGAGGTGGCGACCTAAGCCGTAATGGTCGGTCAGTGGGCCAGGGCCTCGGCCAGTTCGCTGATGACCATGGCGTAGCGGTTGGAGCGGTTCCACGCGGTAATCGCCTGGAAGTTGGGATAGCCGGCCACATAGCGTTTCGTGTAGGGGCCCCCGGGTTCCAGATCTAGGCCGACGATGGTCACCGGCTGGTTTCGGGGTGAAGGCGGTAGGGCAAGGTTTTGGCACTGCCGGACCAGGTCAAGCGGCACCCGTGCCGCCCGTCCCTTGTCCAGGGCAGCAATCAGCTGCGGGTCGTTGAGGCGATATCCCAGGTCGGCATAGGTCGGTGTGTCGAACACCCAGTTGGCCCGTTTCAAATAGTTGGCGATCGAGGCCAGCACGTCCGGCACTGAATTCCACATATCGCGCTTGGCATCGCCGTCAAAGCTGACCGCATAGCTGCGAAATGAGGAGGGGATGAACTGGGTCTGGCCGAAAGCGCCGGCGGAGGAGCCTTGGATCGAAAGGGGGGCGAGACCTTCTTCACGGCACAGCAAGAGAAAATCGATCAATTGCCTGCGGAAAAAATCGGAGCGGCGAGGATAGGCGTCGAACAGGGTGTTGAGAGTTTGCAGTACGTTATAGTTGCCTTGGCGGATGCCGAAACGGGTTTCTATTCCCCAAATGGCCACGATCACCTCCCGGTTGACCCCGAAGGCAGTCTCGATCCTGTCGAGTAGTTCCTTGTATTGTTGTAATTTTTGCTTGCCGATTTTAATGTTGTCCGGCGTGATGAACATGGGCGCATAGCTGTAATAGGGCTTGGCTTCTCCCTGCTTGTCCATCAGCACCAGAATTTTCCTGTTGATCGTGAGTCCTTGGAAGATTGCCTGCAGTTCGTCTTCGCTGAATTGGTATTTCTGGGTCAGTTCATCGAACAGTTGGTGATATTTTTCCTGCGAGAGGTCGATGAGCTGGCCGTCTTCGACCAGATCGGCGGCTGTAGGCGGAGGCACGGCCGCAAGCGGCGCGGCAAAGATAGTGACGAGCAACAGGCTGGCGAGCGCCAGAGGTCTCAAGAAAACGGGAAAGGGCGCAGGAGGTTGATTGTTGGGCATGGGGCGGGGCATTGGCGGCGACCTCAGAGTACCGGAAAACGGCGGGCAGAGCCGGCGAGAAGGATGATCAACTCTTCCCCACGGATAGTGGAGTCTGCATTGCCGTTGCGGGCATTAAGCTGGTCCGGGCGGGGCAGAGTAGCCAGTCTGTCGCGACCTTAAAGGCCCGGCAGACCAAAGCCCAGGGGATTGCCGATGTTCGCCAAGCGGAAGGTGATCATGAAGGTCTGGTCTCCAGGCGTGCGGTTGACGGAGAGTTCCACGGACCAGCACGGTTGAGTGAACCGTAGGGCAACGATTTCTTCAATGGTCTCATTTTGGGCGATGGCCCGTTGCAAGGTGTAGCCGGTGGCAAGGTTGTACGGCAGCAGATACCAAAAGGAGCCGCTGACCGAGTTGACATTGGTCTGCTCGTTATAGCGATAGGAGAGAGAAAACCGGTCGCCGCGGGCGCTGAAGCAGTCGGCATCGAGGGAGTGGAGAAAGGCGCCGGCGCCGTAGATATCGATGTTGGTGGTATATTTGATCCGCATGCGCTCGGCGGGATACAGCCCGGTTTCGATGATGATCGGGGTCAGCGGGGTTTTGCTCATTTCGCTGCGCAGATCGTATCCCTCTTTGATTTTGAAAAAGGCGTAATCCCGGTCGAACTCCCGGCCGTTGCGCTCACCGGAAAGGGAGAAAAAGTTGTTGAAGCCGAGGTAGACGGCGTTTTCCTCCGTCAGTTGGTCGATATCGTCGAATTGAGGCAGGAGCTGCTGGTTCGGGATGGAGGTTCTGGCGTAGGAAATGAACGGGCGTATAGTGTGGCTCAAGGTGTTGGCGTCGCCGAAGTTGATCGAGAAATCGCGCTCAAGGGTTGTGCCGATCTCTCCTTCCAGATGGGTCAGGAACCGGTTTGCCGAATTCTTGTCCTGCCATTGGGTGGCCCCGTTATCGTTGATCAGGTAGGAGGTGTTGCGAATGCCGCCGGTAAGGTTGGCTTCCACGTATGGGCTGAGTGGAATACCCGTGGTGACCGTGGGCATGAAATCGATGCGTTGGGCGCCGACCCCCTTGTCGCGCCAGAAATTGGTGTAGTTGGCGTTCCACTGAAAATCGGGTCCGCCGCCGATGATGGGAACCAGGCCGGAGTAGGTTAACGAAGGCAAGGTCCAGGCCTGTGAAGGGTTGTTCGCAGTGTAGACTTGCTCGCTGATATCGTTGACCGCTGAGGCTTCGACTAAAAGCGAGGCGCCGTAATCCCAAGAACGAAGGGCGGCCACGGTATTTTCGCGATACTTGTTGGTTTTGTCGTTGAAGCTCCGGCCGAACATCGCGGCAAATCTTTCCTGGGTCATGTCGAACCCGGTTGAGCCGGTGTTGAATTCCCGCAGATAATCGAGGTCTGAGGCGATATCCAGATCAAGCCGGGTAGTCCAAGGGCCTATATCCTGGTCCACCTTGCCGCGGAGCCAGTACCGCGTGGCATTGGTGTGGGTGAACTGGCCATCTCGGTAGTAGCTAACCTCAGAGGGATCGGACAGCGCGTCGTTGAGAAAGCTGCCCATCAGCATGCCTTTGCTGTTGTCGTCGAGCACGTAACGAAACTCGGCACCGGCCATGAGGCCGCGATTGGAAAGGTAGCGAGGATAGAGAGTGAGGTCGGCGCTGGGCGAGATGTTGAGGAAGAAAGGGGTCTCGATGCCGAATCCGTCCCGGCTGGAGAAGGACAAGGAGGGAAAGAGCAGGCCGGTCTGGCGTTCGTGTTGCGCCGGCAACACCATGATTGGCGTGTAGAGGACCGGGATATCCTTGATGCGGAAGGTGGCGTGGGAAAGCACGGCATAACCGCCGTCGGTGAGGTCGACTTCGGAGGCGGCAAACGACCAGGGGGGAACCTCACCCGGCGGCAGTTTACAGGTCACGACCCAGCCGTCCTTGAGGTGGTAGGTGAGAGCTCCGGTTTTTTCTATGAGATTGCCCTCGAAATGCAGTTCCTTCTCCTGCCTGATGACCGTGGCGTTGTCAAAGGAACCGGTGTTGTTTCCCAAGTCAATGGTTCCCGAGTCGGCCGTGAGCTGATCCTGGCCGACATTGATCAACAGGTGGCCTTGCAGAGTCATGATGCTGCGAGTCAGGTCATAGGAGACCCGGTCTGCCTTGATCGTCGCCGCCTTCATGCCGGTTGCGGCTTGGGCGGGCGGGGTACCGCTTTCCGGCGGATTTTTTTCCGGCTGATCGTCCTTGGCTGGAGGGGGGGGCTGCTCTGGAGCGGTGCCAGCCTCCTTTTTTACCAGGACAACATTGCCTTCGGCAATCAGGGTGGGCGGGTCTTCGACCCTGGTAAGTTTATCGGCGGCTAAATCCCAGTGCCCGGCATCCATGGAAACGGCTTGGGCCTGGACGGGAAGCAGAAACAGGACAAGGAGAAACGGCAAGACACACGCAGGAATCGGGAAGGGGAGAATGGGGTGGCGCACCTCGATCGGCTCCTTCGGGTCGCTCGAGAACGGCGGAGTGGCCGTTTCGGGATGAGATGTGTCGTGACCAAGAAAGTGGTGGCTCAACGAACTGAAGAGATGAGCAAAACAGAACAGAGAGTGTCTTTGGCAAACTGGCCCGAATGTACGGACCGCCCTGTGTTGTGTCAAGCGAAAAGTCGCAGATTTGCCTTGCGCCGTCGGGGAATTTGGTTTAAGTAGCACTAGTTACAATACAGCCTAGAATAATTCTATTTTTCATTGCCTGCCCCAGCCTGTGTCTGTTTGAGCATTTCACAGCAACAATCTCCGCGGCGCTGTATGGATTATATCTTCGGCCCGGTACAGTCCAGGCGACTTGGCCGTTCCCTCGGCATTGATCTCTTCTCCAAGAAAATTTGCAATCTCAACTGCGTTTACTGTGAGGTGGGGCCGACACGCTCCCTGGTTTGCCGACGTTCCGCCTATTCCCCAGTCCGGTTGATCTGTGAAGAGATCGATGGGTGGTGCGCCGATCCCCGGCGATTGGCAGCCGTCGATGTGCTTACGGTGACAGCCAAAGGTGAGCCGACCCTGCACAGCGGTTTGGGCGATATCTTGAACCATCTCAAGGCCAGGGGTGACAAACCGGTGGCTGTGCTCACCAACGGGACCACGTTGCTGGACAAGGATGTGCGGCGAGATCTCATGGCAGCCGATTTGGTGGTGCCCTCGCTCGACGCAGCCCGGGACGAAGGATTTGCCAGAGTTGACCGGCCGGCCGGAGAACTGGAGCTGGCCGCGATTATTGATGGCTTGGTGCTTTTTTCCAGGAGCTTTCCAGGAAAGATATGGCTGGAAATCCTGCTGGTGCAAGGACTGAACGACACGTCCGAGGATATTGCCGCCTTGCTGACGGCCCTCAGACGGATGCGGATCGACAGGGTACAATTGAATACCGTGGTACGCCCGCCCGCCGAGGCGTGGGCGCGACCTGTAAGCCAGGAAAGACTGATAACCATCGCCGGACAGTTGCATCGGGAACTCGGCCTGCCGGTGGACTTGCCGTTTGCGTCCCCGGGCATCCCGGCGACGGAGGCGGCTCCAACGGCGATGACTGATCCGGCCATACTGGCCGAGATCAAAGACGACATTCTTCACATGGTGCAACGGCGGCCCTGTACCGCCGTTGATATCGACCGGACCTTCCGTCTTGGCGGTCCGGAAAAAGTTGCGCAACTGCTTGACTCGTTCCTCCATGCCGGCATCCTGCAGCGGCAGGCACATGGCGGCATCTGGTACTATCAGGCGACAGGGGGCATGCGGGGTGTTGATCCCGGTGAGCCGGCCTGACGAGAGCATCGTGAACAGAGGAGTTGCGAGAAAATTGATTGGAAAGGAAACGAATGACCACAGACGAACAGAACAAAATACCCGAGAAAAATCCGCCCACGCGCAAGGTCAAAACCGGTGCCTGGTGGAAGAGCGTCCCTAAGGAGGAAACGAAGCTTCCGGGCGCGTTGCCGCAGGATCTTGCGGCCATGGCGACGGATACCCCTGGAGAGGGGATAGAGAGAGGACCGACTCTGCCTCCAGCCGTCGATGCTCCGGATCAGGCACGATCCGAGAGATTCGTAGGCGATGGTGAAGGATTGACGCTTCTTAATGACCAAAAAGATCAACTCACCGATACGCCGGATCAACTGGCCGGTGCCTTGGATGCAACTGTCGGCGCCGCAGAATCGCCCGCTGCGGCGCAGGGCGAAGAGTTGGCGTCGCCCAGGAAACGGCGATCCCGTCGGGGAGGGAGAAAGCGCGCCAAGAAAACGGCAGAGGCTGTTCTGACCAACGAGGAGGAGCCGGCTGTCGAGGAGGAGCCGGCTGCGGTTGAATCTGTCGTGATCGAAGAATCACCAGAAGAGGATGACGATCATGTGGAGGATGTGGAGCCGGAGGTTCCGGAAAAACCGGTCACCTGCAAACTGCTGATTAACGCCGAGGAACCGGAGGAGTGCCGGATCGCCCTGGTTGAGGACGGCCGGCTCGAGTCGTTCCATGTTACAACCATCGACCGCGAGCCGACCAAGAACAACATCTATAAAGGTCGGGTCGTCTCGGTCGAGGCTAATCTCCAGGCCGCCTTTGTCGACATCGGCACCGGCCGGAACGGTTTTCTGCCGTTCAACGAGATCCATCCCGAGTATTATCGAGAGGATGTCAACGAGCGGATTCGCACGGTGATCGCGCAGCAGCAGTGGAAAAAACTCAAGATTGAGGAAGTGATCCAGAAGGGGCAGGAGGTCCTGGTCCAGGTGGTGAAGGAGGTGACCGGCAACAAGGGCGCCAACATGACCACCTACCTGTCGTTGCCCGGCCGCTGCCTGGTGCTTATGCCGGGAAGCGACTCCGCCGGCATCTCCCGCAAAATCGTCGGCGAGGAGCGACGGGCCACCCTGCGCGAGATCATGAGCGAGTTCGAGATCCCCGAGGGCGTCGGCTACATCATCCGCACCGCTAGCGCCGAGATCACCGAAACGGTACTGGCAAAAGACCTCGAGAACCTGCTCGCCCTCTGGGAAGAGATTAAGTATCGCGGCCAAACCATGGCGGCTCCGGCCCTTGTCTATGAGGAGCAGGATACGGTGGTCCGTTTCCTCCGGGATCATTTTTTTCAAGAGATCAAGGAGATCACCGTTGACACCGAGGAATCGCTCAACCATGTGAATACCTTCATCAGCCAGCTTCCGGAGAAGCAGCGGCAGGTCAAGGTGAAACTCCATGGCGGCGCCAAACCCATTTTCAATCAGTTCAACATTGAGGAGCAGATCGAGTCGATTTTCAAGCCGCAGGTCATCCTGCCCTCCGGCGGATCGATCGTGATCAATCCCACCGAAGCCCTGGTGGCCATCGACGTCAATTCCGGCCGGACCTCGAAAAACGCCGATTTCGACGAGACTATCTTCCTCGCCAATATGGAGGCCGCGGCCGAGCTGGCCCGGCAGCTTCGGCTGCGCGATCTGGGCGGCCTGATCGTGGTCGACTTCATTGACATGCGCAACAAAAAGCATATCCGGGAGGTCGAACGGCAGGTGAAGATCAGCATGAAGCGCGATAAGGCCAAGGTGGACATCAGCAAGATTTCCCGCTTCGGTCTGATGCAAATTTCCCGGCAGAAGATGGGGGCGCCGATCGAAAAGGGGAGTTACCGGACCTGCGACCATTGCCAGGGAAGAGGTGTGGTTCGCTCGATCGAGACCTTGGCGCTTTATTACCTGCGCCGCGTCCAGACCGGCATCAGCCGCAAGAAGGTGGCGCGAGTCGAGTGTCGCCTGCCGCTGGATGTCGCCCAATACCTGCTCAACAAGAAGCGGGCTGAGCTCGCGGAACTGGAAAGCCGGCATTCGGCGCGGATCGATATCATCCCCAGAGTGGAGATGAAACCTGCCGACAACCAGATCGATTTTTTCGAGACGGATACGGCGGGTAAATGAACGACCAGGACCACCGGGATGCGACCGGGTGAAAAAAAGAACTTGAATCCAGGCCTGGTTCGGAGTATAGAAAAAAACCGTTTTGCGCCTGTAGCTCAGCTGGATAGAGCGCCGGACTACGAATCCGTAGGTCGGGAGTTCGAATCTCTCCAGGCGCGCCAGTAAAATCAAGGGGTTGCAGCGCATCGGCTGTAGCCCCTTTTTTTGTATGATGTCCGGAGATGCCAGCAGGTGTTGGCAATCTTCACTCAATCAATGGGCATGCAATGCTTCCTCGCTTCATCATCTCCTGCCGCCCAGGTCAAAATGATACCACCAGGTTTTTTGCTGGGGCGATGTGCAGATTAAGCTTTTGCTGCCGATGCGCTTGCAGGGCTTTTGAGGTTCAGTGGTCCGGGCTTTTGATGGTCAAACACGTGCCAAGCTTGCCCCAGCTATGACAGAGAACGATGCACGAATATAACCTGCTTGAAATCATGGCCGCCGGCTTCGGTCTGGCGCTTATTTTCGGCTATCTGGCCCTGCGGCTGAAACTTTCGCCCATCGTGGGCTATCTGCTGGCCGGCTTTTTGGTCGGCCCCCATTCACCCGGCTTTGTGGCGGATATGAGTTTGGCTACCCAGCTCTCGGAGGCCGGGGTCATTTTGCTCATGTTCGGAGTGGGGCTGCACTTCAGCCTGGATGATCTGTTCGCCGTCAAAGGGGTGGCCCTGCCCGGCGCCCTACTGCAAAGCACGGCGGCCACGGCTGTCGGTACATGGGTGGCCGTATCCTTGGGGTTGTCTCTGCCCGCCGGGATCATGCTGGGGCTGGGCTTGGCCGTGGCCAGCACCGTGGTGTTGCTCAGGGTATTGGGCGACAACAACATGATCGATACCGTACACGGGCATGTGAGCATAGGCTGGTTGGTGGTGGAAGACCTGCTCACCGTGTTTGTGCTTGTCCTGCTGCCCAGCGTGGCTGGGCTGATGGGCGGTGCTGGTGGCGCCGCCTCCTCTGATGCGGTGACTGTGGCTAAGGCCCTGGGTGAAGCGGTGCTCCGGTTGGTCGCCCTGTGGGTGACGGTGTTGGTCGTCGGGGGCCGTGTGGTGCCTTGGCTGTTGACCCATGTTGTGCGTACCCGGTCGCAGGAGCTTTTCACCCTGACCGTACTGGTGGCCGCCTTTGCCACGGCCGTGGGCGCGGCCGTGTTCTTTCAGGCCTCCATGGCCCTAGGTGCGTTTTTGGGCGGCATGGTCATCGGCAAGACCAAACTCAGCCACCAGGCCGGGGCTGACATCCTGCCCCTGCGCGACGCCTTTGCCGTGCTGTTTTTCCTTTCCGTGGGCATGCTGTTCAACCCGGCTTTTCTGTTGGAGCAGCCCTTGCTCATCGCGCTCTGCTTGGTCATCGTCCTTTTGCTCAAACCCCTGGTCGCCTTGCTGGTGGTGACCGTGATCGGTTATTCGACCTATACGGGCCTGGTCGTAGCGATCAGTTTGGCCCAGGTAGGTGAATTTTCCTTCATCCTGGCCCAGCAGGCTCAATACCTGGGGATCATCCCAGAATCTGTCTACAACGTGCTGGTGGCCTGCGCGCTAGTGTCCATTACCGTCAACCCTGCCCTGTTCAGCGCCGCACCCCGGCTCGAGGCCGTCCTGAGAAAACGGGAAAAGCTCTGGCGTTTTCTCAACGCCAGGGCCGAGGCCAGGGCGCTCAAGGGCAACGCCGCCCATGCCCAGGGGTATGGCCATGGCCCTGGGCCGGACGTGCCCATCGCAGTGGTCGTGGGCTACGGCCCCACGGGCAAAAGCGTGGTCGGCGCCCTGTCTGACCAGGGGGTGACCCCTGTGGTGATCGACCTCAATATGGACACGGTCAACCGCTTGAGCGACAAGGGCATGTGGACCATCTTCGGCGATGCGTCTCGGCGGGACGTTCTCATCGCCGCCGGCATTGAGCGTGCCGGCTACCTGATCATCACCGTGCCTGTCGCGGGAGACGTAGCGGCGACGGCAGCCATGGCCCGCAGCCTGAACCCGGATATCCGCATTCTGGCGCGGGCGCGCTTTCTGGAAGAAAACAAGCTGTTGCGCAAGGCCGGAGTGAGCACCATCGCCTTTGAAGAGGAAGAGGTGGCCAAAAGCCTGACCGCGATGGTGCTGGAAGACGTGCGTTCCTGCGATGATGCGCCTCCTGCAGATACCAAGATGGTGTCATCCGAATGATGTCGGCTTTTCTCCATGGACAGAATTGCCCGTTGAGCCAAGGTATTTCTGCACAGACACGCCAAATAGGGTTTGCATTCAGCATGCAGGACAATCCCGTGCCCTGCTTTGAAGGGCCCGCATGTTGCTCCGGAAGAATCCTTGGCGAAAGACAGCGCTCCGGATATTTTTACCATAAATCAAAGTCGTCAGTTGCCGGTGTTGCGTGGGCAGACGTGCCGGAACGCCTGCAAACCACCGTTCAACGGCTGCAGACATGGTGAGGGTCGAGGCACGCTCATATCGCCCTCGCCTCCTGGTATCAACAATAGGGCCGACCTCCTCAAGGTAGGGAAGTTGTTCGCACAATGAAAGGAAAAAGGGTGTTATGAAAGTTGGAATTATCGGCTTGCCGCAAACGGGCAAGAAGACGCTGTTTCAGGTGTTGACCGGTAGCGAATTGCACGAGGCGGGCGGTCAGCCCAAACCAATTCCCGGAGTGGCCGATATCGTTGATCAGCGCTTTGACTGCCTGGTGGCCATGTATCAGCCGAAAAAAGAGAGCAGGGCCCGCATCGACCTGGTGCTGCTGCCCAAAATGGAGCAGGAGGCTATTGTCAAGGGCGATATCTTCCGCGACATCAGCGATGTCGATGCCCTCTGCCATGTGGTGCGCACATTTGAGGACGACTCGATCTATCATGCCGCTGGGTCAATCGATCCGTTGCGTGATGTCGAAGCGGTCAATGCCGAATTGCTGCTCCACGACCAGGTCTTTTTGGAAAAACGAATCGAACGGCTTGAAGCAGGCTTGAAAAAGGTGAAAAATGAGCGTCAGGCCAAAGAACTCGACCTGCTCAGACGCATGCAGGCCCAGCTTGAGGACGAACGGCCACTGCGGCTGATGGCGCTGGATGAAGAGGATGATCTGCTGATCCGCAGTTATCCCTTGATCACCCGTAAGGAAATGATACTGGTGTTCAATGTTGGTGAAGATCAGGTCGGCAACGCCACCTTGCTCAAGCAGGTGCGCGATCTTTGCGCTGCCGACAAGATGGAGGCGATGACCGTATCCGCCAAGGTCGAAGCCGAAATTGCCTTGCTGGACAGCGAGGAGGAACGGCAGGAGTTCCGGCGCGATCTCGGCATCGAGCAGCCGGCCCTGGAGGTCCTGGCGTTGCTGTGCCTCAAAGCCCTTGGCCGGATTTCGTTCTTCACCGTCGGCAAGGACGAGGTGCACCAGTGGCTGGTGCGGGTCAATGCGCCTGCTCCGGCGGCAGCCGGCGTCATCCACACTGACCTGCAGAAGGGATTCATCCGTGCCGAAGTGATGAAATACGACGAGCTGATTGCCCTGGGCAGCGAGGCGGAGCTGAAAAAAGCGGGCAAACTGTACGTGCAAGGCAAGGACTATGTCGTTGCCGATGGCGATATCCTTAATATCCGCTTCAATATCTAGTCCGCTCCGGCGCAGCGGAATGATATCGGAAACGGCGGTGGCAACGCTTGCGGCCTCTTGCCGCCTGCCTGGATTCCTGTGGTGAGGAGATGCAACCATGCCGACCCATGTGAAAAAGGTGTTTGTTTCCCAACTGACCGGGGGGCAACAATTTCAGGACGTCTTTTTGGTGGCGAAAAAGTCGTCGGCCGAAACCAAGGCCGGCAAACCCTATCTGGCCCTGGCGCTGATGGACCGTACCGGTGAAGTCGAAGCCAGGGTATGGGACAATGCCCTCCAGTTCGATTCCCAGGCCGAGGAGGGAAATTTCGTCCTGGTGCAAGCCGTGGCCAAGCCGTTCCGTGCCCAGATGCAGCTTGGCGTGAGTGCCCTGCAGCAAGTGGATGAGGCCACGGTTGCCATGGCCGATTTTCTGCCGGCGAGTTCCCGGTCATTGGCGGACATGGCCGCGGAACTTGAGGGCGTTATCGCTTCCATCAGCGACCAGCCGCTGCAAGAGCTGCTGCGGGTGCTTTTCCACGGCGACACCATGGCCCGTTTCCAGCGGGCGCCCGCAGCGAAAAGACTTCATCACGCCTATATTGGCGGCCTGATCGAACATACCTTGTCGGTTGTCGGCATGGCGGAAAAAGCTGCGGCCCATTACAGCCTGATCGACCGGGACATGCTCGTTGCCGGAGCCCTGGTGCATGACCTGGCCAAAATTGAGGAATTTGATTTCAGCCGTCCGGTATTCGGCTACACCGACCGGGGCCGGCTGGTCGGCCATCTGGTCCTGGGCGCGGGATTGGTACGCCAGGCGGCCGCGCAGGTGCCTGCGCTCGATGCCGGGCAGGTGGACCGTTTGCTGCATATCATCCTCAGCCACCATGGCCAATACGATTTCGGCTCGCCGGTCCTGCCGATGACACCCGAGGCCATCCTGCTGCATCATCTCGATGACATCGACGCCAAGCTGAACTACATGGCCGGGCTGCAAACAAAGATGAATGGCGACGGCTGGCAGTGGACCGAGTATCAGCGGCATCTGGAACGTTTCCTGTACCTCAAGGCGTCTCACGCAGACCAAGTGCTGGATGAAGGAGACCTCCCCCCGGAGGGGCCGCCCAGGGCCGAGGAACAACCTCCGCATCCGGCCGCTTCGCTGCCCCTCGTCAGGAAGACAGCGGATCAACGTCAGCAGACCCTGTTCTGAGCCATGGCCTTTTCCTCGATCCTCGGCCAGACCAAGGCCTTGACCCTGCTGAGCCGAGCCTTGGCGAGTGGGCGTTTGCCCCATGCCTATCTCTTCGCCGGTCCAGATGGGGTGGGGAAAACCACAGCGGCCCAGGACCTGGCAGCAATTCTCCTCTGCCGCCGGCCGGAAGAGGGCCGTCCGTGCGGCCATTGCTCCGGCTGCACCAAGTATCGGTCCGGCAACCATCCCGATTTTGTCCGCATCCGGCCTGATGGGGCCGCCATCAAAATTGACCAGGTCCGGGAGCTGAAAAAGGCCCTCAATTTTGCTCCGTTCGAGAGAGGCATGCGGGTCGTGCTTGTGGAGGAGGTGCAAACCATGCGACGGGAGGCAGGAAACAGCCTGCTCAAGGTGCTGGAAGAGCCTCCGCCAGGCAATTTACTCATTTTAATCGGCATTGGAGGCGCCGGGATGATCCTCGACACCATCGTCTCCCGCTGCCAGGTGATTCCGTTCACTCCTTTGCCGCTTGGGCTGGCGGCAGCGATCATCCGGCAGCATCGGCCGGAGTTGGATACGGTCGACAGCGAGGCCCTGGCAGCCTTGGCTGACGGTTGTCCCGGGCAGGCCTTGGCCCTTGAGGCCGACGGTATTTTGACCTTGTACCGGCGCATCGTGGCGGAACTGAACCCTTTGCGGGAAAAGACAGCCATCCGGACGGAACATGCCTTGGCCCTGGCAGTCGATCTGGCAGAGGCCAAGGAAGGTCTGGAGCCCTTCTTGACCCTGTTGCGGATTTTTTTTAAGAATGTGATGGCGGCTCACGGAGGTGGGAGTATGAGCCGTTCCTGCCCCCCCGAAGTGGAGCAGGCAAGAGAACGCTGGAATTTGGCCCGTCTTTCTGCTAAAATAGCAACAGTTGATCTTGCGGAGCAGGCGCTTGCCAGAAACTGCAACCGTGGCTTGATCAGCGAAGTGCTGCTCTTGGATCTGTTTGACTGTAGCCCTCCTGTGACCTGAATAATCATGACTGACAGCCCGAGCGAGCCGCAACCCTCCCATTTTTCCTCGACAGAGGAAAACAGAGGCGAGGAGGCGGCATTATATTACTATAAGTTCCGTTTTCGTGAGCAGGGACAGGAGTCCACCGGTCACGCCCAGTTGGCCGATTTGGCGCGTGGGGATCAGGTGATGATCCGGTCCGAACACGGGGCTGAGCCAGCCGTCGTGACTGGTCGCTTTCTTGACGTTGCGGATGTCGATCAACCGTTCGGCTACCGGATTCATCGGCTAGCCAGCGCCGAGGAAAGAGAGAAATACGTCCTGTTGCCGCAGTTGGAACAGGATGCCTTCCGACTCTGCCAGCGGCAGATCGAGCGCCTTGATCTGCCCATGCACATGGTGCGGGTGGAACGGTTTTTCAATGGTTCCAAAATCATCTTTTATTTCACCGCTGAAAGCCGGGTCGATTTCCGGGAGCTGGTCAAGGTGCTGGTCCAGGAATTCCGTACCCGGGTGGAAATGCGCCAGATCGGCGTTCGCCACGAAACCCAGATGATCGGCGGGCTCGGTCCCTGCGGTCGTGAGTTATGCTGCACTTCCTTTCTCGACAAGTTTGATTCGGTCTCGATCAAGATGGCCAAGACCCAGGACTTGCCCCTCAACCCAGCCAAAATTTCGGGGCTGTGCAACCGTTTGCTCTGTTGTCTGACCTACGAGTACGAGACCTATAAATCGATGAAGAAGGGAATGCCCCGAGTGGGTCGGCAGATCCAGTTCGAGGGACGTATCTACCAGGTCAGCCGGCTGATCCCGTTGCTTGGCAAGGTGGCCGCGGTTGACGCTGACGGCGAGGAGCGGCTGTTTGTCGAGGAGGAATGGCGGGCCGCCGATCCGATTCCGAAAAGTATCGGGCGTAAGGGGCCAGGGAAGAAGAGCCGACACACGACCATTGACATCTGGGGCGTCCAAGAAGAGCAGGTCGAGGACGATTGATCGTTCTCCGATCTGGGCAAACGACCCGGCGCATCGCCGGGCCACTCCCGGTAACCCCTTGTTTTCTGCAAGCCTAACGATTGAGCATGCCAACCTACGTCACCACTCCGATTTATTATGTCAATGCCATGCCCCACCTGGGGCATGCCTACACCACGATCGTCGCCGATGTGTACAGCCGCTTTCGGCGGCTGTGCGGCGACGATGTCCGTTTCCAGACCGGCACAGACGAGCATGGCGAGAAGATTGCCGAAGCTGCCGCCAAGGCCGGAGAAACGCCACGGGCCTATGTCGATCGGATCGCCGCCGCTTTCAGGGCAACCTGGCCGCATCTCTCCATCCTGCCGGATCACGTCATTCGGACCACCGATGCCGACCATATCAAGACGGTGCAGGATATTCTCCAGCGGGTGTATGATCAGGACGACATCTATTTCAGCGAATATTCGGGACTGTATTGCAAAGGTTGCGAGCGGTTCCTTACCGAGAAGGAGTTGGTGGAAGGCCGGTGTCCCGATCATCTGGTGGCGCCGAAGCCCATTACCGAGCAGAATTATTTTTTTCGGATGTCCAACTATCAGGAGTGGCTGATCGACTATATCCATGCCAATCCAGACTTCATCACACCAGAACGCTACCGCAACGAAGTGCTGTCGTTTCTGAGCGAGCCGCTGGAGGATTTGTGCATCTCCCGGCCGACCTCGCGTCTGACCTGGGGTATTCCGTTGCCCTTTGATCCAAACTTCGTCACCTATGTCTGGTTTGATGCCCTGATCAACTATCTCACCGGCATCGGCTATCCCGACGATCCGAATTTTGCCCGCTACTGGGCGGCGGCCGAGCATGTCATCGCCAAGGACATCCTCAAGCCCCATGCCATTTACTGGCCGACCATGCTGCGGGCCATGGAACTCGAACCGTATCAGCGCCTCCATGTGCATGGGTATTGGAACGTGGATGCCACCAAGATGTCCAAGTCACTGGGTAACGTCGTCCGGCCACGCGAGCTGGTCGAAGCCTATGGCGTGGACACGGTCCGCTATTTTGTTCTCCGTGAGATGAGCTTCGGCCTGGATGCCTCTTTTTCCAGCAACGCCATTCTTGCCCGGCACAACGCCGACCTCGCCAACGATCTCGGCAATCTCTTTTCCCGCTCTCTGGCCATGATCGACAAATATGTAGGTGGGCACGTGCCGGAGCGGGAATCGGGCGGGGTCTTCACTCCGGATGACCGCGAGTTGATGAGCGCGGTGTCCGCCATGGTGGCCGAGTACCGTGCGTATATGGACGAATTTGCCTTTCATAGGGCACTGCAGGCCGTTTGGGAGGCGATCGGGCTGCTGAACCGTTACATCGTGACTAATGCCCCTTGGGAATTGGCCAAACATTCGCGCCAGACCGAGCGGCTGCATACAGTGCTCTCGTTTCTGGCCGAAGCGCTTTGGAAAATTACCCTGGTGCTGGGACCGGTCATGCCGGGGACAGCCGCCAAAATGGCCACAGCCCTTGGCATGACCGGCCAGTTCGCCAGCGCGGTCATCGACGATGCCGTAATCTGGGGGGGCATCCCTGGCGGCACGGTCATCGGCAAGAGCGGTCCGCTGTTTCCCCGGGTGGAAAAAGAGGTGGAACCGGCTGCCGTGGCTACTGCCAAGCAGCTGGCGAAGGAAGAGGCTGATTCTGGCTTGGGCGAAGGATTGATCAGTTTCGATCAGTTCAAGGCGATCGACTTGCGGGTTGCGGAAATAGTGGCCGCCGAAAAGGTAGCCAAGTCGGACCGCCTGCTCAAATTGACGGTGAAGGCGCCGGAGGAACGAACCATTGTTGCTGGTATCGCCCAGTATTATCGGCCGGAAGCGCTCATTGGCCAGAAGGTGATTGTCGTTGCTAACCTCAAGCCAGCCAAACTGATGGGCATCCCCTCGCAGGGAATGGTGCTGGCCGCCAAGGAGCGCCTGGCCGATGGTACGGAACGACTGGTGGTGACCACGGTGGCAGAGTCGGTTGCGGCCGGCAGCCAAGTGACTTGAGATCAGGCATGCCCCGTTCTCATGAGGTGTTTATATAAATGAAACAAGCAATTCGATAGCTCTGGCAGGTGTTCTGTATGTTCATGCTCGGGAATTTTCTCATGGCCTTGGCCACATTGGTCGATTCCGTCCTCCTCGCCTATATTTGGGTGGTAATTGCCCGGGCGGTCATCACCTGGGTCAATGCCGACCCCTACAACCCGATTGTTCGTTTTCTCCGCCAGGCGACCGACCCGCTGCTGGTGAAAATTCGCCGAGTCGTGCCGGTCATGGGTGGTCTTGATCTAAGTCCGATGGTCCTCATCCTGATCATCGTCTTTCTTCGGAGCTTTCTCGTTCCCACGTTGCAGCGGATTGCGCTCAACTTGCAATAAGTACGGCAGCAGAGCATGGTGAGGAAGGGATATCATGGTCTCTCGGGCTGAGTTTTCCTACCTTCAGTCGCTGCCCGACGGTTCCCTGCTACTTCGTTTGCATGTCCAGCCCCGGGCCGCAGCCAATGGTTTGGCCGGATTGCAGGGAGACATGCTCAAACTGCGCTTGACCTCGCCGCCGGTGGATGGCAAGGCCAACCAAGCGACCATCGCCTATCTCGCCAAACTGTTCCATTTACCCAAAGCCGCCTTGGCCATCAGAAGCGGTCACCAGAGCCGGAATAAAACCGTAAACATCATGGGTGCCGACGGAGAGCGGCTTCGCGCCGTGCTGGCCGAACTGCTGCCGAAAGGGGAAGGTTGACAGGGGACAAGGGCATTGCGATGGAAAAACGATGGCCATTCCTGCACATTTTGGGGCTGACGCTTGGGCTGCTGGTGTTGATTATGGGAGTGATCGGCGTACTGGTGGCCTTTTGGGGCGGTACGGATCGGCTGGCGAAGACTGAGCTGAAGCGTGAGGCACCGCCGGTCCGGCAGTGTGATCGTAGCAGCCTGCGCCATGAGGGGCGGTGCGACACGGAGACAGGGGGAGTATTGATGGAACGCGGCCCTGCTGCAAATCTGGAGGCAACACGATGCAGAAAAAAATAGTGCTGGCTAACTGGAAGGCCAATTTGTCGCCGGACAGGGCTCGGCAATGGTGCGATGCCTTTGTCGGTGCCTTCCGGCCGCGGACCGATCTGGAAGTGGTACTGGCGGCGTCCTTTCTTGTTCTGGAACGGATTGCTGAGCGGCTACAGCCGCTGACCGGGGTGAGTTTGGCCAGTCAGGGAGTGTCTTCCTATCCCCAAGGCAATTATACCGGGGCGATTCCTGCGGCCTGGTTACGTGGCCTGGCTCGATATACTTTGCTCGGTCACCGGGAACGGCGCCGTTATTTCCATGAGACTGTTCAGGATGTGGCCCGGCAGGCCTACGAGTCTCTGGCGGAAGACCTGCACCCGATCGTGTGCATTGATCGTGACTTGCTAATACCGCAGACAGCTGCCATGGCCGCCGAAGAGCTGGGGCGGCTGATGTGGGCCTATACGCCCGACACGCCGGCCACCTTTGAGATGGCCAGGGGAACGGCGGAAATTGCCGCTATCCTGCCGCAGATCGCCAAAAAAACAGATAACCGACCGGTGATATATGGCGGCGGGGTGACCACCGAGAATGGAGCCGGATTATGGCGGCTTCCGGGATTAAACGGCATCATGCTCGGTCAAGGCTGCTTGGATGGCACCGCCTTCGCCACCCTGGTCAACCGGCTGTAGACGGAAGGTTTCGAGGAAGAGATATGCCTTCTTCGCCTGGGGCTACATCGACAGCAGACGGCGGATTCGCTCATCCATGGGAGGATGGGTCGAGAAGAGATTGGCGACGGTGCCGCCGCCAAGTGGGTTGACGATATACATTTGGGCTGATGCCGGGTTCACGTCCATCGGTCGCTGGGCATTGTAGTGGGCGAGCTTGTTGAGGGCGCTGGCTAGGGATTTGGGATGCCCGCAGATCGTGGCACCGGTGGCGTCAGCCATATATTCGCGGCCGCGGGAGATGGCCATCTGGATAAGAGTCGCGGCCAGCGGTGCCACCAACATGGTCACCAGCATGATCAGCGGATTGCCGCCGCCTTCCTCGTCACGGCGTCCTCCGCCAAACAGCATCGCCCACTGGGCCATAGTGGCCAGATAGGCGATCGCTCCCGCCATGACCGCGGCAATCGAGCCGATGAGAATGTCTCGATTCTTGATATGAGCCAGTTCATGGGCAATGACGCCTTCGAGTTCGTGACGATCCAGCGCTTGCAGTAGGCCGGTGGTGACCGCCACCGCCGCGTGTTCCGGATCTCGGCCGGTGGCAAAAGCGTTGGGGGTCGATTCATCGATCACGTACACCTTGGGTTTGGGGAGCCCGGCCCGCGAGGCCAATCCGGCCACGAGCGCATGCAGATCGGACGCCTCTGCGGGCGAAACCTCGCGGGCGCGATTCATGGCCAAGGCCATCTTGTCCGAATTCCAGTAAGCAAAAAAATTCAGGCCTACGGCCAGCAACAGGGCGATGACCATGCCCTGCCTGCCGCCCATTGCCTGGCCGGCGATCATGAACAAGGCGGTGAGCGCCGCCATGAGCATGCATGTTTTCACGGTATTCATCGTTTGCCATCCTTTGAACTTGATAGTGGTGGGTGCCGGTACGTGATGCCCGGCTCTGGCGATTGGTCTAAACGATAAGCCGTGGTCGGCCACAGTCAAGGCGGGGGAGAACCCGCTCTCCCCCGCCTTGACTGTGAGAGGGAAGAGAAGAGCAGCGGGTTAGAACATCATCTCCAGCATCGCCCTGATGAGCTTGTCAGCGCCTTCGGCGATCTGATCGATGCGGGAATTGAGCATGTAGCAGGGGGTGGTGACGATTTTTTGTTCCCGGTCAATGGAGATTTCGCCCTGCATGGTTGGCTGATGCCGGGCACCCATGGCGGCGAGGTTGTCGGCGGTGCCCTGGTCCTGGCCGATGGTAAGGATGACATTTCCCAACACTTTGGCCAGAATAACCGGAGCGATGCACAGGGCGCCAATGGGCTTGCCGCCAGCATGCATGGCCTTGATTACCGCAGCTGCATCAGGGTTCACCGTGCATTGGGTACCATCAAAGGCGTAGCTGCACAGATTTTTTGCCGCGCCAAATCCGCCGGGAATGACCAGGCCGTCGGCCGAGTCAGGGGCAAAAGTGGCGAGTGCCGCAATCTTGCCTCGGGCGATTCGCGCCGATTCGATCAGGACATTGCGTTTTTCGCTCATCTCCTGCCCGTTGATATGGTTAAGTACGTGATGCTGCTTGATGTCGGGAGCATAGCACTGAAAATCCGCCCCGTTTTTGTGAATTGCCCAGAGGGTGAGGGTAGCTTCGTGGATTTCGGCGCCATCCTGATGACCACAACCGGAGAGGATCACCGCAAAATTCTTCTTTCGCATATCAGCCTCCTTGCAAACGGGTTAAAAAACAGACGTGAGCGGTTTCAGAGAGTAAATGGCCGGAAGATTACGGTATTGTTCCGCACAGTCCAGACCGTATCCGACAAGAAAGCCGCGGTCGAGATCAAAGCCGGTGTAATCGACCTTGATCGGTACGGTTCTCCGCTCTTTTTTGTCGACAAGGGAACAGATGCGCACCGAGCAAGCCGGGTATTGCCGGAAGTGGTCTCGCAGCCATACGATGGTGGCGCCGGTATCGACGATGTCCTCCACAAGCAGCACATCCTTACCGGTCAGGTCAATGCCGGGTTCCTTCAGCTGGCGGATGATTCCCGATGAGACCGTGGCTGTGCCGTAACTGGCCACCCGGATGAAATCTATTTCAAGGTCGAGGGCGATGGCACGGCACAGGTCAGCGGCAAAAATAAAGGCACCGTTCAGTATACCCAAGATTACCAGTCGCCTGCCTTGGTAATCCTGAGTAATCTGCTGGCCGAGTTCTTCTACGCGATCTTGGATCTGACGAGAGGTCAAGATCAGTTCCCGCGCAGGAAGCGACGCTGTCATGGGAAAACCTGGCTTGCTGGCTAGCGGGGTTGTTACTGCGTTACTGTTCGCTCTGCCACTTTTTCAGGGTTGCGGCGGCCTCATCTTTTTCCTTGAAGGGCTGATTCGGGGCCAACGCCTTCAAAAGTTCCGTGATCGCTTCCTGCTTCTTGCCATCGCCATACAAGGCCAAGGCAAAATGATAATGGAGTATGGGCATGTTGTCCTGCTTCTGCATCGCCTGCGAGAGCTCGCTGCGGGCCAGGCTGTATGAACCCCGCTTGTAATGCACCCAGCCGAGGGTATCCATAATATTAACATTATCGGGCTGTTGCTGCTTTGCGATCATGGCCAGGCGTAGCGCTTCTCCCAGATCTCCATCCTTGCTTTCGGCGATGAGCCACGCCAGATTGTTGGCCGCTGGGGCAAAGTCGGGTTTGACGCTCAGGGCTTTGGCATAAGCACCCTTGGCTAGATCAATTTTGCCGGATTGCTCGTAGAGGCTGCCCAACCCCATGTACGCGCCCAGCGCCTTGGGATGTTTGACCAAAAGATCATTGAACTCGGCGATGGCCTGATCCGTTTTTCCCTGCCGGGTCAGAACGAGGGCGCTCATGGCATAGGTTTGCGGATTGTCTGGATCAAGTTCCTGTGCCTTCCGATAGAGTTCAAGGGCTTTGTCGGGGTTCGTGGCCAGATACAGGTTGGCCAGCAGGATATGCAGCCCGCCGCTTTGAGGGGCTTTGGCAATCTGCGCCTCGGCCATTTTGATCAGTTCTTCCTGCTTGGTGCCTCCTTTCTGGGCAATCTGAAGCAGGAAGGTAAAGGCCTTGACATTATCGGGCTGCAGTTCCATCACTTTGTCAAAGGCCTCTTTGGCCTTGGATTCCTGCTGCAGGGCAATATAGGTCAAACCGAGGCTGCCCAGTACTTCTACGTTGTTTGGCACCTTGGCATGGAGTTCGGAGAACATTTTCTCTGCGGTGGCATATTCCTTTGAAAACAACACGCTTTTTGAAAGAGTAAGAGCTGCTTGGAAATCACGGGGGTTGATTTTCAGGGCTGTCGCTGCTTCCTTCTTGGCGGTATCAAATTCGCCATCCTGGAGCGCAAGCAGTGCGAGCAGGGAATGGGCCTTGGCAAACCCGGGGCTGAGCTTGATCGCTTCGAGCAGGGATTCCTTGGTCAGTCTCATATCTTTGAGATTGCTGTGGGCCACCGCCTTGAGAAAGAACAACTCGCCCCATCTGGGATAATCCCGGAGCATGTTCGTGATCGTGTCCAAGGCTTCCTGATTTTTCCCATCCTTCAGCAGGAATTTGACCTTGACCAGGGCGGCTGCGGCGATTTTATCGTTGGTCTTGGTCACCTTTGCCAGCATTTCTTTCGCTTGGTCGAATTTGCCGTAGTCGAAGTAAAAATTCGCCAGCTGCGCTTCAAATTCTTCCGGTTTATCTGCCACAGTAATGGCGTCCTTATACATCTGCTCGGCTTGATCGAGCGCTCCTTTTTTTACATAAAATTCGGCGACCGCAACGTGGAGCTTGCTGTTTTTGGGGTCAATTTTCAGGGCCTGCAGTAAATGCTGCTCGGCTTTGGCCTCATCGTTTTCAATGAGATCGATGGAGGCCATTTGCAGGTACGGCTGAGGAGAGTCGGGTAAGGCGGCGGCCATCTTGTCGAGCGTGGCCCGCGCTTTGTCCAACTCCTTGCGGTCAACATAATATGAAGACAAGGTGACATAATTGATTGGTTTCTTGCTATCCAGCTCCAGTGCTTTTACAAAAGCCTGCTCCGCCTCCGCGAATTGTTCTTGGGCGGTGAGAATGCGTCCCTTGATGCTGTACAAGCGGTCTTCGTTGGCAGAAGCCGCAATGGCTTGGTCGATCGCGGTCAGGGCGGCATCGGTCTTGCCGTCAATCATTTCCAGATTGGCAAGGAGAGCCAGCGCATCCTTGTTATCCGGGGCCTGCCTGAGCACCTGCTCGATTCCGGAGCGGGCTTCGTCTTTTTTCTGGGCCACCAAGTAGAATTCAGCCGTTTTTATGCAAGCATCCAAGTTTGTTGGATCCAAGGTTGCGGTGCGCTGCAATTCGTCAAAAGCCTGGCGCGCATCTCCTTTTTTCAGATACAGCAAGCCCAACTGGTAGCGGGCTTGGGCGTACTTAGGATCAATCTGGATGGCGTTGAGCAATTCGATGATGGCTTCTTTATCCTTCTGCTCCTGCAGGTAGGACATGGCTTTTTGATAATGTTCTTCCTTGTTTTTATCACCCAGGCACCCTGTGAGGAGCAAGGAGCAGAGCAAGAACGAGAAAAACGTGGTCAGGAGAGACAAACGGTTCGATTTCATAATAATCCTTTTCGCAAAATGGATTGGCGACGCAGAGCTTAGGCTAAAGGATAAAACGAATCTATCCTTCTCCGATTCTTATATCGTACTGGATGCGTTTGAGGAATAAAAAACAAGGAATTCAGGTGGGCAAGGCGATATTTTCCGTTCAACAGGGCAGGAAGATTGTTTTGATCCGTAAAATTGCTCTGACGACGAGGAAAAATAGAGATATTCTTTTTTTTGTTTTGACCTGGAACCGTGATGCCGGTAGCATAAAATGTCAATAAGTTCATCCTGCTGAGTCAAAAGGAGAGAGAGATGAAAGTGTTTTCAATCGTCACACAGAGGTGCTTTTGGGCAGTGCTCATCGCTGGTTTGGTTATGGGATGGTCATGTTGGGCGGCTGAATCGGGGAGCGATGCTGTCGTCAAAGATGATCTCAAGGAAAAGTACCGCCAAGAGGTACTGGGGAGCAAAGAGCAATCCTCGAAAGATCAGGAGTATGTCATTGGTTATCGCGATATTCTCTATGTCGAGGTGTATGGCGAAGGCTCCATGGCGGTCGGACCATCCAACGCCCCGCAGGGAGGGGCATCGGCAGAAGGCCAGGGGGCACTTCGCGAACGTGGGACTGGTGCGGAAGTGGGGGTGGATGGACGGGTGTCGCTCCGTCATATCGGCGATGTGTATGTAGTCGGTATGACCTTGCAGCAACTGGCTGAATATTTAAGCAAACTGTATAGTACTGTATTCAGCGAGCCGAATGTGATTACCTCGGTGATGCAAAGCAACAGCCGACAGTGCACGGTCATGGGACAGGTCAAAACTCCAGGTTTGTATCGTCTTGATCAACCTCTCACTATTGTCAAGGTGATCGCTCAAGCTGGCGGATTGACCGAGTGGGCCAAATCTGACATCACCGTGATTCGTCAGGGAAACGAACTGATCGCCGAAAAAGGGCGTGACAAATCGGCGAAGAAAGTCCAGCAGTTCCAATTTGATTACGACGATTTTGTCGCAGGGAAGAATGTCGAGAAAAATATTCAGCTCGAACCCGGTGATGTAGTTGTCGTGCATTGACAGCGAGGCCTTCATGTGGACAGTTTCTCGTGTGCCAAGGCGGACGGTTTTCTGCCTCCTGGTTTTCATAGTTAGTGGAGCGACCCCAGCCCTTGCCCGGGACACAACGATAACCGGTTCGGTGGGCACGGTTTTTGACTATCTTGAACGAACATATAAGTACGGCGATAACGCAGGCAGTGGCGATAACGCAGACCGGCAGAAAATCGGCATTCAGCCGGAAATACTGGTTGTTTCGCGGGATGTCCGTGACACCCTGAGTCTCCGCTACAGCCCCACTCTCAGCCATGACTATGCTCTCAAGAGGGGGAATGGGGTCGATCATCAACTCGATTTTCAGGGAGAACGATGGCTCTCGCAATTCTGGTCTATTTCCATGTCGGATATGTACACCCGTTCCGACGACCCGGATACGGCCAACCGCGACTACCCCAATGATGTCTCGGGCAATGGCAGCGGGCAAGCGACTCCAGGCAATACGGCAAACCAGTTATCCAATGATTTGAACGGACAGAAATTCTGGAGTAATACGTTTAATGCGCAAACAAGCTATGCTGTCGACAAAGACAGCACTATTGGTGGAGGATATTCATATTCTCTTTTACGCTATGACGACAGTGCAACAGGTGGGCAAAATTACGATAGGCATTCCTTTTTTACCAATTTATCCCATGGATTCACTCCGAACTGGCGGTCAAACCTGGGGCTCAACTATACCCGTGGCCTGTATGACAACACGCAACAACTCAATGTCAACTCAACCGCCACTCCTGACCTCGACCAATACGGCTTTAACTTCGGAATCGATTACGTCCGCAATCCCCACGATTTCTATCCCTTCAGCTATTCATTGAATAAAACCCTATACGACGGGGATACCAGTCCAAACAGCGCAACCCATTCGTGGTCCCTGGGATGGAATCATGCCTTTGACTCCCGGACCCGAATGACTCTGGGAGGAGGACCTTCCTATGCCAAAGTTCAGGGGCAGGACGGCACGTGGGGCTACAATGCCTATGCCACCTTGATGAGGGCCTATGAACACGCCGCCCTGTCGCTGGATCTCCGCAAGACATACGAGATGAACAATTTTACTGGGAGTTCGGCGGACAGCGGCCTGACCGACACCTACAGCGCCAGGGCCACGCTCACCTACAGTCATACAGAGCATCTGACGTTCAATGTCTACGGCGGCTATCGTTCAGAATCCAATTTTGACCCGCAGGGTGCGTACCGCATTGCAGCCGGAACGGCTTCAACCGGAAAAACCGGCGACAACAGCTATGACAGGAACATCTACGAAGCCGGTATCGGTTTCACCTATTCCTTTGCCCGCTGGTATACTGCGGCGTTGAAATATGGGTACTATGTCTCCGACGGTAAACTGGAAAACGACCAGTACACCGATCATATCATATTGTTCACCTTGAGCGCCAAACGTGATCTCTGGCGCTGGTAAAGGATGATCGGCTGATGATCCCTCGCCTGCACTGCGATCGAAGCATGCCTGTCTGTTCACTCGGTTAGCGTCATTGGTTGTATCTAGAGTATATTTTCGAGAAATTTTTGGAGGGCAGTGGTGAACATCACAATTATCGGAACCGGTTATGTCGGCCTGGTGAGCGGCACATGTTTTTCCGAATTCGGACATGAAGTTGTCTGCGTTGATCATGACGCGACCAAGATCGCGGCGCTTTGCCAGGGGCAAGTCCCGATTTATGAACCCGGGTTGGCGGACCTTGTCACCAAAAACACGGCGGCCGGACACCTGCGTTTTACTAGCGATCTCAGTCAGGCTGTTCCAGAAGCGGATGCGGTCTTTCTCGCCGTGGGCACACCTTCAAGCCGCCGTGGGGACGGCTATGCCGATCTCAGCTACCTATATGACGCCGCCCGCAACCTTGCCCCTTATCTTGCCGGATATACGGTGGTGGTCGATAAGAGTACGGTGCCAGTGGGAACGGCGCGGCAGGTGGAGCGGATTATCCGCGAAGTCAATCCCGTAGCCAACTTCGACATGGCCTCCAATCCCGAATTCTTGAGAGAAGGGGCGGCAATCAGCGACTTCATGCGGCCGGATCGGGTGGTCGTAGGAGTGGAAAGCGAACAGGCTGCCGCAATATTGCGTGAGATTTATGGCCCGCTGTATCTCATTGAAACCCCCATCGTGGTCACCGGCATCGAAACCGCCGAGCTGATCAAATATGCCGCCAATGCCTTCTTGGCGGTGAAGATCAGCTTCATCAACGAAATGGCTTCCATCTGTGAAGCGGTGGGGGCCGACGCTATTGCCTTGGCCAGGGGTATCGGGCTCGATGGCCGGATCGGCAAAAAGTTCCTCCATCCAGGCCCGGGTTATGGCGGCTCCTGTTTTCCCAAGGACACGGTTGCTCTGTTACGAACCGTTCAGGAGCACGGGGTCAGCGCCCGCATAGTCGAGGCCGCTGTCGAGGTCAACGCCGCCCAGAAGGCACGGATGGTCAAGAAAATTCGCGATGCGTTGGGCGGCAGCGAGTCGGGGAAAACCATCGGAGTACTTGGTCTTGCCTTCAAGCCGGAGACGGACGATATGCGGGAGGCACCTGCCCTGACCATCCTGCCAGCCCTGCTCGAACGGGGCGCGAAGATCCAGGCGCACGATCCGCAAGGAATGCGTGAGGCGGCGAAACTGTTGCCTGCGACGATGGCGTATGTCAACGATCCGTACGAGGTGTTTACCAACGCGGATGCGGTGGTTTTGCTGACGGAATGGAACCAGTATCGGGCACTGGATTTTACCAGGGCAAGGGATAAGATGCGCAAGCCTGTCTTCATTGATCTGCGCAATGTGTATGAGCCACGCAAAATTCGGGCGGCCGGTTACGAGTATCATGGCAATGGCCGGGGGTATTGATGTAGCGAGGAGTCAGGTGTGACAATCCTTTTTCTCGCATGCGTTTCTCCGAAAAAGGATAGTGCAGAAAACCGGCTTGCCGCCGCACCATGCAATGGTGCAGACAATGAGTGTCTCCATATCGCTAACGTGACCCTTTCCGGAAAAGTACTGTTTTGACAGTCCGGAAGATGACCAGTAGATCAATGAAGATGGATTGGTGCTTGATGTAATACAGATCGTATTCCAGCTTGCGCAGGGCATCTTCTTCTGAGGCACCATACGGGTAGTATATCTGTGCCCATCCGGTTATCCCCGGCCTGACTGAATGCCGGAGCGAGTAATAGGGCAATTTCTGTACTAACTGCTCCACGAAGATCGGTCGTTCGGGCCGGGGGCCGACAAAACTCATTTCTCCTCGGATGACGTTCCACATTTGTGGTATTTCGTCGATGCGCACCTTTCTGATGAAACCACCGACCCGGGTGACCCGGCTGTCGTTTTGGCTCGCCCAGACAGCGCCGTTTTTTTCCGCATCCTGACGCATACTGCGAAATTTGATGATGGAAAACACCTCCCCTCGTTCTCCAACCCGCTCCTGGCGGTACAAAACGGGCCCCGGCGATTCGAGCTTAATCAAGAGCGCAGTTAGCAGCGAGGCCGGCAAGCTGACAGCAAGCCCAATGACGGCAAGAAAAAGATCAAGGAGGCGTTTGATCAGAAAGGTCATGCGGCTGCATTCAAAACCTTCTGAGAAAATCAGCCAAGCCGGGTTGACCTTCTCGGCTAGGATTTTGCCGGTGATCGCCTCATAGAAGGTGATGCCGTCCTCGATAATTTTTCCTTGGACCTTGAAGCGCAATAGGTCGGTGATGGGCATGGTGCCCCGTCGGTTGTCCAGCGCAACGACGATCCGCTCAATTTGCGCCAGGCGTGGATCCCCGGCAAGATCGGTCAGTCGTTGGACAGCAGGGATGCCATTATGTTCGAAAACAGCGGGTGTTGTGCCAACCACGGCCCGGATGGCAAAGCCCGATTCCGGGTTGTGGTTGATCTCCGTGACAATTTTGGCCGCTGTTTCTCCGGTGCCGAGCAAAATGATGTCCTTGGCGAACCATTTCTTTTCCAGCACGAGATAATACAGCGATCTCCAGGCGAGCAGGCTGGCACAGATGATTAGGTAACAGCCCCAGAAGATGCGGGTTGAGATAATGATGGAAGGAAAAAGCCAATACAAGAAAGAAAGAATGATGCACCCCACCCCAAAGGCCTGCATCATGCGAATAAATGTGTCTGTAGTCGTGCCAGGTTGGCGCAGGTCGTAGAGGTCGTAGAAGTAGAGGGAGAGCTGGAATATCAGAGTTACGGACAGGGCTTGGAGTACATATTCCAATGGGTCGGTCAAAAAAACGTTCCAACCGGAGAATGTAACGAGGATTCCCAGTACGCTCGCGAAGATAAGAACTCCTTCGCCGGAAAAGAATAATATTTTACGCACCGGATAATATTTGTTGAACAATGTCGGCATGGCTGTCCTTCTATTGAAGGTGGAAATTGGATGGAGAGGTGCCTCGATAATTAAACAGGCCCTGTGGAGTGAAGTCAAGGCGAGAGAGGGAACAACAGCGTGTGTGTGCGATAGAAATTGAGCAAAAAGGTGCGATGGTGGTTTTTCTTTGACCCCTCCTTGAGGGACCTGTACCATTATAGGTGGATGTATTGAATTCCTATGGGTTGTGGCCGGCTATGCGAGTCAGTAAATGAAGATACCGCACGGGAAACAAAGATGACCGAGACCACCTACCGGGCCGAAAACAATATTTCGCTGTACCGGGTCCTCGTGGTGCTCCTTCTGCTGGGTTGCACTGCTTTTTTGTTGCAGGGCGTCACCGGAACGGTTCGGACCCCGATCAAGAAGTCATTGACTAAATTTCCTACGACTCTTGGTCAATGGCAAGAGGTGTCAAGCCATGAGTCTTTGCCGGGCGTGGTGGCAATGCTCGGGGTGGATGAGTATATCGAATACAATTACACGGCGCCTCTGTTGCCCCCTGTCAATTTTTATGTCGCTTTTTATGAATCCGTAGGCACTAGCGGCGGATATCATTCTCCCAAGAATTGTATGCCGGGCGGAGGCTGGGGAATCGATGCGGTGAAGACAGTCGAAATCATTCCTAGGGGGGCGCAGTCGCCGGTCAATCTCACTGAAATGATTATTCGTAACCGGGACGAATACCAAGTGGTGTTGTACTGGTACCAGAACCGTGGTCGCATCATTGCCTCGGAGTACTGGGAGAAAATCTATCAAGTGTTCGATTCTATCGTCATGGGGCGGCGCGACGGTACCTTTGTTCGCCTGTTGGCTCCAGTCGTTGATAAGGATATTCAGAAGACCGAGCAGGCGTTGCAGCAATTTGCCAGTCTGGCGCTCACCGAGCTGGACGATTTCCTTCCTGGAAGAAATTTATGATGCAACAGGGTAGCGTATTCCGTTCTCCTAACCTTCTGCTCCTCCTGGTTGTCTTGGGGGGGGGGATTGCGCTGTACCACTCCATTGTAATCTCCATGGCGCAGGATTGGTTGAAAAATGACAACTATTCCCATGGGTTCTTAATTCCGCTAATCAGCGGGTACATGGTATGGAGCATGAAGGATGAGTTGCGCCGGCTTGCGCTGCAACCGGTCAACTGGGGGATACTGGTGTTGGTTGCCGGATTGGGACAACTGTATATTGCCAAAGTCGGCTCAGAGTATTTTCTGCAGCGATCATCAATCATCCTGGTCCTGCTGGGCATCGTGCTGTTCCTTGCCGGCACAGCTACTGCCCGCAAGGTGATTGTGCCGCTCATGTATTTGTTGTTCATGGTGCCCTTGCCAGCCATCATCTGGAACAAGATCGCCTTCCCCATGCAACTGTTTGCCAGCGCGGTGACAGAGGTGGTCATCCGGGCGATTGGCATCCCTGTCTTGCGCGAAGGCAATGTACTATACCTTGCGCAGACAACCTTGGAGGTGGTCGATGCCTGCTCCGGGCTCCGCTCCCTGACCACCATGTTTGCCTTGAGTGCCGCCTTCTCTTGGTTTAGCGTCCTTTCAACGACAAAGAAATGGATTCTCTTCCTTGCTGCGGCTCCCATCGCCATCCTCGCCAACATTGTCCGGCTGACCGGAACAGCCGGCCTTGCCAGTCTGTATGGAGAAAAGGCGGCACAAGGATTTCTCCATGATTTCTCGGGATTATTCGTATTCGTTGTTGGGTTGCTCTTACTCATGCTCACAAGTAAGGTGCTGCATGGTCGGGAATAATCCGGAAGAAACGGTACCCGGATCAATTCCGCACCGAATTCTCTCGCGATTTCATGTGCCTCCTCGGTATCGGGCTGAGTCCTTTAGTTTGACTAACAGCCTGTTTCAGCATATACTTTTTTTATGGATCCGGTAATTAATTATCTCACCATCGATGTGGAAGACTACTTCCAGGTATCCGCTTTCGAGGATATAATTCGGTCGGCGGATTGGGATGACATGGAGCACCGTGTGGTGCGCAATACCGAAAAAGTACTTGCTCTGCTGGCGGAATTCGATACCAAGGCGACATTTTTCATCGTCGGATGGGTCGCCGAAAAATTCCCGCACCTTGTCCGAGCCGTTCACGCGCAAGGGCACAGCATTGGTTGTCACAGCTATTGGCACCGCAAGGTGTACGATCTTTCGCCGGAAGAATTCCGCGACGATACCGTAAGGGTCAAGTCAATTTTGGAAGACATTATCGGCGAACCCGTGCTCGGCTATCGTGCTCCCAGTTACTCGATCACCCAGAAATCCCTGTGGGCACTCGGCATCCTCAAGGATCTGGGGTTTATCTACGATTCCTCGATCTTTCCCATCTATCACGATACCTACGGCATTCCCGGTTCACCCCGCTTTGCCTACCGCCATCCCAACGGCCTGCTCGAATACCCCATTTCTACCGTCCGCATGTTTGGATGGAATCTGCCGGTTTCCGGCGGCGGTTATTTCCGTTTGTTTCCCTACAGAGGGAGTCGTTTTCTGCTGCGATCACTTAACAGTACCGAGCAACAGCCCTTTGTCTTTTATCTGCATCCTTGGGAAATCGATCCGGATCAACCCCGCATGCGGCAGGCCAGATGGCTTTCCCGATTCCGGCATTATAATAACCTGGATGCGACAGCGACCCGGCTCCGGCGTCTGTTATCCGAGTTTTCATTCATGCCGCTGCCTGCTCCTGCCTGAATTGCACTCATCATGGATATTCGCATTGCCCAAGAAAGCGATCAGCAAGCATGGGATGTATATGTGCGGCATCATCCCAAGGGGCTTGCGTATCACCAATTCGCCTGGAAGTCGGCGATCAACAAAGCATATCGCTTCGGTGCATGTTATCTCTTGGCCGAAGAGCGTGGGCGCATAACAGGAGTATTGCCGCTTATCCTCTTTTCTGCACCATTTCGCAGGAAGCAATACATCTCATTACCTTTCTGCGATGTTGGCGGTGTGCTCGCCGACAGCACAGAGGCAGCTGGTCAGCTGACCGAGCAAGCCATCGCGTTGGCGCGGCGCGACAAGATTGCGAAAGTAGAGATTAGGGCGGTACGTGACGTGGAAAACAATGGAGATCCGGCAGATGTGTCGCAAAAGGTACGAATGGTGCTTGATCTGCCGGGTGATTCGGCACAACTGTTGGCCGGATTGAAAGCCAAGTTGCGCAGCCAGGTGAAAAAACCGATGCGGGACGGGTTGTATGTCCGTTTGGGCGGAGTGGAACTGCTGGATGATTTTTATGCTGTTTTTGTCCAGAATATGCGCGATCTTGGCTCTCCGGTGCATAGCCGGCGCTGGATCCGGGCGGTTGTTCAATGCTATGACCAGCAAGCGCGGATCGTAGTAGTCTACACGAGCGGAGGTCAGCCAGCGGCGGCAGGAGTGATGCTGCTGCATCCCGCAGCCGTCTCAAACCCATGGGCGTCATCCTTGCGTTCCTGCAAGCACCTGAATCCAAACATGCTGCTGTATTGGGCCATGCTCTCGTTCGCGGCGGACAATGGTTTTCCCCGTTTTGATTTCGGGCGGTCAACCCGAGATGGCGGGACGTACAAGTTCAAGCAGCAGTGGGGAGCCAGGGAGATCCCCCTGCAGTGGACGGAGTTGTTGCATGTGCACACTATTCAGGCAAATCCCGGCTCTTCTCGGTTGAGAGAAGTTGTGGAAGAAATTTGGAGCAGGCTCCCGCTCAACCTGACTGCGTTTCTTGGGCCTCATGTTCGCCGCCATATTCCGCTATGAGGACGGAGATGGATTTTTCTATAATTATTCCTGCAAAAAACGAACAAAAACATTTGCCGAGCTGCCTTGACTCGCTCTCCCAGCTTGACTATCCGCAGGAAGCGTATGAAATACTAGTGATTGATAACGGCTCGACCGACAACACGGTTGCAATAGCGAAACAATATGGAGCCAAGGTTTTTATTCGCCCTGAATTGACCGTTGCCGGTTTGCGCAACTTCGGAGCAAGCTATGCGCAGGGCCGATATCTGGCGTTTCTTGATGCGGATTGCACCGTGGCTTCTGATTGGCTTGCAGCGGCATCACTGTGGCCGAAGCAGGCGAATGTCTGTTGTTTTGGCGGCCCGCCAGAAAGTCCGGGAAATGGGACATGGGTGCAAAAGGCATGGTATATTGTGCGGTGCAAACAGCACATGACCGAAGAAGTCGAGTGGCTGGAATCGATGAACATGTTTGTCCGCAAAGAAATTTTTGATCAAGTCCATGGCTTTGACGAAACATTGATCACTTGCGAAGATTACGATTTGTCACTTCGTTTGAGGCAACATGGCCGCATTGTTGCGGACAAGAGGATCAGGACTGTTCATCATGGCGAGGCCGCCACACTCGGCCATTTTTACCGCAAAGAAAGTTGGCGAGGAGTTAGCAATTTTTCTGGCCTCGGCCGCCATGGACTGCATCTTCGGGAATTGCCCAGTCTGCTTGCGCCCATCGTCTTTGTGCTGTGCCTTGCGGTCACGACAGCCGGCCTGGTTGTCTCTGTTGTAAAGGGCGACACGCTTTTGTTCTGGTCTGTTGTCGCTTTTCTCCTGTTGTGGCAGTTGCCTATTTTTTTGCTGGCCATGCTGAAGGGGAGAGTAAGCAACTCCTTCCAACTGCGCTGCGGACTGTATCTGTTGCTCAACACCTATTTCCTGGCCCGGGGTATGGCAATGTTTCGATGGAAGCGATGATGTCGGCTTATGTGATCATTCTGTGGGTATTCTGTCTATGCGCCCTGCTGTAAGTGTATGCAGGCTTTCCGGTGCTGGGATTGGCCGCCATCTTCCTGAAAAAAGACACAGCATTGACGAAAGCTACGAACCGACCGTCACCTTGATTATATCTGCCTATAACGAGGAATCGGTGATCCGGGACAAACTCGAGAATAGCAAGGCGCTTGCATATCCGGCCGACAGATTGGACATTTTGGTGGGGTCCGCCTGCTCCAGCAATCAAACGGACAGTATTGTCCGCACCCATGACAATCCTCGTATCCGCCTGCTCAGGATGGAGGAGAGAAGAGGAAAAACTTTTCCAGCTGGAGGAGCAGTGAGAATCCGATGTCCATTCAGTTGTCAGTGGCGACAGAGCCATTTATATGATCCGCTACACACGTTATCCCCATATACAGGCGGTCGAACTTATTGTCCTGCTGTATTACCTGCTCTCAATGTTTGCTGCTTCTCTCGTTGGATACTGCCGCGGCGTGTTGGGCAGTCAATCGGTAACATGAAAACAGACACAGGGATGATCTCATGTGCGGCATAGCAGGATTTACCTGTAGCGCTGTACCCGAAGGAGACACCGCGCTGCTCCACCGGATGGGAGAAGTCATCGCGCACCGTGGACCGGATGCCCACGGAGAATTTCTTGACGACCATATCGGCTTGGCTCATAGGCGGCTTGCCATCATCGACCTGTCTGCGGATGGCGTACAGCCCATGCATTCCGCTTGCGGCAGGTATGTCATCGTTTTCAACGGCGAGATTTATAATTTTCAGGAGTTGCGGACGAAATACGCGGCAAAAGGATATGTCTTTCGCAGCCGCACGGATACGGAAGTCATTCTGGCGGCCTATTCCTTTTATGGTGAATCCTGTCTTGCCCAACTGCATGGTATGTTTGCCTTCGCCCTCTGGGATACACGCCAGAAAACCTTGTTTTTGGCCCGCGACCGCATCGGCAAAAAACCTCTGTACTGGTGGCATGGAGGCAATGACCGTCTGGCCTTTGCCTCCGAGCTGAAAAGCCTGCTGCTGTTGCCTCAGGTCCGACCCGAGGTTGAGCCGACAGCCATTGTTGATTTTCTCAAGTACTTGTATATCCCAGCTCCCAAGACCATCTACAGCAATATTTACAAATTGCTGCCGGGTCATAGCCTGACCCTGCAGATCGGACAGAGTCCTGCAATAAGAGAATACTGGGATGTCGGCTTTGCCGCCAACGATGGACTTAGTTTTGCAGCGGCAACAGAGCATTTGCTGGACTTGATCAAGTGGCAGACCGCTCTGCGGATGTTTGCGGATGTCCCTCTTGGCGCCTTTCTTTCCGGAGGGGTCGATTCCAGCGGCATCGTGGCACTCATGGCCCAAAATTCCGCGGAACCGGTACGGACGTGTACCATAGGTTTTGCCGACAAGGCCTTTGATGAAACGCCGTATGCCCGCGAAGTGGCTAAACGGTATGGCACCCTGCACCATGAATACCAAGTACGGGAAAACCTCATTGAAACCATCCAGCTCTTGCCCAGATATTTCGACGAGCCCTTTGCGGATTCCTCGGCCCTGCCGACCTATCATGTTTCGAGGCTGGCCAGGCAGGCTGTGACTGTAGCGCTGTCGGGCGACGGCGGCGATGAATCGTTTGGCGGTTATCAGAAATATGTAACCGAGCTGATTGAACATAGGGTGCGCCGTACTGTACCCCGATTTCTGCTGCGCATTTTGCACAGTCTCACCACGGATTCCGTCAGTGGTTTGGGCAAAAAAATCGGCAGCCTGTCGACCTCGGCCCTAGCTGACTCCGACACTGGTTTTTACCACACCAATACCTTCCTCACTGACCAACAGCTTGGACAACTCCTTGCGCCCCGGCTCGCATCCTTCTGCCGCGATTACGATCCGGTCGAATACACCCGGCGGTATTGGGACAAACAGCAGGGGGCTGATCATGTCACCCGCATGTTGTATACTGATATCAAAACCTATCTTCCGGGCGACATCCTGGTCAAGGTCGACCGCACCAGCATGGCCCATTCCTTGGAGGTCAGGGCGCCCTTGCTCGACCATAGCGTGGTGGAATTTGCCGCCACCCTGCCAAGCCGCTGGAAGATAGCGGGCCAGCGCAAGAAGATTATCCTCCGTCAGGCTTTTTCCTCGCTGTTGCCGAGCGATTTCCTGGCCCGCAGGAAGCAGGGGTTTAGCGTGCCCTTGGCGAGTTGGTTCAGAAATGAACTGCAACCGCTGACTCGGGAGATGTTGCTTGAAAACGAAGCCCTGGATCCGTACTTCAGCCGAAGCGCGATAGCCCGGTTGCATCAGCGGCATATCCAGCAACGGGAGGATCACGGCACCCTGCTCTGGACCTTGCTGTCCTTTGCGCTTTGGCAGCGGGAGTATAGGATATGACCCAGGCAACAATAGGTGGAGCCCATGTTTGAGAATGTTAAAAGTGATCTGAAGCGGCTGGGAACAGACGGGTCGGTTTCTGCCCGCACTCTTGTTGCCGGACTTCTCTCCCAAGGATTTCAGGCCATCCTGGTCTACCGGATGTTTCACTGGCTGTACCGCAAGGGAATTCCAGGCCAACCCTTACGATTTTTGGCCGAGCGGTTCATTGAAATCACCTGCGGCATTTCCATTCCAGCCAGGTGTCGCATCGGCAAGGGATTGCGGATTCACCACTTCGGCGGCATTATCCTGCATTCTAGCGCCGAATTGGGAGACAACTGTACCCTGTATCATGACGTGACCATTGGCGATCGGGGCGGCAGCGGCGGAGCGGCCAAGATTGGCAATAACGTATTGATTGGGGCGGGCGCCAAGATCATCGGAGAGATTACGATCGGTGACAACTGCGTGATCGGCGCCAATACCGTGGTGACCAAGGACATGGAGCCGGCCATGGTGGCGGTCGGGTCACCTTGCCACTTTATTCCCCGCAAAGACGAGGTGGTTGTGGGAAATGTCGTAACAGTAGCTAGTCCGTCGGTTCGAGTGATGGATTTTCGCGGGACCAACAAGGGAGGGGGAGGTCCGGACAAGACGGTCCTCAATTCCGCCGCTCTGCATGACGGCAGCAAGGTCGATGTGCTGGTCGTCTATCTCAGGAACCCCCAAGATGAGGAGTTTTTTCAGATCACGCGGATGGCGGAGGAGCGGGGTATCAAGTTTGTCGCCGTTGACGACCGCTGTAAGTTTGACTGGCGGTGCCTGTTGGAGCTGCGCCGGCTGGTCCGGGAGCACGCGATCCAGGTTCTGCACACCCACGACGAAAAGACCTTGCTGGACGGCGTTCTGCTACGCCTGATGTGTCCCGGCTTGCGTCTGCTGCACACCTGCCACCTCCGTGCCGACTATGACCGCAAGCATTTCGACAAGGCTTCCGACTGGTACACCTTTCGGCTGCGCGAAGTGGTCGAGGTGACCTTGATGCGCTTTCATCACAAGCCGATTCTCGCTGTCAGCGAAGATACCCGTAACTCCCTGATCCGCTTGGGTCTCCGGCCAGAGCAAGTCGTGGTCATGGCCAACGGCATCGACACGAGGCACTGGCGGCGACAAGGGGCTGAACCGGTTCTCCGCCGCGAATTCAATCTCCGGGACGAACAAATGCTGGTCGGAACAGTGGCCAGGATAGCCTTTCAAAAAGATCTTCCCACGTTCTATGAAGTCGCCGCGCGGGTGGTCAGGCAGCGGCACGGCACGGTCTTTGTCATTGTCGGGGACGGCTACGGCAACGAGCTGGATAAGGCCCGGGCCGATATCGAGGCGCGAGGGTTGGCTGAAGTCGTCCGCTTGACCGGTCATCGAACGGATTTACTCAATATTTACCGTTCATTTGACTTGTTCTTGATGACCTCCGTGGCCGAAGGTATGCCAAATACGGTGCTTGAGGCCATGGCCCTTGAGCTACCGATCGTCAGCACCAGAGTCAGCGGAGTTCCGGAACTGATCGAAGAAGGGCAATGCGGTCTGCTCGCGCCAATGAGGGATGCTGATGGACTGGCTGCGGCTGTGTTGTCGCTGCTCGATGATAGCCAGCGGAGGCTCCAATTCGGTCAAGCCGCCAGGGCTCGCGTTGAAGAGAAATTTGATTTTGCGAAAAGAGTTGCCTCATTGGAAACATACTACTGCCAATTCGCCTCGTATTGATGTGTGACGGGAAAAAGCTGAGCCACAATGCAACCAATAATCATCCATTGCCTGAATAGGGGAGTAGTGCCGTTGCGGCACGAACCGGTGTCGCTCGGTGTACCGATTCCGGCAGGGGGAAGCCTGCTTGCGGAGGAATTCCTTCTAAGAAATGCCGAGGGACATTTCGTGCCTTTGCAGACACAGGTATTGAATCGCTGGCCGGATACAACGGTCAAGTGGCTGTTGTGTGATTTCCTTGCCTCGGTTGAGCCGGAAGCGCAGACCGCATATACCTTGGAATACGCTGCCCGAGCCACTCCGCCTCTATCAGGATGTATGATCGACAGTATCCAAACGGCGTATCGGGTCGCGACAGGGGCCATGGTTGTCGAGGTTGATGCGGAAAACGGGAACGGATTGTTTTCTGTCTATTCGGCTGACGGCAATGCTCCGATCTGCCGTGCCACTACGTTCCACCTACGGGATTTGTCTGGGCACGAATGGCCGCTGCGTATTGATCAGGTAATGGTGGAGGTCAATGGCCCGGTCAGAACCACCCTGGCGATCTGTGGAAATCTTGTTGGGCCGGATAAACGCCAACTCCTTGTCCATGCCCGCCTGCATCTGTATACAGGAGTACCGATCTGCGCGCTTGAGGTGCGACTGCATAATCCTGATACGGCTCATCATCCCGGTAATTTATGGGACTTGGACGATCCGGGTTCCGTCCTGATCAAGGAATGGTTGCTTGAGATTCCACTGGCCGCGGATCATCTCGCCAGCAGTATCTACCCGACCACCTCTGATCCGGCTCGCGAACTCATCCAGAGAAAGGGCGCCATCTATCAGGAAGCGAGCGGTGGCCAGCATTGGGATAGCCCCGTTCATCGGAACCGCGACGGTATGGTGCCGATGCGGCAACCAGGTTGGGTATTGACCATCGGAGAGGGCGAAGAGACCGGCGATCGGGCTCAACCCATCCTCCAGGCCGTGGCCGGCGGAAGTCAGGTCTCTGTGGGCATTGAGCGCTTCTGGCAGCGTTTTCCCAAGTCACTTGGATCCGAACAGGGATTGTTGCGGGTGGGCTTGCTCCCTGGCTGTTTTCCGGGAGGACATGAACTCCAGGGTGGAGAGCAGATTACCGAACGAGTCCGTTTTGATTTTTCCGGAGGTGGAGCAACCGGTTTCGTGGCCGGTCCAACGCTGTTCGCCTTCTGCGACAAGCGGCATTGCCGGGACGCCCAAGTGTTTCCAGAAGGTCTTTGGGAGCCTGTTGATGCGAACTATCGGCAACTCTTGGAGATTGCCAAAGGTTCCAAAGGGTTTCTGGCAAAGCGTGAACAGGCGGATGAGTACGGTTGGAGGAATTTCGGTGACTTGTATGCCGACCACGAGACGGCTCAGCACACAGGTGAGACGATATTTGTCTCTCATTATAACAATCAGTACGATTCCCTGTATTCTTTTTTCAGGTTGGGGCTTTCTACCGGAGAGTACGACTGGTTTGAACTCGCGTTGGATCTGGCGGGCCATGTCGCAGATATCGATATCAATCATACCGAATTGGACCGGGAGGAATATTGCAACGGCCTGTTCTGGCACACCGACCATTATCTGGATGCCGGTTTGTGTACCCATAGAATGGCCAGCAGGGAGCATCTTTTGAAAAAAAATCCTGCCGTTTGTGGCGGTGGGCCGGATGCGGAGCACTGCTACAGCACAGGGCTGATGCTCCATCACTTCCTAACTGGTGATCCGCGTAGCCGTCAATTGGCCTTGCAACTGGCCGATTGGTGCTGGCTATCCCTGCGAGGGTCGCAAACCCTGAGTGCGGCGGCGCTCCGTGTGTTCAAGAATGGGAAGCGGTTGCTTCGTGACAGAAATGTGCTCTGGCCGAGGTTTCCCTTAAATCGCGGTACAGGCAACTGTCTGAACGCGGCCATGGACGCATTCGAGTTGACTGGCGACGGTAAGTATCTGACCCGGGCGGCGGAGTTGATCCAAGGGGCAGTCCATCCCACGGACAATATTGCGGAGCGCAATCTCCTTGATGCGGAAACGCGTTGGTCCTACACGGTATTTCTCGCCGCTGTGGGCCGGTATTTGGCGATCAAGCAACTTTGGAACCAGCTCGATCAAGATTTCAGCCATGCCCGCCAATCTCTTCTGGTCTATGCCCGTTGGATGGTTGATAATGAATACCCCTATCTGGAGAAACCGGAGATACTCGAATATCCCAACGAAACCTGGGCTGGTCAGGATTTGCGTAAGGGGGTGGTGCTTTATTACGCGGCGCGTTTTGCTGATCCTGATGAAAGAGGCAGTTTCCTGGCAAAAGCCAAGTTTTTCCTCGATTATGGATTGAAGGAACTGTGCCGCCAAGCAACCAGCCACTATACCCGCCCGCTTGTTCTGATGATGCAAAATGGCTGGGCCATGGAAGCATTGCATACTGAAATTGTTGCGAAAAATTTTTCCGAACTACCCAAACCGGCTGGTTTTGAGACGTCACGGATGAACCTTGTTGCATTTTTAAGGCGAAGTGGCAGTGATTTCGCCAACATTCTACCAAGAACTAGGATAAAACGTGAGTTGGATTGGTTTAGGAAAATATTTCTCGGTAATAAAAAATTCAAATATAAAAAGTGAAATATGGATAATCGTAAAAAATTAATGCATATTTTGCTGACATTAGGATCTGGTGGACTTGAGTCAGTTGTTATGAACATGTGTTCACGTGTTGATAATAAGTTATTCGAAAGTTATGTATTATGTTTGCATGATTGCGACAAAAAATATATAGATATACTACTTAAAAAAAATGTTCATATTGATATAATCAAAAAAAAATATAAATTTGATATATTTTTTTTTATACGCGTAGTGAGATATATTAAGATCAGTCAGATAGATGTAATTCATGCTCACAGTGGGTGTTTTTTTTATGCTGCTATTTTCTATTTATTTTCAGGAGTAAAAAAATTTATCTGTACTGCTCATGGACTTCCTGTATTGAATCGTGTTCAAGATATTGTTGAAGATAATATATCATACATATTGTGCGATAAGTTTACAGTTGTTTCTGAAGAAATTTTTAATTGTTTCACCAATAGATTCTTGTGTTCTGATAATAAAATTTCATTAATAATTAACGGGGTTGATGCTTGTTTCTTTAAACCATTTAATATGATTGAAAATTATGAAATAAGATGTGAATTAAATTTCGGGCGAGGCGAATTTATAGTCGGTTCCGTTGGCAGGTTGGCTGTTGAAAAAAATTATTCAATGTTGATTCGATCTTTTTCTTTATTTCATGATAAAAATCCATCCATTCGTAAACACCTGATATTTATCGGTGATGGACCTGAGCGGAACGCACTTGAGGAGTTATGCCAAGAATTAGGAATTACCAGTATGGTAACTTTTCTTGGTAATCGTTACGATGTTCAAAAAATTTTACCGATATTTAATGTTTTTGCCCTCTCTTCCAGAACTGAAGGAACTTCAATTTCTCTGCTTGAGTCTCAATCCTGCGGCATACCGGCGGTGGTGACCAACGTTGGCGGGAATGGGTTTGTCGTCCGGCAGGGGGAAAACGGTATCCTTTGTGCGCTTGACGATGTGGAGGCTATGGCGACAGCTCTGTGCAGGTTGCACGATGAGCCCGAGACAGCGAAAAACATGGCGCAGGCAGCTCGCCGGCGGGTGTTGGATGGGTTGAATATAACTTCCATGATTGAACAATATCAGCGGTTGTATCTGCAGCATGACTAAGCAACATATTGAGAATTCGATTTAAAATCTTTTTGAATCAATGGGATACCGGACTGTTTTTTTGGGTCCGCCCCAACAAAGACGCTGTTGATCGATTTCCGCCAAATTATCTCACGCCAACAGGAGCAATAAGTCCATGCGAGTCTTGCTCTTCTATCTCTGTCTGCCGTTTATTGTCGCCATCGGTGTACGGCGCCCATTTTGGGGCTTGGCGATTTATCTTTCCGCCAATATCATCCGCCCTGATGCACTGTTTTGGGGCCAAGACACCGGTATGATCCTTTTTAAGGTGAGCATTGCCGGTACCTTGCTTGGCTTTTTAAGGAGTGGAGAGAACAAAACCGAAGCTCTCGCTGTCCGAGAATGGTGGCTGGCGCTGTGGGGCTGTCTGGCGATGACTGTTTCCGTGCTCTTTGCGGATCTGCCGGACGCCCCCTTGGTCTGGACTTATGTGGGAGATTCCTACAGAGCGCTGATTGTCTATTGGCTGCTCCTTGGCCTGCTGCAGAAAAAGCAACAAGCCCTTCAACTGATTGATATCTTGTTGCTCATGGCGATGCTTCTTTCCCTTTGGGGGTGGCAGCAGCATTTTGGCGGCAATCCGCGACTAGATGATTTAGGCGGCCTTGGCGAGACCAACACGGTAGCCGCGTTCGGAGCACTGTTCCTGCCTCTGGCGTTGCACAAGATTTTTACCGCCGATAAGTGGTGGCAAAAAATATTCGGGCTGGATACCGCTATTCTGATCGCTGGCATGATCATATTCACTAATTCTCGCGGGGGATTTCTCGGGCTTGCAGCCGGATGCCTCTACCTGCTGCTGATTTCACGGAAAAGAATATGGCTCGGGATATGCTACTGCTTAGTCTTTCTGGCTGTGATCCCATTACTATCCGAACAATATATAGCCCGTCTTAGCACCATTGATAGCAACACCCAAAACCCGGAACAGGAATATTCCGCGGGCTCACGTCAGGTGCTTTGGCATGCGGGATGGCTCATGTTCAAGGATCATCCGATATTTGGTGTCGGCTTGCTCAATTTCGCCCCAGCCAAAATGCCTTATGCCGCACAACTTTATGGGAAATTCGATAGTGATTTACTTGATTATACCTTTGCAACAAGAGGCAAGGTTGGGCACAGTACCTGGTTTGGTCAGGTCTTGCCGGAAGGTGGTTTGTTTCTTGCGATTCCGTTCTTCTGGCTGATTATGAGTTTTTTCTGGCGAGCCCGCAAGCTGCAATGGACTCGGCCACCGACCGAGGAAACGCTACCACTCCATGATGGCTTGATCGGCCTTGAAGCCGGGCTCTTTGGTTACTGCGTGAGCATCTCGTTTATCAATGGCCTGCTTTTGCCATTTCTGATGATACATATCATACTGGGCGTACAGCTTATTCGGATCATTGAAAAATCCGATGCAAAGATAACCCCATGAAGATACTCTATCTTTGTCAACGAATTCCCTTTCCGCCCGATCGCGGTGATCGTATCCCGGTTTATCACCAGATTCAGCGCCTCCGTAAAACGCATGAAGTCGTCGTCGGATCGTTGGCGCATGCCGGAACGCGCAACAATGCGGAAATGCTTGAGAAGGAATCAAGGGTAAAAGTACTGGCGCCGGATCATTCCCGATGGCTCCAAATCAGTGGAATGATATTGGGGTTTCTGCGGGGCCGACCTCTGTCCCTTGGATACTTCAGAAATTCAGCGTTGCAAAGGTTGATCGATGCAGAATTGACAGAAAGCCAATTTGATGCCATTATCGTTTTCTCAAGCTCCATGGCCCAGTATGTGGAGAATCGCCGGGGAATTGCTAAAATCATGAATTTTTGCGATGTCGATTCTCTTAAGTGGGAGAGTCTTGCCCGGAAATCATATTGGCCGATGCGCTGGATTTATCAGCGCGAGAGCCGGACATTACTCGCCTGTGAACGGAAAATCGCCGCTTCGTTTGACGCGTCCTGCGTGGTATCCAGGAATGAGGCCGAATTGTTTCGTCAATGCATCTCAGGGATTGCGGTCGATATCCTTGAAAACGGTGTCGACGCAAATTATTTTTCCGCGCTTTCCCGAAAGACCGACGGTATAAATATCGTGTTTGTCGGGGTTATGGATTACCCACCCAATTCCGAGGCCGTGGTTTTTTTTGCGAGACATGTATGGAGTAAAATCCGCGAAGTCCATCCGGATGCGCGTTTTTCCATTGTTGGCGCAAGGCCGGCCAAAAGTGTCCTCGGGCTGGCGCCGATTCCGGGAATCGAAGTTACCGGATACGTTCCTGATGTCCGTCCGTATCTGGCCGCCGCGACCGTATCCATAGCTCCACTCGCAACCGCGCGAGGCGTGCAGAATAAAATCCTGGAAGCCATGGCTGCCGGCGTTCCCGTATTGACCACGCCGGATGTAGCCAAAGGATTGCCGGATGGTGCGGAACCACTCGTTTTTACGGCGAAGCGGAGTGCGGAAGCATTTGCTCGCACACTGCTGGATTTGATAGAAAACGAAGCGATGAGAGAAAAGCGCGCTGCCGGGGCCGTAGAATTTATCCGTCGGAACTGTGAGTGGGATATCAAACTTCGTGTCTTGGACGCATTGCTTGATCGGGTCGTAAAATCAGCTTGGCGCTGGTAGGATATCTCGACGATAAATACGACGATTCATTCCTTAACGAACCCTTATTTATTTTCAACGCATTAAGAATTTATCTATAAATAGTCGTCCTTGAATAAGCCTTATTTCAATGTGCAGGGGCTGGTAAAGCGCGGCAGCTGCTTTCCGGCAACCAGGCCGATACCAGGGTGCCAAGAGCAAGCTGGCCCAAAAAAGAAACAACTTTTCCCTCAATTTTTTGAGAATCAGGCGGATATTGCGACCAAACAGCGGGAGGGATTCAAGGCGACGACCGACAGCAACCACAAGCTGCCCGTTGCCCCCAATCTCCTGACTCGACAGTTTTCCATGACTGCTCCGAATCGCGCCTGGGTCGGCGACATCACTTCTATCCGGA